>Ga0124850_1000001_pt1 | contig 16560 bp, 14 predicted proteins | sample PanSoiMetaGPlot1_FD_97462 | JGI IMG/M metagenome (GOLD analysis project Ga0124850, IMG submission 97462) | Tropical forest soil microbial communities from Panama analyzed to predict greenhouse gas emissions - Panama Soil - Plot 1 (PacBio error... | ecosystem: Environmental > Terrestrial > Soil >...
CTTCGTCAAGGCAGTCAGCCTTCGTCAAGGCAGTCAGCGCGGCCGCCAACCCGGAATCTCCCGCCATGCATCGCGCTGAGGCGAGGCTGACCGGCGCGTTCCCACCGGGCGTTCCGGTGCCGCGGTTGCTCGGGGTTTACGACGATGACGACTGGGTGGCGCTCGTCTACGAGGACGTCGACGGACGCCATCCGGCGATGCCGTGGCGGACCGAGGAGCTCGAACACGTGATGGCCTCGCTGGTGCGGCTGCATAAAGCACTGACGCCATGCCCAGTTCCGGACTGGCCGCGCGTCGCCGACGACGTCCAGACCGTCGAGGAATTCGCCTCGTGGTCGACGGCCGACGCCGACACGCTGGACGAGTGGACGCGCCGCCACCTCAGCGAGCTGATCGATTTGGAGAGCGAGTGGCGCGCAGTCGCTGCCGGAGACACACTGCTGCACCTGGACCTGCGCGCCGACAACATGCTCATGCGCCCCGACGGCGAGGTCATATTCGTCGATTGGCCCTGGGGCGCACGTGGCGCGCCGCTGCTGGACGTCGTGGCTCTGGCGCCAAGCGTCCGGATGCAGGGTGGCCCCGACCTGGACTGGCTGCTCGCCCGGCATCCCGCCGCCGCGGCCGGCGGCCGGCGCGCCGCAGACTCGCTGCTCGCCGCGGTCGCCGGGATGTTCACGATCCGTGCGCTACGGCCGCCACCGCCCGGGCTGCCGACGCTGCGCGCGTTCCAGGACGCCCAGGGCCGCGTCGCCCGGGAGATGCTGGCCACCCGCCTCGGGAATCCCTGACGCAACGCCCGGCGTTGGGCTGACCATGAGTGAGTTCGGTGCGCTGCTCCAGTTGACCGCCCAGGACGGCAAACGGGACGAGCTGCTGCGCGTCCTGGCTAACTACGTCAACACCCTCGACGGCGAACCGGGCACGACGCTGTTCGCGGCAGCCGCCGACCCCAATGACGACGACCTCGTGTGGGTGTGGGAGGAGTTCGCCGACGCCGGCGCGGTCCGCGACCACTTCCAGCACGACTTCTTCCGCGCACTGCAGCTCGAACTCGCCGATCTGCTCGCGACCCCCGTCGGCGTGCGTCCGCTCGCTCCGTTCACCCTCCGGGTCAACCCCCTGGCCGAACAGCGGTAGCCGTGCCGCGTCGGCACCGAGCACGGCGCGTCGGCGTCGGTCGGCGACGCCCCAGGCCCGCAATCACGGTCCAACCGTAAACTCCACCCGCACGCCGAGAAGCCGCACCGGGTGGTCGAGCTCGAACCGGTCCAGCAGGGCCACGGCCGCCTGGGCAATCGTGTCGCCGTCCTGGGTCGGCGCCGGCAGCGTGGTGATGCGGGACCTCGTGTAGAACGTCGCGGTCCGCACCGTCGTGGCGACCCGGCGCACCGTCCGGCCGTCGGCGACCACCTCCGCGGTGAGGCCGCGTGCCATGTCCTCCAGTCGCCGCGCCATCTCCGCGCGGTCGGTGAGGTCGCGGGGGAATGTGATCACGTGACTGCGGGAACGGGGCTCCCGCGGCTCGCTGTGTACTGCGCCGGCGCCTCCGCCGAGCGCCAACTGCCGCAGCCAGGGACCGATCGTCGGCCCGAACCACTCCGCGAGCACAGCCGGGTCCGCCGTGGCCAGCTCGGCGACCGTGTTGATCCCGTGCGCGCTCAGTTTCGCGGAGGTGCGCCTGCCGACGCCCCACAGCGCGCCGGTGGGTCTGCCGGCCATGACCGGCATCCAGTTGTGCCGGTCGAGCCGGGCGATGCCGGCGGGCTTCGCGAATCCGGTCGCCAGCTTGGCGCGCAGCTTCGTGTCACCGATCCCGATCGAGCACGACAAGCCGCAGGCTTCGGCCACCGCGATCTGCACATCGCGGGCCAGCGCCTCGGCATCGTCGATCGTGGGTCCGCCGAGGAACGCCTCGTCCCAACCCCACACCTCGACCTCGACGGGGAACGCCCGAAGCGTCGCCATCACCTGCCCGGATGCCGCCTCGTACGCCGCCGCATCCAGCGGCAGGAACGCAGCGTCCGGGCACCGGCGGAAGGCAGCTCGCAGCGGCATCCCGGCGTGGACGCCGAATGCGCGTGCCTCGTAGGACGCGCAGGTGACCACCTTGCGTGGCTCGCTCGGGTCACCGTTGCCGCCGACGATCACCGGCTGCCCGGACAGCTCCGGGCGCCGCAGCCGCTCGACGGCGGCCTGGAACTGGTCCAGGTCGACGTGCAGCACCCAGTCCACCGAGCCCACAGGGCCAGTGTCCTCGGCTTGCACTCGCCCCACGCGAGTGCTAGACACGACTTGGCACTCGGCTAGGCTGAGTGCTAGCGCAGCCGGTCCGATGAGGCGGGAAGCCGCCGTCCGTCGCGGGCGTCGCGCCGGAGCGCCGCATAATCCGTCAACCTAGATAAGGACGACACCGCATGGCAAAGTTGATCGCGTTTGACGAGGACGCCCGGCGCGGCCTCGAGCGCGGCATGAACACCCTCGCCGATGCCGTGAAGGTGACGCTCGGGCCCAAGGGCCGCAACGTCGTGCTGGAGAAGAAGTGGGGCGCCCCCACCATCACCAACGACGGCGTGAGCATCGCCAAGGAGATCGAACTCGAGGACCCGTACGAGAAGATCGGCGCCGAGCTGGTCAAGGAAGTAGCGAAGAAGACCGACGACGTCGCCGGTGACGGCACCACCACCGCGACCGTGCTGGCCCAGGCGCTGGTCAAGGAAGGCCTGCGCAACGTGGCGGCGGGTGCCAACCCGATGGCGCTCAAGCGTGGCATCGAGAAGGCCGTCGAGTCCGTGTCGGAGGTGCTGGGCAATCAGGCCAAGGACGTCGAGACCAAGGAGCAGATCGCCGCGACCGCGTCGATCTCGGCCGCCGACACCACCGTCGGCGAGATCATCGCCGAGGCGATGGACAAGGTCGGCAAGGAAGGCGTCATCACCGTCGAGGAGAGCAACACCTTCGGTCTCGAGCTGGAGCTCACCGAGGGTATGCGCTTCGACAAGGGCCACCTGTCGCAGTACTTCGTCACCGACGCCGAGCGGCTCGAGACGGTCCTCGACGATCCGTACATCCTGATCCACGAGGGCAAGATCAGCGCCGTCAAGGACCTGCTGCCCCTGCTCGAGAAGGTCATGCAGACCGGCAAGCCGCTGGCCATCATCGCCGAGGACGTCGAGGGCGAGGCACTGGCCACCCTGATCGTCAACAAGATCCGGGGCACGTTCAAGTCGGTCGCCGTCAAGGCGCCGGGCTTCGGCGACCGCCGCAAGGCGATGCTCGGCGACATCGCCGTGCTCACCGGCGGCACCGTCATCAGCGACACGGTCGGCCTCAAGCTGGAGAACGCCACCCTCGACCTGCTGGGCAAGGCCCGCAAGTTCACCACCACCAAGGACGAGACGACGATCGTCGAGGGTGCCGGTGACGCGGACCAGATCCAGGGCCGGGTGAACCAGATCCGCAGCGAGATCGAGAACAGCGACTCCGACTACGACCGCGAGAAGCTGCAGGAGCGGCTGGCGAAGCTGGCCGGCGGCGTGGCGGTGATCAAGGTCGGCGCGGCCACCGAGGTCGAGCTGAAGGAGCGCAAGCACCGCATCGAGGACGCCGTCCGCAACGCCAAGGCGGCCGTCGAGGAGGGCGTGCTGCCCGGTGGCGGCGTGGCCCTGCTCAACGCCGCGGACACGGCATTCGACAAGCTGGACCTGGCCGGCGACGAGGCGACCGGCGCCAACATCGTCAAGGTCTCACTGGAGGCTCCGCTCAAGCAGATCGCCGTCAACGCCGGCCTCGAGGGCGGCGTGGTGGCCGAGAAGGTGCGCAGTCTGCCGGCGGGCAACGGCCTGGACGCGTCGAACGGCACGTACGTCGACATGTTCAAGGCGGGCATCATCGAGCCGGCCAAGGTGACCCGCTCGGCGCTGCAGAACGCAGCGTCGATCGCCGCGCTGTTCCTGACGACCGAGGCTGTCGTCGCGGACAAGCCGGAGAAGGACAAGGCCGGCGCCGGGGCAGGCATGCCCGGCGGCGGTGATATGGACTTCTGAGTCCACGCAGGACGACGAGGGGCGGGCCCAACCGGGCTCGCCCCTCGTCATGGCGGCGGCAGCAGGACGCCGAACCCGCCGACTGCCAGGCGCAGGAGCACCTGCCCAGGCGTGAGGAGGTCGGCGATGCGCGCCGCGCAGAGCACTTCGAGCTCGGCAAGCCGAGTGCGGTAGGTGTCAGGTCCGACGACTCGCAGCGGCGTGCAACTCGGCGGTGTTGTGCCATACCTTCTCGCGGCCCTCGCGCAGGAACCGCTTGGAGCCGAGCCGGTTCAGCGGGGTGAGTACCCGGTCGAGCAGCGACTTGCCGGACGTCGACAGCTCCACGTCCTCGGCGCCGACCCGCGAGGCCAGCACCTCGTCGATCCGCTCATGATCACGGCGCCGGCGATCGAGCAACGCGGCGTCGCCGAACTCCGCGGAGCTGATGACGGCAAGTAGCGCCTGCGGCAGGTCGTAGTTCACGTGCGCGTTGATCCCGAGCAGCACGTGGCGAACCGGGGGCAGCTCGGCCGGCGCGGAGAAGGCCAGCCGCCAGGGCCGCGAGGCGGCGTCGCCGGCGTCCAACGCGTCCAGGTAAAGCCGCGCGAACGCGACGTCCCAGCGTTCCACCCAGCGTGGGTCCTCGAAGTGGGCGCCGGCGATCGCCTTGCCGATCGCGCGGGTCGTGCGCTCGTACGTGTCGAGGAAATATCGCAAATGCGGCGCGCGCAGATTGTTGCGCCGCGCGTCCATGTCAGCGATGACGCTCTCGATCACTCGCTTCCCCCTGCCGGCATCTCGTCAGCCCAGGCGTTCGTCGATGTAGCACCAGCGCCAGGCCTCGCCGGGTTCGATGCTGCGCATCACCGGGTGGCCCAGATCAGCGAAGTGCTTCGCCGCATGGTTGCCGATCGACGAGTCGCAACAGCCGACGTGCCCGCAGGACAGGCAGAGGCGCAAATGCACCCACGACATGCCGTCGCGCAGGCACTCCTCACAGCCCTCAGGGGTGCGGGCCACGGCGACGTGCGGCGCATCGCGCAGGTGCTCGCATTCGCCGGCCTCCGGCGGAGCCATGAGCTCGTCGTCCACGCGCACCTCGGCGTCCTGGATGCGGTCCAACGTCGATTCCTCCACGTCGACGGCGGCCAACGCCGCCCGCAACACGTCGTCCGGCACCTCGCCGGCGTCGCGCGCCCGCAGGATGGAGCCTCGCTCGGCATCCAGCATCTGCATGCGTAGCCGCCGGTACGCGGCCGACGGCGGCTCCAGCTCGCTGACCGGCCGGCCCAGTCGTTCCCAGGCGGTGTTGGCCCGCTTGTTGGTCCGGTTGCGTAACTGCTCCAGCACCTCGGGCGGATCGTCCGGGGCGCGCACCTCCTCCAGCCGCGCAACGCCTGCCCGGGACGCGTTGGTGATCAGCGCGGCGTACTGCAACGCGTCCTCCGCCGTGCTCGGACCGCGCAGGCCCAGCCGGCGGATCAACCACGGCAGCGTCAGGCTCTGGAGCAGGGAGCCGGCCACCACAGCAAACGCGATCAGCCGCAGCAGATCGCGCGCCGGCGTCTCCGGCGGCAGCAGGAATGCCGCGGCGAGCGTGACGACACCGCGCATGCCGGCCCAGGACACCACCGCCGCGGCACGCCACGACCACGCCTGCGCCGGCGCGACCACCTTGTAGATCCCGGCGACGCCGAAAACCCACGTGACGCGGGCGACGATTGTGGCGGCCAGCACGGCAAGGCAGCTCCACACGGCGCGCGAGGTGTCGTGGACGTCGTCGAGAATGCCGCGCAACTGCAAGCCGATCAGCATGAAGACGGCGTTCTCCAGCAGGAACTGCACCGTGCGCCAGTTCGTGGTCTCGGCGATCCGCGACGCCGCCGTCTGCAATACGGGCGCGCGGTGCCCCAGCATCAGCCCGGTGACGACCACCGCCACGGCGCCGGACGCGTGCGCGGCCTGAGCGGGCACGAACGCGATGTAGGGCGCCACGAATGACAGCGACGTGTCCAGCACCGGATCCCGGATGTGCTTGCGGATTTGGGACAGCACTTCCGCCGCCACCAGCCCGATCGCCACGCCGCCGCCCGCGGCGATCAGGAAGTCCAGGCCGACCCTGCCGGTGACTACCGTTCCGGTGATCGCGGCGATCGCCGTATTGAGCGCCACGAGGGCGGTGCCGTCGTTGACGAGGCTCTCGCCTTCCAGGATCGACACGATGCGCCGCGGCATGCCCACTCGGCGGGCAATGCTGGTGGCGGCAACGGCATCCGTCGGGGCCACCACCGCACCCAGCGCGAAGGCGGCGGCCAGCGACACGGCCGGCACAACCCACCACGCAACGAGCCCGACGATCGTCATGGTGAAGCCGACCAGTCCCACTGACAGCAACACGATGCTCTGCCGGTTGGCCTTGAAGTCGACGAGCGAGGTGCGAATCGCGGCCGCGTACAGCAGCGGCGGAAGCAGCCCGATGAGGATTACATCCGGGTTGATCTCTATGCGGGGGACCCCGGGCAGGTAGGACGCGACTACGCCTGCGGCCACCAGCAGCACCGGCGCGGGCCAGCCGAACCGACGCGATGCGCCGGCCACGACCGTGACCGTGATGGCCAGGCCCACCAACACCAGTGTCTCGTGCACCAGCACATTCTGCGGGCTCTAGGTCTCCTCGCGCAGCCTGCCGGCCGCCACCTCCGAAGTGACGTCGTTGATCCACACCCCGGCTCCGGACTCCGACCCGGCCAGGCGCTTCAGCTTGTCGAGGATGGTCAGGGCGCAGGTTGCCAGGTGGCTCCTCCGTCGCTCGTGGCGTAAACGTCGGTACCGACCGCGCAGCCGGCTTTGCCCTGGGCGCAAGCGGCAGTGTCGACCTGCGCTAGTCCCAGCTGCGGCGTGGCGAAGCTCAACGTGGACGGTGGCGCAGGCAGCCCCTTGGGAGTGAAGCTGCGCTCGCCGGAACTGCTCACGACGGTGAAGCGGAGCGTGTTCGGGTCGGAGACGACCGTGTCGGCACCAGGTACCACGCTGACCGGCGCGCTCGTTCCCGCGCCGAGCTCGCCGCTGAGCGGTATCTGGCCGAGCGAGCTGAATGTGCCGCCGTTCGTCGTGGTGAGCAGGTCGACGCTCGGCGTGCCGGCGTGATTGGTCACCGGCACCAGCAGCGCGCCGTCGGGCAGCGTCGCCGGTGCGCCGACACTCGGCGTTGCCGGATCGATGTTGCGAAGCGGTGCCACCTGCCCGGATATCGGCACCGGCTGCCATGCGGTGGCTGTCGCGTCCCCCAGATACAGCCGCGAGGAGAGCGCCCCGCCGCTCACGGCCAGCCGCCCGTGCCACCAGGCGATCTGGCCCGCGGCCGGCGCCGGGTGTGCGGCGAGAGCGCCGCCCGACGCCTGGCCCACCAGGATGTTCGCCTGGCCGACGGCACCGGTTGAGCTCGAGCGGTCAAGCATCATCGCGAGCTTCGAGCCGTCGGCGCTGAGGGCCAGCTGGACGCCGGCGACGTCCGAGTTGGTGGCAACCCAGCGCTGCTGCCAGCTGCGCCCGCCGTCGTGCGTGGAGTCCAGGGTGACCCCGCCTGCCCCCACCTGGGCGGCGTAGATGCTCGCCCCGTGGCCGGCCACGCTCGCACCGGCTGCGGGCAGATGCGGTAGCGGCACGAGCGTCCAGCGGCTGCCGGCGAGGGCATAGACCACCGGCCGGCCGTTGTGGAGGCCGGTCACGCCGGACGCGCTGATCGCGGTACCTGCGGGCAGTGGCGCCGTGTCCGACCTGGGCTGGGCGGCAGCACACCCGACGAGCGTCGTGACGACGACGCCGCCGATGGCGAGGATTCTCAACGACATGGCGAGCTCGAACTCACCTGGGTCGCCGCGCCATAGACCGGCCCGTACGCGCACCGGCTGTCGATGTTCAGCGTCACGCCGTTCTCGGTCTGGTTGTGCGCGCCAAGGTACTGCTTGTGCCGCTGCACGTAGACCCAGAACGTGCTGGACACACACTTGAACGACCCGGTTGACGGGTTGCCGTCCCACTGCGCGCCGTCGGCGAAGTCGGGCGGGTGCTTGATCTGCGCGAAGTCGGAGAGATAGCCGGCGCAGGTCGAGGTGTACACCCCTGCTGTCTGTGCTGGTGCCACGTGCAGCTGCTCGACCCATCCTTCGACGAACGCCTTCGTCGCGGCGCGGCACGTCACCGTGTCCGTCGCCGGTGCCTCCAGGTCGACGTCGATAGGCACACTCGGGTTGTTTTGCAGCTTGATCCACGCCTGGTAGGCGGCGTGCGCCTCAGCCTTGCCCTGCGTGTATGCCGTGGTGGTGTTGCGGCTGAAGTAGGACGCCTGCCCGGCCGTGCACGGGTTCTGCCGCCCGACCCAGATCGGCAGCAGGTCCCATCCCATCGCGATAACGTTGTTGACCCACGACGTCGTCAGGTTCGGCTGCGCGCACCCGCGGTCGCTGCCGCCGATGTAGATCCCCCAGTACGAGAACGGGGTGTTGTTCCAGAACGCTCTCATCTGGCTGAGGCTCGGTGCAGTACAGCTGTCGGCTCCGTAGCCTGACAGCTTCTGCAGGCTGGCTGCATGTGTTGCCGGGGCCTGCCATGCCGGGAGTACTCCGACAACGATCAGCAGCACCGCGATCAGCCGCGCTACGAGCGGGAGGCGTGAGCTCCGCACCCGGGTACGATAGCGATCTTCATTGAAGATCTCTACCCCTCGCAGTGAACTGTTCACGCTCCGCTGTGATACATGCGGCGAACGGAGGGTTACAGCGGATGCAGCAGATCGTCGGCGTCGGTGATCGTGTACGCGTAGCCCTGCTCGGCGAGAAACCGCTGCCGATGCGCCGCATACTCGGCGTCCAACGTGTCGCGGGCGACCACTGTGTAGAAGTGGGCCTGCCGGCCGTCGTGCTTCGGCCGTAGCACGCGTCCGAGTCGCTGCGCCTCCTCCTGACGCGAGCCGAACGTCCCGGAAATCTGCACCGCAACCGCCGCCTCAGGCAGGTCGATCGAGAAGTTGGCGACTTTGCTGACGACCAGTACGCGCTGCTCGCCGGCCCGGAACGCGTCGTACAGACGCTCGCGCTCGCGGGTGGTGGTCGAACCCTGCACGATCGGCACGTCGCCCAATTCCGCGGCGATGTCGTCGAGCTGATCAAGATATGCGCCGATGACGAGCACCTGGTCGTCCGGGTGCTGGTCCACGATCGTCTTGATCACAGGCAGTTTGGTGCGCGCCGTCGCCGCGATGCGATACCGGTCGTCGGGCTCGGCGGTCGCGTAGTTCATGCGTTCGGCATCGGTCAGGGTCACCCGCACCTCGGTGCAGTCGGCCGGCGCGATCCAGCCCTGGTTCTCGATGTCCTTCCATGGGGCGTCGTAGCGCTTGGGGCCGATCAGGCTGAACACGTCGCCCTCCCGGCCGTCCTCGCGGATCAGCGTGGCGGTGAGCCCCAGCCGCCGGCGTGACTGCAGGTCGGCGGTGAGCCGGAAGATCGGCGCCGGCAGCAGGTGCACCTCGTCGTAGACGATCAGCCCCCAGTCGCGGGAGTCGAACAGTTCCAAGTGGCGGTACTCGCCCTTCCGGCGGGTGGTCATGATCTGGTACGTGGCGATGGTGACGGGTCGGATCTCCTTGCGCTCGCCGCTGTATTCGCCGATTTCCTCCTCGGTCAACGACGTGCGCGCCATGAGCTCGCGCTTCCACTGCCGACCGGCAACCGTGTTCGTGACGAGGATGAGCGTCGTCGCCTGTGCCTGGGCCATCGCGGCCGCACCCACGAGCGTCTTGCCCGCGCCGCACGGCAGGACGACCACACCAGAGCCTCCGTGCCAGAACGAGTCGGCCGCGTCACGCTGGTAGTCGCGCAGGTGCCAGCCGTTCTCGCGCAGCGCTATCGGGTGCGCCTCGCCGTCGACGTATCCGGCCAGGTCTTCGGCGGGCCAGCCGATCTTGAGCAGGGCTTGCTTGAGACGTCCCCGTTCGGACGGGTGTACCACGACGGTGTCATCGTCGATGCGCTCACCGAGCATCGGTGCGATCTTCTTCTGGCGCAGCACTTCTTCCAGGACGGCCCGGTCGAGGCTGATCAGCACCAGCCCATGTGCCGGGTGCCTGGCCAGTTGCAGGCGCCCGTAGCGGTCCATCGTGTCCGCGACGTCGACAAGCAGCGCGTGCGGCACGGCGTAGCGCGAGTACCGCACCAGCGCGTCCACGACCTGCTCCGCGTCGTGCCCGGCCGCGCGAGCGTTCCACAGCCCCAAGGGGGTGAGCCGGTAGGTGTGGACATGCTCGGGGGAGCGTTCCAGCTCGGCGAAGGGCGCGATGGCGGCGCGCGCCTCGGGCGCCGTGGGGTGGTCGACCTCGAGCAGGAGGGTCTTGTCGGATTGGACGATGAGTGGTCCGTCGGTCACGTCTCTCCTCAGTGTGCGCTACAGCCATTGTCCCAACGGCGCCGACACCACCCCTGTTCCGGTGGTTCTGTGCCGCTGGTTACGTGCCGAGGACGGTGAGTAGCCGCGCGACTTCCGCGGCCACCGCGGTGCGGGCGGCGCCGAGGTAGGTGCGGGGGTCGACGGCTTTGGGGTCGGCGCCGAGGTAATCCCGCGCGGCCGTGGTGAACGCCTTGTTGAGCTGTGTGCCGATGTTCACCTTGGCGATGCCACGTGCGACGGCGCGGCGCAGCCCGTCATCCGGCACGCCGGACGAGCCGTGCAGCACCAGGGGCACCGGTACCGTCTCACGTAGGGCCCGGATCAGGTCGAGGTCCAGGACGGCGTCGCGGGTGAGCATAGCGTGGCTTGTCCCCACCGCGACGGCCAGCGCGTCGACGCCGGTGCGCTCGACGAATGCCCGTGCCTCGCCAGGGTCGGTCCGCGCGCCTGGCGCGTGCACGCCGTCCTTGCCGCCGACCTCGCCCAGTTCCGCCTCGACCCAGACACCGGCGTCGTGGCATTGCGCGACGATCGCCGCGGTTGCCACCAGGTTCGCGGTGTACTCGAGCGCCGACGCGTCGAACATGACCGAGCCGATGCCCAGGTCGATCGCTTCCACGACGAGGGCGGGCTCAGTTGCGTGATCGAGATGCACGGACATCGGCAGCGCGGCGGCTCGTGCCACGGCTAGCGTCGCCGCCGCGATCGGAGCGAGCCCGCCGTGGTAGCGCACCGCGTTCTCGCTGATCTGCAGGATGGCTTTGCGTCCGGCGGCGTCCGCTCCCCGCGCAATCGCCTCGGCGTGCTCGATGGTGATCACGTTGAACGCGCCGGCCCCGGTACCGGCTCGGGCCGCGTCGCCGACGATTTCGGCAGTGGACGTCAGCGTCATGCCAGCCGCCAGGCGAGCAGTGCGGCGCCTAGCGCGCTGGCCTGATCGCCCAGCTCGGCGCGGACCAGGCGGGGACGCGGCTGAAACGTCAGCAACGCGTCGAGCGCCTCGGTCAAGGGGTCCATCAGCACGTCGCCGGCACCGGCGAGCCCGCCGCCGATGACCACCAGTTGCGGGGCAAGCAGCGTCGTGTACGCCTGCAGCGCGCGCGCCAGGGCATTCACGGCGCGCTCCCAGACCGCACGCGCATCGGGATCACCTGCCACGACCAGATCGGACACCAGCCCCTTCGCGCGCCGCCCGGTACGTCGCGCGTACTCCCGGTCGATCGCCGTGGCGGAGGCGATCGCCTCGAGGCAGCCGTGCCCGCCGCAGCCGCAGAGCGGGCCGTTGGGGTCGATGATCATGTGGCCGATCTCCCCGCCGTACCCGTGCCCCGAGTACGGCCGGCCACCGAGCACGATCGCCCCGGCAATGCCGGTGCCGATGGGCAGGACCAGGTAGTCGCTTGCCCCGCGCGCGGCGCCGAGCTGCCCCTCGGCGAGCCCGCCGGCGCGCACGTCGTGCTCGAACGCCACCGGGACGCCGAGCCGCTTGTGCACCAGTTCGCGTAGCGGCACGTCACGCCAGCCGAGGTTGGCCGAGAGGACGGCAATGTTGTCGTCGACGATTCCCGGAACCACCACACCGGCGGCGCGAACCACAAATCCCTGCTGGACAGCGGCTGCCTGCTGGCGCGCAGCGGTGTCGACGATGCGCTCGACCACGGCGTCCGGGCCGTTCTCGCGTCGCGTGGGTACGCGCCGGGACGCGATCACTCGGAATGCGTCGTCCACCAGGGCGGTCTTCATCGAGGTGCCCCCCACGTCCAGCGCGATAACGCAGTCCATCAGCTGAGGATGACGGAGCGGGTGAGGTTGCGGGGGTGATCCGGGTCGAGGCCGCGGGCGCGCCCGAGTGCGACAGCAGCCCGCTGCGCCCGGATCAACTCCGCCATCGGGTCGAGCCGCGAGTCGACCCAGACAGCGCCGGTGCCGACGACGTCGTCCTGCAGGCGCTCGGGGGCCTGGCCCAGCATCCAGACCAGGCTCCGCCCGTCGGCAATGCTGATCGGGCCGTGCCGGTACTCCAGGGCGGGATACGACTCCGACCAGGAGAGCGACGCCTCGCGAAACTTCAGCGCCGCCTCGTTGGCCAGCCCGACGGTCCAGGCCCGGCCGAGGAACGTGAACTGGCTGCGTTCCAGAGCGCCGTCCGGCAGCTCGCTCGCCAGGGCGGTGCGCCCGTCGGCGATCACGCCGCTCAGGTCCTCGCCGAGGTGCGTCCGCAGCAGCGCCAGCGTGGTCGTTGCAAATCGCGTCTGGACCACTGAGCGCTCGTCGGCGAACGGGAGGGCGATCGTGTCGGTGGCCGCGACGGCGGCCGGGGTAGCGCCGTCCGCAGTGATGACGACCGTGGGCGCCTGCGCGCGGCGCAGCACGTCGAGCACTTCGGTGGTCGTGCCGGACCGGGTGATCGCGACAACCCGGTCGTACCGCCGATCGGCCGGCACCTCGGACGCGGCGAACGCGTCCGTCTCGCCCAGCCCGGCGCGTTCGCGCAGCGCCGCATAGCACTGCCCGACGAACCAGGACGTGCCGCAGCCCACCACCGCGACCCGCTCACCGGCGGCAGGCAGCGGCGTCGCGTCGGCCTGCCCGGTGGCGATGAGCCAGCAGTCGGGCTGGCTCGCGATCTCGTCCTCGACGAACGTCATTTGGGCGCTCCCATCCAATTTCGCGGGCATCCTCATTCTGATGGCACTGCAACGCAGTACTGTCTCAGTCCTTGGGCATGCAGGAAACGGCATCCGGGAACGGGCGAGATGAGCAAGTACGAGCGGCTGGGCGCCATCCTGGAACTGCTGGGACGCGACGGCAGCCTCGACGTCGACGTGGCTGCGGCCGAGTTGCATGTCTCGGCAGCGACGATTCGGCGCGACCTCGACCTGCTCTCCAAGCAGCAGCTGCTCACCCGTACCCACGGCGGTGCCGTTTCGAACAACGCCGCCTATGACCTCCCGCTTCGCTACAAGGCGGCCCGGCACGCGTCGGAAAAGCAGCGCATCGGCAAGGCAGTGGCCGAGATGATCGCTGCAGGGACGATCGTCGGCCTGAACGGCGGCACCACGACGACCGAGGTGGCTCGCGCACTCGCGCTGCGCGGCGACCCGCAGTTGGCCTACCACCCGTCCATCACCGTCGTTACCAACTCCCTGAACATCGCGACCGAGCTGGCCGTACGAGCACATCTGAAGATCGTGGTGACCGGTGGGGTCGCGCGGCCGCAGTCGTACGAGCTGGTCGGACCGCTGGCCGGCGGCGTCCTCGAGCAGTTGTCGCTGGACGTCGCCGTGCTCGGCGTCGATGCCATCGATCTCGCCGGCGGGGCCACCACGCACGAGGAGAGTGAAGCCGCCATCAACCGGCTCATGGCCTCCCGCGCGAGCAAGGTGATCGTCGTCGCAGACAGCTCCAAGATCGGGCACCGCGCGTTCGCCAGGCTGTTCCCACTGGAGTCGATCGACGTGCTGGTGACCGACATCGACGCCAGCGATGACGCGGTCCGCGGCTATCTCGAGGCCGGCCTCGAAGTAGTCCGCGCTTAGCCGAGCCCCAGCTGCCCCTTCCAGCGATGATCTTGGACTTTCAGTCGCGTAGCGACCACAAGTCCAAGATCATCTCGGTGGGTGCGTTTAGAACAGGGCCGGCTGCTCGGCCTTGGGCGCGAGCCGCGCGAAGCGTGGGCGTGCCGTCCAGGCGACGGGCTCGTCGGGCCACTGGGCATCACGGGGCTCCTGGTCGCACAGCGCTCGTAGTGCGGCGCTGACTGTCCACGTCAGCTGCTGGGCCAGGAACGTCGCCCGCACTGCCTCGGGGTCGAGGGGCAGGCATCCGGGACCGCCGCCGAGGTCGAGGCGAAGCGGCACGTCGTCGCGCATCGCCATGACCTGGCAATTCAGCTCCCATGCCTCCCGGGCACCCGGCGCGGCGAGGCGGCGTGCACCGCCGCGGCCGATTGCTGCCACGACACGCTCGCCGCCGCCGGCCACGTCGTCGAATGCCGCCCGCGCCGAGCCCAACTCGCGCAGCAGGATGGCTGCCGTCTTGGGGCCGATGCCGCGCACCCCATGCAGGTTGTCGGAGGCGTCGCCCCGAAGCGCCGCGAAGTCACGGTATTGGTCGGGACGCACGCCCAGCAGCGTCGCCAGCCGAGCCGGCGTGAGCAGTGGGGACGCCTCGACACCGCCGTCGATGATGCGCAGGACGCTCGTGGTTTCGTCGATCAGCGAGAACGCGTCGCGATCGGACGTCATGATCACGGTGCTCGCTCCCTGGCCGGCCGCGAAACGGGCCGCCGATGCGAGTACGTCGTCGGCCTCGAGGCCGGGCGGGACGACCACCGCCACGCCGAGTTCGCCCAGTACCTCGGCGGCGAACCTCAGCTGGTCGACCAGCGTGGACAGCTTGTCGGCGCGCTGCGCTTTGTACTGCGGCCAGGTGTCGCGGCGCACGCTGGTATCCGGGTCGTCGAAGCCGACGACGATGGCTGCCGGGCACACGCGCTCAGCCGCGGTGACGAGCTGGGACAGCAGCCCGCGCACCGCCCAGGTCTGATGGCCGGTGCGCGCCTGTGAGTGGTAGGCCCGGTGCACCAGGGAGTTGCCGTCGACCGCCAGCACCCGCGCCATGCAGGTCATCTTGCCGCATCACACCGTCACGGCACGGGCAGCGCGCGCGGCGGCACGGGGCTCGCCACGATGATCGAGGTCACCGTGTTCCCGTGCACCAGGAACTGGTCCAGGATCTGCTCCAGCCCGTCGATGGTCGGCGCGTGCACCTTGACGAGGAAGCAGTCCTCGCCGGTGATGCGGTGGCACTCGCTGACCTCCGGCATGCGTTTCGCAAGCGCGGCGATCTTCGGCAGTTGGCCCGGTACCGGGCGGATGCGCGCATAGGCAGCGACCGGCATCCCGAGCGCGGCGGGGTCGATGTCGACGCGGTAGCCGGCGATGACCCCGGACCGTTCCAGGCGTTGCACCCGCTCGGTAACCGCCGGTGCCGACATGCCCACCCGCCGGGCGAGTGCCGACATGGTGATGCGCGGGTCGGCCTGCAGCTCACGGAGAAGTTGGCGGTTCACGTCATCGAGCTCGATTTGCCTTGACTCTGTAGCCATGTCGGCCTCCTTGCCTTAAGGATGCCATTCCTTGTGGGGTTCTGGCTTGACACCCTAGTTGCATGCAGTTGGCCCCGTCGCCACCTACCCGGCTCGATCGGCTCGCCGGAGTGCCGGCTCCGTGCTTCTTTCTGGTCAGCGCCGTGTTCCACTACCTCGGGCCGTCGTTCGCTGTGCTGCTGTTTGCGCATGTGGACGTGCTCGGCGTTGCCTGGCTGCGCATCGCCAGCGCCGCGCTGGTCTTCGGCATCTGGCGGCGTCCTTGGCGGCTGTTCCGGCGTCCCGACGAGCGACGCCTGCTCCTCGCGCTCGGCGTTGTGCTCGCCGCGATGAACTCGCTGTTCTACCTGGCGATCGACCGGCTGCCGCTGGCCACCGTCGGCGCCATCGAGTTCCTGGGCACCATCGTGCTGGCCGCCGCGGGTACCCGCACGCCACGCAACGTCACCGCCCTGGTGCTTGCGATCGCCGGGGTATTCGTGCTGACCGACGTGCGCCTGGGCGGCGAGCCGCTCGGCTTCGCGTTCGCGTTCGCCAACTGCGCCGGCTTCATGCTGTACGTGTTGCTCGGTCACCGGATCGCCAACAGCGAGGTCTCGAGCAGCGGCGACAAGCTCGACCGGCTCGGCGCCGCGATGTTGGTCGCAGCGGTCGCGGCGACGCCTTTCGCGATCGGGCAGGCCGCACCGGCGTTCACGCATCCGGTGTGGCTGCTGTGGGGCATCGGGGTGGGGCTCTGCTCTTCGGTCATCCCGTACGTGACGGATCAGCTGGCGATGGCGCGACTGCCGCGCGCCACGTTCGCGCTGATGCTCGCCCTGCTGCCGGCCACCGCGACGGTGATCGGGCTGGTCGTGCTGTCGCAGGTACCCACTGCGCGCGACCTGGCCGGCATCGCATTGGTCATCGGCGGCGTCGCGGTCCACCGGGACTAATCGCGATGAGCGCTTGCGCGAAGAGCCCGCCAGCCGCGACGCG
>Ga0124850_1000002_pt1 | contig 16180 bp, 19 predicted proteins | sample PanSoiMetaGPlot1_FD_97462 | JGI IMG/M metagenome (GOLD analysis project Ga0124850, IMG submission 97462) | Tropical forest soil microbial communities from Panama analyzed to predict greenhouse gas emissions - Panama Soil - Plot 1 (PacBio error... | ecosystem: Environmental > Terrestrial > Soil >...
GTTATCGCCCAATAAAAACGGAGGAGTTTTGATTATCTCATCGCTATCTCCTCGCTGCATTTCGACGAACCGAGCGTCAATGTGACCTTACTGAATGTTCCATTACGCCATGTGTTGAGGTAAACCAGTGTGCCAGGTGCCTTCGTTGCAATTAGAGTGGCGAAGTCACTCGAACGCATTAGCGGCGAGCCATTGATTGCGGTGATCACATCACCGGCTTCAATTCCCGCATTGGCGGCAGGGCTTCCGGCTTCGGGCCGGTCAAAAATCGCCCCGTAGGGTACCGTCATCCCAAGGCTCGCGGCAAATGGCGCAGTCATAGGACGAACTTCAGCGCCTATCCATCCGCAGAGCGCGCGACCCCTTTCCTCCTGAACGATCGGGCCCGTCGTGTTGGCACCATTGCGAATTTGAAAGATCGGTCGCTCCGGAATTTTTGGGTTTGCCGAGCCAGTCCAGCTGCCACCTTCAAAGCCTTGTGTCGTTGCCGCTGAGACGAAGCCTGGTCCAACGAGGATATACAGGTCCGGTGCAATCATTTTACATTTTACTTTTCACCGCGCACGTCGCGGCTTGGTAGGCGGCGAGCGCACTGCCTCCCTGTAGGATGAGTGCAAACCGATCACATCTCTCCGGGCGCTCGATCCGGACGCGAAAGCTGGACTGGTTGATGCCTGCCGTCCATCGTCCAATCCTCATACGACCGGCAAAGATGGACGAGAGTGCGTGACGCTATCGTGACAGAGCAATAGCTGCTGAAACCCGAACCCATCGAGCAGCCGCTGGTGCATCTGGCAACCGACTCTAAAAAAGGATGTCCGGTGCCGTCGGTTCAGGCTCGCCACCAGCCCGATCCGGTCCGGGTCAAGGGCCGCCGAGAAGACCAGCGGTATCGTCTGTTCGCCGATTCGCCGGGCGATCGGCTGCTTAGGAACCCGATCACCGGCATCGGCTGCTGCTGCGCGCGCGCCGCGAGCGGCCATGCCGCCGCCGCGCCGCCGACCAGCGTGATGAACTCGCGCCGCCTCATGAGGCCAAGTATAGCAGGTCTAAGGAGTGTGTCGGTGGCGCGGCGCCTCATGTCCGGCCTTCAGCGGCTTGGGGACATGTAGAAGGGGCCCAGTTTCCCAGGCCCCACTGTTGCTGAAACATAAGGAGTTGAGTGCTACCCGTGTCCCTCCCGACAAGACCACGGGCACCACACTACAAGAGTAGCAGCCTCCTGCCCTATAGAGAAGGGCCCCCAGATGCCTAGGGGCCCTACACACTCACTCTATATTCAGCGCCGGCTTCTGCACCGCCGAGCAGAGTGATGAAGTCGCAGCGTTTCACGGCCCAGTGTCTCCCGTGCTTCCAATCGAAAGGATAGCACAGCAGGCGTTGATACTCCGGTTCTTGCTTTCAAACTCGGAATTGCCGCGCACGACTAATATGAATACGCAGCGATGCTCTGTGCGCTCATCGAAACTAACCAACGACGATGGATTTCGATAGCGCGGCAAGAAACGGAGTTCGTGTTGTGGCATTCTCGATTATTCCTCGCGCATGTCATCGATTGCGATCGGTGGCGTCGCAACCTAGACACGGAAGAGTATCCAGATGAGCAAAGCAGAGAACAACAAGGCCATTGTCGGCCGGTGGTTCACCGAGTTTTGGGGCAAGACTTGCAATCTCGGCGTCGTCGATGAGCTCGCCGCGCCCGACATGCTCCTACAGTATTCCCTGCACGAGCCGCGCCGCGGCCGTGACAGCATCAAGGCTCGCTCCCTCCCGCGACCGGTCGGAAGATGCATTTCACCGGCACCACGGTGTTGCGCATTCAAAACGGCAAGATCACCCAGGAAATCGGTCTTGACGACGGCGTAAAGGCGCTGACCCAGCTCGGCCTTATCAAGGCCGCCTGATCAACTCAGCCGCTCCCCGAATGCGCCAAGCGATGTGGAATCGAGTAACCCGATCACCGGCATCGCTGGCTGCTGCGCGCGCGCCGTGAGCGGCCCCTTCTCGCCATGCATGGAGAAATCCCTCAGCAACGCGCAAATTACCGCCTCGCTCAGCTTGTTACGCGAGCCACGCCATCGTCCGGCAGGGTTGCCTTGAAAGACCGATCGCGGAGTCCATCGAGTAGCGCCCGCCGACCCAGTCCCAGAACTCGAACATGTTGGCGGTGTCGATGCCGAATTCCGCGACCTTTCCGGCATTGGTCGAGACGGCGACGAAATGCTTGGCGACTGCCTTGGCGTCGCCGCCGAGGCCGCGCAGCGACCAATCGCGCGCGCTTTGCGCGTTGGTCATCGTCTCCAGCGTGAAGGTCTTCGAGGAGATGATGAACAGCGTTTCCGCCGCATCGAGGTCGCGGGTCGCTTCGACGAAATCGGTACCGTCGACGTTGGACACAAATCGGAACGTCATGGCGCGGTCGCTGTAGTACCTGAGCGCCTCGTAGGCCATCACCGGCCCGAGGTCGGAGCCGCCGATGCCGATATTGATGACGTTGCGAATGCGTTTGCCGGTGTGGCCCTTCCATTCGCCGTTGCGGATGCGGTTGGCGAAAGCGGCCATCTTGTCGAGCACGGCATGGACCTCAGGCACGACATTCTTGCCATCGACCACGATGGACGTCCCTTTCGGCGCGCGCAGCGCCACGTGCAGGACCGCGCGATTTTCCGTGACGTTGATTTTCTCGCCGCGGAACATCGCGTCGATTCGCTCGCGCAGCCCGGATGTTCGGCGAGCGCAACGAGCAGTCTCAGTGTCTCGTCATCGATGCGATGTTTCGAATAATCGAGAAAGACGCCGACGGCCTCCGCCGTCATCCGCTCGCCGCGTTTGGGATCATGCGCGAACAAGTCTCGCAGATGGCGGCCGCGCATTGTCTCGTAGTGATCTTGGAGCGCCCGCCATGCCGCCTGTTTAGCTGTCGGTTGCGTGCGCGATATCTCAGATCGAGCAGCCATGTGCCGCGTCCTCAAGTTCAGTGTTTCGAGCGTGCCTCGCCGTCTGGGCGCGCATGCTCCCACAGCCGGAATCCGCCAGCGAAGGCATTGTCGTTGTCGCCTGCGCGCGAACCGGGTGGCAGCGCATTGAGCTTTTTGACGTTGCCTCCCCCAATGACCGTATCGTCGGGTTCGAGCGCGGCAATGAAACCGGCCACGACATCGGCAACCTGGCGGCACCACTTCTTCTTGCCGTACCGCTCCAGTCCGCGCCGGCCCACGTAGTCTTCGTAGACACCTTTTTTGTAGGGCAGGTGACCGAGTTCCATGGGCTCGACGGTTCCGTTCACGACCATGGCCGATCCAAATCCCGTTCCGACCCCGATAAAGAGCATCTTGCCGCCTTTGTAGCTGCCCAAGGCCTGCATGGCCGCGTCATTGATGAGCCTCACAGGGCGGCCGAATGCGGCCGCGAAATCGAACCCGACCCATCCGCGTCCGAGATTGTGTGGTTCGGCGATCGGGCAACCGTGGACGACAGGGCCGGGATACCCGATGGACACGACATCGTAGTCCCAATCCCGTGCCAGCTTCTTCACTCCGGACACCATTTGGCTCGGGGTCAGTTTCGGCCCGGACGGAAACGCGCGGTGTTCGGTTTGTCCGGTGGCAAGGATCTTGACGCCGGTTCCGCCCACGTCGATCACCAACACTTTTCTTCGCGATGATGGCTTTGCCGCGCGCGCTTGGGGCTTCCGGCGCTCGGCAGGCCTTTTCATCGCGTTAGCTCGCTCGCTTGAGGACGGCGGACTTGGAGCCGATCACGTCCATGAGATCGTTCCATGATTTGACGAAGGATTTTGCCCCTTCGTCTTGAAGCTGCCGCGAGAGCGCATCGACATCGATCTTCGCCTTCACGAACCGCGCCAGCTCCTCTTCCGCGTTGCCGCCGTCCGCGCCTAGCGTTGCGCCGACCTCGCCGTGATCGGCAAGCGCTTTCAGCGTGCCCTCGGGCATGGTGTTGACCGTGAATGGCGCGGCCAAATTCTTGACATAGAACATCCGATGCCTTCGGATCCTTGGTCCCGGTGCTCGCCCACAGCAAGCGTTGCGGACGCGCGCCGGCATTGTAGGCGCGCATCCATCGCGGAGAAGTCAGCAAGTCGCGATAGGCTTTGTAGGTGCGCTTGGCGACGGCGATGCCGAGGCGATTGTTGAGCTCCGCCGGCACCTTCCCGGTCACGGCGACGTCCCAGCGGCTGATGAAGAGCGACGCCACCGAAGCGACGTCCGGCTGCAAGCCGGCTTCGATGCGCCGCTCGATGCCGCGCATGAAGGCGTTCGCGGCCGCCACGTACTGGTCGTCGGAGAACAACAGCGTAACGTTGATCGGCACTCCCGCGAAGATGGCCTCTTCGATGGCCGGCAGGCCTTCGGGCGTGCCCGGAATCTTGATGAAGACATTGCGACGCTGTGCCTGCCTGTGCAGCTCCTTTGCCTCGGCAATGGTCGATTTGGTGTCGTGCGCCAGCAAAGGCGAGACTTCCAGCGAAACCCAGCCGTCCACGCCACATGTTCGGTCGTGAACCGGTCGAAATAGGTCCGCCGCCTCTCTGATATCCTCCAGCGCGAGTTCGAAGAACAGTTTCTCCCCCGACTTGCCTTGCGCGAGCTTGCTCTTGATGGCGCTATCGTAGTCGCTGCTGTTCTTGATCGCGTGGTCGAAGATCGTCGGGTTCGAGGTCAGCCCCGTCACCGAGAGCTCGTCGATGTAGCGGCGGAGCACGCCTGTCTTCAACAAGTTGCGCGTGATGTTGTCGAGCCAGAGGCTCTGGCCGAGATCGTACAGGATGCGAGTGGCCTTCATGCTGTTACCTCCGTCGCCCCCGCCTTCGTTAGTTTCGACCGCTCGCGCTGCAGCGCGCGAGCCAATCATGCGCTGCGCTCCGCGTGTCGATGATCTGCCCTGATCGGCATCCATGTGCGCCCATCGCGCGCGAGCAGACGATCGGCTGTAGCGGGCCCGACGCTGCCGGCGGCATAATTGGGAAAATCCTCGGCAGAGGCACCGGCCCAGGCATCGATCAGTCCCTGAACGGCGCGCCAGCCGGCCTCGACCGTGTCGGCACGCTGGAACAGTGTGGCGTCCCCGATCAGGCAATCATAGATCAGCGTCTCGTAGCCGACCGAGGCCAGTGGCGCAAAATAGTCCCGGTAGGCGAAGTTCATTTCGACCCAGTCGATCTCGATATCGGCGCCGGGACGCTTGGCGCTGAAGCTGAGCGACAGACCCTCGTCCGGTTGGATGCGGAGCATCAAGATATTTGGGGGCAATCGCTCGACTGGGGTATCGCGAAAAAGTGCATAGGGCGCCTGACGAAATTGCACCGCAATTTCCGTGGTTCGGGCGGAAAGGTACTTTCCGGTGCGCAGATAAAACGGAACACCGGCCCAGCGCCAGTTGTCGATGCCGAGCTTGAGCGCCACATAGGTTTCCGTTCCCGAATTCGGCGCGACGTCCGCCTCGTGCCGGTAATCGCGAACGTTTTTGCCGAGCACAACACCTGCCCCGTACTGGCCACGTACGGCATTCTCCGGCGAGATCGGATGAATCGCCTGCAACAGCTCCGTCTTCTTGCCTCGCACGGCGTCCGCATCGAATGAGATTGGCGGTTCCATTGCGATCATAGCAAGGAGTTGGAACAGATGATTCGGCACCATGTCGCGCAATGCGCCGGTTTTTTCGTAGAAGCGGCCGCGGGCCTCGACGCCGACGGTCTCGGCGGCGGTGATCTGAACGTGGTCGATGTGATCGCGATTCCACAGCGGCTCGAAGATGCCGTTGGCGAAGCGCAGCACCAAAATGTTCTGGACGGTTTCTTTGCCGAGGAAATGATCGATGCGGTAGATCTGGTCCTCGGACAATACTTTGAGGATCTGGGTGTTGAGAGCCTCCGCCGAGGCAAAGTCGTGGCCGAAAGGTTTTTCAACGATCACCCGCCGCCATGCTTTATCGGACTGGCGGGTGAGCCCGGCGCGGCCGAGCTGCTCGATCACCGGACCAAAAAACCGGTCGGCGACCGCCAGATAGAACAGCACGTGGGCTGTGCCGCCCTGCCGCCCGGATTGCTCGCTCAGCAGCTTCTCGAGCCGGCCGTAAGTTTCAGCCTGCGTAAAATCTCCGGGCATATAATGCATTCGATCGATGAGCCACGACCAGGCCTTCTCGTCGAGCGCCTGCCGCTCGCCCCCGCCGGCCCGAGCGAAGGCTTGGATCATGTTGGTCAGGTTGCCGCACCACGCCTCCGTCGTCTCATCGTTGCGATCGATGCCGATCAGAGCGAAACCTTCGGGAAGCTTGCCGCCCCTGACGAGATTATAGAGTGCCGGCGCGACAAGACGCTTGGTCAGGTCGCCCGCGGCGCCGAAAACCACTATGGTCGTAGGCGCAGGCCGGCGGCCGGGAAAGCTTTTTGCGATCGTTGCCGCGGCCTCTGCCGCAATGGTCGCTGCCGGCGTGCTCGCGTCGCCATGCGATGCAGCGCTCTTAAGAAGAGATGACGGAGCGCTTGCTTCCCGGTCCTTATCGGCTCTCCTGATCATCTTTCCCACCAACGCGTTCGGCTGCGGATCTGCGTCCATCTCACCTGAACGCGATGCTAGTCTACTAATTTAATAGCGGTTCCACGTCCGATAATGCTCGCCGGCAGGCATACAGATCGCCGGCGCTGTCTGCTTCGCGTGCGCGCGCCATGCCCTGCGTAATCGCATCGAGCTTCTGTGGCAATGCGGTGCCGAGCCTGCTTTCGGCAGCCGCGATCGAGCCCGGTGTCGGTTGACGGTGGAGAAGGGCTTCGCGGCTCACCTGAAGAGTCGGGCCGTCTGCGGCTTTCGCCTTCAGCGTCGCCTCGACGCGCGCCTCCATGCTGTAGATCTCAGCAGAGCAAGGTCCGGCCTGGCTACCAATGGTCGATGCGGCGACCGCTCCCGCACTTAGCATGACGATGTGCCAAATGGACATGATTTCCCTCCGGCTCAGATCAGCTTGAAGAAAAACTCCTCTGTTCATGATCCCAACGGTCAATCGCTGATAATTTTGGCTCGGACCTTTTTACCGACAGCTGGACTGGTGGGCAGACGAACGTCCTGCGGCGAGACGTTAATGCCAGGCGCCAGACCTGGATTGATCTCCTCCGGGGTCAGGCTTGGTTGCGCTTGGGTCGCGGGGAGCGATTGCGTCGGCCCGCGCTCAGTCGTAATTGCCGGAACACACCCGGGCCGCGCCGACGGGCCGTTGAAAACATCCGAGAGGCTCGTTGCGACCTCTGCCCCTAAGCGATTAAACCGGGATTGCTGACCCGCGTCGGAGTCGTCTCGGATCGTCACCGTTGCCGTCATGCCGGACACGAGCGGCACGTCCGGCGGTACTGCATCGATGGCAATGCGGACCGGCACTCGCTGCGCCAGCCGCACCCAGGTGTAAACCGGGTCGACGTTCGGTAGTCCTTGCGCGCCTGCGGCTGCGTTGGACACGCTGACGCCTCGGGTCACCGTTGTCACGTGTCCAACGATCGGAGACGAATAACCCATCAGTTTCGCTTCGGTACGATCTCCGACGCACACCCGTGCCATCTGGGTCTCTTCAAAATAGCCATCGACCCAGTAACTGTCGGTGTCAATGATCGAAACATTGGTTGCCCCCTGGTGGGCATAGTCGCCAACCCGCAGCAGGAGATTAGTGACGTAACCGTTCACCGGGCTGCGAACTTGGGTTCGGTCCAAGTTGATCTCAGCCTGAGCAACTTGCTGTTGCGCGGCCTCGAAAGCAGCCTTTGCTTGGATTGCGTTGCCCTTATAGATTTGTTGCTCCTGTGGCGTCGTGGCCAGATCCGATAAATGCATCTTTCGTTCTGATTGCAATTCCTTCACTTGCACATCAGCGGCCTTTTGCTTCAGCGAAGCGGTATTCGTACGCAACGCCACCTCGAAGTCGAAGGGATCGATCACGTATAAAACGTCACCCTTGTGGACGAATTGATTGTCGGCGATCCTCACTTCCGTAATCTGCCCGGAAATTTGCGGCGCTATGCTCGCAACCTGGACCCGTATGCGCCCGTTGCGGGTCCATGGCGCCATCACGTAATGGTTCCAAGCAACAATGGAGATGAGCACCGCAACGAGTGCAAGGACCAAGGTCGCGAGCCGACTTGTCCAGGGGAGGACCACTCGCGCTACGAAACGGCGCTCACGCGCGGGGGTGTTCTCTGACACTGATGTACGCTGGTCGTGTTTTGGGCGAGTCTGGCGCAGCACCACATTTAACTTGGGGGGCTGCGCTCTAGCTCCATCGGCTTGGGTCGATGGGGGATCCGTAGTGGCCTCCCCCAGTTCTTCTCGTAAATTGAGCTCATGTTTGGTGAGGGTTTCCATGGCGGTCTCCATGATTAGATGCATAGGATCAGTAGTCCGAGGATCGTCACGTAGACGCTCAGTTCGGCGATCGATGCGTGGCTGAACATGTCCGCAAACCTGATGAAGCGCAGGACCGGTCGGATGATCTGAACGATCACAAGAGCCGCAAGCGCGTAGGTGACGAACGGCGCGAGAAGGACACCGCCAGCCACCAGTTCACGAAAGGTATGAGTCATGAGCCTTTCTCCGTGGGAGCATTGGCGGCTTGTGGGGGCGCTGCTTCGATAACGGCGCCTGCGAGAAGGAGGGCCGCACTCGCTTCAATCGCGAGGTACTCGTCACCCGAAGCAGCCTCGCGCAAGCTGCGGGCGATGGCGTGGATGCGCTGTGCATCCCGATCGACCAAGGCTGTACGAGCTTCCGCGGCCAGACTTGCCAAGGGACTATCGGTGGGACCATCGGCCAGCTGGGTCAGCTTGGCGTTGGAAAGGCGAATCGCTGCGGCTTGGTCGAAGTACGAAAGGGCTTCCTCAATCGAGATGCGATGCTGCAGATCAGCGCCAGCGGCCGCAACGATCTGCCCGACGCGCACTGCGTCACGAAACATCGCCTCTTCGGGTGCGTATCGCCGATCGCTGCGGGACAGCACCAGACCAAGCTCATGGCGAGCTGATGCGATCAACCAGCGCCGGCGGAGGTCATGTGAGACAGGAGGAACGAGGAACTGTGCCGCCAGTAACAGGCCAATCCCTACGCAAACGAACAAGGAGGAGAACAGGAAGGCTTGCGGATCATAGGTCTGCGGATTGCTCGGCGAGAAGATTACCATGAAGAAAATCAGACTGATCCGGCCCAGAGACGCGAGTCCCGGACTCGGGCCGCTGATCAATAGCCCCGCTCCGACGACGAAAGGAGCCAGCCCAATTGCCAGTAACGGGAAGTCGGAGACGCCATCGAGAATCAAGAATTCGAATACGCCTTCAAGAGCGACCGCAATCGGCGAGGCGATAAGAGCAATCGTCGTAAAGCCGCGCGGATTCGGTGTTGCGGCGCCTAATGCGCTGACGAGGGCTACGACGAAAAGCGGGACGCTCGTGGCTGGCCAGCCAGCCAGAACGAAGAGAGCCGACGCTATTGCGAACTGTGCGGATGCGCGTATGCCGTTCCCCACCGCAATACGATTCGATTGATAGAGGGGCGCCCGCCACGCCCGCAGCGGTCGCATGCCGGATTTCAGGGCGGCAAGATTCTGGCGAACCTCCTCATCCGTTCGCAGCAACTCGCTGAGTGCCCATACCAAAGGCGCCGCCGTCGCGTCGGTTAAGTTCTTTGCAGAATCGATGGCGTGTCCAACGGCCGATATCGACGGAGGCTCATCATCGCTCCGATCGAGCACAGACGCGAGCCGTTCGCGAAATACCGGATCGGCAGCCACAGGGAGCGCCGCTAATGCGCGAATGGCGCGCAGCTCCGCCACAAGCGCCACCGTCGTGCTGCGGGCTGCCGCACCTCTGAGCGAACCGCTGCTCGATTCTGTGGCAAGGCTGGCTATTTCAGGATGAAATGCAACAATCTCTCGCATCAACGAGGCAGTCGCTGTCGCATCCGTGACCTCATCACGAATGACCGCCTTCGCATACTCCCTGATCCTGCGGTGCATTGCCGCCAGTTGGACCATCAGCCGTGGGTAACGATCGGGAGCGAGAAGCAAATTGTTCACGAGTGTGATCGATAAGACCCCGACGGCAATGGCCGCACCTCGCGACATGCCTGATTCAAAGACATGCTGCGGACTATCGATCTGCTGGACGGCGATCAACCCCACGGTGTATCCCGATAGAACCGCCGCGTAGGCGCGGTAACCATCGAGTAATCCTGCGGCATAGACGCAAAGGCCCAGCCATGCGGCAAAGGCCGCGAGGATCAAGTCTCCCGATTGATTTAGAAAACCTACAATCGCGATCGATGCCGCCGTACCGATGACGGTCGCGATCAAGCGCCAGCCTGCCTTCGCCAGCGCTTGCCCCCGCGTCGGCTCGGCAAGAATCAAGACGGTCAGCGCTGCCGAGGAAGGCGCCTCGAGCTGGAGCCAGAAGCTCGTGAGCAACGATATTGTCACTGCGATCCAGAGGCGGACTGCAAAGCCCCAGGAACTGATGGGAAGTCCCGCAAGACTGAACGCGAACTGAGTTGCCGCCGGGAGTGCCGACGTCGCCCGAACGGGCAACCGTATCGCGGTTTTATCTGCTTGTTGGTATTCGAGGCGTGCCATATATCGTTCCGCGGTGTTAGCACGCGCGTCGCCCGCTGCTTTTGCTCTCGACCAACGTACGAGTTTTTTTTGCAGAAAAATGTCCCCCGTAGGGGGGACAGCCGCTCTCGAGTTGGGGGATTAGGCCTTTGGATTATCGTTGACGGTGAGATGCCTAAATGGACGCAGCTCATGAGTTAAGCGCCGTCAACGCGTTTTGTCGAACCAACCTCTGCTGGGTCAAACTATGCCCGCATTGAGCAGACGGCTAAACTCTTTCGGAAGGTGGCGCCGGATTCGGAAAAAATCTCTCTTGCGCCTAGTTGAGCGGACCCACCACGCGCCACGTCTTTAACCCGGCCACCAGCCGGCGGCGCCGTGTCTAGCTAGTACGTGTTGACAATGCCGAGACTTTGCGCCAGGGCCACAGCCCGCGTTCGCTTGTATACGTTCAGTTTAACGAAAATGCGCCTCACATAGGTCTTCACGGTCTCCGGAGAAATCGCAAGGCTACGTGCAATTTCCTTGTCAGAGTTCCCTTGAGCCATCAAATTTATGATATTTTGCTCCCGCTCACTTAACAATTTGCCAGTGAACCCGATTTTTGGCGTCGGCGAGTCATTTCTTGCCGTTGTCGGCGTGGTCTCAGCGAGTTTCCAGGAGCCGTTTTGCCGCGCGACGGCGAGCTGATGTGCCCCCACCGCCTCCGACACCTCTACGGCCTCGCTCATTATCATCGGATAAGTACACAATAGGGCCACCGGCTTGCCCTTGAGCCACTGACTTAGTTTGTATTCGTAGTTGCAAAAATCCCTCCACTGGCCGGTGTCTGTCCATAAAGCGTCGCCGCTCGCTCTCATTCCCTTATAACCTTTAGCCAATGCATCACGAAACTTATTGGCCAAATCGCTCATAAGCCCTAAGTGATCGACCTGACCTCCTTTGAAATAAATCTCGCGGCTCAGAACGACTATGTTTCCGGCCGCGAGTTGTTGATCAAAATTAGGAATGCGCCACCCTAAAGCTATTCGAAATTCCTCCAGCGTCGGTTGCCCAGGAGGAGTCCACAAGCAGAATTCATTGTTTTCTAATCCAATCTGGAAAAAGGGGACCAAACTATCGAGCAGATCGTCTGTCGACTCGTAAAACATACATAGATGCGCTCCCCTCGGCATCTCGCCCAGGACACTCGCTCCCCTTCTTCTCAATGAAGGTCTCATAATGTCGGTTTCCTAAAATGCTTCCCTGCCGTACACGTAATGCCGATTTGGTATAAAGGGGCAAAAAATGCAGCAACGCGAGCGCGACCCTCGCCGTCGTCCTCAGTCCTCGGCATTAGAACGCCAATACGCCACAAGCGGTCGGGCTGCTGCGCACGCGCGGCAAGCGGCCAAGCCGTCGCGCCGCCAACGAGCGTGATGAACTCGCGCCTCCTCACTCGATCACCTCGTCGGCGCGGGCAAGCAGCGTTGGTGACACGGCCAAGCCAAGCGCCTTGGCAGCCTTGAGATTGATAACCAGCTCGAACTTGGTCGGCGCTTGCACCGGCAGGTCGGCCGGTTTGGTGCCCCTCAAAATGCGGTCGATGTAATCCGCTGCTGGCCTAAAGTGATCGAGGACACCAACACCATAGGAGGTAAGCGCGCCTGCCATCGGATGTGTGCGAAAGGCGTGCATCGAGGGCAGACCCCTCCGCGCCGCGAGAGCGATGATGAGGTCACGGTGAACCTCAGTGACCGTATGAGGGAGCACGACGAGCCCCCCGCTTGGCTGTGCCGCAACCGTTGCGACCGCTTGCTCGATCTCCTCAGCAGTGTGGATGCCTGCGGCACGGGGTTCAATGCGAAGGGCGTGCGCCGCGGCCTCGGCCTCACGCCAGAACGCCAGATGAGCGTTTGTCTCTGGGTGCATGAGAACGCCGACATGCGCAATGCTCGGCGCGATCTCCTTCAGCATCTCGACCCACTTGCCACCCATCGACGGCTCGAAATTAGTGAACCCAGTGATGTTACCGCCGGGGTGAGCCAGATTATTCACGAAACCGCTGCCGACCGGATCCGCGACCATCACGAAAACGATGGGCGTGGCACCGGCGAGGGGCCGCAACTGCGCAAGCGCCGGGTTGCTGTGACAAAGGATGACATCAGGCGAGACCGCCAGCAGCGCCTGCGCATTCTCGCGCATAAGGCCCAGATCACTCTTGGACCAGCGAATGTCGATGTGTGCGGTGACGCCTTCCGCCCGACCCAATGTCTTGAGCCGATCGAGCACGGCCCTGAGGCCGACTGCATCGGGTGCGGTTTCCACCGTGCCCATCAGCACTGCGATCCGACGCGGCCGGGGACCCTGTTGTGCGCGCGCCGCGAGCGGCCATGCGGCGGCCGCGCCGCCGAGCAGGGTGACGAACTCGCGCCGCTTCAGGTCGCGCATGAGGCTTTCCCTCCCGGAAAACCCGCTCCGATACCACTGTCCCAGCTTACCGCATCCTCAGGCTGCCGCCGAGCGGTGGGCGAGTCCTTGGGGCAGACCTGAATCGTTCTGAATCAAGTGGTCGGGCGAGACGCCGCGGGCACACCGCCGTTCGCCCAACGGACGTTACGGAATGTCCTTTCAGTCAATCTTAAGCCCGAGTGCCATGACGACGGGCGTCCAGAGACCAACGTCGGCGGCGAGGGACTGTCGGAATTTTTCGGGGTTTGGGTCGAGTGGGGCTTCCATACCCGCGTCGATCAACATCTGTTTATAGGCCGGCTCAGCGACCGCCGTGCGCGTCGCCTGCGCAATCTGTTCGATAATCCCAGTTGGGGTCCCGGCCGGTGCCAGCAGGCCAATCGAACCTGTCACGGTCATTCCGGGGAGGCCCAGTTCAGCTGTCGTCGGAAGATCAGGTGCAGCCATGAGACGTGTGGGACCCGTCACGGCGAGAACCCGCATCTTGTCGGACCGATGGAATTCGAGCACCTGTCCGGTCACGCCCACTATGCCCATGGGAACTTGTCCACTGACGAGATCGGTGATTGCTGGCCCCGTGCCTCGATAGGGCACCTGCACGATGTCGGGGGTTCCATTGAGCGATTTGAACAACTCCCCGGTCAGATGTTGGATTGTGCCGACACCGGCGTGCCCGTAGGAGAGCTTGCCGGGATTGGCCTTCGCATAAGCGATTAACTCCTTGAGGGTCTGAACCGGCACCGCGGGATGGACGGCGATGCCGAGAAAGTAGGCTGCCACGCTCGCAATCGGGTCCAAGTCCGTGACTGGATCGTAGAGCGGCCGGCTCTTGAGCAAGGCCTCGTTGAGATGCGTCTGCGTGCCGCCGAGCAGGATCGTGTAGCCGTCAGACCGGGCGCGTGCGACCGCAGCAGCACCTAGCGAAGCGCCGCCACCACCGATGTTTTCAACAACCACGGTGCCGAGCAGCGGTTTCATCTTATCCGCCCATGGGCGACCGACAGCGTCAAACGCACCACCTGGCGGAAACGGAACCACTAGCCGGATTGGCCGCGATGGATAGGTTTGTGCGAGTGCGCTTGCGATGCGCGACACGACGGGCAGCGCGGCAGCACTCGCTGCCAGATGCAGAAAATTTCGGCGGGGAAGTTTCATTTTGAACCTCCCTTCAGATCATTCGATCACCTCGTCGGCGCGCAGCAACATCGATTCCGGGATCGTCAGGCCGAGCACCTTGGCGGTGGTCAAGTTAATAACGAAATCGAATTTGGTCGGCTGCTCGACCGGAATGTCGGCCGGCTTTGCCCCGCGCAAAATCTTGTCGGCGAACTCAGCGGCGCGACGGTACAGGTCGGGCAGGTTTGGTCCATAGGACATCAGGAATCCCGCTTCCACGAGTTCTCGAAACCCGCACATCGTCGGCAGTCGCGCTCCGAGCGCCAACGTGCCGATAAGTATCCGGTTCGTGTTCACAAGCGGGTCGGCAACGACCAACAGCGCATCCGCCCGGCTCTTGAGCAGCTCGAACGTAGAGTTGACGTCCGCGGTTTGGCGCATCTCCGAGGTTGTAACGTCGAGGCCGAACGTCCGTGCCGCGGTCTGAGCCTCGCTCACCTCCAGCATAAAATTGGGACTGCTGGGATTGGCTAGGATCGCCAACCGATGGAGACCTAGGACGATCTCACGCAACAATTGGACCCGCTTACCGGCTGAATCGGGCGACTGGAGCGAAAGGCCGGTAACATTGCCGCCCGGCCGCGCCAGACTTGCGACCAAGCCGGCAGCGACCGGATCGCCTGACACTGCAAAGACCATCGGGATTTGCGGTGCCACCTGTTTCATTACGATGGAGTCATTGGTTGATGACGTGACGATCAGGTCGACTTTGAGCCGGACGAACTCGGCGGCAATCTCGTCGAGTCGTTCGGGGCGTCCGGCTGCCCAACGAGACTCGATTGTGATTGTTTGGCCCTCGATCCAGCCTAGTTCGCGCAGCCGCTGCAAAAATGCGCCCGTACTCCGGCTTGGGATCAGAGGATTGGTCGGCGCGACATAGCCGATAATCGGCACATGCCTCGCTTGCTGCGCCCACGCGACGACCGGCCATGCCGCCGCCCCGCCGAGAAACGAGATAAACTTGCGCCGCCTGATGCCGAGCATGAGCTTCCTGCGAAGCAGACCCTGATGGTCCTCAATCGACTTTGCTCGAAGCCGATTGTCAGCTTGGAGAGGTCCACCCCATTCACTTCTGAAACTTGAGGACAAACTCGTCGACCGGCTTGCCGGGCGGCGGCTGGATCGAGAAGTCGCGCGTATCCTCGGGATGGCGCCAGAAATCGCCTTGCGCGACGAGCTTGAAGCCGGCCGCTTCAACTTCATGCCGCAGCGCAGCCTCTTCGATCCGGTGCAACAACTTGCCAACCGACGTGCCGTCGCCCGGTTTCGCGGAATGATCGGCAATCACGAGCGCTCCACCCGGCTTGAGCACGGCATAGAGCTTGAGGTTCATCTCCGCGCGGTCGACCGCCATGTAGGTCGTGTCGTGGTAGAAGAAGAGAAAGGTGATGAGGTCGAAATCGCGCACGTCGGCGGAAACGGGATCGTCGAAGGGCCGCACCAGGCTCACGATATTCTGTCCCGCCGGTGTTTTCAGTCGCGCCTCGAATCTTGCCTTGGCGCGCTCGCCAATGTCGGCGGGGTTCTGCCCATAGACGACGCCGTTAGGCGCCACCGCGCGCGCCATGAGCTCGGTGCTGTAACCGCCGCCGGCGCCCATATCCAGCACCTTCATTCCGAGCTGCGGCGCCGCGAAGGCAAGGAGCTTTAAGGGGTCTCTGGGCTGATCTGTCTGCCGGTCCGCGTCGGTGCGATCCGCCGCAGCAACGATCGCGGCGCATGGGGATGAGGCATCCAGCGCGAAGGCCTCGACCGGCAAATCGCGGACTGCAAACAGGAGCGCAACAGCGGATAGGCAGATGGCAGTGTAATGAAGCTTAATTGTTCCAGTCATGGTGTCCCATTCCTCTGCTACTACAGCGCTACAGCCCGTCCCGACCGGAGTGAATCGGGATTCCCAAAGGACTCCGAAGGAGTGAGGCTGATGAACTCGCGCCGCCTCATGGGGCTTACC
>Ga0124850_1000003_pt1 | contig 15881 bp, 16 predicted proteins | sample PanSoiMetaGPlot1_FD_97462 | JGI IMG/M metagenome (GOLD analysis project Ga0124850, IMG submission 97462) | Tropical forest soil microbial communities from Panama analyzed to predict greenhouse gas emissions - Panama Soil - Plot 1 (PacBio error... | ecosystem: Environmental > Terrestrial > Soil >...
AAACGCGCCGTCCGGATCAAACGCGCCGTCCGGATCCTTGAAGCTTGGGTCGATGGCATCGAAGCCTTGCGGCTTGTAGTTCAGGAGGTGGCCTTCCGCCTTCCAGCGCACGAAGTCCTGCAGCGTCTGGAAGATCGCAGCGTCAACCTCGAGCTTGTCGTCCTTGAGCTGCTGCTCGATCTTTTTGTCGAGCACGTTGGAGAAGCCCCCCGTGATCGACACCTTGATGCCGGGATAACGCTGCTCGAAGATTTTCGCCTTCGCCTCCCAAGGTGCGGTCGGCCCCCCGACATAGAACACGAAGGCGCCCTCGGACCTCCCCTTGGCGTGGAGCTGCAGCTGCGCGCGGGCGGGTAGGGCGGTTGCGGCGAAGAGCCCGGATAGGCCAATCGCCGCCGCCACGAGGCGAAGCGTAAGACGGAGCATGAGCGTCTCCCCGGCGTCCCGATGTCGTTGTGGCGGCAATCATGCGGGGGAGAGCAAATGCCAACAAGGCGGCGCCGCATGCAGATGCCTCATGGGTGACCTGCGCCGGCGTAAGCGCGGCTGCGGCTACGGGACCACGCGGCGGCCCAAGCGCGACGATCTCAAAGGGCGGTTTTGACGATTCGGCCGGTGGGCTCGACGAACCAGCGTTCGCTGTTGACGGGCTTGCCGTTGAGCCGCGCGACGAGCCAATCGGCGACCAGCGTCGGCGGGAAGGGGCCGAGATTGGCTGCGGGCACATTGCCCACCGAGTGCCGGCTATCGGCATAAATGACCAGTTGGCGTGGGCATGACATGGCACGGACCATTCGCTCGGTGTGCTCGAGCGGGCTTAGCTCGTCGGCTTCGCCCGCGACCACCAAATAAGGCGTTCGGATCTTCTCGACGTGGCCCTCCCAGGTCAGAGTCTTGGCAAACTCGTTGAACTTCGCCTCGTCGGTGAAGTTCGACATCCACATAAAACGCTTCTTGAAGGTCGGCGATGCCTCCTCGAAGATCGTGTGGCATCCGGGCTCGAGGCAGGTGGAAATCACCGCGGTTGCGGAAATTCGCGGTTCGTTAGCGGTCAGGATCGTTCCAAAAAACGAGCCGAAGCTCGCTCCGGAAACTCCGATTTTCTGCCCGTCGATCTCCGGTCGGCGCAACAGCCAGTCCACGACCGCAGGACCGGCATCGATCCAATTCTGCATCGAGACGTAAACGCCGAGCAGCGGACTTTCGTATTGCCCCGGTCCGTCGATCGACAAAACCGCGATGCCGCGCTGCATCCAGCGGTCGTTCGCCAGCGCCACATTGACTTCTTTGAAGCTGTCCATGCCGGGGATGGCGATCACCACCGGTACCTTGCCGCCGCTGTAGCCGGGCGGCAGGTGAAACCAGCCTGGAATCGATTTGGTCTTGAACGGGATGGAAACCCCTTCGATCTTGTGGTCGGCGAGCCGCGCATAGTTGGCAAAGCATTCCCGCTTCTTGTTGTGAAGCTCGACGTGCTGCTGTCCGGAGTCGTCGTAGGGCCACTCCGCGGCGCCGTAGTGAATGGCGGCCATGTACCAATTGTCGCGCGCAGTAACCGGATTGCCGTCGGCCTCGGCGGCGCGAGCCTTGGCCTCGCGCCGTTTCGCCGTGCTTTCGAAGGCCGGGCCGATGTCGGCCATTTTTTGCACGCGCGCGCGAATGGCGGCGAAATCGGCATTGGCTTCGACGCCGCACGGGGCGGAGAGATAGATCGATCGCGGCTGATCCCAGTCGATGCCATTGGCTCGAATGATATTGTCGAGCGCCCAGCGCTGCTGCGAGAAGCGTTTGGTCGTGGTCGCGACCTCTGCCTCGGCGTATGCAACACGATGCGAGATTGCCAGGGTTGCTCCGGCTCCTACCGCAGCGACCGAACGAATGAAGCCGCGTCGATCCATGACCATACCTCCCGGTGCTTCGTTGGCTTCTCAACGGCCGGCTTGAGACGGCAATGCTAATCGAGCGGTTGCGAGCGCGCCAGGGACGCGCCCGCCGATAGCCATGGAGTTTCTCGCCACGCTCGCATCGCGGAGCCTAAGTTCGGGGGCCGTGGACCGGCATCTCGCCGGCGCATGAGCGGCGGCGCATGAGCGGCGGCGCATGAGCGGACTAGCTGCGGGCGTCGTCGCGTCGTGCGGGATAATCCGCTACAACTGAATGCTCCTCGGCCGCATCGCAAATCGAGGGAGGGAAAGAGCCATGCGAATGATCGACCTGAGCCGTGAACTCTATCATCGCACCCCCACCTATCCGGGGCAGCCGCCGATCATCCACGGCGTCTGGAAAACCCACGAGGAGTCCTTCGTCGAATCCGGCAACGTTCACGGCAACTGCGTGATGTTTTTCTCCATGCCCGACCATGGCGGCACCCACATCGATGCTCCCCGCCACTTCGGCAAGGACGGAACGCCGATCGACGAATACCCGCTCGAGTACTGCTACGTGAAGGGAATTTGCCTCGATCTGCGCCACATCGCGCCAAAGGCCGAAATCACGCCGTCGCAGCTGGAGGAGGCGGTGCTCAAGTCCGGCGCCGCCATCCCGAAACGCGGCACGGTGCTGCTCTGCACCGGGCATCATGCGCGCACCTTTCCCACTCCCGCCTATTCGACCGACAATCCCGGCGTCAATGTCGCCGCGACCGAGTGGCTGGCGCGCCAGGGGATCGTTCATTTCGGCATCGACTCCATGCGCCCGGGACCCATGGGCGTCGTGAACTCGCTCGTGCACAAGGCGTGCCTCGAGCTCGACATCACGCACATCGAAAGCCTGTGCAACCTCGAGGCGCTGATCGGCCAAGGAGAATTCCGCTTCATCGGCCTGCCGCTCAAATGGCGCGGGGGCACCGGCTCGCCGATTCGCGCCGTGGCGGTGTTCGAGGAGTAGAGCCCGACCCATCGAATGATCGGGCGGCGTTGCCGCTGCTTGACGCTTGCGACGCCCGGCTCTAGCGTCCAATCGACGAACCCGTGGCCTGGAGGGTCATGCGATGGCGTCGTTCACCATCACTCCGCTGACGGCTCACACCGGCGTCGAGGTCGTCGGCCTCGGCTTCACGCAGCCGATCGACACCGACGAACGCGCCGTCCTGCGCCGCGCCTTCGCCGAGCATCACGTGCTGGTGATGCGCGACCAACACTTTACGCCCGGTCAGTTCGAGGCTGCGGCGCAGGTCTTCGGCGAGATTCAGCTGCACGACAAGCGCGAGCGCCACGTCCCCGGCCACCCCGGCGTGGACTACGTGTCCAACGACCAGATCGAGAACGGCAGGCGCATCATCCCCGGCGAGACCTTCCACACCGACCATTCCAACCACCCGCGCCCGCCCAAGGCCACGATGCTGTTCGCCGTCGAACTGCCCTCGAGCGGCGGTGACACCCAATACGTCAATATGCACGACGCCTATGACGACCTGCCCGCGGATACCAAGCAGCGAATCGACGGGCTCAAGGCGGTTCATGTCTACCAGAGCAAATACAGCCCGCGCCCGCTCGGGCAGATCACCGAGGAAAGTCGCAGCAAGCTGCCGCCGCCCGGCGTCCACCCGCTGGTGCGCACCCACCCCGAGAACGGCCGCAAGGCGCTGTTCCTCAACCCGGTGCGCATGGAATCTATCGTCGGTATGGAGGACAAGGAGGCGCTGGCGCTGATCGACGAGCTGATGCGGCACGCCACGCAGAAAAAATACGAGTACCGTCACAAGTGGCGTCACGGCGACTGGGTGTTGTGGGACAACCGCAGCGTCATGCATCAGGCCAACCCCGACTATGACATGCGCGAGCGCCGCTACCTCTACCGCCTCATGCTCAAGGGCGAAACGCCGGTCTAATGGCGTCACTGCGCCTTGACGCCGGCGAATTCGACCACCTTGGCCCACTTCGCGGCGTCGTCGGCAATGAACTTGCCGAACGCGGCGGGCGAGCCCGCTGACAGCGTGCCGCCCAGCTCGATCAGCCGCACTTTGATCTTCGCATCGGCCAAGGCCGCGTTGATCTCGCGGTTGAGCGCGTCGACGATCTCGGCCGGCGTATTGCGGGGCGCGCCTATGCCGTACCACGCGCTCGCTTCGTAGCCCGGTACGAAATCGCTGACCGTGGGCACGTCCGGCAGCACCGATGCGCGCTCGGCCGTGGTCACCGCGAGCGGGCGCAGCGTGCCCGCCCGGATGAAGCCGATCGACTCGGGCATGGTGTCGAACATCACTTGCAGCTGCCCGCCGATGAGATCGTTGAGCGCCAGCGCCCCGCCGCGATAGGGCACGTGCAGCATGTCGACCCCGGTCATCATCTTGAACAGCTCGCCGGAGACATGGATCGAGGTGCCGACGCCGCCCGATCCCATGGTGATCTTGCCCGGGTTGGCCTTGGCATAGCCGATGAATTGCGGGACCGTCGTTGCGGGAAACGACGGATTGACCACCATCACCAGCGGTACGCGCATGACGGCGCCGACCGGCGCGATGTCGCGCAGAAACTCGAAGCCCGCCTTGTTGTAGAGGCTGGCGTTGATCGCGTTGTTCACGCCGAGGAGGGCGAGCGTACAGCCGTCCGGGGGTGCGTTCGCGACCGCCTCGAGGGCAAGGTTGCCCGAAGCGCCCGGTCGGTTCTCGACGATGAACTGGCGCCCGAGCCGCTCCGACAACCATTGCCCCATCAGCCGCGCCACGATGTCTTGGCCGCCGCCTGCGGCCAAACCGACGATCAACCGCACCGGCCGCGATGGGTAGGATTGCGCCCGCATGATGCGCGCGCCGGCCTGCAGCGCGGCCGCGCAGGCGGCAAGATAGAATAAACGACGACGCGCAACGTGCATTGCAATCCCCGAGAGACATGCTCGCGGACGTTTTCAGGCTACCACAGCCGACGTGTACAAGGCCTGCATGGTTGCCGCCGGCTTTCAGCCGTAACGACTGCTTCGCAACCGCGCGCGACCGTGCGGCGACGGCCTTGCCAGCGGCGCCGCTTGGGCGCAGTCTAAGTGACGGAGGCCGGCCGTCGGGAGAGGTCATCCTCTGTTCAGTTCTTCAGGTGGCCAGCCCCGTTGCGCGTCTCCGGGACGAATGCTCGTCCGGGGCAAGCGCTTGCGTGTGGCCGGCTGACCGATCGCGGCGAAGCAGGCCGCTGACCTTGCGCACACGACAATGGTCCGGCACGTGCGGTGCTCGGCCGGACCGCCCGGTCTTAAAAACGCATCACGGGAGGACTCAACCCATGACCAAGCATGATGAGGCGCGCCGCGCGTTCCTGCTCGGCGCGGCGGTCGGCGCAGGTGCCGTCGCTGGCGCAACCCTCGTGCCCGACGCGCTCGCGCAGACGCATGACGCGCGCACGACGGGAACCGGAATCGGCCCCGCCCATTCGCCTGCGGGCGGTCCGGGGCTCGGCGCATTCTTCAACACCGAAGACGCCGCCACCGTTGCGGCATTTACCGAACGGCTCATGCCCGGTGCACCGGGCAAGCCGGGCGCGCGCGACGCGGACGTGCTCAACTATATCGATCTGGCGCTGGCGGGCGCCTACGCCGACCTGCAGTACTTTTACCGGCGCGGGCTCGCCTCGCTCGACGCCTACTGCCGCAAAACTCACAAAGAACCGTTCCGCGATCTCTCCGCCGCGCAACAGGACGAGGTCATCGCCGCGCTCGAACAGGCCAAGGCGAGCGAGTTCTCCTGGCCCTCGGCGGCCGCCTTCTCCAACACCGTGCGCACGCACACGATGGAAGGGATGTTCGCCGACCCGATTTACGGCGGCAACAAGGACTTCGCCGGATGGCGCCTGGTGGGATTCCCCGGCGGGCAGATGGAATTCACCGCGGCCGACATGCAGAGCAGCGGACCGTTCACGCGGCTGCCCATCGTCGGACTGCAGGCTAAGGCCGGTTGACGGGGAGGACGCGAGCCATGGCAACCGAAAAAACCGACGTCGTCATCGTCGGCGTGGGCGCGGCGGGCGGCATTCTCGCAGCCGAGCTCGGCAAGGCGGGCATGAAGGTCATCGGCCTCGAGCGCGGGCCGCGCCTGACCACTCAAGACTTCGACCCGCACGACGAATTGCGCTATTTCCAGCGCCAGGATCTGCGCCCGAACATCAAGCGTCAGCCCATCACCTGGCGGCCCAACGCGAATGCAGCGGCGACTGCGATCCCGGTGCAGAACTACGGCAATCAGGCGGGCGGCGGCACCGTCCACTACGGCGCCGTGTCATGGCGCTTGCACGAGGACGACTTCCGCGCGCGCTCGCATACGATCGCGCGTTACGGCGCATCCGCCATTCCGGAACACTCCTCGCTCGCCGACTGGCCGCTGAGCTACGCCGACCTCGAGCCCTATTACGAGCGCGCCGAGTACGAGCTCGGCGTCTCCGGCAAGGCCGGCAACCTGCAGGGACAAAAGATCGACGGCGGCAACGTGTTCGAAGCGCCGCGCCGTCGCGACTACCCGCTGCCGCCGCTGCGCTTGGACCAGGGCGCCATCCTGTTCGAAGCCGCGACGCGCAAGCTCGGCTATCACCCGTTCTCGACGCCGCGCGCGATCCTCTCGGAGCCCTATCACGACCGGCTCGCCTGCACCTATTGCGGCTTCTGCCAGGCGTTCGGCTGCCACGTCGGCGCCAAGTCGAGCATCCTCGTCACCAAGCTGCCCGAGGCCGATGCGAGCGGCAACTTCAAGCTGATCACGGGGGCGATGTGTCACCGCGTGAACAGCGACAACAGCGGTCGGGTGACCGGCGTCGGCTACTACGGCCCGGACGGCTCCGACAACACGATCGAGGCCGAGCTCGTCATCCTCACCACCTTCATCTACGACAACACGCGGCTGCTGCTGCTGTCGAAGACGGACAAGTTCGCCAACGGGCTCGCGAATTCGAGCGGGCAGGTCGGCAAGCACCTGATGGCGCACATGATGCCGAACGTCTACGCCGTGTTCGACGACCGGCACGTCAACAACTACATGGGCCCGAGCGCACAGAAGCACACGATCGACGACTTCAACGCCGACAATTTCGACCACGGCGGCACGGGCTTCATCCGCGGCTCGCAGATCTCGGTCGGCACCGGCAATCTGCAGGGCGGGCCGATCGGCCACACCACTACGGCGCCGCCGCCCGGCACGCCGCGCTGGGGCGCGGCCTATCGCGATTACCTGGCGAAGTCCTTTACGCGGCAGGTGGCGATGGTCGCGCAGACCGAGAATCTGCCCTACGGCGACCAGGTGATCGACCTCGACCCCGACGTGAAGGACGCGTGGGGCTTGCCCGCGCCGCGCCTGACCTACGACTGGCGACGGCCGAACGAGCTCGCGCGCGTCGAGTTCATGATGAAGAAGATGGAGGAGATCGGGCGCACCATGGGAGCGGCGCAGGTGTGGCGCGCGCCGTTGGGCCCAGGCGCGCCGGGCGCTCACCACGAGGGCGGAACGCGCATGGGAAGCGATCCCAAGACCTCCGTGGTCAATCGCTACGGGCAGAGCTGGGACGTCCCCAACCTCTTCGTCATCGGGAGCTCCACATTCTCGAGCATGAGCGGGTTCAATCCGACGCTCACCATCCAGGCGTTCGCCTATATGAGCGCCGACGCGATCGTGAACCGCTACAGGAAGGCGCCGGGATCGCTGCTGTAGTGCCGGCCGGAGGCAGGCGACCGTTCCGCCCGGAAACATGAACGCGAGTCCTGCGATGAGCTGGACTCGCTTGTTCATCCGCCGTTCTTCGATCCCTGCGCAACCGTCCTCTGCCCGACAAGCGCGGGCATGATATAAGACGAGACCTTAGGCCTTCGCGACAAGCACCGGTGCCTTGAATTTGTTCGAAGGAGCATACGATGACTCGCCAGGTCCTCCTTAAAATTGCTGCGCTGATGGTTTCAACGACAGCGATTGGCGCCTCTCCTGCATACGCGGAGTCGAGTGCCGCGCAGATCACGGTTCTTTACGACGCCTTCGGCAAGACCTCGACGATGACGAAGGACTGGGGATTTTCCGCGCTCATCGAGTATGGTGGTAAGCGCATCTTGTTTGATACTGTTGTTTGATACTGGCAATAACGCGGAGATTTTAGCGCACAATGTCGAGGCCAAGGGCATCGACCTGAGGCAGCTGGATTTCGCAGTTGTCTCCCATCGCCACGGCGACCACACGAGCGGGTTAAATCATCTTTTGAAGGTCAACCCCGCCGTGAAGATCTATGCGCCGCAGGAAAACTTCGGTGTGTTCGGTGCGGCCTTGCCAGGCACTTTCTACAGGCGCAACGAATCCCTTCCTTCGGACATGCGTTATTTCGACGGGAGACCGCCGGAGACGTTTCGTTTCGGCAGCCCGTGGCCTGAAGGCAATTTCACATGGATAACCAAAACGACCGAAGTGGCGCCCGGATTCCATTTAATCCTGCTGAATGGGACTTGGGGCGTCGACCTGGAGGTGAAGGAAATCTCGCTGGCGATCGACACGCCCGACGGCATTGTTCTGGTTGTCGGGTGCAGTCATTCAACAATCGAAAAGATCGTCGAGGCGGCCAAGAGCGCGATCAATAAGCCGATACATCTGGTCTTAGGCGGCACTCATTTATTGCCGGCGAAGGACGACCAGATCAACAGCATAGCGGTCTCGCTGCGCGACAACTGGAGTGTGCGCTATCTCGCTCCCCTTCACTGCACCGGCGAGCCCGCCTTCGCCATTCTGAAAGAGACTTTCGGTGACCGCTACATTTATGCCGGCCTCGGCACGACGGTTTTATTGGGGCCGAAAGTCACGGTGAAAGCGGAAGCGGGACAGCCGCACAAAACGGCAATGGACAAAGAGGACTTGCGTAGCTACCGCGAGCCGATGATGCGCGGTCCCTTGCGCGGCTTGCTCGGGGGAGACAAGCGTCTGGCACGCGCGCGGCAATGACCGTTCGTCGTCAGTCGAACCTGCGTCGCGCGAGAGATTGGCGCTTCTCAAGCGTTACGGCGCCGGCCGTCATACCCCTTCCGCAGGCAGTCGAGGTCGCATAGCCTATCAAGCGCCGTCCTGCGGGATGTGCCGAAGTCTCCGCGGCGAAACACACAGCGCTGGTGCCGTCGGCAAACATGCTCTCTCAAGGGACCAATTTCCTTTTTTTGGTCTCATGTAGGTCACTCCCATTTGCATAGTCGCGCGCCGCTTCCGTCGCCGCGGGAGGTGTGACATGAGCAAGCTCTTTGCCGCAATCGCAATCGCTGCAACGTTGGTGGGGAGCGCGCAGGCGCAGACCTATCCGTCGCGTCCCATCACCATCGTCGTGCCCTTCCCGGCGGGCGGGCCGACCGACGCGCTGGCGCGCGTGCTCGCCGAGCGGATGAAGGGGGTGCTCGGGCAATCCGTCATCGTCGAAAACCCGACCGGAGCCGCAGGCACCATCGGCACCGGCCGCGTCGCACGCGCGGCGCCCGATGGCTACACGGTCATCCTCGGCCACTGGCAGACGCACGTCGTCAACGGCGCGACCTACGCGCTCCCGTTCGACGTGGTGAAGGATTTCGAGCCGATATCGCTGGTGGCGGACTGTCCGGTGTGGTTCGTTGCAAAAGCTGCTTTGCCGCCAAAGGATCTGCGGGAACTGGTTGCTTGGATGAAGGAGAACCCGGGCAAGGCGACGGTGGGGATCGGCGGGGTCGGCGGCGGAGCGGACGTCGTCGGGACTTACTTCCAGAACAATACCGGCACCCGCTTCCAGTTCGTGCCCTACCGCGGCGCCGCGCCGATGATCCAGGATTTGGTGGCCGGGCAGATCGACCTGACCTTCACCCAGGTGGCGAGCGCGCTGGCGCAAGTGCGCGCCGGTCAACTCAAGGCCTATGCGGTCATGGCCAAGACCCGGTGGCCCGCGGCGCCCGATACGCCGACATTCGACGAAGCGGGAGTGCCCGGGCTGCACGCGTCGTTCTGGCACGGCCTGTGGGCGCCCAAGGGCACGCCCAAGGATATCATCGCCAGCCTTCATGCCGCGCTGGTGGAGACCTTGGCCGATCCGTCGGTGCGCCAGCGCCTCACCGACTTGGGTCAGGGACTGTGGCCGCGCGAGCAACAGACGCCGGAGGCGCTCGCCGCGCAGCAGAAGGCCGAGATCGAGAAGTGGTGGCCGATCATCAAGGCGGCGAACATCAAGGCGGAGTGAGTCATCCCTTGGATTATGCTCACTGCGAGCCTAGTGCGGGGCTATCTGCTCGATCCACTTCACAGCGGTTTCGATCCTGCCGAGTGTCCTGAGCTCCGAATGCCTGAGCAGCCACAGTTCGCGCGAAAGGGCGGCGCGGCGCTTTACGCCGATTCTTCGCAGGCGCGAATCACGGTCGGCGATCACGCAAGGCAACAGTGATCGACCAAGCCCGGCAATCACGGCTTCGAGCAGCGCTTCGGCGTCATTGACGTGCACGGCCGCCAACCTGTCATCGCTGCGGGCAGCGGTTGCGGCGATCCAGCGTGCCTGCGGCAGATGGGCCATCGACTCATCATAAGTCAGCCAGGGCAGCGTCTTCGCCTCGCGCAGCGAGCAGGATGCCACGCATAGACGTCATATCGGATCGTGCCGACGCGGCGCGCCATCACCTTTGTTCCTCCGGTCTGCGGGCGCGCGAGGCGCAAGGCCAGGTCGGTTTCACGTCGCGTCAGACTGAGGTCTCTTGGATCCGCGACAAATTCCAACTGCAGGTTCGGATGACGCTGGAGCAAGCTGTCTGCCGCAGGCACCAGGATATGATTGACGATGATCGGAACGGACGTAATACGCACGATACCGGAAACCGCATCGTCTGCGCCCTTAAGAACGCGATCAAGCGCGCCGATCTCGCGCTCTATCTTTTCGGCGTGCAGCGCCGTACGTTTGCCCGCAGTCGTCAGCTGCAACGTGCCATCCGTTAGACATTGGTAGAGGCGCGTACCGGTCGCTTGCTGTATAGCCGTGAGGCGCCGAGCGACGGTGGTATCGTCGACACCGAGAAGTCGCGCGGCCGCTGCGAGCGTTCCTGCTCGACTGACGGCTAGGACGTAGCGAAGGTCGTTCCAGTTCCGCATCTGCATTTCTGCCGGCTGCAACTGCAACAATGCGCCTTCACGCGGCAATGTTGCAGGCGCAGCCTTGCGCGTCCAGGCCTCTTGCAGCGAAACCCATGCTTTATGTCGTCCTGTTCGAAGACCATGCGACCCTCGGCGCCGACGTTCGCCGCCGGCACATGGCTGCTCACTTGTCGTTTCTCGAAAACAACGCGGCGCGGATCAAGGCGGCCGGGCCATTACGCGCGTTGTCAGGCGATCCCGCCGGCGGCCTGTGGGTCGTTGAAGCCGACGGCCCCGACGTGGTCGACGCGTTCGTGAAGGCGGATCCATTTTGGCCGACCGGATTACGGCACTCCGTTCGCATTCTGAGCTGGTCTCAGGTCTTCGCCGCCGGCAGGCGGCTCATTTGATGCCACGTCCGGTGCCCGCGTTTGGCGGTCCGCCAACATCGCCGATGCGGCCGCTTTCGGCGGCCGCAATTCGCCGCGCGGCCGCGGCCGTCGCGTCTTGCCCGACGCTATGATGGTCGTCCGGTTGGCGGTGGTGCGGGGGTATTCCCGCCGCGAACGCGAAATCGCTACCGATAAGGCCACTGATGTGGTATCTCTTATGGCGGCGGGGCGATCTTGAGTGCTGTCGGAAAGATCGCGTGCACGCTACGAAAGCAGCATCGGGGGCGTTGAGTTTCATCGCGGTCCGCCGGGGAGGGCCCGCGGGAGGGTGTTGTGCCCCCGGCGTATCACCTGCATCCTGATTTTGGCTTGTTATGTCCCTCACCGAAGTTCCGCCGCAGGGGGAGGGTCGCGCTTGCGTGTCTTGTCATCTTGATCATCGCCGGCGCGCTGGTGGCAAAGTTTGGCTATGAGCCCGCCACCGACGGCGCGTTGCTGATCGCGCATGGCGACGCCAACGCCGATACCGTGCCAACGGTTGGTCAGGCGACCACGACCGCCGAGACATCTCCCGTGCCGGAAGGCGGCGCGACCGCGTGCGAAGGAGACTCATCGGGTCGCGTCGACGCCAAGTGCGGCGTGGCCAAAGTGCGCAAGGTCAAGAGCCGGCGCGCGGCGAACGAAGGCGCGACCATTGCCGCCCTACCGCTGGGCCGCACTGTTCTATTGGCGCCGGAGCCATCCGCCGCGGACCCCAGCCCCACCGACGCGGCAAACAGCGATGTACCGACGCCGGCGGTTGCCGACCTGCCCGGCCCGCGAGCGCCGAAGAAGAAGGTGCGAAAGGCGTCGCGCAGGACTGGTGGCCACGATTGGTCGCGCGAGTGGAGATTGCCCGCCTCGCAATGGAGCGCCCAGGCCTATGCGCCCGACAACCGTTACCTGCGCGGGCGCTATGACCAGTCGTGGGGCCGGCCCTGGTAAGGCCTGCCGGCGAGATCGACTGAACCCGACGCATCTCGAAGCGTGACGACGCCGCGCGTTCGCGCCGCCCGCTGACGTCGGCTATCGAGGCAAACCGGGCAATGTTTCAGTCTAAGTGAGACACCGCCGACCGCGCAACAACCTCCGCTCATTCCCGCGCATAGCGCGTCGTTGAGGGCGTTCACGCCCGTCTTCGACGGGCTATGGACGCGCGTAAACGCGCTTATGGCGGGAATCCAGGAACAAGGGCTGGATCCCCGCAACGGGGTCCCCGCGACAGCAAAAGCGCGTTTACGCGCGTCTGTGACGCGCTATGCGTCGCGGGGTGCCCCTCGCGGGGAGGAGCGCAAGCGTGTCGTGAGATTATCGCGATTGGGGACCGACTAACGCCTGCATCGCTGGCATTGCTGGCCATGCAGGGACGGTTGCGTCTACGCCCTTCCCAAGCACGGATATGCTGATTATTTGACACGGAGCATAGGATTGCCGGACCGGGGATTGGTCGTTCACTCGGGAGCGGGGTTGTCATGGAGCGCCGGCTCGCCGCCATTTTTGCCGCGGATGTCGCGGGTTATTCGCGTTTGATCGGCGCCGACGAAGAGGGCACGCTGGAGCGGCTCATGGCGCATCGACGCGAGCTGATCGACCCCAAGATCGCCGAGCATCAGGGACGCATCGTGAAGACGACGGGCGATGGGGTGCTGGTCGAGTTCGCCAGCCCGGTCAAAGCGGTGCGCTGCGCGATCGAGGTGCAACATGGGATGGTCGATCGCAACGCCGATGTTCCCCGCGAGCAGCGCATCGAATTCCGCATCGGAATCAATCTCGGCGACGTGGTCGTGGAGGACGGCGACATCTACGGCGATGGGGTGAACGTGGCCGCGCGTTTGGAGAACATCGCGGAACCGGGCGCGGTCTACATCTCGCGCGCCGTGCGTGATTTCGTCGACGACCACGCCGAGATGACACTGGAGGATTTGGGCGAAAAGCCGCTCAAGAACATCGCCAAGCCGGTACGGGTGTTCCGCATCGCCGCGCCGGATCGAGTGGTGGCTGCGCCTTCGCCGGCGGGATCGCCGGCGCTGCCGCACAAGCCGTCGATCGCCGTGTTGCCGTTCGCGAACATGAGCGGCGATGCCGAGCAGGAATATTTCAGCGACGGCATGACCGAGGACCTGATCACCGACCTCTCGAAGGTGTCGGGCCTGTTCGTCATCGCGCGCAACTCCTCCTTCGTCTACAAGGGCCAATCGGTCAAAGTGCAGGAGATCGGACGGGATCTCGGCGTGCGCTTCGTGCTCGAGGGCAGCATCCGCAAGGCCGGCAATCGCGTGCGCATCACGGCGCAGCTCATCGATGCCGGCAGCGGCGGGCATCTGTGGGCCGAGCGGTTCGATCGCGATCTCACCGACATCTTCGCGACCCAGGACGAGGTGGTGGAGAAGATCGTGCGAGCGCTCGCGGTCACGCTGACGCAGAGCGAAGAGCGGCGGCTGCGCCGGCGCGGGACCGGCAACGTGCAGGCGTACGAGTTCTGGCTGCGCGCACGCGAATTGCTCAGCCGCAGCACGCGGGAGGGGGTCGCGCAGGCCCGGGCGATGCACCTGCGGGCGATCGAGCTCGATCCGAATTTCGCGGCGCCGCATGCGGGACTGTCGCTGGCCGCAATTTCGGACTACGTCAGCGACTGGGCGGCGGATCCGGCGCAGGCGCTCGATGAGGCGGAGCGGTGGGCGCGCCGGGCGCTCGAATTGGACGATCAGGAGCCGGTCAGCCACATGGCGCTCGGCAATGTGCTGCTGTGGCGGCGCGACCTCGAGGGTGCGCTGGCGGAGTTCCGCCGCATGATCGCGCTCGATCCCAATTTTGCCCAGGGCCATTCGGCGACGGGACTGGCACTTATGTATGCAGGCCGCGCGGCCGAGGCGCTCGAGGCGTTCGCGATCGCGAAGCGGCTCGATCCACACCATTCGTCCATCGTGCTGCACTTCCTGGCGCAGACGCATTTCAGCCTGGGACAATACGAGACCGCCGCGAAGCAACTCCTCGAGCGCATCGCGCGCACCCCCGCCACCGACTCCAGCCGCATGATGCTGGCGTCCTGCTACGGCCATCTCGGGCGCGCGGACGACGCGCGCGCGGCATGGGCGGAGCTTCTCAAGGTCAATCCGGACTTCTCGCTGATGCAGCGCGAGCGCGTCCTGCCATACAAGAACGCCGCTGATTTTCAACGCATCGTCGAAGGCCTGGCGAAGGCCGGATTGCCGTAGGCGCGCGTCGCAATCGACTGAAGGTCACGCGGGCGCGCGCCGACGAGATGATCGAATGAGAGTGCGGGCGAATCTATTGCTGCCCAAATCGCCTCCCAAAAAATATTTGAGCGAGGTTTCGCGATCGAACGTCCTTCCCCCACAGCGAGGATCAATCTCATGAAAACATGCTACGCAGTGGCGTTGGCCGCGTTCACGGGCGTCGGTATCGGCGGCCTGGCGGTCCAAGGCATTCACGCGCAAGCCAAGCCGCCGGCATATCACATCGCCGAAATCGACGTGACCAACGAGGACCTTTACCACAAAGAGTGGGCGCCAAAGGTCGACGCGACAGTCAAAGCCGCAGGGGGCGCCTACCTTGTGCGCGGCACGAACATTGAAAGGATCGAAGGAGCCGCGCCAAAGCGGCTGTTGATCACCAAATGGGACAACATCGACAAGCTGACGGCTTGGCGTGAATCCGAGGCCTATATGAGGACGCTGCCGATCCTCGATAAGGCGGTCAAATCCGTGCGCTCATACGCGGTCGAAGGCGTAAACTAGCGGCTGTGGCGCTGCGCGCCGCTTTCGCCGGGCATGTTATGCCGGCCGCCCGACTTTGGAACCGCTGCCCGTGCCAGCCGTTTGCGCTCGCGACCAGCATCCCGGAGGGAACCACGGGTTTGCCCGCAGGCTTAATGCCGTGGCAAGCTGCCGATCATGCCAAGCGGATGGCGGGCCTGGCACCGCGGACCTTCTGATCAGGCACATCTATCGAGCGAGCACTGGTAAAGGAGTAGCTCAGCGATGCCGGAAGAAGAAGACTCTGCGAGCACACGCTACCGTCGCCTTGCGCGAGAATGTCTGGAGATCGCGCATACCTTTCCAGCTGGAGAACGCCGGACCGTGCTGCTGCAGATGGCGCAAGTCTGGCAGCGGCTGGCGGACGAGTACGCGGACACCAGGGCGCCGCTGCTCCGGCCGATCGAGAGCGAGGGGCCGGTCGTGCAGCAGCAACAGCAGATTCAGCCCAAGGACGACGACAAGCAAAACTAGGCCGCCGCTATTGGGGTGCCTACCTCAGCGCTGGCGAAGTCCGCATCGGCTGTCCGGAGCCGGCGGCTCCCCGCGTCCCCGCGAGGGGCACCCGCGACGCTCCCGTCGGGGGGACCCAGCTCTTCCTGGATTCCCAGCATAAGCGCGTTTACGCGCGTCCATAGCCCGTCGAAGACGGGCGTGAACGCCCTT
>Ga0124850_1000004_pt1 | contig 15871 bp, 14 predicted proteins | sample PanSoiMetaGPlot1_FD_97462 | JGI IMG/M metagenome (GOLD analysis project Ga0124850, IMG submission 97462) | Tropical forest soil microbial communities from Panama analyzed to predict greenhouse gas emissions - Panama Soil - Plot 1 (PacBio error... | ecosystem: Environmental > Terrestrial > Soil >...
AATGGGAGGGACGAGATGGCGAAGGACAGCTACGAGGATGGCATGGCGGTTCGCCGCAGGGTGCTCGGCGATGCCTGGGTCGATCGTTCCCTGCAGAACCGGAACGAGTTCAACACCGACTTCCAGGAGATGATCACCCGCCACGTCTGGGGCGACATCTGGACCCGGCCGGGGATCGACCGCCGCACGCGCCGCTTCATGGTGCTCGCGACCATGATCGCGCTCGGCCGCTGGGAGGAATTCCGCCTGCACGCGCGCAGCGGCCTCGACACCAGCGACATCGGCCGCAACGACCTGAAGGAGATCATCCTGCAGGCGACCGCGTATTGCGGCGCGCCCGCCGGCAACCACGCCATGCGCGAGGCCGACGCCGTGCTCAAGGAGATGGCGCGATAGCCTCGCGTCCTGAGGCGCCTGGCACGGACGATGCAATCACGTGGATATGGCATTTTTCCCTGACCGGGCGGCGTGAATTCGATATTCTGCGACTCGGTTTGGCTGGCAGGAAACGGAAATGCAATTCGATCAATTGAGACGGCGCGAGCTCATCACCATCATCGCCGGCGCGGCGGCCGCGTCATCGCCGTTCTGGCCGCTGGTGGCGCGCGCGCAGCAGCCGGCGATGCCGGTGATCGGCTTCCTCGACCCGACGGTGCCCGACGCGGCGGCCGCCGACCGGCTGCGGGCGTTCCGGCAGGGCCTGCGCGAGTCGGGTTACGTCGAAGGCGAGAATGTCGCGATCGAATTCCGCTGGGCCGAGAACAAGCCCGATCGGCTGTCGAGCCTGGCGGCCGGGCTGGTCCGCCGCCAGGTCGCCGTCATCGTCGCGATCGGCGGCTCCACGCCCGCGTTTGCCGCCAAGGCGGAGACCGGCTCGATCCCGATCGTGTTCACCGCCGCGCAGGACCCGGTCAAGCTCGGGCTCGTCGCCAGCCTGGCGCGGCCGGGCGCCAACCTGACCGGCGTGTTCTTCCCGCCCGAGTCGACGGCGCGGCGGCTGGAGCTCTTGCGCGAGTTGGTGCCGAGCATCCGCCGCGTTGCGGTGATGCTCGATCCGGCCAACGCCGCCAATGCCGCCGCGACATTGAACGATGCGCAAACGGCCGCCGCCCGCATGAACCTGCAGATCAAGGCCCTCAACGCCAGCTCCGCGCGCGAGGTCGATGCCGCCTATGCCGGCTTTGCGACCGATCGGCCGGACGCGCTGTTCGTCGGCCCGTTCGCGACCGACCGGCGCGTGCAGTTGGCCATGCTCGGGGTGGCGCACAAGCTCCCCGCGACCTATCCCTGGCGGGACTTTGTCGATGCCGGCGGGCTGATGAGCTACGGCGCGAGCCTGAAGGAGGCGTTTCGTCAGGTCGGCATGAGCGTCGGCCGCATCCTGAAGGGCGCGAAGCCCGCGGAGTTGCCGGTCGTCCAGCTCAGCAAGTACGAGCTGGTGATCAACGCTTCGACCGCCGGCATACTCGGCCTCGCCGTGCCGCCTGCGCTGCGCGCGCTCGCCGACGAGGTCGTCGAGTGAGGCGGTGGGACGCCCGCGGCAATCATCGGCCGGAACCTCCTGCCGGCGCCGATCGCCGCGGGCACGTTCACGACTACTGCACGGCGTGCTGCTCGTGGATCATGGCGATCATCTGATCCAGAGCTTTTCCCCAGCCGTCGCGGAATCCCATTTCGTCGTGCGATTTTCTGCTGGCTTCATCGGCGTGGATGGCGATGGCCGTGTATTTGGTTTTCCTGCCCTGCGCCTCCAGCAGGACGACGGCGGTGAACAGGAGCCCGCCGCAACCTTCCGCCTTTTCGACCGGACGGTAGCCGGGACCGAGCGCCGAGGTGAACACCAGCTTCTGGTTTTCGACGACTTCGAGATAGCAGCCGAGGTTGCGGATCTCCTGTCCTTCCGGTCCGCGCATGACGGTGCGGAAGAGTCCGCCCGGCCGCAGGTCGATCTCGCAATCCGTGGTCTTCCACGGCAACGGACAGAACCATTTCTTGAGATGCTCCGGCCTGGTCCATGCCTCCCAGACGAGATGCGCGGGCGCGTCGACGACCCGCTCCATGACCAGATCGAGCTTCGGATCAGGCCTGTACTTCGCAGCACTCATGTCCTTTTCTCCTTCAGGTTCTCAACGTAACGGTCGAATCGGTCGAGTCGTTGCTCCCACAGCGAGCGTTGCTGAGCGAGCCAGCCTTCGGCTGCCGTCATGGGACGCGACACGACGCGAAAGGTCCGCACCCGGCCGGTTTTTTTCGACCGGACCAGTCCGCAGTCCTCGAGCACCTTCAGGTGCTGCAGGAACGACGGCAGCGCCATGCTGAACGGCTCGGCCAGCACGCTGACCGCGGCCGGCCCGCGCCCCAGCCGCTCGAGCACGGCGCGACGGGTGGGATCCGCGAGCGCCTGGAACACGCGATCGAGCTGGGCTGTTTGGTTAGCCATGTACCTAAGTGTATAGCAGGCCGACAGATAGGTCAATACCTAACTATTTGGCGGCCGCTGCGGCATCCGGTCGCCAACGCTCAAGCGCTATTGCCGCAAGATGGCTTTGGCGTGTTTCGATCATGGCGAAACATTCTCGTCGTCATTGCCGGGCCCCCTGTTGAAGCGCTTGCTCGAGCGGGTACGATGAACCCGCCGAAAGCCTGGGCTGCCATGACGCGGCGCGCCGCAACAGGCGGGAAGATCCGGAGGGTGCTGTGATCGACATGAGAAGGTTGTGTTGCGCCGCCGCAGTCGTTGCCGGCGTGCTGGTGACGCCGTTGGCGGCGATCGCTCAGGAGAAGATCAGGCTCGGCCTCCTGCCGTTCTCGGAATCGCTGGCGGCGGTCATCGCCGACAAGCAGGGCTTCTTCAAAGCGGAGGGGCTCGAGGTCGAATCCTCGAAATTCGACAGCGGCGCGCTGGCGGTCCCCGTGCTGCAGTCCGGCCGTCTGGATATCGTGCTGAGCAGCACGGTCTCGACCTTTCAGGCGATCGAGCAGGGGCTCGATGCCGTGGTGCTGGCGCCGGGCGCGATCGTCCGCACCGCGCCGCCAGATACGACGACGGCCCTGATCGTGAAGAAGGGCGCCATCAAGTCGCTCAAGGAGCTCGAAGGCAAGCGCATCGCCGTCAACGTCATCAACAGCACCGCCTGGCTGCACGCCGTGGCTCTGCTCGAGAAGCACGGCGTCGATCGCAGCAAGGTGCGTTTCACCGAGGTGCCGTTTCCGCAGATGAACGATCCGCTGTTGAACGGGCAGCTTGACGCGATCGTCCAGGTCGAGCCGTTTCGCTCCGCATTGATGGCGACCGGCAACGCGGAAATCGTCGGCTGGCCCTATGTCGAGACCGCGCCCAATACCGACATCACGCAATATATCGCGCTCGCTTCCTGGGCGCAGAAGAACCACGCGACCGCGGCGAAGTTTGCGCGTGCGGTGAGCAAGGGCGCGCAGTTCGCCGCCTCGAACGAGGCCGCAACCCGCGAGATCAATCAGCAGTTCACCAACCTCAACCCGGCCTTGAAGGACAAGGTGCTGCTGCCGCGGCTGGGCACCGCGATCAATCTCAAGGAAATGAACCACACCATGGAGATGATGCAGAAATACGGCCTGCTGAAGACGCCGGTCGATCTGTCCAGGCGCGTGTTCACGCCCTGACCGCGTCCATGCGCCCGTCGGGCCAGCCTGTCCTGCGCGTCTGCAATCTGCACAAGAGCTACGCGGCGGCGGGCGCCACCACGGTCGCGCTTGGCGGCATCGATCTCGCGATCGACGACGGCAGCTTCGTGGCGATCATCGGCCCGTCCGGCTGCGGCAAGTCGACGTTGCTGCAACTCATGGCCGGGCTCGCGTCGCCGACCTCGGGTGAGGTGTTGTTCGGGACGACGCGGGTGCAGGACCCGCCTCCGGACGTGGTCTACGTGTTCCAGCAGTACACGCGCTCGCTGTTTCCCTGGAAGACGGTCGAGCGCAACGTCGCCTTCGGCCTCGAGCACAAGGGCACGATGGCGCGCGCCGAGGTCGCCGCGCGCACCCGCGAGATGATCGGCCTGGTCGGGCTCGACGGCTTCGAGCGGCATTATCCCTGGCAATTGTCCGGCGGCATGCAGCAGCGCGTCGCCATTGCCCGCGCGCTCGCCTGCCGCCCGGCGGTCCTGCTGATGGACGAGCCGTTCAGCGCGGTCGACGCGCTGACGCGCGCCGGCCTGCAGGAACTGCTGCGCGCGCTCTGGCGCAGGCTCGGCCTGACCGTGGTGTTCGTCACCCACGACGTCGACGAAGGCGTCTATCTGTCGAGCCGCGTCGTGGCGCTGACGCGGGCGCCCGGCACCGTCGCCATCGATGTCCCCATCGTGTTGCCGGATCCGCGCGACCAGATCGCGACCCGCGCGCTGCCCGCCTATCTCGACTACCGGGCGCGGCTGCTGGCGCAACTGTTCGCCGACGAGGGGCTCAAGAGCGTGGAGGCGGCATGACCGACAGCGCGCACACTGATCGGCCGGCGGCCGTGCCGGCCTTGCTCTCGCAGCGGCCGTCGCAGCTTGGCTGGTCCTGGAACACGCGGCTCATCGGCGTCGCCTTCATCGGCCTCCTGCTCGTCCTCTGGGAGATCGCCGCCGTCAAGGCCATCTTTCCGCCGATGAGCTTTCCGCGCATCAGCGCGATCCTTGCAACCTGGTGGCAGCTGGTCGTTTCGGGCGAGCTGCCGAGTGAGCTGCTGTCGAGCCTGTGGCGCATGTTCGCCGGATACTTCATCGGCGTCGCGCTCGGGGTGGCGCTCGGTCTGCTGATGGGCTACGTGCGCTTCTTCTACAACCTGCTGGAGCCGATCACCGAGGTGCTGCGGCCGATCCCGAGCCCGGCCTATCTGCCGATCGTGATCCTGTTTCTCGGCATCGACGACGAGATGAAGATCTTCATGATCGCGTTCGCCACGTTGTTTCCGGTGCTGCTCAACACCTACAGCGGCGTGCGCAGCGTCGATCCGATCCAGCTGCAGACGGCGCGCACCTTCGGCGTGTCCGGCCGCAGGCTGCTGACCCGGATCGTGCTGCCGGCGGCGTCACCTTATATCTTCACCGGCATGCGCGTGAGCCTCGCCGTGGCGCTGATCGTCATGGTGATCAGCGAGATGGTCGCGGCCTCGAGCGGGATCGGCTCTTTCATCCTGAGCGCCCAGCGCGGCTTCAAGATCCGCGAGATGTTTGCCGGCGTGCTGACCCTCGCCATGCTCGGGTATATCCTCAACCGGCTGTTCCTCCTGATCGAGAACCGCGTCCTGGCCTGGCACTACGGTTACACCCAGCAGCGGAGCTGAGTTCATGTCCCGCATCGTCGATCTCACGCTGCCCGTGACCTCCAACATGGCCGGCATCCCGAACATCGCGTTCTACCAGCAGTTTCCGACGCGCATCCAGGCCGTCACCGTGGTGAGCGAGGCGCAGCGCGCGACGCTCGCCGCCGAAGGCGTCGACTGTCTGCCCGACGCGCCCGTGGCCAACAGCATGAACACCGTGATTGCGCTCAACACCCACATCGGCACCCACATCGATGCGCCGCGCCACTTCTATGCCGATGGGACCTCGGTCAGCGACATTCCGCTCGACCGCATCGTCATGCGCGAAGCTTTGGTCCTCGACGTCAGCCACAAGGCGGCGGGGCAGGGCGTCACCGGCGACGACCTGGAAAAGACCGGGGTCAAGCCCGGCCCCGGGCAGATCGCCGTGATCAGGACGTCGTGGACCGATCGCGCCTTCGGCAAGCCGGAGTTCTGGGCCAACACCATCCATCTCGAGCCGAGCGTCGGCGAATGGGTCGAGCGGCAGGGCGTGTGCGCGGTGGCGATGGACTGCTTTCCGGAAAAGCCGTTTTGGCTGATGACGCTGACGCCGACGGAGCGCGGCGCCAATCACAAGCGCTGGCTCAAGGCCGGCATTCCGATGATCCAGATGCTGACCAGGCTCGGCAGCATCGCGCCGAAATTCACGCTGGTCGCGCTGCCGCTCAACCTCAAGGGCATGGACGGCGCGCCGGCGCGCGTGATCGGCATCGAAGGCTGAGGCGACGCGGATGCGCGCATGCCTATGATCAGCGTCAACGGCTGCGACTTCGCCTACGAGCAGCAGGGGCGGGGCCGCGACCTCGTCTTCATCCACGGCGAAATCCACGGCATGGAATATTGGGATCAGCAGCTTGCGGAGTTTTCCCGCGACCATCGCTGCTTCGTCTACAACCGCCGCGGCCATGCCGGCACGACGTGGACGGATTACGGCTTCTCGCTGACCAATCAGACCCGCGATCTGGAGCAACTCGTCGATCGCCTCGGCATCGAGCGCCCCGTCTTCATCGCGCTCGCCTTCGGCACCACGATTGCGGCCAATTATGCCATCCACCATCCCGACAAGGTGCGCGGCATCGTGCTCGGCGCCTGGAGCGAGCTGCACGACGCGTTCCAGTATTTCGAGCGCTGGCAGCAGTATTCGTTGCGCGCCGCGCACGTGCTCGAGCGCGACGGGCGCGACGCCTTCATCGACCTGCTACGCAAGGAGGGCGGCAGGACGATCTACAAGGTCATCCCGGTCGATTCGCCCGTGCGCGAGAAGGTGATCCGGATGTTCGCCAGCCATCCGCTTGGCGAGTATCAGCGCGGCATGCTCGAATTCGGCCTGTCGGTGCCGAACCTGGTGCCGCGGTTCAGGCAGCTCGACGTTCCCGTGCTCGGCGTCTGCGGCGCCGATGATCCTTATCCGGATCAACCAGATGTGCTCAGCGAGATGAAGAATTTCCGCGAGGCATCGCCGATTCCAGGCGCCGCCCGCTTCGTGAACTGGGAGAAGCCCGCGGAATTCAACGCCGCCATTCGGGCGTTCCTGCAATCGCTGCCATGATCGGGAATTTGTTAGTGTGGCGGATTTGACGTTCCTACCAGTCTCGCGGCGAGTCCTTCGTAGGAACGTCAAATCCAAAGCCACACTAGAATCATAGAGTTGCTAGTGTCCCTCTGCTTCCGACGTTCGTAAAAGTGCGGGCTGCAAAGTGATACGAACGTCGGAAGCGGGACACTAGCGGTACGGAACCAGGGAGGATGACCGATGGAAGCCGAGGCGAGCCGCTCCCTTAAGCGCGTGTCTGCGCGGCGTGAAGGGCTGCCGTGGCGCGACCTGCGCGGCTGGGTCGCGCGTATTGAACAGCATGGCGAATTGGCGCGGATCACTGCCGAGGTCGATCCGCACGAGGAGCTCGGCGCGGTGACGCTGTTGGCCAGCCGGCAGGACAAGTCGCCGGCGCTGCTGTTCCAGACGCTCAAGGGCGACAGCTCCAACTCTCGCATTCTGATCAACATGCTCGGCGCCAGCCGCGAGCGCTACGCGCTGGCCGTCGGCCTTGATCCAGGGGCGACCACGCCGGAGATGATTCAAGCCACGCGCTCGATCATGAGCGCGCCGATTCCCCCGGTGATGATCCCGAAGGAGCAGGCGCCGGTGAACGAGGTGGTGCTGACCGGCAAGGACATCGACCTCACCGCCTTCCCGGTGCCGACCTTCTGGCCTGCCGACGGCGGCCGTTTCATCGGCACCGGCGACATCACCTTCACCGCCTCGCCCGAGACGGGCCGCATCAATGTCGGCTGCTACCGGCAGATGCTGCAGGGGCGCAACCGCGTCGGCCTCTATTGCTCGCCCGGCAAGCACGGCCTGCTCGATCGCGAGGCGTGGTGGGCGCGCGGCGAGCCGTGCGAGGTGGTGGCGGCCTACGGCATCGATCCGGTGCTGTTCATGCTGGCGGCGCAGAGCTTTGCCGCCGAGGAATCCGAGCTCGACGTCGCCGGCGGCATTATGGGCCGGCCGGTCGAGCTGACCACGGCCGAGTGCGTCAGCCTGCCGATCCCGGCCAACGCCGAATTCGTGATCGAGGGCGTGCTGCGGCAGGGCGACGTGATGGCGGAGGGGCCGCTCGGCGAGTTCACCGGCTATTACGGCCGCGAGCGCTCGCCGCAGCCGGTGCTGGAGGTGCTGGCGGTGCATCACCGCAAGTCGCCGATCTTCACCCACGCGCTGATGGCGCGCTATCCGTCCTGCGAGATCGGCGCGTATTACGCCATCATGCGCTCGGCTCGCATCCTCGATGATCTTGAGCGCATCGGCGTGCCCGGCGTGGTCGGCGCCTACGCGCATCCGGCCGCGGCGTCGGGGTGGGGCATGGTCGTGGTGTCGATGCAGCAGAAATACGCTGGCCATGCCGCCCAGGTGCTGGCGCTCACGGCGCAATGCCCGGCCGCGGCCTATTACACCAAGTGGGTGATCGTGGTCGACGAGGACGTCGACCCGAGCGATTTCAACGACGTGCTGTGGGCGCTGAGCACGCGCTGCCACCCCGCCGAGGACATCGACGTCCTGCGCAACACCTGGTCGACGGGTCTCGACCCCAGCCGGTTCCCGCCGGAGCTGCGGCCCTATGGCTCCAAGGTGCTGATCAACGCCTGCAAGCCGCACCAGCATCTGCAGGACTTTCCGCAATCGACGCTGCTGCGCAAATCCGTGCACGATCGGGTGCGCGCGCGCTGGACGGAGCTGGGCTTTGCCGGGCCGGCGCCCAGGATGACGACGTTCCATCCCGAGAAATCGTGACGGCGAGGCACGTTCGCATTTATGCCCCATCTCATCACCGACGACGGCATCAGGCTCTACTACGAGGAGACCGGCACCGGCTCTCCCGTGCTGTTCGTGCACGAGTTCGCCGGCGACTGTCGCTCCTGGGAGCCGCAGGTGCGGCACTTCGGCAAGTCGTACCGCTGTATCGCCTTCAATGCGCGCGGCTATCCGCCGTCTGACGTGCCGGGCGACGGCGAGCGGTACTCGCAGGCGCGCGCCCGCGACGACATCCGCGCCGTGCTCGACGCCCTGCAGATCGACAAGGCCCACATCGTCGGCCTGTCGATGGGCGGCTTTGCCACGCTGCATTTCGGCTTCACCTATCCGCAGCGCGCCCGCTCGCTGGTGGTTGCGGGCTGCGGCTACGGCGCGGCGCCCGACCAGCGCGAGCAGTTCGCGCAGGAGGCCGAGGCCGCCGCCCGCCAGTTCGAAGCGCTCGGCATGGCCAAGGCGGCCGAGGGCTACGCGCTCGGACCGACGCGCGTGCAGTTCCAGAACAAGGATCCGCGCGGCTGGGCCGAGCTCGTCGCCCAGTTCGCCGGGCATTCGACCGAGGGCTCCGCGCTCACCATGCGCGGCGTGCAGAAGCGGCGGCCCTCGCTGTTCGAGCTGGTCGCGGAGATGAAGACGATCTCGGTGCCGACGCTGATCATGACCGGCGACGAGGACTGGCCCTGCCTCGAGCCCGGCCTGCTGATGAAGCGCACGATTGCGACCGCCGCCCTGGTGGTCATGCCCAACTGCGGCCATGCCATCAATCTCGAGGAGCCGGCCGCCTTCAACGCGCACCTGGCCGAGTTCTTCCGCCTGGCGGATGCCGGCGCCTGGCCGCGCCGCGATCCGCGCGCGCAGGCCGGGTCGATTCTCGGGCGGTAGCGCCGCGCCGGTTTGGCCTGCAACAGCCATCGGATACCGCGCGAGGCTGGGGAAAACCCTGGCCCGGGTCGCGGGTTAACCCCGATGGATGGCCCCCGAGGCCGGTGTAATACTTGCCGCCGGCCGACGGACGGCCCGGGGTTTGCCCGAGGGCGGATATGAGTACGGAGACGTTATGAAAATGACCAAGACCTTCTTGCCAGTCCTGCTCACGGCCCCGTTCGTCGTGGCCCTAACGTGCGCACCGGCGAGTGCCCAACAACAAAAAACCAACATCGTCGTCATCTGGGGCGACGACATCGGACAATCGAATGTCAGTGCCTATTCGCGCGGGATGATGGGCTACCAGACGCCCAATATCGACCGCCTCGCAGGCGAAGGCGTGATGTTCACCGATTACTACGCCGAGCAAAGTTGTACCGCCGGGCGCGCTTCGTTCATCACCGGCCAATCAGGATTGCGGACCGGAATGACCAAGGTCGGCTTGCCCGGTGCAACGCTCGGGCTGCAGAAAGAAGACCCGACCATCGCCGAGTTGCTCAAGCCGCTCGGCTATGCCACCGGCCAGTTCGGCAAGAACCATCTTGGCGACCGCAACGAGTTTTTGCCGACGGTGCACGGCTTCGACGAGTTCTACGGCAACCTTTATCACTTGAATGCGGAGGAAGAGCCCGAGCTGCCGGATTACCCGAAGGACCCCTCATTCAAGGCCAAGTATGGTCCGCGTGGGGTATTGGACTGCAAGGCTTCCGATCGGGACGACCCGACCGTTGATCCGCGCTTCGGCAAAGTCGGCAAGCAGATCTGTACGGATACCGGCCCGCTCACCAGGAAGCGGATGGAAACGATCGACGACGACATCGCAAATCGAGCCGCCGATTTCATCAAGCGACAGAAGGAGGCGAACAAGCCGTTCTTCGTCTGGGTGAATTTCACGCATATGCACCTGCGCACGCATACGAAGCCGCAGAGCGTCGGTCAGGCTGGCCGCTGGCAGAGCCCGTACCACGACACGATGATCGATCATGACAAGAATGTCGGCACGGTGCTCAAGGCACTCGATGACCTCGGCATCGCAAACGACACTTTCGTCATGTACTCGACCGACAACGGTCCGCACATGAACAGCTGGCCGGATGCAGGAATGACGCCATTCCGCAGTGAAAAAAACACGAACTGGGAAGGCGCATACCGGGTGCCAGCGATCCTCCGCTGGCCGGGCAGAATCAAAGCCGGCCAGGTGTCAAACGAAATAGTCGCTCACCACGATATGTTGCCGACCATCCTCGCCGTCGCCGGTGACCCGCAGGTGACGGACAAATTGCGCACCGGTTACAGAATCGGAGATACGACCTACAAGGTGCATCTCGATGGCTACAACCTTGTTCCATATCTGACCGGGCAAGCTGGCAAGAGCCCGCGAGAGTCGTTCCTCTACGTCAACGATGATCAGCAGTTGGTCGCCCTGCGGTATGACAATTGGAAGATCGTCTTCATGGAGCAGAGGGCCAACGGGCAGCTGCTGCTCTGGGCCAATCCTTTTACCGACTTGCGGCTCCCCAAAATCTTCAATCTCCGCACCGACCCCTACGAGCGGGCGGACATTACGTCGAATAGCTACTACGACTGGATATTCGACCACGTTTTCCTCCTGGTGCCGGCGCAGGATTACGTGGGTCAGTTCTTGGCGACATTCCGCGACTACCCGCAACGGCAGAAGGCCGCCAGCTTCAATCTGGACGACGTTCTCGCGAAGATGAAAGAGGCGAAGTAGTCGCTAGTCAGCCATGCACCGGCGGGGCGGGAAGTACGGGGCGGCCGGCGCCGCCCCGTGCGCTTCGATGCCGCTTCCCGCTACTGACTGCTGAACAGGTTCTGCGGGACTTTCGCGGCAGAGAAGATGAAGTCGCGCGAGGCCTCGATCTGCTGGCGCAGCCGGTTGAGATCGACGTCGAGCAGCCGTCCCTTCCACTTGCGCACCTTGCCGGCGACGATCACGGTCTCGACATTGGTGCGGTCCATCAGCGACACCACCGCGCCCGGCACCTGGTTGAGCGGCGCCACGTTGAGCTTGGTGGGGTCGAGGATGATGATGTCGGCCTCCTTGCCCGGCGTCAGCGAGCCGGTCTTGCGGTCGAGCCGCAGCGCCCTGGCGCCGTTGATGGTCGCGTAGCGCAGCACGTCGCGCGTCGTCAGCGGCGCCGGGATGCCGGCCGGCGGTTTCGGCCAATAGGGGAAATTTCCTGGCACGGTGACCGCGGATTGCGGGAGTTCCCAATTCCGGGGATCCGGGAGATTTTGGTTCCCATTCGGGCTGTCGAGGGTCATCTGGTTGACGATCATGCGCTGCAGGTTCATGGCCGAGCGCATCTGAGTGAAAAAGTCCGCGGTCAGCGTGCACTCGACGTCCACGCTCAGCGACGGCTCCATGCCCATGGATTGCATCCTGATGATCGGCGGCATGCCGTGGCGCATGTTCATCTCGATCGGGAACGCGATCGAGACCTGCGCGCCGACATCGCGCGCCCTTTGCCACGCCATGTCCGACATCCCGGTCATGTGGATGAACAGGTTGTCGGCGCCGATCCCGATGTCGTGATTGCTGCCGCCCTGGCCCTGCGCCAGCGCATCGAAGGTCGGGCGGATGCCGAACGGGGAGAGGATATGCGCCGCGATCTGCAGGCCGAGCTGCCGGCCGATCTTCCAGGACTTCTCGGTGGTGTCATCGCCGAGATAGACCTCGCCGCCCATGATCATGCTGACGAGCTGGTCGGTCGACGAGAACCACTGCTTCTTGATGCGGATCGCATCCTGCGGATACTGGTTGCCGGGATTGGTGCCGAGGATGTTGGCACCCGCGCTCTCGAAATAGCCGAAGGCGGCACGGCGTCCGGTGTCGAACAGCGCCTGGATGGCGGCGTCCGAGTGCTGCGGCGAATGGTGGATCTGCGAGACGTCGTGCACCGTGGTGACGCCGTCGTCGAGCTGGCTCAGCCCGCCGTAGAGCTCGTTGATGTAGACGTCCTGCGGCCGGTAGACCGGGGCGAATGTCAGCAGGATGAATTCGAAGTAGGTGGTGCTTCCGCTTGCCGAGCCGGAGCCGTCGTTGATGAGGACCCCGTCGGCCAGGAAGCTGCGCAGCGCCGTCTCGAACTGATGATGATGGGTATCGATGAAGCCGGGCATGACGATGCGCCCGCGTGCGTCGATCACGTCGGCGGCGCCGGTCGCCAGGTTCGGTCCCACCGCGAGGATGGTCTTGCCGTGGACCAGGACGTCGGCCTGGGTGAATTCGCCCTTGTTGGGCATGCTCGGGTCCATGGTCATCACCGCGCCGCCGCGAATGACGTAGCGACGGTCCGGCCTGCCGCTGTCCTGCGGCGGGCTGGCCCGGTCATCGGACTGCGCCGCGGCAGGACGCGGTGCGAACAGGTTGAGACCTGCGGCGGCCGCACCGCCGGCGGCGGTCTTCAGGAAATTGCGTCGCGAATGAAAAAAGCCGTGCGGACTTCTTGCACCGCAGAGTATACACATGGCGCTTGCTCCTCCCGATGATTCTGTGGCGACGAGTGCTTACGCATCCTGCCGGTGTGCGGCTGCGCCGTAAATGTTTAGCGCTCGAAATTTTTAACGAGACGATTTCATCCCAGCTTTTGGATGGGCAGCAGCCCCGTGGGCGAAGCGAACGAACGCTTATGTCACCAATCGGAGTCTTTATGAGTACGGGCTTCGGCGCTCGCGCCGGCCGTGCGCCTGCGCTACTCGATCTTGATCCCGGTCGCGGCGATGACCGCCTTCCACTTGCCGGCGTCCTTCCGGATCAGCTCGGCAAAGCTCGCCGCGCCCGGCTCGCCCGCGCTGGCACCCTGGCGGGAGAGGCTGTCGAGATAGGCGGTATCGCGCTGGGCGGCGTTCACCGCGCCCTGTAGCCGCGCGACGATCGGCGCCGGGGTGCGGGCCGACACCACCAGTCCGAACCAGCTTTCGGCCTCGATGTCGCCATAGCCGGCCTCGGCCATGGTGACGACATCGGGCAGCGCGCGTGCGCGGGTGCGGCCGGCGGTCGCCAGCGCCACGATATTACCGCTGCGGACCTGCGGGGCGATGATCGAAGCGTCGCCGAACAGCGCGTCGATCTGCCCGCCCAGGAGCTGCGGCAGGCTTTCGCTGGTGCTGCGGAAGGGAATATGCACGAGCTCGATGCCGGCTTCGCGCTTGGTCAGCTCAATCGCCAGGTGCGTCACCGCGCCGACGCCGGCCGATCCGACCGTCAGCTTGCTCGGGTTGGCCTTTGCATAGGCCACGAACTCGCCCATGGTCTTGACGCCGAGCCCCGGGCGGACCGCCAGCACCTGCGCCGACCGCCAGACGGTGGCGAGCGGCACCACGTCCTTCGCCACGTCGAACGATACCGGCTTGGCCGCCGGGATGATGGTGAGCGGGCCGATGGCGCCGACCAGGATGGTGTAGCCGTCGGGCTCCGCCTTGAAATAGGCCTCGGTGGCGTTGAGCCCGCCGGCGCCCCCGCGATTCTCGACGATCACCGGCTGGCCGAGCTCGCGGCCGAGCGGCTCCGCCACCAGCCGCGTGCCGGTGTCGCTCGGGCCGCCGGCGGCATAGGGCACGATGATGCGCAGCGGCCGGCTCGGAAAATCCTGCGCCGGCAGCGCGGTCGCCGCCAGCGCGCAGGCGCCCGCCGCCAGCACGACCAGGCGACGCTCTCGGCGGTTCGCGCTCGCGCTCGCGCGCGCCATGGCCCGCCTCCCGCCGCCAGAGACCTGCGCCGGATTGATACCGAAACGGAAGCGTTGCACCATGAGTATAGAGCGCCCGGCGATCGCCGGCGACACCGCACAGGCCGCATGTCCTCAGCCGCAACCAGCAACCGCATCGGCGAACCGGTCCGCCGCCGGGAGGACCTGCGCCTCGTCACCGGCAAGGGCTGCTACACCGACGACCAGAACCTGCCGGGCCAGGCCTATGCCGTGATGGTGCGCTCGCCGCACGCGCACGCGCGCATCCGCGCGATCGACGTCAAGCCGGCGCTGGCGGTCAATGGCGTCATTACCGTGCTGACCGGCGGCGACCTGCGCCGCGACGGGCTGAAGGCCATCCCGCACAAAGGCTTCTCGGTGCACCCGGCCGAGATGCCGCTCATCAACAGCGACGGCAGCGCGGCCTGGACCACGGCGGATTTTCCGCTGCCCGCAGACCGGACGCGCTATGTCGGCGAGGCCGTCGCCATGGTGGTGGCGGAAACCGTGGCCGCCGCCAAGGACGGTGCCGAGCGCGTGGCGGTCGACTACGAGCCGCTGCCCTGCGTCACGCTGGCGGTGGACGCGGCAAAACCCGGCGCGCCGCTCCTGCACGACGGCCACGGCTCGAATGTCTGCGTCGACGCCGAGGCGGGCGACGCTGCGGCGACCGCGGCGGCGTTCGCCCGCGCCGCCCATGTGGCGAAATTCCGCACCTGGGTGCCGCGCGTGGCGGGCTCGCCGATGGAGCCGCGCGCGGCGATCGGGCACTACGATGCCGCGAGTGGGCGCTATGCGGTCTATACCTGCAACGGCGCGACGCTGCGCCTGCGCGACGACCTCGCCATCGTGCTCGCCGTGCCCGAGCACGACGTGCGGCTCGTCATCCGCGACGTCGGCGGCAATTTCGGCACTCGCGGCGCCATCTTCCCCGAGCAGCCGCTGGTCGCCTGGGCCGCGCGCCGCGTCGGCCGGCCGGTCAAGTGGACCTCCGACCGCAGCGAAGCTTTCCTCAGCGACTACCAGGGCCGCGATCTCTTCGTCGAAGCCGAGCTCGCGCTCGACGCCGACGGCAATTTTTTGGCGATGCGCGGCGACAACATCGGCAATCTCGGCGCCCATACCGGAAATTTCTCGATGGTACAGAAGGGCGTCGAGATCATGTCGAGCATCTACCGCGTCCCGGCCGCGCATTTCCGCGCCCGTTGCGTGGTCAGCAACACCGCGCCAACGCGGCCCTATCGCAGCGCCGGCCGGCCCGAGGTGATCTTCGTGATGGAGCGGCTGATCGACCTGGCGGCGCGCCAGTTCGGCTTCGACCGGATCGAGCTGCGGCGGCGCAATCTCGTCGCCTGCGACGAGCTGCCGTACAAAAATCCGTTCGGCATGGTCTACGACAGCGGCGCCTATCACGACGTGATGGAGAAGGCGCTCGCGCTGGCGGACTGGACCGGCTTTCCCGCCCGCCGCGCCGAGGCCAGGCGCCGCGGCCGCTACCGCGGCATCGGCGTCGCCAACTACGTCGACACCGCGACCGGCGTCCCGCGCGAGCGCGCCGAGCTCACCGTCCATCCCGACGGGCGCGTCGATCTCGTGATCGGCACC
>Ga0124850_1000005_pt1 | contig 15863 bp, 12 predicted proteins | sample PanSoiMetaGPlot1_FD_97462 | JGI IMG/M metagenome (GOLD analysis project Ga0124850, IMG submission 97462) | Tropical forest soil microbial communities from Panama analyzed to predict greenhouse gas emissions - Panama Soil - Plot 1 (PacBio error... | ecosystem: Environmental > Terrestrial > Soil >...
CGGTCCGCAGCGGCGTCGCGTTGAATGGTGACGCCTGGCCGTGGCTCGTAGCTTCCGACATGGTGTCTCTCCCCGTGATGCCGCGAATGAGTTAAATATGCCGCGAATGAGTTAAATTAGTAGATTTATTTATTATCGTAAAACGATAATAAGTCAATGTGTCGCGTTTATGACCTGTGAGCAGCGCGGCTTCAACGTGTCGCGCTTAAACGCGCCGGACGCGCGGCGCGTTCTCAGCGATCTCGAGTCACATCAGCTTCAACGCTTTGAGACTCGCGTGGCCGTCCTTGCCGACGATGAGGTGGTCGTGCATGGCGATGCCCAGCGGGCGCGCGACCTCGACGATCGCCCGCGTCATGTCGATGTCGGCGCGCGAGGGAGTGGGATCGCCGGAAGGATGGTTGTGCACCAGAATGACGGCGGTGGCGGAGAGTTCGAGCGCGCGCTTGACCACTTCGCGCGGATAGACCGGGGTGTGATCGACGGTGCCGGTCTGATGCTGCTCGTCGGCGATGAGGTGATTGCCCTTGTCGAGGAATAAAATGCGGAAGTGCTCCTTGCTCTCGAAGGCCATGGCGGCGCGGCAATAGTCGAGCACGTTCGACCACGATGACAGCACCTGGCGCGCTTTGACCCCGCCGCGCACGAGACGATTGGCCGCCGCCTGCACGATCTTGAGCTCGGCGATGGCGGCCTCGCCGAGGCCGTCGACCTCGTTGAGCCGTTCCACCGGCGCCGCGATCACCTCGGAGAAAGAGCCGAACGTGGCGAGCAACTCCTTTGCAAGCGGCTTCACGTCGCGCTGCGGGATGGCACGAAACAAAATGAGCTCGAGCATCTCGTAATCGCTGATCGCCTCGCTTCCGGCCGCGAGAAATCGTTGCCGCAAGCGTTGGCGATGGCCGTGATAATGCGCCTTCTCGGGGGGCGATGTCGTGGTTTTGTCGCGGCCGGGCATCGGACCATCATCCACGCCGCGCAACTGGTTGCGCGGCGTTTACGAATAAAGACGACCGCTCTTTATCACGTTTTGCAATGGCAGCATCAACGCCGTCGTCCCCGCTTTCGCGGGGACGGCAACCAGATTCGGTAATGACTCACGTCCGCGGGGCGGCGGAGGGGCGCGGGCGGTCGAGCCCTTGCGGCGACAGCGTGAAGATTTCGACGCCGGCCTCGGTCACCGCCACGGTGTGCTCGAACTGGGCGGAGAGCGAGCGGTCGCGCGTCACCGCGGTCCAGCCGTCGGAGAGCACCTTCACGTGCGGGCGGCCGAGATTGATCATCGGCTCGACGGTGAAGAACATGCCGGGGCGCAGCACGATGCCCTCGCCCGGCCGGCCGACGTGCACGATGTTGGGCTCGTCGTGGAACAGGCGGCCGACGCCGTGGCCGCAGAAGTCGCGCACCACGCTCATGTGCTGGGCCTCGACGTAGCTTTGGATGGCGGCGCCGATGTCGCCGGTGGTCGCGCCCGGCCGGATCACCGAAATGCCGCGCATCATCGCCTCGTAGGTGACCTCGATCAGCCGCTCCGCGCGGCGCGGGATCGCACCCACGGCGTACATCCGGCTGGAGTCGCCGTGCCACCCGTCGAGAATGAGGGTGACGTCGACGTTGACGATGTCGCCCTCCTTGAGCGGCTTCTCGCCGGGAATGCCGTGGCAGACCACGTGATTGACCGAGGTGCAGGTCGCCTTGCGATAGCCGCGATACATCAGCGTCGCCGGCGTCGCCTTGTGCGCGAGGGCGAAGTCGAACACCAGCCGGTCGATCTTTTCGGTGGGCACCCCCGGCCCGATCTCGCCCGCGAGCATGTCGAGGCATTCGGCCACCAGCCTGCCCGCCTTGCGCATGCCGTCGAACGCGGCGGCGCCGTGGAGCTTGATCTGTCCGGTTTTGCGTTGGGGCGCGAGCGCCGCGTCGACGTAACTCATCAAGGCAATCGCGGCCGCGCCGCCTCCTTGCGGCTCACCCGATGCCGCTGCTGCTGCATCGCAATGTAAGCAAGAATGCGCGGGACGCAAGTCGGGTGGTCACGTGTTGCCTTTTGTGCCCTCTCCCCTTGCGGGAGAGGGCACAATGGTCTGCCCACGAATCCAAATGGGTGAGGGGTTCTGCGCAAGGACCCCTCACCCGTTCATCGCTTTGACAACAGCGAGCTGCCCTCTCCCGCAAGGGGAGAGGGCACAATAGCGAGCATCGCGCCCGCGTCACAATTCGCTCACAGGCTCTTAGGCGAGAATGACCGGGAGAGGCCTTGCCTCAACAGGATGTAGGCCGCGTCACTCCTCGATCGACACCGGCTCCGCCACCTCGATACCTTCGCAGCTGATCCCGCAGCGGTAGGCGATGGCCTCGACGCCCATCGCGCGCGCCGCGTCGAAGGCCGCGCCGTAGGCCGGGTCGATGTCGCGGGCGAGCTTGAAGCGCCGCGCCGATCCGATCTGGATCAGAAACAGCATCACCGCGCGGGCGCCCGCCGCCGCCATCGCGCCGAGCTCGACGAGGTGCTTCGCCCCGCGCTTGGTCACCGCGTCGGGAAATTCGGCCAATCCCGGCTGGCGCATCAGGTGCACGTTCTTGATCTCGACGTAGCACGGCGGCCGCGCTGGCGCTTCGAGCAGAAAATCGACGCGCGAGTTTTTTCCGTATCTCACCTCGCGGCGCACCGAGGCATAGCCGGCAATCTCGGCGACCGCGCCGGCGGCGATCGCCTCGGCGGCGAGCGCATTGGGATGGATGGTGTTGATACCCACGAGCTCGGCGCCGCCGCCGAGATCGACCTCGATCAGCTCCCAGCTGTGGGCGAGCTTGCGGCTGGGATTTGCCGACTTCGACAGCCAGACGCGCGCGCCCGCCACGTCGAGGCCGATCATCGATCCGGGATTAGCGCAGTGCACCGTCACCGTCTCGCCCGAGGGCAGCACCACGTCGGCGAGAAAGCGCTTGTAGCGCCTGACCAGCGTTGCCGGAAAGAGCGGAACCGGAAAGCGCATTGCTAGAAGTGCGTCAGAGAAAGAGGGGCGGCGAAGGCCGCCCCTCCGATCGTCGTCAACGCCGCGGCGTTCACTTCGCCAGCGGATCCGGGCGCAGCTGGAAGTGCACGGCCATGGGCTTCATGCCCTTGCCGCCTTCGATCAGCCACGGCGCGCGATCGCGGCTCGACGTCCACAGCCCGCGTCCCTTCCAGCCGGCATTGGGATCGTCGATGCGGCCGTCGAATCCCTTGGCGTAGAAGCCGAGCGGATACGGCACCCGCAGCGAGATCATCTTGCCGTCCTTGAGCGCGACCAGGCCGTCCATGAGATTGGCGGTCGACATCGGCACGTCCTTGCCGAGCCCGAACGTGTCGTGCTGGTCGACCCAGCTGTAGTAGCTCGACTCGGCGCTGTTCTCGCCGATGCCGTCGAAGCCCGGCCCCGGGTACTGGTAGAACGACCAGCCCTCCGGGCACTGATCGCCGGTCGCCTTGGGCCCGTTGAGCGGGCCCTTGCACTTGCGCCGGTCGAAGCTGCCGATGTGGCCGCTCGCGAGCGACACCCAGACGACACCCTGGCTGTCGATGTCGCCGCCGCGCGGACCGAAACCCGGCAGCGGGACGTTGTAGATTTCCGCGAGCGCGGTCGCCGGCGGGTTGGAGCCGGGATCGAGCCGCACGATCGAGCCGGGGCTCGCACGCAACGTGCCCCAGATCGAGCCGTCGACCGGGTTCGGCATCACCGCGTAGAACACCTGGGCGATGCGCTTGTCCTTGGCGGGATCGACCGGCTGGTTCGGCTCGACGTAGTCGTCGCGCTTGCCGTTGCCGTTGGTGTCGAGGATGAGCGCCGTCCATCCTTGCGACTTCGCCGCGTCGCCGGTTTCGTCGAACAGCTTGGTGTTGACCCAGCCCACCACGCCCCCGCCGCCGCCGCTCGAGGTCCACAGCGTGTCGTTGGCGTCATAAGCAAATTGCAGGTGATGGGTTTGGAAGCATGTGTCGACGAAGGTGTACTTCATCGTCTTGGGATCGAGGATCGTGAGCGCGCGATGCGTCTCCTCGAGCGGGAACAGCCTCGCCGAGGGATGGTCGGAGCCCTTCTTGCAGAAGTCCGGGTTGTGGGGGCCGCGCACCGCCGCCGCCAGCCACACTCGGCCCTTCTTGTCGAACATGGAATTGTGGTTGTTGACCTTGGTGTCGTAGAGCTTCTCTTCGCCCCAATAGGGCGAAGGCCCGAGCGGCTTGTCCATCGCCGCATGTCCGGGTCCAAGGCCTTCCGGCGTATCCGCATCGCGCACCGGCGCCTTGAAGTCGGTGACGGTGTGCGTCTTGGGGTCGAGGATCGGGATGACGTCGGTCGAGTATTCGGGCGAGCCGAACACCGGGCCGTAGGCGTTGACGGTGGGATAACGGCGGTCCGAGGCGATCAGGTCGTGCAGGTACTTCTTCGGGTTGCCCCAGTCCCAGGTCGTCACCACGATGTTGCGTTCGAGCCCTTGCGGCCGGGTCGGCTTGGTCTTGGGCAGCTCGCCCTTGGCCACCCGCTCGGTCCAGTCCGCGAAATATTTGATCGGCGCGCCGGCGAGCTGGCCGGCGACGATGTTGACCATGAGCGCGCCTGACTGCCCGGCCTGAATGCGGCGCATCCATGCCTCGGGGTGGTTTGTGTATTCGCCCAGGCCCGGCGGCAACGTGCGCGTCGACAGCTGGCCCAGCTGGTGGCAGCCGACGCAACCGTTGTTCTTCATCAGGTTGAGCCAGTCGGTCTGCTTGACCTTCTCGGGGATCTCGCCGTCTTTCTTGCCGAACTGGCTCGCGTCCGGAATCTTGAGCATCGAGTACCAGTAGATCGCCGGATAATATTTTGCCGCCTCCGCCTCGCTCGGCGCCGGCACCGCTTTGAGGTTCAACTGCTTGCCGGGCTCGGCGTCGACCTTGGGCGAGTCGACGAGGCCGTAGCCGCGCACCCACACCTTGTATTTGGCCTTCGGAAGGTCGGGCACCACGTAGCGGCCCTGGTCGTCGGTCACCACCATCTTGGCGTAGCGGGTGGGAAGATCGGTCGTTTCCGCGATCACCCAGACGCCGGCCTCCGGCCCGCTCGCGCCGGTGACCACGCCGCCGATGTCGTCGTTGTCGATGGCGACGGCGGGGGCTTGCTGGGCGGCGAGCCCGCTTATCGAGCCTGCCAACACCGCCGCAATCACCGCTGCGCCGAGATAAAGCTTGCGTTTGGTTGTCATGTCGCTCCTCTCCTTTCGTTTCCCGCTCTCACGCCTGGGCGATCCGCATGCGGGCCGATGGCGGGATTTGAACCACGGTCTCCTCGATCATTGTCGACGGAAACGCGGGCGCTGTCCATTCACCCTTGCCGCAAATCGTGCATGCCTGGGGAAGGGACGCATGCGCCGCTTGCCCGGGGTCTACGCCGATCCGCGTCAATCGACGAACGTGCCGCCGCGGTCCTCGCCGATGTGGATGCGTATGATTTCGTCGAACGAGTTTTCGGCCTTGAAGCCGAGCTCGCGCGCGCGGCGCGCCTCGATGCGTTGCGGCCAGCCCGCGACGATGCGCGCGACCAGCAGATCCTCGGCGCGGCGAATGCGCGCGGCAACGCGCTCGCCGGCGATGCGCCGCAGCGACGCGATCTGCTCGGCGACGGTGCAGCACACGCCCGGCATCGACAGGTTGATGCGGGGACCGAGCGCCTCATGCGGTAGAGCCGCCGCGTGCATGAGGAATCCGACCGCGGCGCGCGGGCTCGCATGGGTATGCACCACCGTCTCCGGCACCGGCAGCACGGCTTCGAGGCCCGCGAGCGGCTCGCGGATGATGCCGGAGAAGAATCCGGAAGCCGCCTTGTTGGGCTTGCCCGGGCGCACGACGATGCTCGGCAGGCGGATGCCGACGCCGTCGCAGAAGCCGCGCCGGGTGTAGTCGGCGAGCAGCGCTTCCCCGATCGCCTTCTGCGTACCGTAGGAGGTGAGCGGCGTGAGATGAAAATCGTCGGGAATCGAGACGGGAAACGGCGCGCCGAACACGGCGATCGAAGAGGTGTAGACGAGCCGCGGTCGGTAGCCGTCACCGGTTGCGCGGATGGCTTCGAGCAGCGCGCGGGTGCCGTCGAGATTGACGTGATAGCCCTTGTCGAAATCGAGCTCGGCTTCGCCGGAGACGACGCCGGCGAGATGGAAGATCGTATCGGGCCGCGCCTCGACCGCTCGCGCCGCCTTGCCCGGCTCGGACAGGTCGGCCGCCACGATTTCCGTTTGAGCTGCGAAATTCAAAACCTGCACCGCCGGAACGACGTCGAGCAGCGTGACCTTGTCGATGCGCTCGCCGTTGAGTCCTCCATCAACGGCCAGCCGTTCCGCCAGCTTGCGGCCGATCATGCCGGCCGCGCCGGTAATGAGTACGTGCACGTCCTCGCTCCCTGAAGCCGCGTGGCGGTGTCTAACGCACGGCGTTCAACTCGCTCAAGCTGACCCGCTGCCGGCCCTGCGCGTCGAAATTCTCCGGCGCGAGCCAGCGCTCGAAGGCAACCTTGCGCGCCGGCCATTCGCTGTCGAGCATGGAGTAATACGCCGAGTCGCGGCTGCGGCTCTTGCTGATCATGTGTTGCCGGAACGTGCCTTCGTAAACGAAGCCGTAGCGCAGCGCCGCCCGGCGCGACGGGTCGTTGAGCACGTTGCATTTCCATTCGTAGCGCCGGTAGCCGAGCGTTTCGAAGGCATAGCGCGCGAGCAGATACTGCGCCTCGGTTGCGAGCGGCGTGCGCTGCAACGCCGGCGAGTAGAGGATGTTGCCGACCTCGATCACGCGCATGGCCGGGCGGATCTCCATCAGCGTCGCGATGCCGACGGCTTGCCCGGATCGGTCGACGATCGCGTAGGAATAGGGATCGTCGAGCTTCACGCGGCCGGCGAGCCATTCGCAGAACGCTGCAGAATCCGCGAGCGGCCCATAGGACATGTAGGTCCAGATATGGTCGTGGCCTTTGACCGCGTTCCACAACGCCGCATCGTGACGCTGGGCGAGCCTTTCGATGCGGCCATAGCGGCCCGCGAGCGTCACCGGGGCAGGGTGCTGCGCCGGCGTTGCATCGACTGGCGCCCCGACCGGCTGCCCGGTGACGGGATGCGGCTCGGACGTGCGCGTCATCGCTTCTTCATATCGTCGCTAAAAAAGCGGTTGAGCTCGGCGTTGGCGATGGAGCCGGCCAAGCTGTCGAACTTGCCGGCCGTGGCGATGTCGCGCGCCGCGCGGGTCACCGCGGTCCAGGCGACGCGCGCGAGCGTGCCGCCGAGGCTGATGCGGCCCACCCCAAGCGAGGCGAGATCGTTGACCGTGAGCTCGGTTGCGCTCGACATCAGGAAATTCACCGGCTTGGGCGCCACCGCCTTCACCACCGCCGCGATGTGCTCGCGCGTCCTGATGCCGGGGGCGTAGAGGCAGTCGGCGCCCGCCGCCGCGAACGCCTTGAGGCGGCGCACGGTCTCGTCGAAATCGGGCCGCCCGCGGATGAAGCCCTCACTGCGCGCGGTGAACACCACGTCGCCGCCGGCCCGGTCGATTGCGGCGCGCGCGGCGCGCACGCGCGCTAGCGCAAGGTCGAAATCGTAGAGCGGGATCGCAGGGTCGGGGGTGGAATCCTCGATCGAGAGCCCGGCGACGCCGGTGTCGACGCACAACGTCACGCTCTCGGCCACGCCCTCGGGCGCGTCGGCAAAGCCGCCCTCGAAGTCGGCGTTCACGGGAACGTCGGCGGCGGCAGCGATCTCGCGGAAATGGGCGAGCATGGTCGCGCGCGGCACGGCGCCGTCGGGGCGGCCCTGGGTGAAGGCGAAGCCCGAGCTGGTCGTGGCGAGCGCCTTGAATCCGAGGCCTTGCAGATAGCGCGCCGAGCCCACGTCCCAGGGGTTGGGGATGACGAAGCATCCTTGCGCGTGGAGCTTGCGGAACGTTGCGCGCTTTTCGGCAGGCGTGGGCATGGGGGGAGCCTCTTTGCGATCGGCGGAGTGGGTGAGGGGCGATTGTCTCGAGACTTCGGCGCTGTGTAGGATGGACCGGGCGCCGCGCCTACGCCAGCCGAAAGAGTTGGCTCGCGCGGTCATCGCTGTTGAGGGAGAGCTCGCCATGCCGTCGTTCGCCGATCACGCCGCCAGCCGGCGCAAGTTCTTGCAGTTCCTAGCCGGAAGTCCCTTATGCGCCGCGGGCGCACTCGACGCCTTTGCCGGCGAAGGGCTTGCGCCCGGCAGCAAGCTTCCCGATCCGCTGATGTGGGCGCCCATGCGCACCGACGACCTCATCAAGTCGCCCAAGGAGGCGATCAACGTCTTCGATTTCGAGCCGGTCTGCCGCAAGAACGTTCCGCCCGCGCATTTCGGCTACATGGCCTCGGGCATCGACGACGAGGTCACGCTGCGCGCCAATCGCGAAGGCTTCTTGAAATTCCAGCTCCGCCCGCGCCGGCTGGTCGACGTCAGCAAGGTCGACATGTCGACGGAGATCCTCGGCGTGAAATATGCAAGCCCGATCGTGCTCGCGCCGGTCGGCGGCCAAAGATCCTTCCACGACGAGGGCGAGGTCGCCTCCGCGCGCGCCGCCAAGGTCGGCAACCATCTGCAAATTTTGTCGACCGCCACGAGCCTCGGGGTCGAGGACGTGACCGCCGGGCGCGGCCAGCCGATCTGGTACCAGCTTTACGCCACCAACAAATGGGAGGTGGCGGAGGCCATGGTGAAACGCGCGGAGAAGGCGGGCTGTCTCGCGGTGGCGGTGACCGTGGACCGCAGCGGCGGCCGCAACCAGGAGACTCTGTTCCGCCTGCGCCCTACCGACACGCGCGACTGCAGCGGTTGTCATGATCGCTCGAGCCTGCAGTCGAGCATGCGAACCCGCGCCATGTATCAAGGGATCGACCTCTCCGGGCTCACCAACACCCAGGCCTCGGCCATGACCTGGGACTTCTTCAAGCGGCTGCGCGACACCACCAAGATGAAGATCGTGATCAAGGGCATCCTCGCCTGGGAGGACGCCGTGCTCGCCGCCGACAACGGCATCGACGCGATCATCGTGTCCAACCACGGCGCGCGCAGCGAGGATTCCGGCCGCTCGACCATCGACGCGCTGCCGGAAATCGTGGAGGCGGTGAACGGGCGCATCCCGGTCATCGTCGACAGCGGCTTCCGCCGCGGCTCCGATGTCGTCAAGGCGCTGTGCATCGGCGCCAACGCCGTCTGCATCGGGCGGCCCTATATCTGGGGCCTCGGCGCCTTCGGCCAAAGCGGCGTCGAGCGTGTGCTCGAGCTTCTGCGCGCGGAAACCTACGCCATGATGCAGCAGGTGGGCGCGCCCTCGATCAAGCAATTGGTGCCGGCAATGGTGCGCCGGGCGTGATGGAGACGCATCGAACGTAAACAAGGTCATGCCATGTTGAAAACCGTTGCCGCCTTCGACCGCATCGGGGAGGAGAACGCCTTTGCGGTGCTGGCGCGTGCCAATGCGCTGGCGGCGCAGGGCCACAACATCATCAATCTCGGTATCGGCCAGCCCGATTTCCGCACGCCCGAGTTTATCGTCGAAGCCGCGATCAAGGCGCTGCGCGACGGCCATCACGGCTACACGCCGGCGGTCGGCATTCCGCCGCTGCGCGAGGCAGTCGCAGCCGACCTCGGCAAGCGCTTCAAGGTCGAGGTGTCCCCCGACGAGGTGATGATCCTGCCGGGTGGCAAGCCCACCATGTTCATGTCGATCCTGATGTTCGGCGAAAGAGGCGCCGACATCCTCTATCCCGACCCCGGCTTTCCCATCTACCGCTCGATGATCGAATATACCGGCGCGCGGCCCATCCCGGTGCCGATCCGCGAGCAGAACAATTTCGCCTTCTCCGCCGAGGAGACGCTCGAGCTGATCACGCCGCAGACGCGGTTGCTGATCGTGAACTCGCCCGCCAACCCGACCGGCGGCGTGACCGGAAAGCGCGAGGTCGACAAGCTCGTCGCCGGGCTCGAGAAGTTTCCCGACGTCGCGGTCATGTCGGACGAGATCTACGACCACATGGTCTATGACGGCGAGACCCACGTGTGCCTGCTGTCGTATCCGTCGATCCGCGATCGGCTGATCCTGCTCAACGGCTGGTCGAAGACCTACGCCATGACCGGCTGGCGGCTCGGCTACGCCATCTGGCCGGGCAAGCTCTACGACTACGCGCGCAAGCTCGCGGTGAACCTGCACTCCTGCGTCAACGCCTCGGCGCAATATGCCGGGCTCGCCGCGCTCAAGGGGCCGCAGGACGAGGTAGCGAAGATGGTGGCGGAGTTCGACAAGCGGCGAAAGGTGGTGGTCGAAGGATTGAACCGCCTGCCGGGCGTGTCCTGCGCCACGCCCAAGGGCGCGTTCTACGCGTTTCCCAACATCAAGCGCACGGGCTGGAAGGCGAAGACGCTCGCCACGGCGTTGTTGGAGGATGCCGGCGTCGCCATCATCGGCGGCCCTGACTTCGGCGTTCTGGGCGAAGGCTACGTGCGGCTGTCCTACGCCAACTCCACCGAGAACATCCTGCGCGCGCTCGAGCGCATGGGCGAATTTTTAGCGAGCCGCAAGGCGGCGTAGCGCACGATCGGGAAAATCATCATGCTCGACATCACCCCAAGGAGCGGTCTCTCCGAAGAACAGCGCCTGATGCGGCAGAGCTGCCGTGATTTCGTCGACGAGGTCGTCACCCCCTTCATCCGCTCCAACTGGCAGCGCGAATGGGACATGAATCCGCAGGCGCGCCTGCCGCCCGAAATCCTGCAGGGCGCCGAGGAGATCGGAATCCGCACGCTCGGCGTGCCGGAGGAATTCGGCGGCGTCGAGCTCGACCCCAAGAGCGAGGTGCGCACGTTTGCGTTGATTTCCGAGGAGATCGCGCGCGGGGACTCAGGGCTGGCCGACAAGCTGGTGCAGAACTGGAAGGTCTCGGTGCTGTTGCGCAACCTCGCGCCGCGCCGCCTGCAGGAGAAATGGTTCGCCCGGCTCGTCCAGGAGCCTCAGTTTCTGCTGGCGCACTGCCTGACCGAGCCACGCGGCGCCTCCGACCGCTGGCTGCCGTACAACGTGCCGGAAGCTGCCATGCAGACGCGCGCCGTGAAGAAGAACGGCGGCTGGGTGATCAATGGCCGCAAGCAGTTCATCTCCAACGGCTACGACGCCGGCCTCTACGTCGTCTACGCCAACACCAATCCCAAGGTCGGCATGCTGCAGGGCACGTCCTCGTTTCTGGTGCCACGCGACACCCCCGGTCTCACGGTCGCGCGCTGCAACGAGACGATGGGATGCCGGTTCATGAACAACGGCGAACTCGTGTTCGAGGACATGCACGTCCCGGACGACCATCTCCTGGTCGAGAATGACGCGCTCGGCAAGGCCGGCGTCTACTTCCGACCCGGCAAGATCATCCAAGCCTCGAAGAATCTCGGCGTCGGCGTGCATGCCTTCGAGGCCGCCGCCGAGTACGCGCAGAACTACGTGCAAGGCGGGCGCATTCTCATCAAGCACCAGGCGGTGGCGCTGCGCCTGGCCGACATGGCGACCCGCATCGAGGCGGTGCGCGCGCTGCTCGAGCGCGCCGCGCAGGCGGTCGACGACAACGCGCCCGACGCGGAGACGCTCTGCAACATGGTCAAGCTGTTCGCCTCGGAGGAGATCTTGAAGGTCGCGCAGCATTGCCTCGAGCTGCACGGCGGCAATGGGGTCATGCTCGACTTCGGCGTGGAGAAGATCTTCCGCGACGCCGCCATCTTCCTGCACATGGACGCCACGGTGGACATCTCGAAGCTGAAGATCGTCAAATCGATGTTCCCGGCAACGGCGGGAAAATACGCCGGCCCGGAGTGATAACCGGATCCAATTGCCAACTTGTCGTCCCCGCGAAAGCGGGGGCGCTAGGTCAAGGTTACGTGTCCCGGATGCGGTGCAGCGCGAAACGAAGTGGAGCGGTGCACCGCTGATCCGGGACCGCCGCGGACTGTAACGGTCCCGGGTCTGCAGCGCATCACTTCGTGTTGCGCTGCGCCCGGGACACATTGCATATCAAAACGGCACGACGATGCCGTCGAGCGGCGCGTCGCAATTGACGAGGTTCACGCGCTTCGACGCGATCAGGATGGCGCCATCGGCCTGCACCAGGCGGTGAAACGCGGTGCCGGCGAACAGCCGTTGGCTGTCGCGACGGTATTCGATCATGAGGAACTTCGAGCGCACGGTGCAGGCATTGTTGCCGCTGTCCTCGATCGACACGTTGCTGACCATGCGGCTGGTGCGCGAGCGCGGTTCCTGCGAGTAGATGCGCGGGCTTGCCAACCGCCGCACGCGCGTCTCCAGCAGGCGCCGGTCGTCGTAGATAAGCGACACCGTGTCGTGCGGGTTATCCTGATCCGGCTCGCTCGGCACCCAATACCAGGCGTCGGGCGTGAACAGCGCGAGCCAATCGTCGAATTTACCGTCGTCGAGGAGCTGCGCCTCGTGCAGCAGGAAGCGCTCGCAGCGAGCAAGATCGAGCGGCTCGGTGGTGCGACGCGTGGCCCGCTGACGCGGCACCAGCACCGAGCGCCGACTGGGAGGCGAGGGCCTCGCCTTGGACTTGCGTCGTTTCGCCATGGCGCTCGAGCGCGTCAGGAGGCGGCGCGCACCGGCGCCGCCTGTCCCTTGGTCATGAGACCGAGCCAAGCGTCGAGCATGTTGCGGATATAGACCTCGCTCGTCGAATTCTTGCCGCGGCGGCCGTCGTGCGCGTCGGGAACGTCGCTTTGGTAGCCGCGGCCGATCTGCAGCCACTCGCAGCCTTCGCTCGACATTCCCATGTCGAGACGATTGTAGATTTCGAGGTCGTCGGTCAGCACGAGCGAGCCGGTGCCGTTGACGACGTTGGCGAAGCTGACGGCGTTGCGAAGCATCTGATCCGGCGCGCCCTTGAGGCGGAAGCTGTAGGCGTGCACGACGGTGCGGTTCACCGCGATCGGGTACACCACGCGCAATTGCTGGAATTGGCTCATCAGCGAGGCATTCGGGTAGATATTCGAGTTCCAGCGGCGCACTTCGAGAACGCGTTTCGCCTCGGCCTTGCCCTTCTTGCGTTCCAGCGCCGCGATGTACTGCCGGAACACCGGATCGTTCAGCGCGGCAACGAGCTTGGAGTCGTCGTGGTAGTCGCCGAGGTAGCTGTGGCCGTTGGGATAGGTCCAGATGCCGACTTGCGACTCCCAGAAGCTGTAGGGGGCGCCGTTCTGGCGCATCTGCCGGATCGCGATCTCGCCGGAGCCGTCGCTGTGGACGTCGTCGGATTGCGCGACCGCGGCGTCGATCGAGGAGCGGTGCGTGAACAGCGGATGCGCGGCGTCGCACAGGTTCTCGAAATAGACCTTCCAGTTGCCGTCATAGGCGTGCCTGAACACGCCGCCGGCGACTTCGATCTCGCCGTCGGGTGCGCGATCGACCATGTCGTCGAGCGACGTCATCATGTGGCCGAGCGATTCCTCCAGACTCGGTCCATCGTCCGCCCCGCTGGCGAAGATGAAGCCGCGGTAGCTCTTGACCCGCGGCAGCGGCAACATGCCGATTTTCGGGTCTTTCGGATCGAACCCTAGCGGGTAGCCGTGATTGAGCGGCACCGCCTTGACGCGGCCGTCGAGGTGGTAGGTCCAACCGTGATAGCAGCAGGTGAATTCCGCCGCGTTGCCCTTGTCGGTGGCCACGACCATGGCGCCGCGGTGGGCGCACTGGTTGTGGATCACGCGCGCCTGTCCCTCGTCGTCGCGCACCAGCACGACGGGCTTGCGCCCCATGCGTGTGGCGAAATAGTCGCCGGGCTTTTTGATCTGGCTCTCGTGCCCGACGTAAACCCAGGCGGCATTGAAGATGCGCTCCATCTCGAGCTCGAAGATGGCGGGATCGGTGTAGAGCCGACGGTGCACGCGACCGGGTGCGATCAGGCGCGCAAGCTCGGCGTCGATGTTGCTCATCGTCTCGTTCCTGCGGGCGAGCTGGCGACCAGTTTTGTCGCTGATCGCGCGTCGTTCTGAATGATAGCGCATACCGTGCGCTGCTCCCAAGCCCTTGCGCCTGATATCTCTTCCGTTCGTCCCCGCGAAAGCGGGGACCCAGCGCTTGGCACTGGATTCCCGCCATAAGCGCGTTTACGCGCGTCTTCGACGCGCTATGCGCGGGAATGAACGGAGTTTTTTCTCCGTGCTCGGTAGTGTGGGACGCCGCCTACGTCCCCGTCGGCCGGTGCAGCGCCGTCTTCGTGCGCTGCCGGACCACCCATTTCGAGCGCCCCGCCCAACCGAGCGCCATGGCCTGCAGGAATGGCGGCCACGTGGCCGGAAGGCCAAGGAGATAGGACATGCGTTGCGCGTGTTCGGTGATCGGCCGTTCGTTGCTCTCCCACGCGGCGAGCGCGGCCGGCACGTCGACGTCGCGCTCGAGATAGACCGCAAGCGACAGCGCGTTCATCATGGCGCATCCGCCGCCCTGTCCGATGTTCGGCGGCAGCGCGTGCGCCGCGTCCCCGATGATCGCCACCCGCCCCGCCGACCAGCGGCTAAGCTTGATCAGATCGAAGCGATCGTAACGGCCCTCGTCGCCGATGCGGTCGATCAGCGGCGCGAGGTGGGGAAACCACGCCTTCCACGCATCTTTGCGAACCGGCGTCGCCTTGGCGATCGCGTCGCGGTCGAGCATCGTGAGCGCGATATAGATGTCGCGCTCGCTGCAAGGCGTGTAGAGCACGCGCCGGGTGCCGGACCAATATTCGACGGTGGTGGCGCCGTCCGCCGCCAGCCGCTCCTGCTCCGTCTTGGCGATCAGCAGGCGGGTGGCGCCATCGACCAGGTATTTGCGCTTCGCCAGCAGGCCGACGGCGTCGCGCACCGCCGAGTTGCTGCCGTCGGCGCCGACGATCAGGTCGGCCTTGAGCTTGCGGCCGTCCGCCAGCACGAGTTCGCCGTCGGCGCTCGCGCCGGTCGCAACCGAACCGGTGACGATTTCGGCGCCGGCGCGCGTCGCCGCCGCCGCCAGCGCGTTGATGACGGTCTGGCGCACGATGCTGAACACGCGGCTGCCCTGCCAACGATGCACCGAGATCACACGGTTGCGATCGTCGCGGACCTCGCGGGTGTGGGCGAAAGGCGCGCCCTTGACCGCCCCCTCGTAGGCGCCGACCGCCGCAAGCACGCGCAGTCCGTTCTCGTAGATGTAGATGCCCGCGCCGGTGGTGCGCAGGCGCTGTCCGCGCTCGTGCACGCGCACGCTCCAGCCGCGCTGCGCCAGCGCGCAGGCCGCGGTCAGGCCGGCGAACCCCGCGCCGGCGATTTCGGCGTGTCGCTTCATGGCGCCATCCTATGGCATCGCATGATCGAGGGTAGCCCGCGCCAACCGGGAGGCGCTATGATGGCGGGTGAAGGGCCAGCGACGCCCGCAAGGAGGATGACGATGGCACGTCTGCGCCATTTTGCGGTCTGCGTGAAAGACCTCGACAAGGCGGCGGAGTTCTACGCCAACGTGTTCGACCTCAAGCGCATCGGCCGCGAGGATCTCGACATCGGCTCCGCCATCTACATGAGCGATGGCGTGATCAATCTCGCGCTGCTCAATTTCAAGGGGAAGGCGGGCAGCCAGGCGTCCGATCTCAAGGAGGGCGCGACCTTCGTCGGCGCGCATCATTTCGGCTTCCAGGTCGACGATCTCGCCGAGACCGAGAAGCGCATCGAGGCCAATGGCGGCAAGTTTTTCTTCGACCTCGGCGACGAACGCCACGGCAATTTCGAGCGCAAGTTCAAGGACCCGGACGGGGTGATCTTCGATATTTCAAAACACGGTTGGCAGGGAACGGACGGGTATA
>Ga0124850_1000006_pt1 | contig 15691 bp, 16 predicted proteins | sample PanSoiMetaGPlot1_FD_97462 | JGI IMG/M metagenome (GOLD analysis project Ga0124850, IMG submission 97462) | Tropical forest soil microbial communities from Panama analyzed to predict greenhouse gas emissions - Panama Soil - Plot 1 (PacBio error... | ecosystem: Environmental > Terrestrial > Soil >...
TGCAGCCGACGCATGGCAGGTCCTCAGCGGATGATCGCGACCCGCCTCTGCAGCCGACGCACGAGCAGCGAGGCCACGAACGAGATCACGAAATAGACTAATGCAGCGAACAGGTACATTTCCACCAGGCGGCCGTCGCGCTGCGCCACCTTCGACGCTGCGCCGAGGAAGTCCGTGATGGAGAGCACATAAACGAGCGACGTGTCCTGGAACAGGACGATGGTTTGGGTGAGCAGCACGGGCAGCATGTTGCGGAACGCCTGCGGCAGCACGATGTAGCCCATGGTCTGCAAGTAGGTCATGCCGAGCGCCTGCGCCGCCGCCACCTGGCCGCGCCGGATCGACTGGATGCCGGCGCGCATGATCTCGGCGAAATAAGCAGCTTCGAACAGCGTGAAGGTGACGAGCGATGACGCGAACGCGCCGACCTGGATCGGCCGCGAGGCGCCGGTGACCCACTGACCGATGAAAGGAACGAGGAAGTAGAACCAGAAGATCACCAGCACCAGCGGCACCGCTCGCATCAGGTTCACGTAGCCGGCGGCGAGCAGCGAGAGCGGAGCAAGGCCCGACAGCCGCATCATCGCGAGCAGCGTGCCGAAAATGATGCCGCCGCAGGTCGCCAGCGCGGTCAGCATCAGCGTGAAGGTCATGCCGTCGTAGAATAGGTAGGGCAGCGAGCGAATGATGACGTCGAAGTCGAAATCCGCGAACATCGATCGCCTCAGTGCGTGGCCGCCGCGGGTGCGGCGCCGATGAAGCCGGGCACAGCTGTCCGCCGCTCGACCCAGCGCATGCCGAAGGTCACCACGATGTTGATTACGATGTAGATGACGGTGGCGGCAGTGAAGGCCTCGAACACCTGGAACGAGAATTCCTGCATGGCCCGTGCGCGCGCCGTGAGCTCCATCAGCCCGATGGTGAGCGCGACCGCGCTGTTCTTGATGATGTTGAGAAATTCGGACGTCAGCGGCGGCAGGATGACGCGATACGCCATCGGCAACAGCACGTAGACGTAGGCTTGCGCCGGCGTGAGGCCAAGCGCGAGGGCAGCCCAGCCCTGGCCGCGAGCGAGACTCAAAATGCCCGCGCGCACCTGCTCGGCGACGCGTGCCGAGGTGTAAAAGCCAAGCGAAACCACGGCCGTGTAGAACGAGGCGTCGGGAAGCTGCTTGAGCCAGTCCCCGAGCGCGGTCGGCAGAAGCTCGGGCAGCACGAAATACCACAGGAACATTTGCACGAGCAGCGGGATGTTGCGGAACAATTCCACGTAGGCGTTGCCGAGCCGGACCAGCCAGGGATTGGACGTGGTGCGAATGACGCCGATCAGCGATCCCATGGCGAGCGCCAGGCACCACGAGCTGAGCGCGGTTGCGAGCGTCCAGCCGGTGCCCATGAGGAGCGTCTCCAGATAGGTGTGCACCCCGTCCGGCGACGTCTGAAAGAAGATGCCCCAGTTCCAGTTGTAGTTCACGCTGCCCCTCTCATCACGGAGTGCTCATCGGACATCGGTGATCATGACTTATCTGATCAGCGATGTCCGATTGGCGGCTGACGGCGGTCAATACACCGCCGGATCGCCGCTGTCGGTCGGACTGGCAACGACCTTCTTGAAGGCCTCGCTCATCGGCACATCCAGATTGAGGCCCTTGGGTGGGATCGGCTTAAGGAACCACTTGTCGTAGATCGGGTTGATCGCGCCGCTGCGATAGGTGGCGATCATGGCCTCATCGACGACTTTCTTGAACGGGGCATCGTCGCGGCGGAGCATGATGCCGTAGGGCTCGACCGACAGCGCGTCGACGGAGATCACGTAATCTTTCGGCGACTTCGATCCGGCGACCAGGCTGTAGAGCAGAATGTCGTCCATGACGAAGGCAGCCGCGCGGCCGGTCTCGACCATCAGGAACGCCTCGGCGTGGTCCTTGGCGGCGAGGATGTTGAGGTTGAGGCCCTTCTGGGCACCGATCTCGGTGATCTGCTTGATATTGGTGGTGCCGGAGGTCGACACGACAGTCTTGCCCTTGAGGTCGTCGACCGTCTTCAGGTTCGCCGACTTCTTCGACACGAAGCGGTTCGCGGTGACGAAATGCGTGATGGTGAACGAGACCTGCTTCTGGCGCTCGAGATTGTTGGTGGTCGAGCCGCATTCGAGGTCGACCGTGCCGTTGGCTATCAACGGGATGCGCGTGGCCGAGGTAACCGGGTTGAGCTTGGTCTCGAGGTTTGCAAGCTTGAGCTCTTTCTTCACCCCATCGACGATCCGCGCGCAGAGATCCATGGCGTAGCCCACAACCTGCTGCTTGTCGTCGTAGTAGGAGAACGGCACCGAGGACTCGCGGTGGCCTAGCGTGATCGTGCCGGTGTCCTTGATCTTCTTGAGCGTGCCGGTGAGCTCCTGCGCGAGCGTTGGGCTAGCGGCGAAGGTCGCCGTCGCGATCATCGAAAGCAGCATTTTGACATGCATTGGAGTTCTCCGCTGTGAAGTGACATAAGATCCTGCGCACCCGATCGGTTCGCGCGATGGCGTCCGCCCGTTAATCTCTGACCCTAACATAGCTTCCCGGCGCGTCCTCCCGGGGCGCGAGCTTGCCGCCGCCGGGCTCGCGCGCCGGAACCTCGGTTGCATCCCGCGCCTTGATCCAATCGAGCCAGTCCGGCCACCAGGAACCCGCATGCTCCTTGGCCTTCGCGAGCCACCTGTCGAGATTGGCGCTGGTCGGTTTGGGTCCGGTCCAGTATTGGTACTTCATCTTGTCGGGGGGATTGACGACGCCGGCAATGTGGCCCGAGCCGGCCAGCACGAAGCGCACCGGCCCCCCGAAGAACTTCGAGCCCAGCAACACCGACCGTGCGGGCGCGATGTGATCCTCGCGCGTGGCCAGATTGTAGATCGGAACCGTCACGCTCTTGAGATCGAGCTTTTTGCCGCCGATCACCATCTCGCCCTTGCTGAGGCGGTTCTCCAGGTAGCAATTGCGCAGATAGAACGAGTGGTTCGCCGCCGGCATCCGCGTCGCATCGGAGTTCCAGTATAGCAGGTCGAATGGCGCCGGTTCCTTGCCCTTGAGATAGTTGTTGATGACATAGGGCCAGATCAGATCGTTCGAGCGCAGCAGGTTGAAGGCGGTTGCCATTTTCTTGCCTTCCAGATAGCCGCGCTCGCTCATTTCGCGCTCGCGCGCCGCAATCTGCTCCTCGTCGACGAAGACCTTGAGATCGCCGGCATGGGTGAAATCGACCTGTGCGGCGAAAAGGGTCGCCGAGGCGATACGCTGATCACGCGTGCTCGCCATATAGGCAAGTGTGGCGGCCAAGAGCGTGCCGCCGACGCAATAGCCGATCGCATTGACCTCGCGCTCGCCGGTTGAGCTTTCGATGACGTTGAGGGCGGCGAGCGGGCCGTCGCGCATGTAGTCCTCAAAGCCTTTCTGGGCGAGCTTGGAGTCCGGATTCACCCACGAAATGACGAACACCGTGAGTCCCTGGTCCACGCACCACTTGATGAAGGATTTTTCGGGCGTCAGGTCGAGAATGTAGAACTTGTTGATCCAGGGCGGCACGATCAGGATCGGCCGCTTGAGTACGGCTTGGGTCGAGGCTGCGTACTGGACGAGCTGCATCAGCACGTTTTCGAAAATCACCTTGCCGGGCGTGAGCGCGAGGTTGCGGCCGACCTCGAACATTTCGGATCTGGACTGACGGATCTTGAGATCACCGCGTCCGGCAGCGATGTCCTCGGCCAGCATGTGCATGCCGCGCACGAGATTGTCGGCGTTCGAGGCGAGCGTTTCGCGTAAAAGCTCCGGGTTCGTGAGTATGAAATTCGAGGGTGCGATCGCGTTGGCGATCTGGCGCACGTAGAAATCGGCCTTCTGCCGGGTATGCGGATCGAGCCCTTGCGCATCGCGCACCAGCCGGTTCGCCCATTGCACCGTCAGGAGATAGGCCTGCTTGAGGAAATCGAAGAACTGGTTGCTCGACCACTCGGGATCGGCGAAGCGCTTGTCCTTGGGGTCGGGCTCGGCGACCGGTTGCACCTGCTCGCCGGCCATGCGCTTGACCGCGTTGGCCCACAGATCGAGATAAGCCTTGCCCAGGCTCGATTGCAGTTCGAGCGCGCGCTGGGGATCGCGCAGCCAATAATCCGCGACCTGGCCGATGGTTTTCACCACGTCGGTAACCTCGGCGTATTGATCGTCGCGGCGGCCCTCTTCGCGCGGCTTGAGGTAGGCGGCCAGCGCCTTGCCGCCCTCTTCGACCATGCGGGCGATGTTGCGGGCGAACTCCTCCGCGTCGGCGGAGCCGCCTTTGACCGGTTCTGAGGAGGCTCTCACGGTAACGCCTCAATTCGTGGTTCCGGCGCAGGCCTGCTTTGGCCTTTTCGAGTCCGCAGATCGTCTTTACTCGTAACCGCGGCGAGACGCATCATGGGCCTTGGCTCGGGAGGCGGCGCAGCCGCGGCCGAGCGTCGCCCGTAAAGCCGTCCCCCTTAACCTTGCTTTGGTCATATTGGGGGACTACAGCTTGCTTTCAATTGCTTGAATTGGCAGCAATTTTGCCTCGAAGGGGAGAAGCCGGTCGACGCGGTGGCGTTGCAATCCGGCGGGGGGCTTGAACCGGCATGATGTTGACATCGCGGTCACAACGGCCCGTGCCGAGGCGCGCCCTTGCGGCGGCGCTCCTGGCCGTTGCCGTCGTTCTCGCGGGTTGCTCGACCGGTGGCATGGTCGCCGATCACCTCCCAACCGCGGTCGGCGGCTTGCCCGACGGCACTCCGCAGCGCCCGGGGACATCGGGGCCCTATCCGGCGGTCCACGACATGCCGCCCCCCCGTGCGACCACGGTGCTCACCGACGCGGAGACGAAAAAGCTCGAAAGCGATCTAATCGCGGCGCGCAACCGTGCTGCGGAAGCAGCCGCCAAGTCCGCTGGCGACGCCGACAAGCCGTGATAAAAGGCTCGCGCCGGCCTGCTCGCGCAGCATCGGCGCGCAGGCCAAAGGAGCCGGGGTATGGAAGAATTTTACCGCATTCGGCGTCTGCCGCCCTACGTCTTCGAGCAGGTCAATCGCGCGAAGGCCGCGGCACGCAACGCCGGTGCCGACATCATCGACCTCGGCATGGGCAACCCCGACCTGCCGGCACCTGCCCATGTCATCGACAAGCTCAAAGAGACGATCGGCAAGCCGCGCACCGACCGCTATTCGTCCTCGCGCGGGATTGCGGGGTTGCGCCGCGCGCAGGCGGCCTATTACGGGCGTCGCTTCGGGGTGAAGCTCAATCCCGAGACCCAGATCGTCACCACGCTGGGCTCAAAGGAAGGCTTCGCCAACGTGGCGCAGGCGATCACCGCACCGGGCGACGTCGTCGTCGTCCCCAATCCCAGTTATCCGATCCACGCCTTCGGCTTCTTGATGGCGGGCGGCGTGATCCGCGCGGTGCCGTCCGAGCCGACGCCGGCATTCTTCGAAACGCTGGAACGCGCCATCATCCGCTCCATTCCCAAACCGATTGCAGTCGTCGTCTGCTATCCCTCCAATCCCACCGCCGCTGTCGCCGATATCGATTTCTACAAAGAGCTGATCCCGTTTGCGAAGAGGCACGGTGTGTTCGTGCTCTCGGATCTTGCATATGCGGAGGTCTATTTCGACGATGATCCGCCGCCTTCGGTGCTGCAGGTACCGGGCGCAATGGAGGTCGCGGTCGAGTTCACCTCGATGTCGAAGACTTATTCGATGCCCGGCTGGCGCATCGGCTTTGCAGTCGGGAACGAGCGGATCATCGCGGCGCTGGCGCGGGTGAAATCCTATCTCGACTATGGCGCCTTCACGCCGGTCCAGGTGGCGGCTACCGCCGCGCTCAACGGCCCCGACGACTGCGTCCGCGAGATGCGCGAGACGTACAAGCGCCGGCGCGACGTGCTGGTGGAATCGTTCGGTCGCGCGGGCTGGGAGGTGCCTCCTCCGTGCGCCTCCATGTTCGCCTGGGCACCGATCCCGGAGCCGTTCCAGACCCTCGGCAGCGTCGAGTTTTCCACGCTGCTGGTCGAAAAGGCCGAGGTCGCGGTCTCGCCCGGTATCGGCTTCGGCGAACATGGCGAAGGATACGTGCGCATCGCGTTGGTCGAGAACGAGCAGCGCATCCGTCAAGCCGCCCGCAATGTCCGCCGCTTTCTTGAAACCGGCCCCAAAAAGTTGCACAACGTCGTCCCTCTGGCCCAGCGACGCTAGACGCTTCGTTTCCACGCAGGCCGACGATGTCCGCTCCACTGAAACTCGGTATTGCCGGCTTGGGCACGGTCGGCTCGTGCGTCGCCCGCCTCATCGAGCGCCAGCGCGACGCGCTCGCCGCTCGCTGCGGTCGCCCAATCGAGGTCGTCGCGGTTAGTGCGCGCTCGCGCAGCAAGAAGCGCGACATCGGTCACAAGAAATTGCGTTGGGTCGCCGACCCGGTAGCGCTCGCGAGCGATCGCGAGATCGACGTCTTAGTGGAGTTGATCGGGGGGGAGGGCGATCCGGCCAAAGCCGCGATCTCGGCTGCGCTCGCGGCGAAAAAATCGGTTGTCACCGCCAACAAGGCGCTGCTTGCCCGCCACGGCGTCGCCCTGGCGGCCATCGCCGAGAAGAACCATGTGGCGCTCAATTTCGAGGCCGCGGTCGGCGGCGCCATCCCGATCGTGAAAACGCTGCGCGAGGGTTTGGCCGGCAATTCGCTCGCGCGCATCTACGGAATCCTCAACGGCACCTGCAACTACATCTTGACGCGCATGGAAGAAGATAAGCTCGCGTTCGCGGACTGCCTGAAGGAGGCGCAGCAGCTCGGTTACGCCGAGGCCGATCCCACCTTCGACATCGAGGGCCATGATACCGCGCAAAAGCTCGCGATCCTGGCGAGCCTCGCTTTCGGCACCAAGGTCGATCAAAGCGCCGTCTACGTGGAAGGCATTTCTTCCATCGCCCCCGAAGACCTCGAATGGGCCGCCGAGCTCGGCTACCGCGTGAAATTGCTGGGCGTCGCGGTAAAGACCGACAAGGGCATAGAGCAGCGCGTGCATCCGACCATGGTGCCGAAGGACACCGCGATCGCCCAGGTGATGGGCGTGACAAACGCCGTCACTGTCGACGTCGACGCAATCGCGCCGATCACGCTGGTCGGCCCCGGCGCGGGCGGCCTCGCGACGGCGTCGGCCGTCGTCGCCGATATCGGTGACATCGCCCGTGGCGTGCGCACGGCGCCGTTCGGCCGGCCTTCGGCGCGGCTGACCACCAGCAAGAAGGCGCCGATGCAACGTCACGAAGGCGGCTACTACATCCGCCTCCTTGCGGTAGACAAACCGGGCACCGCGGCGACCATCGCCAAGCGGCTGGCGCAGCAGAACATCTCGCTCGAGTCGATCGTGCAGCGTCACCGCGGCGAGCCGCCGCATGGCGGCGATGTCGCCGGCAGCTCGGGCGAGCCGGTGCCGGTGATCCTGATTACCTATGCGACCACCGAGGACGCCGTGCGCAAGGCGCTTGCCGCGGTCGGTCGCGATAAGGTGATCTTGGGCAAACCGCAGGTCATTCGGATCGAGAAAAACTGATACAATCATGCCTTATCGTCGCCACCCGCCTCGAGGCGAGGGCGCGGCACGGCCAAGCGGCAGGACAGGCGCGAGGGTGAAGAAATGAACAAAGGGGAACGCAGAGCCGTGCCGTCGATCACCATTCAGCCGGACTTGGCGCTGGAACGCGTTCTCACGCTGGAGATCGTGCGGGTAACCGAGCGCGCGGCGGTGTCGGCGGCGCGCTTGTGCGGGCGTGGCAACGAGAAGGCCGCCGACCAAGCTGCGGTCGACGCCATGCGGCGCGAGCTCAACAAGCTTCCCATCAACGGCACGATCGTGATCGGGGAGGGCGAGCGCGACGAGGCGCCCATGCTGTTCATCGGGGAGACGGTCGGCAACAAGCACGGGCCCGAGGTCGACATCGCGGTCGATCCGCTCGAGGGCACCACACTGTGCGCCAAGAACATGCCGGGTGCAATCGCCACCATGGCCGTGGCGGAAGCAGGCACGCTGCTCAACGCGCCCGACGTCTACATGGAAAAGATCGCGATCGGTCCCGGCTATCCGAAAGGCATCGTCGATCTCGATGCGCCGCCCGAGCACAACATCCGCGAACTCGCCAAGGCCAAGGGCGTAGAGCCGGCCGAGATCGCCGCGCTGATCCTCGACCGCCCGCGCCATGCCGATCTCATCGCCGGCGTGCGCAGGGCGGGCGCTGCGGTGCGGCTCATCACCGATGGCGACGTCGCGGGCGTGATCCACACCGCCGACCCTGCCGACACTGGCATCGACATTTACATGGGCGTCGGCGGGGCGCCCGAAGGGTTGCTGGCCGCCGCGGCGCTGCGCTGCATCGGCGGCCAGATGCAGTGTCGGCTCGTGCTCGACACCGAGGAAAAGCGTGAGCGCGCCGGAAAAATGGGAATCAAGGACCCGCGCAAGAAGTACGGGATCGCTGACATGGTGAAGGGCGATTGCCTGTTCGCCGCCACCGGCGTCACCGACGGCGCGCTGCTCGAGGGTGTGCGGTTTCGCAAGGACGTGATCGAAACCGAGACGGTGGTGATGCGCTCGATCACCGGCACGGTGCGGTGGATCAGAGCCGAGCACCGCCAATTCGAAAAGTTTCATTTGGATTGACCGCAGTTCCGCGGCTCATTCTGCTCGCAATGGAACGGCAAACGAGTCTCCCTGGTCCTCGCTCGGGCCGTCGGCAAATGCGGAGAATCGCGGCAACGTTTGCCGGCGGATGCAATACCGCAGCCGTCGCGGATTCATGCCGCGGCGGCTGAGTAGCGCTGCAAACCTTTCGGGGTCGTCGCATGGCCGCAGCCGATATCGTGGTCCGGCCCATCCGCGCGGATGAGCGCGCCGACTGGGAGCCGCTGTGGAAGGGCTACCAGGCCTTCCATCTGAAAAACAACTGCATGGTTTTACTTGCTTTTCGGCTCTAGCGCCCGCACCGAGCGCCTAGGTGCGGGAATAGGAGAACACGTTTTGTTCGTCAGCTTGCTTATCGCCCCCTTGGCCAGCCGGCACCTGTCCGCCTCGCGGGTATAGTGCGAGGCCATGCGCCCACCAGTCCACCCGAACATAGCCTCCAACTCTGCAACGGTCGCTCCGTTATTGGCCGCCCTCGTCGCGGCTATCTTGCGCACGCCGTGGGCAGAGCCACGCACGCCCGCAGCGCGAGCGGCCCTCACGAACTCATTGCTGAAGTAGCCCGCGCTCATCGGTCGTCCGTTCTTGCCGACGATGAAGTGCAGGTCCCCGCACGGACCAGCCGCGAGCGTCGTCGCGAGTTCAGGGAGTATCGGAAGCGGCACGGGCGTTCCGGTCTTCTCGGTCACGAGTTGAATCTCGCCATCGCGAACGTGCTGTCGGCCGAGACGAACCGCGTCGCCGCAACGCAGACCCGTATAGAGCAGCACGTCGAGCCACACGCGCTCCCTCGTGCCGATCGGCCACCGACGCTGGTACATCGCGACGTCGGCCTCAGTCCACGTCGGATACCCTGGTCCCTGCTTGCGACGCGGAGCATCGACATCCGTCGTCGGGTCGACCTTCACCAGCCCCGCCTTCTTCGCCCAGCGGAATAGTCCGCGCATCGTGTCGAGGAAGTGGCGCGCCTGGAACGGCGTCTTGGCCCGACGCTCCAACCCGGCGTTGACGGTGGCGGCGTCGATGCGGGCGAATGGCTTGTCGCCGGCAGTCTCTATTATCTGGCGGAAGATGTTCTCCCTCTGCCTACGGGTCCTCGTAGACAGGGCCGTCCAGTCCGAGGTCTCGCGATAGCGGGCAACCAACCACGCCAGCGCTGTGGCCGGCGCGTTCCTCGGCGGGCGAGCAGTGCCGGAGACCGCGGCCCGATATTCGGCCTCGAAATCAGGCGATCCAAATTCCGCACGAATGCGGACACGCGGCCCTTTGCCGATCCGCACGTACCAGACGGCCCTACCATGCCGGGTAATCTCCCGGTGCAGGTTCGGCGGGCGCGGGCGGGGCATGGTCGACATTACAGGACGATGTCCCCCGATTTTTCAAGGGCCGTAGCCTCGCCCGTGGATAACAGTCGGACAATGATCTTCGCCTGCTCGCCCAGGCGTACCTCGACCTCGGCCGCCCCCGCTTGCCTCGCGGCGCGGATCGCGCGGGCGACATCGGCCTGAGTAATGCTTGCGGGACGTCGGGGCATGCGCGCGATATGGATTGACTCGCGGTAATAGGCAAGCAGACGAGCGTTGTTTGATCAGCAAGTGCCTTCCTTTTGTCCGATGTCGGCTAGGCCATCACGCGCCGGGCTAATAACTCATTGCGCCTGCGCTCCAGTTCGTAGAGCTTTTCGCCTGGTCCCGCGTTCGCAAAATCATTCTCTGCTTGACAAACATCCCCACCGTCGGCCGCGCAAGCATTTTATTACACCCCGATTCCTCGGGCTTGCATTCACCCCACGATTCGGTGCATAGCGCGCCGCCTACAATCAAGGCGCCGCCGCCGGCGACGTAAGAAACGGAAACCCCCCGCAGAGCTGGAACCTCTGCGGGGGGCACGAAAGGAACACGTAAGCACATGACCGCTACCGCATCCGGCCCTCCCTCGCAAGGGGAGGGGGCGCGGCGACCGCCACCGTGATGGCGGTCTCCGTGGCCACCACCATCACCACCACGACCAGGATCCCCACCGGCATCGTCGCTGACGAACGCTGGCCCGGGATGTATCGCCTGAAGCTTGGCCGCGGCCAACTCAGCGAGATGCTGAACCTCGCGGGCGCGAAGGACGCGCTCGCATCTAGAGGGTGAAATATGGCCGACACCGAGCAGCCGTTCATTGACCACTGGCCCCTGTTCGAGGAGGCGCACAGCAAGTTCCCCGTCCTGGCCGACATCAAAGCCGCGCGCATCAAGTTGGCGCGACGATTCAACTCGAAGCCGCTGCCCAAGGGGCCCGAGGTTGACCTCGCGTGGCAAGAGCACCGCCACCACCGGTAAACCAATGCTCGACCACTCCACACAAGTTCAACGGCGCATACACGCCGAGCGCGGCCTCGACCTGTATGAGACGCCCAGCGTCGCGGTCGAGGCGCTGCTGCGCGTCGAGAAGATCCCGCACCGCATTTGGGAGTGCGCGGCCGGTCGCGGCGCGCCCGCGCGCGGCTTCCGGGCTCGTGCTTCCGATATGCTCCCGGATTGTGTCTCCCCACTGGGCCTTTCTGCCAACATATTGACGAAGCGCTGCTATTTCCGGCGAACGGCGCGGAATCAGCACATGCAGCATAAGCTGATGGCCTCCCGGACCGGATGCGCGACCGTGCGCGACCCTTGTATTTCGGGCACTTCCTGCAGTCCGACGCTGCGGGACCATGCGTCACGGAACATAGCTCCCGCTTCCGGTGCGCTTCCGGATTTCACCGAGGTACGACGAAGATGAACAAGACCAGGGCGGAGTTGGTGACGATGCAGCGGGCGATTGCCGCAGGGCACCCGCCGACGCCGGCATCGGATGGTGAGTTCTACTGGCACCCTTCGAAGATGCGGCTCGGACTGCGGCTCTACAACAGCGGCAAGGCCATCTGGATCGTGAAGTATCGCAACGGCCGCGGCTTAGAGAAGACGCACAGGATCGGCAACGCTGCGGTGCTCAATCTGACCTTTGCCGAGGATGCGGCCAAGAAGGTGCTCGGCAAGGTCGCGCTCGGCGAGGACCCTGCGGGCGACCGGCAGAAGCAGCGGGCGCGACCGAGGCTCACCGTGCGTGCCATGTGTTTCCGGTACATCGATGAGATGAGCCGCTCGAAGGCGATGTCGCCGCGCACGGTCTACAACTATCGGGGCCATGCCCGCAATCAACTCGGCGCGCTGGCTAACCTCCAAGCCGACGAGTTGAGTCGCGCCGATATCTCCAATCGGATTCGCGAAATCCTTGATACTCCCCCCGGCAAGGGCTGGAAGCCCGGCGGCGGCCCCAACGTCGCGCATCATATGCGCTCGATGCTGGGCACGGTCTACAAAATGGCGATGAAAGACGGGCTCGTGGATGAAAACCCCGTCGAGGGCACCAGGCGACCAGAGGTCGTGACCAAGACACCGGGGCAGGCGCTCACGATCGATGAATTGGGCGCGATCTGGCGTGCGTGTGAGACAATGGCGGAAACGTCGGCTGCGCGCTTCAAGGGTAACGTCTGGAGCGGCGGAAAGCCGACACCCGCGAACAGCATCCGCGCCGACACCGTGCTCATGACGCTGACCGAGGCAGCGCGGCAGAGCGGCATCAGCAGGCAAATCATCTGGCATGCGATCAAGGCCGGCAAGATCAAAACCGTCTGGCGTCGCGATATACCCGATGAGCATCCGCTCAAAATCCGGCAGGGCTATCACCGCCGCACCTATCTGATCCCGGCGGCCGAAATGCGCCGCTTCGACGAACAGCGCCACGGCCAGATGCGCTCGCCGCAGTTCGAATATTCCGCGATCATTCGGCTGCTGATCCTGACCGGCGCACGCTATTCGGAGATGGCCGATCTGCGGTGGAGCGAGATCATCGATCTCGACGCTGGCGTCATCCACATCAAGACGTTCGCACAGGATGGGCGGCGCCGGCTCAAGAGCCGAGGCGGCAAGCCGAAAGAGCTGGAACTGTATCTGCCGCAACTCGCCGTCGATATCCTCAAGACCGTCAAGCCGCGACCGGATTGCGATACTCTCTTCGGAGGTAGCGAACGACGGCCGCACCGCAATCGACGGCGGCCGGCAGCCGAAGTGCCACTTATGGGCAGGTCAGGGCTAGACCAGAGTGCCGGGTTCAAGAAAGAGCTTGACCAGACGATCGCCGCCAGCGGCGACACGGTGCCGCCGTGGAAAATACACTGGCTGCGGCACAGTTTCACGACGCATCTGAACGAAATGGGCTTCGATCAGCGCGTCATTGAGGCGATCACGAACCATCTCAGACGCGAGCAAATAGTATCCGCGATGGCGGCGCACTACACGCATACGAAATATCCGGAGGCACAACGCCGGGTGCTCGAGGCGTGGGCGCAGAGAATCCGCAATGCCGCCGATCGCGTCGAGGTCGCAGCCGCAAACGTCGTGCAGTTTCAACTGAAGGAACAGACACATCATGACTTATCAAGTCGACATTGCATCTCGCAGACGTCCCGTCCCGCTGCTCGGTGATGACGGCGATATGGTGCTGCCGTTTCTGGAATGGGCGGCTCTGGCCGGTATTTCCGAGCGCACCGCTCGCGATCTGCGTGCGCGTGGGAAAGGCCCGCGTTGCGTCATGCTCACTGACAAAAAGCTCGGCGTGTCGCTTGCCGAGCATCGGCGCTGGGTCAAGGCCCGAACGGAAGCTGCAACCTGAAACTGCCTGACCGTCTAAGCGCGCAAACTAAGGTGACGCTTAGAACACCTTCGAGATCGTCGGCCTCTGCCTATTCGTACAACACCGTCTACTCACAAACCTAGGAGCGCAGCATGCCTCGCCCCATGGAGCATGGCGACCTTATCGCTTTCCGTGCGTCCCGCGCCGTGCGTCAGACGCTGGAGACAGCTGCCGCGTCGCTCGGCACCACCAAGTCACAGCTCGTCCGCGCGATCGTCTTGCAGGCGCTGAGGCACGAGATGCGAAACCCTGACGCGCTTCTTGGCCGAGGCGAAGCCGAAGCCCGAGGTCGCGCAGAGCGTCTTCCACCAAGATCCGCATAAGGTTTTGGAGGATATCGTCGATCGTTGGATTGCGGCTGATGAAGCGCAGCGAGCCCGGGCGGATTCCATTGGGGCGGCTCGACCGGCAAACGCGCGTGGTGAACTGATTAGGTCGTGCACCGTCCGAAGCTGGAGGCGTCACATTCGGTTGTGCGGACGCTTTCCGTATCGGCCTACAATCGGGGTGCATGTGGCATGTATCGGCCCTCTATCGGCCATCTAACGGGCTATATAGTTTGCATGCAAAAATATCCCTGCACACGGCGCAGGCATGCGATTGCGTCAGCCGATTTCGAGGGGGTTTTGCACACAAGCTGCAAGCGGTGCCGCCCCCGGCTTTTTTTTACGCGCGCTGCGCAAGCCTGCGGGGAGACGCTCACAGGCTGCCCGACTTGCCGTCAGCGCAGGCCCGTATTGACGAACTCGAAGCCGAGCTTGCTGCGCTACGCAACGCGCTCCCCGCGCCTGATGGTGCAGAACGTTCTGCGCTTCACGCGCCTGCACCCGAGCGCACGATCACGCCGTCGATCAGCGACATCGTCCCGCCCCCGCAGACCGGTCCGACCGACGCTGAACGCGAGGCAAATCGGCAGCGGATCAACAATGATCGCAGCTTCGAGCACCGAATAATGACCCAGCCCATCGGCCGCAACGCACCGCAGCCGTCCGGCCCGCGCATGCCACAGCCGGACAACATGCTGGGCGGTTTCCATTGGGGCGGCTCGAAGGGGCGCGCGTGGTGAACCGATTAGGTCGTGCACGTCCGAAGCTGGAGGCGTCGCATTCGGCTGTGCGGGCGCTTTCCGTATCGGCCTACAATCGGGGGTGCATGTGGCACGTATCGGCCCCCCATCGGCCCTGTATCGGCCATCGAACGGGCTATAGTTTGCATGAGAATGCCCGGATTTAGCGGACTTGCGTCAGCCGATTTCGAGGGGGTTTTTGCACACAGCTACAAGCCGTGGCGCCCCCGGCTTTTTTTTACGCGCGCTGCGCAAGCCTGCGGGGAGACGCTCACAGCCAACGCGGCCATATTGCCTTGGAGCCCTCGCAGCACGTCGCCAGCCTTGGCAGCATCCTCGCCGACTACACCATCGAGGATCGCGTGTGCTTCTGGGCAGCTTGCGACGAGCGGCTGGCGCGTCTCGCGAATCGCATCGGCCCCGACATGGATCGGTTACGCCAAGCCATCGCCGCACGCATCCCGCTTCCAACCGATGACGATAGGGCGAAGTTGGATGCCTTTAATTGGGACCAGCTTGAAAACAGCTATCTCTGGTTTGTTGAACGGGACAAAAAGCAAATTGCCCGCGCCGAGGAGAACATTCGGAAGCGCCAAGAGCGACTTGCTAAATTCGGGGAGCCGATTGTTGCTGGGATCAAGCACCTGCGCGCAGCCGGCAAGAAGTACGATGAGACTGAAGAGGCGCAGCAACTAAGCAAGGACTTCCACATGTTTATCTCTGATTAGCGAGATGCAGCTCTCCGCGGGCGGCTGTTAGCTTCTCCGGCGTTGGTGGCGTTAGTTCGCCATTAGCGAGCGCCCCGGCGGATTAGAACCTGCGCCGGAACCCAGGTCGTCGGCCTAGCGGCGAAGCTGTACTCGCCTTGGATTAGCTTGCTTCGCGAGCTAGACTTTCTTGGCTGTCCGGATGGCCACGGAGGAAAACGGGAGAGACCCAGGTGCCGACTAATGGAGGACGCAACGGTGACGACGGTGACGGCGGTAGTACGGCGATAGCGCGGGGGCAATACGAACTTCTCGGCTCTACTCAGATCGTTAATTTCTCAGCCAATCCGTCACCGGTTGACCCGTTTGGAACGACGACGATTTCGTGGGAAGTGAGATTGCAGCTTACCCTCAACTCGCAAGTAACGATCGCCGTTGCGGGGAGCGAGGTACAGGGATTTTCGCCGCCGGGACATCTCTCTGGCAGCGC
>Ga0124850_1000007_pt1 | contig 15559 bp, 15 predicted proteins | sample PanSoiMetaGPlot1_FD_97462 | JGI IMG/M metagenome (GOLD analysis project Ga0124850, IMG submission 97462) | Tropical forest soil microbial communities from Panama analyzed to predict greenhouse gas emissions - Panama Soil - Plot 1 (PacBio error... | ecosystem: Environmental > Terrestrial > Soil >...
GAGCATCACCATGAGCGTGATTGATGAAGTGATGCCGCAGCACCACCTTCAATCCCGCCTCGTATAGATTGAGAATGGCGTCGAAGCCGCGTTCGAACAGGCGGTAGACGCGGCCATGCTGCTCGCCCTCCGGCTTGAGCAGGCGGGAGCACATCATCGGCGTGAGCGTCAATGCGATCGCCAGCGAGAGGAGAAGAGCCACGCTCACGGCGACGGCGAATTCGCGGAATAGCTCGCCGACGTAGCCGCCCATTAGGAAGAGCGGAATGAAGACGGCAATGAGCGAGAGCGTAATCGATACGATGGTAAAGCCGATCTCGCCGGCGCTCTTGAGAGCGGCCTGCATCGGCGAGAGTCCCTCTTCCAGATGGCGCACGGTATTTTCGATCACGACTACGGCGTCGTCGACGACAAAGCCGGTCGCGATCGTTAAAGCCATCAACGAGAGATTGTCGAGGCTGTAGCCCAGCTCGTAGAGAACCGCGAAGGTGCCGATCAACGACAGCGGCACCGTGACGGCGGGAATGATCGTTGCCCAGACGTTGCGCAGGAAGAGAAAGATGACCATCACTACCAGGGCGACCGAAAGCACCAGCGTGAATTGTACGTCGGCGACGGAGGCGCGGATGGTCTCGGTTCGGTCCGAAACGACGTCGATCTTGATGCCCGACGGGATCGAGGCCTGCAGAATCGGCATCATCGCTTTAATGCGGTCCACCGTGGCGATGACGTTGGCGCCTGGCAAACGCTGGATCGGCAGGATGATCGCCCGCTGCTTGTTGTACCAGGCGGCGATCAGATTGTTTTCGGGCCCGCTGATCGCCTTTCCCACATCCTTGACCCGCACGGGCGAGCCGTTGCGGTAGGCGACGATCAGCTCATTATAGAGCTCGGGCTTGAACAATTGGTCGTTGGTGTTGAGCGTATAGGTCTGACGCGGGCTGTTGAGCGTGCCCTTCGGCAGATCGACATTGTCTACGCTGATCACGCTGCGCACGTCTTCGAGGCTCAACCCCCGCGCCGCTAGCGCCTGCGGATCGAGCTGGATGCGGATCGCCGGTTTTTGCCTTCCGGCGATGCCGACCAATCCGACCCCGGATATCTGCGAGATCTTTTGCAGCAGAATGTTTTCCGCGTAGGCATCGACGGTCGTCAGCGGCAGCGTGTCCGACGTGACCGCAAGCACGAGGACCGGTGTATCGGCCGGGTTCACTTTGTTGATCGTTGGCGGATATGGCATGTTGGGCGGCAGATAGGCATTCGCCGCGTTGATGGCGGACAGCGTGTCCGAGACTGCCCCATCGATCTGCCGGCTCAAATCGAACTGCAGCGTGATCTGCGTGTAGCCCAGCGCACTCGAGGAGGTCATCTGGGTGAGGCCCGGGATCTGGCCGAACTGCGTCTCGAGCGGAGTTGCCACGGAAGATGCCATGGTCTGCGGATCGGCGCCGGGCAGCTGCGCCGTGACCTGCAGCGTCGGATAGCTCACGTTCGGCAATGCCGCGATCGGCAGCAGCGGATAGGCCGCGAGGCCCCCCAGCAAGAGGCCGACCATCAGCAGCGCAGTCGCGATCGGGCGCGCGATGAAGGGTGCGGAGATATTCATGGTATCGGCATCTGCTGCGCGGCCTGCGCCGCAGCCTCCTGTGCTGCCTTGCCGTGCAGGATGGTCACGTGGATGCCGGGCTGCAGCTTGTATTGACCGTCGACGACCACCTGCTCGCCCGCCGAAAGGCCGGAATCGATGAGCGCTTGGCCGCCGCTCACCTGGGCGACTTTGACCGGCCGCACTGCGACCGTGCTGTCCGCGTTGATCACGTAGACGTAGGGGCCCTGCGGTCCCTGCTGCACCGCCGACGCGGACACCGTCAGTCCGTCATGCCGCGTGTCGAGAAGCAGCCACGCATTGACCAGCTCTCCGGGCCACAGTTTGTGCTCTTTGTTGGGAAAGTTGGCTCTGAACCGCACGCTTCCTGTGGTCTGCACGATTTCGTTGTCGATGAAATCGAGGCTGCCTTCATCGAGCTTCATCGTGTTATCTTGGCTGAAAGCCTCGACTTTGAGTGCGCCGTTGGCCAAGTGCTGTTGTATCTGCGGCAGGCTCGTCTCCGGCAGCGTGAAGATCACCGAGATCGGTTCGACCTGCGTGACCACGACGAGGCCGTTCGGATCGGTTGGATGAATGATGTTGCCGATGTCGACTTGTCGTATGCCGGTGACTCCGTCGATGGGCGAAGTGAGCTGGGTATAGCTCAGTTGCGTCTGCGCCCACTCGATTGCAGCCTCGTCGGCCTTGATTGCCGCGTTGAGTTGGGCGACTTGCGCGGTCTGAGTCTCGACCAGCTGCGGAGTGGCCCAGCCTTGATTGCCCAATGTCGTATAGCGTTTGAGATTGAATTGGGCGTTGGTCAGCTGAGCCTCATCGCGGGCGCGGTTCGCGTTCGCCTGATTGAGCTGCGCCTGATAAGGACGCGGATCGATCACGGCGAGCAGATCGCCGGTCTTCATGGTCTGCCCTTCGGTGAAGTTGATTTTGGTGATCTGTCCCTGGATCTGGCTGCGGACGATCACGGTGTTGTAGGCGATCACCGTGCCGACGCCTTGCAGATAGATAGGCACGTCGCTGCTGTTGACGGTGCCGGCAACGACGGGAACGGTTGGGACCGCCGGCGGGGCTGCCGGCGCCGCCCTGGACGGAAACCGCTCCGTGACGAGGAGAGCGCCAACAACCGCGGCGACGGCAACTGCCGAAATCGTGGAAATGATGACTTTGCGTCGCATTGCATCCTCCCCTACGGGCGCTTGCGCATCAGCAAGCACCGGAAGACGTTGACGAGGCGGTATTGCCCGTTGCCGGACACAGGGCCGGGCTGAGACCCGGATTGCTCAGCTCGGTCGAGCCCATCGGGATCGTCGGCACGCCCAGCTGCGAATTCACCGGCGTCGAGGCGCTCGGTTGCGAAAGTGTACCGCTGGCTCCTGCGGAAGCCCCGCCACACGCCGTCGTGACCGGAGCCGCCGAGCCCGGCTGCGTCGCGCCCGTCATGATCCCCACGCCGCTGTTATCGAACAGCGCGGTCGAGCCTCCCATGCCGGAACTCGTCATCGCACCCACGCCGGGGCTGGAACATGCCGTGGCGGAAGCAACTCCATTGGAAGCGCCCGAGGTCACGCCGGGCGTCGCGAGTGGAGCGGCTCCCAACGCAATTCCCGTTGGCGCAGCCGCCGTCTCGGAGGTGCTCATGCCGAGGGGCGAGGTCGTGCCCATCCCCACGCTTGGGGTAGGCGCGCTCATTCCGCCGACTTGCGCATAAGCGCAACTGGAGGTGACGAAGATGGCAGTCGCCATGGCAATCAAGCGGCGTGTCATTGCGGCCTCCCGAATCATGCAAGGCTTCGCCGGTACGCGGTCGGTGTCGTGCCGGTTGCTTTGCGAAAGGCTGCCGTGAACGAACTCGTTTCGCTGAAGCCGACCTTCAGCGCGATCTCGGTGACCGAGCGCGCTGGCTGCGCCAACAGCGTTTTGGCGTGCTCGATGCGACGCGCGTTATGATAGCGATGGGGCGGCACGCCGAACGACCGCTTGAACGCCCGGCAGAAATGATACGCACTGAGCCGAACGGAGCGTGCCAGCGTGGCGAGCGGTATCGGCTCGGCGATATGTTCTTCGATGTAGCGGCACACGGTCCGCTGCTGCCAGGCGGCGAGGCCGCCGCGCGCCGGCGGTTCGACGCGGCGCGTGCCGGCGCTGCGGCGCACGAGCTCATGCGCCAGCACGACGCCCAGTGCCTCGCAGTAATGCCGATCTTCGCTGCCGTTCTCGATCAACCTGCCCAGTTTGACCGCGGTTTCCCACAGCGCCTTGTCTTCGAAGAACAAGCGTGGCGCCAAGGGCGTGTCCTGCGCGCCTGCCCCTGGATCGATAAGCATTTTGGCGGGATCGAAGTAGAAATACACAATGCGGCTGCGCGTGCGGGGCGCTTGCCACTCGCGGTACTCATGACCCGCCGGCACAAACGCGAGCTTGCATTTGAAGTCTCGCAGCGTCGAGCCGGGTAAACCTTCGATCAGCGTCTCGCCGTTGCCGCGAACGCCCTCTTCGTATGCGATGAGCAAGTGCGCGGACGCGCGAACGCGGATCTCGACCTTCTGGTGGTCGAGCGCTTGCACGACCTCGATAGCCATGCCGTCCCATGCCAGCCTGCGACGAGTGACCGCATCGGATGGAAAAATTCGGACGGCCTGATCGGTGATATCGCCGGTACGAAGATCGGCGAGCGGGCCGGGCCGGAAATGGCGCGGCTGCTCGCCATCCTCGCCTGAGCGGGAGTAGCGCTCCCTAGACCGCAATGCCGTCTGGGGAACAAATGCAACATCACGATCGAAACCCACCCCGCTGTCGAAGCGAGGATGTAGCGCGGAGTTCGTGTGGAGCGAGTAAGTCAGCATGGCTTGCACCGTCAGTCTCTTGGCACCTCGGGCCGCAACCCCGGCTGCCGTTGCACCCCGGTAAGCCTCAAACTAGGTCGGTGAAGGCGAAAAGCTCCATCGTACGGAGGTTGAGAGGCTTATGTCATTGGTTTGAGGCCCCTATACCTAGGTTTGAACGCCGGGCTGCGGTGGCGATGACCCGACAAAACCGGCTCTTCGCGTCCGTGCGAAGCTTCGGGGGCCGGAATCGACGTTCGCTGTTTGCTGTTTGCCCTATCGGGCGATGTTGGCCGGCAGCACGAATTGAAAGACTCCGCCGCCTTCGGGGCCGGCCGATACCTGGAGGCGGCCGTCGTGGCCCTCGATGATGGACCGGCAAATCGCCAAGCCCATGCCCATGCCGTTGGACTTGGTCGTGAACAACGGATTGAAAATGCGATCGACGATCTTCGGGTCGATTCCCTTTCCAGTGTCCGCAACCGAAATCAGCACGCCGCCCGGTTCCCGGGCTACCGATTTAATACGCAAGATCCGGGGCCATTTCTTCTCCGCCATGGCGTCGATTGCGTTGGTAATCAGATTTACCAGCACCTGCTGCAGCTGAACCCGGTCGGCGTTCACTAAGGGCAGGTGCTCATCCAATTCGACCTCGACTGAAACGCGGTTCCTCTGCAGCTCGCGTTCCGTGAGCGCGAGAACTTCGCGCACGAGGTCATTGAGATCGAGTGGGGCCTTGTTGCGGTCATCCCTCTTGACCATCGCCCGGACGCTGCCGATGAGGTCTCTGGCACGGTAGGCCGAATTGCGAATCTGTTCGAGCGTCGCTTTCACTTCGTCGAGATCGGGTGTCGGGCGCGCCATCCAGCGCGAGGCCGCATCGGCGTTCGTCACGATACTGGCCAGCGGTTGGTTCATCTCGTGCGCAATCGACGCCGACAACACGTCCATCGTCATCAGCCGCGCCTCGCGTTCTCGCCTTTGCGCCACCACGGAGCGCGCAAGTCGCGCATAGAGCAACGCGGTTTCGGAAAGCAGCACGGCCAGTACGAGCGTCGAGGATATGAGAAAGTAAAGGCGTGCGGCATACCATCCGACGACGTAACGGCGACCGACCAAAATGATCAGGCAAAGCTCGATCAGCAAGCCGCACATCACGACCATGAGCCATAGATCGAGTACGGACCGTCGCCTCGACCACAGCAGCGCGAGCGCAAACAACGCCAACAGCAAGAGCAGGGCGTTCCAATCAGCCTGCGCGCGATCGATCACCGAGAACAGCAGCCTGCTCGGCGTCAGCTCACGCGTACTCGTCGCAAGCCATGTCACAAGGTCGGCGGCAACCAAGAGCGCAACGGCCCCTAAGACAATCGCGAAATACGAAAATGCGCGCGGCCACGCCGTTTTCGACTCGTCATCCTTGAGTAGAGTGTAGCCGATCACGGACAGCGGAAAGACAAGGCGCCAGATCCTGGTGATCACCCCCCATGTGGTGCCCGCCATGTCGGTCGCCCCGAACAGGTCGGGAAACGTAAGCGCCCAGGGGATGGTTATGAGCGCGCTGAAGAGGTAGCCGCCGGAAACAGCAAGCAGAGCGCGCGAATGAACGACCGCAAATTGAACGAACAACAAAGCCGACGTGATCGAGCTGATCACGAACATGGCGGTGGCATATGCGGGAATGAACTCTCCCTGATGTACCCGACCGGCACCGTCGCAAAGGGCACCGTGGCACAGAATGCGGCGAGCAAAACCACTACGACGGCGAGCGCGAGCCGCTGCTGGCCCCGGCTCGGCGGCAGCGTCGACAGTAGAACCTGCTGCTCGTTCAACGCGCCGGTCGTAGCGGGCTCGGCCATGCCGGCTCGCGAGCCGCGGGAGGCGCCGTTTTGAGCGATTGCGCGGAACCTCAAGTTTTCCGCCCAGTCTCTATCGCCTTGTCGATGAGCTTTATCAGCGTTTCACTTTCGAACGGCTTGCCGAGGAAGCCCAAGGCGCCAGCCGCTAGGGCGCTCGCCCGCAACCGCTCCTCGGGAAAAGCGGTCACGAAGATGATGGGGATCCGGCGGCCCTGCGCCAACAGCGATTTCTGCAGGTCGACGCCGTTCAGGCCCGGCATTTGCAAATCGCTGATCACGCAGGACGTATGGTCTAGATGCGGCGATTGCAGGAACGCTTCTGCCGATGCGAACGTATGGGCATCCAACCCGAGCGACGTCACAAGGCTTTTGATCGCACAGCGCATCGACTCATCATCGTCGATGATCGAGATGATTGGGGCGTTCTGCAATTGCTGGTCCTCGACATGGTCGCGCAGCCGCGGCGAATTTCCGGCTGGAGACAACCCTTGCATATCACAAAAATATGTCACCGCGGCCACCACAAGAATCATATCAAGGTATGAGATCGGCTTGGACAGGCCGCCCCGTGCGCGATTTTGCGCCGGCCTCGCGGCGGACGTTCGCCTCGGCGCGAGCGATGCGCGCAAGCGGGGAGCGGGGCTGGCCGCGGCATCTTAAGTTTGGTGCACCGCTCGCCACCGTGATCCTCCCGTTCACGCCGCGATGCTGCGCGCCGGCGGCGCCATGAATTCGGGGCTGACCGCATCGCTGATCGTTGTGGCGAGGATGCGATCGACCTCCGCCTTGGCGAGCGCATCGAGGTGCCAACCGCTCACCTCGCCAACCGGATCGAGTTGGCCGGGGTGGCGTGCGCCCCACAGCGCCGTGGTGACGCCTTGATCGAGCATCCAGCGAACCGCCAGATGGATCACTCGCTTGTGGAAGCGTTGCTGGGCGAGTTGATCGAGCCGCGTCACGGCAGGGAGATACTGCCCGAAGCGTGGCTGCTGAAATTTCGGATCGGTGCGGCGGAGGTCGTCGCCCTCGAATTTGCTGTCCGGCCGCATCCGTCCGGACAAGAGGCCGCGGCGGAGTGCGCCGTAGCCGAAGGTCGAGATCTTGTTCTTTCGGCAGTAGGGAGGATGTCGGCCTCGATGCCGCGCTCGAACAAATTGTAGGGCGGTTGCAGCACATGCAGCGGTGCCACCCGGCGGAAGCGCTCCATTTGCCCGACCGAGAAATTGCTGACGCCGATGGCGCGGATCTTGCCCTGCTCGAACAGGGTGCGCATGGCCTCTGCGGTTTCCTCGATCGTCACCAGCGGATCGGGCCAGTGAACCTGGTAGATGTCGATGTGATCGGTCCGAAGCCGACGCAATGAATCCTCGACCTCCTGCAGGATTCGCGCACGGCTGGCGTTGCGGAACACTCTTGCGCCCGACCACTCGATTCCGGTCTTGGTCGCGACGAGCACGCGCGGGCGCAGATGACCCTCGGCGATGGCCTTGCCGACGATGTCTTCAGAACGGCCGAATCCATAGACCGGGGCGGTATCGATGAGATTGATGCCGCGCTCGACCGCTGCTCGGATCGTGGCAATGGATTCCGCTTCCTCGGTTCCACCCCACATCCAGCCGCCGATGGCCCAGGTGCCCAGGGCGACACGCGACACTTCAAACGATGTGCCGGCGATGGCGGCACGCTCCATCTCGATTTCGCCGGTTTCGGTTTCACGAGCCATGGTCTTGCTCCTTCTTCTCCGCGGGCTGCGTCGGCGTTTTTTTTCAGCCCGCTCGCGAGCGAGCCATCAGCCGCGCAGGATCGATGCTGCGCACGCTCGCGTCGCAGGTTTGTCGTCCGACATCTTGCGTCCGCGCTGCTTGTGCAGCTAAGCGGGGTCCGCAGTGCGTGCTCTTAAAATATTGCTGTGATTGAGGTGCCCTTGCGCGGATCTGTGCGGCTGCGGGGACTGCTGCGCTCAGGTCGATTGCCAATCAAAGTCGATTGCCAATCAAAATTGACGGCGGCTCGGCGCTCGGTTGCTTCGGCTCTATCCGCTCTGCGTCTTGCTCCCTCGAAGTCCCAGCACTTCCGCCATCCGCACCAGGTCGGCGAGCGAGCGCGCGGCCATTTTCCGCATGACATGCCCGCGGTGGATCTTGACGGTGATCTCGCTCAACCCCAGTTCACCGGCGACCTGCTTGTTCATCAGGCCGGCGGTGACGAGGCCCATCACCTCGCGTTCGCGCTCGGTCAAGCCGTCGAAGCGTGCACGCACGTCCGATAGGCGCTGCTCGTCCTTGCGCCGGCTGCGATCGCGCTCGATCGCCGCGGCGACCGCGTCGAGCATGGCCTGATCGCGGAAGGGCTTGGTCAGAAAATCGACCGCGCCGGCTTTCATGGCCTGGACCGACATGGGGATATCGCCGTGGCCGGTCATGAATATGACGGGAGTGTGGATGTTCGCCTTGGCGAGCTCGGCTTGGAAATCGAGCCCGCTCACCCCCGGCAATCTGACGTCGAGCACCAGGCAGCTTGCCACGGCGGGAAGCTCACTGCGTAAAAACTCCGCGGCCGAGCCGAATGTCTCGACCCTGAGACTGACCGATCGAAACAGGCTTCTGAGCGCCTCGCGCACGGATTCATCGTCGTCGACGACGAATACGATCGGCGCTTCGGCAGCAGCAGGCTGGCGAGCTGAACGCTCGATCACGGGGTTCTCTCCGGGCAGCTGGACCTGCTGGCAATAGATAGCACTTTCACGCGGATTATCGAACCGGGTAATGAATTGCGGCCCAGACGATCCCGCGTTTGCGTCTACTTCTCATGGCATTCTCAGGGCAGCCCTAAACCAAGGTATTAAGGCATTGATCGTTGGGTTATCGAGTCGATCCCAAAATATAGTTCATCCGCCGATCGTGACGAGGTTATCTCCCATAGGTAACTGCAAAAGCACCGGCCGTCGGCCTGCTGCGATTGCAGGAACTAGGACGATCGTCCGTAACATGGAGAGGCATCATGAAAGCGCTTATCGCTGCTCTCGCGTTGGTCACCGTGCTTGCCAGCCCGACCTTCGCTCAGCCCGCGGCCACCGCCAACAGTCCGACCTGTGGCGGCTACGGCTGGGGACCAAGCTCCCCCTGCTATGGTGAATAACGCCGCTTGGGCGAGGACTTCCGGTTCAAGCCCAGCGACGGCTCGACGATGCGGCCAGCCCGGTGCCGGCCGCCTCAGCGCGCCAACACTCATAAGGTGATGGCATGTTTTTCTCGCTCTTTTGGACAGCATACATGCCCGTCGGCGTAATCATCTTGGCCATCGCCGGCGAGCAGCTGATGCACTCCTTCCGCCGGCTGCGGGTGCATGCCTGGGTTGCCTCGTCGAACCGACGCCGAACCAGGCGCGGACCCGTCAGAGGGTCCTGAAGTAGCTTTGGGTGACCCAGTTGCATGAGCCTCTGATATCGGGTGGCGTCGTCCGCAGGCTTTGGGTCGGCGAAACCGAGCTTTACCGCCGGCATTTCCCGTGGCCTCGCGCGCTTGATCGCACGCGCATCAGCATTCATCGCCGCGAGCGCGCCGTCGTTCGGAGGGGCAGGGGACAACCCCGTATCGAGCGCTTAAGATGACGGCGTACTGAGCGATCAAGACAGCCGCACCGATGTCGGGACCTCCCACTGGCTACGATTTGCTGCGCAATCCGCGCCTCAACAAAGGCACCGCTTTCACCGAGGCGGAGCGCCGCGCCTTCGGTCTCGAAGGCCTGCTGCCGCCGGCCGTCACCACGATGGCGCTGCAAGTGGCGCGTCGGCACGGCGAGATCGCCACCCTCGAGAACGACCTGCAGAAATACCTCGTTCTCTCGGATCTGCAGGCACGCAACGAGACGCTCTACTACGCGGTCCTGATGTCGGACCCGGCCACATACATGCCGATCGTGTATACGCCGACGGTGGGAGAGGCGTGCCAGAAGTTCGCCCACATCTTTCGCCAGGCGCGCGGCATGTATTTGCCGATCACCGTGCGCGGTCGGATCAAGGAGCTGCTCTCCAACTGGCCGGAAAAGGACGTGCGCTTCATCGTCGTCACCGATGGCGAGCGCATTCTCGGCCTCGGTGATCTCGGCGCCGGCGGGATGGGCATCCCGATCGGCAAGCTCTCGCTCTACACCGCCTGCGCCGGCGTGCCGCCGCAATACTGTCTGCCCATCGTTCTCGATGTCGGCACGAACAATCAAGTCCTGCTCGACGACCCGCTCTATCAGGGCTTGCGCCAGCACCGCGTGCGCGGCGAAGAATATTTGGCCTTCGTCGACGAGTTCGTCGCGGCGGTGCAGCGGCTCTATCCGAAATGCTGCATCCAATGGGAGGATTTCGCCAACTTCAACGCGGTCCCCATCCTCGCGCGCTATTGCGACAAGATCTGCACCTTCAACGACGACATCCAGGGCACCGCCGGCGTCGCGCTCGCCGGCATCTTCGGCGCCTTGCGCCTCAGCGGAGGAAAGCTTGACGAGCAGCGCTTTCTGTTCCTCGGCGCGGGCTCGGCCGCAACCGGCATCGCCGAGCTGATCAGCCTGGCGATGGGGTGCGAGGGCATGGACCTCGCCGCGGCGCGGCGCCGCAATGCGCTGTTCGACATCAATGGCTTGCTCGTGACCTCGCGCACCGATCTCGCCGATTTTCAGAAGCCTTTCGCGCAGGAGGCTCCGCCGGCGTCCACCTTCGTCGAGGCGGTCGAGGCCCTGCGGCCGACCGGCATCATCGGCGTGAGCACCGTGCCCAAACTGTTCAACCGCGAGGTGATCGAAGCGATGGCGAGAATCAACGCGCGTCCGATCATCTTCCCGTATTCGAACCCGACCTCGCGCTCAGAATGCACGGCCGAAGAGGCCTATCGCTGGTCCGAGGGCCGGGCCGTTTTCGCAAGCGGCAGTCCGTTTCCGCTGGTCGAGATCAACGGCCGGCGCTTCGTGCCGGGCCAGGGCAACAACGTCTACATCTTCCCCGCCATGGGCATGGCGGTGTTCGCCACCGAAGCGAAGCGGGTGACCGAGGAAATGTTCATCGTCGCCGCCCAAGCGGTTGCCGAGCAGGTCACCGAGGAGGATCTCTCCATGGGCCTCATCTACCCGCCGCAGAGTCACATCCTCAAAGCATCGCTGCACGTCGCTGAACGGATCGCCGGCTACATTTTCGATCAGGGACTCGCGCGCGTGCCGCGGCCGGACGACGTGGGCGCACTGGTGCGCGCCCGCGCGTATCGTCCGCTCTACGGGGATTGAAACGACGCTCGAGCGGCAGCCCGCTGCAACCGTGCATGGAGATGTGACATGAAGAGGCTCATCGCTCAGATCCTGGTGAATTGCGCATTGCTCGCGGCGCTTGTGGCCGCCGAGAGCGCTTACGCTCAAACGAGGGAGGTCTACGATGAGGAGCGCGCGCCCACTCGCGCGGCTCCTGGCTACGTCGATGACTCCTGCCAGACGGGGAGTTACGGTCCTCCCGTCCGTGTTGGGCCAGGAGACGTGATCGAGGACGGGGAGGTCGTCGGTCGCGACCCCGACCCCAATATCCGTACCCAGCTTGAGCGGGAACACTCTCCCGGAGGATTCAACGAGTGCTGATGTGCTCGCAGGTCGTTGCGCGAAACTATAACCCCAACTTCCGCATCCGCCGGCGCCTCCCGTTGCCGCTCCCGTCGCGCTCAGGTGCGTGGACCGTAATACCATTCGCGAAGCTTGGCGTATGTAATCGGTTCATAAAGCGCGGGCCGTTGCGGACCCTGGCACGTCGGCAACACCTCGATCACCGCATCTGCGCTCGGCCCAAAAAACACCGGAATGGAGTAGCGTTCGACGCCGTAGTTGTTAATCACGCGGTGTTTGGTCGAAAGATATTCATCGTTGGTCCAGCGGACAATGAGATTGCCGGTGTTCACTACCAGGGTTCCAGGGACGATATCCACCTCGCGCCAGTGACCTGACGGCATCCGCACCGCAAGCCCACGGACGCCCTGCTGGGCCAGGAACGTCATCAAAGCGTTGTCGGTGTGCGGCGCGATCCCGTACTGGCGCTCGCCGACGGTTGTCTGGGGCGGATAGTACAGAAGATTCATCGTCGCATGAGGAGTTGCGAAGAACTTGTCGAAATAGTCCAAAGGCAGCTTGAGCGAGGCGGCCCACAGCGGCAGGAACTTTCGTCCCAGCTGCTCAATGCTGCCGTGGTATGCGAGCAGCGTCTCCTTGAAGCCGGGCAAATCGTCCGGCCAAACATTCACCTGCGCCCGACGCTCCTCCTCCGACATGCTAAGCCCGCCGGAGCCGCCCTCGCGGTTGATGGCAAACTTTGCGACGAGATTCGGCTTCGCTTTCGAGATGATATTGACGTTGCGGTTTTGATAGTTGTCTCCGAAGCAGGGTTGATAGCCTGATTTGAAGCCACCTGTATCAAAGAAAGGAATCCTCTTCTTTGTTTCGAGCGGCATGGCATGAAAGCGCCTGGCCTGTTCGAAAACACGATCGATGAGTTCCTGCGGGATGCCGTGGCCCTTCAGGTAGAAAAATCCAACCGTCCTGCTGATGTCTCGCAATTGGCTGGCGACCGTCTCGCACCCTCCCTGCCGGCCGCTCAGGTATGGCGAGATGTCGAGCGTGGGTATTTCTTCGTCCGAGTCCGGATGATCCATCAGGTAGATGAATTCGTCATCATCCCGGATGTCACCGCGCACATCATGGGGTTTCGCATCATGCGATTTCAGCTGTTCCACGATCATGCTCCTCATGCTTACCCCGTCGGTCGCCGGGGCCCGGGGAAGGCCTTCACCTGGTTCCTGCCGTCCATGCTCGACGTCCGTTATAGATCATTTCGGACCGAGACCGGCCGCCTCGATGACGGCTGGCCATCTTTTTCCTTCCCCCTCCACGAACGAATTTGCCTCGACCGCGGTCGTGGGCCATGCCTCGATGCCTACCTTGGCCAGCGCCTCGACGACTTCGCGCTCTTTGAGCGCCTGCTGTAGGGCGACATTGAGCTGCTCGATCACGAGCCTGGGCGTTCCTTTGGGCGCGGCGAGGCCAAGCCAGATGTCAACGTTGAAGCCGGGCAGCACAGTCTCGGCCAAGGTCGGGATATCCGGGTACGCCGCCGGGCGGTGGCTTCCCGTAGTGGCAAGTGCTCGAATCTTGTTTTCCGATGTCAACGGGAGTGCCCCGACGATGCTGCTGAAAGCCAGCTGGATATTGCCGGCCATTAGATCGCCGAACGCGCCGGCTATGCCGGGATAAGGCACGTGGATTGCTTTCATGCCGGTGCGGCTCTCGAACAGCTTGGCCGCCAGATGCGGTGCGCCCCCGATGCCGGCCGTGGCAAAACTCAGCTTGTCGGGATTCTTGGTCCCGTAATCGATCAACTCGTCGATGCTTTTCACCGCCAGATGGTTCGAGGCGACGATGACCACGGGGGAGGAACCAACCATTCCGACCATCGTGAAGTCGGACATTCTGTAACGCGCATCGTTGCGCAGCATCGGATTAACGACCGTGCCGGAATCGATGAGAATGAGCGTGTACCCATCGGCTCTCGAATGTGCGACCGCCGTCGCAGCATTGACCCCGGCTGCTCCTGGTCTGTTTTCCGGAACGACGGGATTTCCACCGAGTATCTTGCTCAGTCGCTGAGCGACGACGCGTCCCGTGAAGTCGGTAATTCCGCCCGGCGCAAAGCCAAGGATCAGGTGAATGGGTTGCGTGGGGAATTGTTGTGCCTGCGCCTCAAAATCGAAGTGCCAAGCAACCGCCGCCATACCGCCGAGCAGGGTGATGAACTCGCGCCGCTTCATCGCGCTGACCCCAAACCCAAGGAGCTTGGGGAATATAACAGATTAGAGCCGTGCATCGAAGCAAAAGCGGTCCGCTTGTGCCCGCCTTGGGTCAGTCGCGCCAGGTCAACGCGCCGGACGCCTCCGATGCTCCTCGGCATGAGGGGCGAGGGAGCACCGGGCGTCGAGGAGCGGCTCAGTTGGACGCCGCCACCTTTGCTCTCGGTTGCTTGCGGACACGATCCAGCGCCTTGCCGAGGGCATCCGCGCTCTTCTTAAGTCCGTCGCGTTCATCGTCGGACATGGCGGGTTCGAGCACCTCGATCGCGCCGCGGCGGCCGACGATGCTCGGCAGGGACAGCGTGACGCCAAACTTCTTCTGATAGCTGCCGATCGGAATGACCGCGCGCTCGTCATTGAGCACCATCTCGGCGATGCGGGCCGATACGATGCCGATGCCGTATTGGCTCGCGTCATGGCCCTCGATTATGGTGATGTTGGCGTAGCGTACCTCTCGCTCGAGCTTGTGGCGCAACTCGCTCATGCGCTCGCCGCGCCTCTCGAGCAAGGCGGCCACCGGAACTCCGCCGATCCGTGCCGAGGACCACAGAAACACCTGCGAGGTCCCGTGGTCGCCGATCACCTGCGCTTCAACGTGCGCGGGATCGGCCCCGAAGTGCTTGCCGAGGTGAACGCGAAAGCGCTGGCTGTCGAGATATGTCCCTGTGCTCAGCACCGCCGCGCCGCCACCGGCCTCGCGCGCGATGTCGGCGAGTGGATCGGGCGGATCGGAGACCACGAGAAGCACGGCGTTGGGCTCCGCGCGCACGATCCGCGGCACGATATCGCGATAGATTTCGGCGTTCTTGTCGAGCAGTTTGAGGCGACCCTGCGGATCGTTGCGATCGGTCGCGCCGCCGGTTTTTTCATTCACGCCGACCGTGATCAGCACGATCCCCGCGCCCTTGAGGTCGTCGTAATCGCCGTCGACGATGTCGACCTTGGGACCGAGCGGCGTGCCGTAGCGTATGTCGGTTGCCACCGCCTCGGCGGTCTTGCGGTCGCGATTGACGAGGACGATCTCGCGCGCGCTGCCGCGGTTGACGGCGGCCATAGCGCAGGCGCAGCCCACATTGCCGGTTATAATAATTCCGATTTTCACAGCCGCCTCCATTGCGGGATCGACCCGCCGGCGCGCCATCGTTTGCCGTTCGTGGCGCGGGCGAGAGCAGCGGTGAGCGCTTTCATGACGCCTCTCCATGATTACGGACAATCGCCCATCGATTCCCGGAACACGGGAGCCGACGACGGGTATTGCCGGACTCATGTGATCGTCTGCCGTTTTCGCTTGCGCGGAATTGCTGCAAAATGGCCTGCATCGATCGCCCTACCGCACGTCACTGGATCCTCATCGGCAGGCGTTGCAGGCGTAACTCCCCGACCGCGCCGCCGTAGCTCGGAACGAAATCGGGA
>Ga0124850_1000008_pt1 | contig 15515 bp, 14 predicted proteins | sample PanSoiMetaGPlot1_FD_97462 | JGI IMG/M metagenome (GOLD analysis project Ga0124850, IMG submission 97462) | Tropical forest soil microbial communities from Panama analyzed to predict greenhouse gas emissions - Panama Soil - Plot 1 (PacBio error... | ecosystem: Environmental > Terrestrial > Soil >...
CGGGGCGACCCACATCCGCTTCAGTTCCGCGGGGGCGCCGTCGTGGAACTTCAGCGCGCCGCACCCGACCGGCTCGCCGTGCAGGGTGGCGACCAGCAGCAGGCCCGCGGGCGGGGTGAGTTCCGCGTCGCCGGCCGAGATGCTGCGCCCGGGGTCGAAGCCACCGTCGAACCGCTCCCCCAGTTCGGTGAAGTAGGCGCGCAGGCAGAACCGGGCGTCCGGATGACGGGGGTCGCACCGGGCGATGCGGACCGCCGAGGCTACCAGGAGCCGCTCGACCTCGGCCATGGCGGTGACAAGCCGCGTGCGCTGCCGGTCGCTGAGCGGTTCCAGGATGGCCACGGCCGCATCGTCGGAACGCCGGTTCAGCACGGCACGCTCGGCCAGGCCGCGGGGGGTGAGGCGGGCCGTCCGGACCCGGCCGTCGGTGCCGCTGCGCTCCACCGCGACGAGCCCGTCCTGCTCCAGCGAGCGCAATAGCCGGCTCAGGTAGCCCGAGTCCAGGTCCAGCCGCGACCGCAGTTCACGGACGTCGCTGCCGCCCGGGCCGATCTCCCACAGCACCCGCGCCTGGCCCAGCGGGCGGCCGCGGGCCAGGAACGCGTCGTTCAGCGCGCCGATCCGTTGCGTCACGGTCCGGTTGAACCGGCGGACCTGCCCGACCAGCTGGGAGTCCATTCTCTGACTATAGTCAGAGAATTGCCGCCCTGGAAGGTCGGCAGGGCCCGGCTGGGGCCGGTGCTAGCCGTGGAACTGGGTCAGCGACAGGACGTTGCCGTCCGGATCACGGAACCAGGCGATCCGGTCACCGCCGGGGGTGGTCCACACACCAGCGGGGTCCTGGTCCATGCCGGCGTACCGGAGGAACTCCACGCCGCGCGCTGCGAGGCCCGCCATCGTCTCGCTGATCGCCCCCACCGCCCAGCCGAACACCGTGAACGGCTGCGGCGACAACTCACCCACCAGGGCAACCCGCAGCGTGGCCCCGCCCACGCGGAACACGCAGGCGAAGCCGCTGACGTCCAGCACCTCGAGGCCGAGGATTCCCCCGTAGAAGTCCCTTGCCCGGGCCAGGTCGGTGGCGGGGACGAAGGCCATGGCACGCGCGGATTCCAGCATGAACCCACCGTAGAAGACCCCGCCGGCCCCGCAACCGGGCTCCTCGTGGTGACCAGTCGCACAGTGGCGGCCGGTCTTGGCCGTGGCAGGCTTGGGGCATGCGATTCAGTACCGAGGACCTTGACTGGGCGGCCGGCATCGTCGGGCGCTGGGTACCGCCAACGCCCCAGTACGTGTGGCCACTGCTCGCCGAGTACGCCGGTGCCGAGGTATGGGTCAAGCACGAGAACCACACCCCGACGGGGGCCTTCAAGGTGCGCGGCGGCCTGGTCTACGCCGAGCGGCTGCGCGCCGGGCGGCCGGAGGTCAAGGGGATCGTGTCGGCGACCCGGGGCAACCACGGCCAGAGCCTGGCCTTCGCGGGCCGGGCCGCGGGAATCGGCGTCACGATCGTGGTCCCCGAGGGCAACAGCCCGGACAAGAACGCCGCCATGCAGGGCTTTGGCGCCGAGCTCATCGTGCACGGCCGCGACTACCAGTCCTCCCGGGAACACGCCAGCGAGCTGGGCGCCCAGCGTGGCCTGGAGACCGTCCCCCCGTTCCACCCGGACCTCGTGCTCGGCGTGGCCACCTACGCCAGGGAACTGTTCGGCACCGCGGGGGAGCTCGATACGGTCTACGTGCCGGTCGGCATGGGCTCGGGCATCTGCGGCATCATCGGCGTGCGGGATCTGCTCGGCTTGCGCACCGAGGTGGTGGGCGTGGTCGCCGCCGAAGCGCCGGCCACGGCGCTGTCGTTCGAGGCCGGGCGGGTGGTTACCACCGACACCTCGCACACGTTCGTCGACGGCGTCGCCACCCGGGTCCCGGACGCCGATGCGGTGGCCACCATCAACGCCGGCGCCGCCCGCGTCCTGGCCATCAGCGAGGATGACGCGGCGCAGGCGATGCGGGTCCTGTTCAGCACCACGCACAACGTCCCCGAGCCCGCGGGCGCGCTGGCCCTGGCCGGGTTGCTCGCCGAACGGCGCCGGGCGGCTGGCAAGCGGGTCGGCGTCATCCAGACCGGCGGGAACGCCGACACCGGCCTGCTCCTTCAGGTCCTCGCCGGGCAGACGCCCACGATCTGACGGCCGGGTCCCCGGGCCTGGCAAAGGCCGAGGGGACCGCCATGGAGGCGGTCCCCTCGGTGGGCGCCGCCGGTGTCACCGGCGCCCCTCGGCCCTCTCCCCGGGGGCGGGCCCTCCGGGGAGCAGCGCTGTTACGCCTGTGGGCACGGGTTGGGGATGATGTTCCGGAACACCTGGAATTGGTTCGAGGAGCTGCCGCCCGGGTTGGTGTAGTCGAACGGGGTCAGGGTGCCCCACTGGCCGTTCTGCCCGAAGTTGCTGATCTCGCCGGGGACATCGTTGCCGAACTGCCAGATGCAGCCACCGCCGCCCTTCTTGGTGTCGGAGAAGAACGGGTAGAACGTGGCCGGCTCGCCGGAGTCGGTCTGCGGGATGAGCGTGCAGCCGTTGCCGGTGATGATGTCACAGGTGCCCTCGACCGCCGGCAGGTCGGCCTCGAACGCCGCCTGACGGTATTGCTGCCCGCCCGTCGTCGGGCTGCTGAACTGGAACGGCGTCGGGTGAATCTTGGTGTTGCCGTTCGGCCAGAGCCGCTGGTACGAGGCGCCGTCGAACCCGACGTTGGTGAACGTGCAACCGGCCACCTTGAGCCTCGGTGCTTCCTTGGCCGGGAAGCAGAAGAAGTCATCGCCGTCGGACGGCTGCACGTTCGGGCCCCGGCCCTCGTTGTCGGCCTTGGGGCACACCGTCACGTTGCCGTTGGGCAATACGCCGAACTCGGTAGCCGGGATCGGCTTGGGGCCGGTGCAGAACTGGAAGTGCCCGATCTCGCTGTCGAAGCCCACGTTGAATCCGTGCGAGGTCCAGGTCACGCGGGTCTTCGTGGACGACGTCCGGTACATCGGGTGGAAGTTGTACGGGATGCCCTGACACGACGTGCCGTTGGGGGCGAACTTGATCTGCGCGAACCCGTTGGCCTTGCTGGCCGTCATGGAGCCGCTCTGGCCGGTGCTCAGGTCGTTGATCGTGACCTTCAGGCCGTTCGCGGTGTCGCCGAAGGCCACCTTCAGGTGGTCACCCGGGTTCATGAACAGGTCCTTGGAACTCGGCGTGAACGTGGCGAGCGTGGACTGCAGCGGGTTCGCGGGCCCGGTCGACTTGCCGTTCTTGGTGATGAAGGCGAAGTTGAGGTACTCCAGGCCAGCCTTCGCCTGGCAGGTCTGGTTCTGCGCCTTGTTGGTCACCGGGTTGACCGAGAAGCTGTCGATGTTCAGCGCGGCGCACCACTTCGAGGGGTCGCACGAGCTGGCGCCCACGGCCACCGCCCAGGTCGGCCACTGGATCCAGCCGGGCGGATAGAACTGCATCTCCATGAAGGCCGTGCCCGCGTGTTTGGGGCTGACCGCCGGGTTGAGGATGTTGCTGTCGCTGTCCGGCTTGCACGTCTTGATCTGCTCGGGGTAGGACTGTGTGTCGCACATGGCCATGCCGAACCAGTCAGACCCGGCCAGTTCGAAGGCGTAGGACTTGTTGACCTGGTTCGGGTTGCTCGCCGACGGGTCCACCGGCAGCGTCACGTTGTAGCTCATGTGGTTGCCCGAGCCGGGCTTGTTCGAGTAGAACGCCAGTGACGGCTCGTCGTGCCCGACGTAGTGGCCGAAAGCCTCGTCGGAGTTCGCGACCTCGGCGCACATCGCCGCCGCCGTCGAGCAGTCGACGTGCATGTGCCGGCTCATGTTCACGTGCTTGACGGCCGCGTGCGCGACCGCGTGAGTCGCGGCTTGCGTGGGGCCGCTAGTCGCCACGACAGGTGCGATCGCGACCGCGCCTGCCGCGGCCACATACATCCAGGACCTGACGGGTTTTGTCATACCCCCACCTCCATGTGGCTGAAGCCCTCGGTGGCATCCGCCAAGCTTTCGCACCACCGTCACCCTGGGCACTTTGCCTAGAATGGCAGTCCTCTTTACCCGAGTCCATAGGGCACTCCGGCTGCGCCAGTGCCGTTCTTCATTTGCAATCGACCGGTTCCACCTGGCCACCTGGGCCGAACTGGGCGCCATCCTCACCGGGGATGGCCCGGCGGGCCTGATCCGGCGGGTGCGTGCCGCAGCGGCGGCCGATCCCAAGGGCGAACGGTGGCCCCGCAGCAAGATCCACGACGATGCGACCGCCGTCCTCTGGGAAATGGCCACCGGCCCCGAAGCCGCTGACTCTCAATTTTGAAAAACGACAGCCGCGGATAACCCGGACCTTTAGCGCGGCTTATTCGTGCCTCACGAGCTGCCCCTACCTGCGCGCTCCGGTGGTGCGGCGTCCCCGACTCGGGCACGGCGGGAGTCCTCGGGGGATCTGGCGGGCTGCTGGTTGACGGGCGCTGGCGGCTGAGGTCGCGCTCGCCTCATGAGCTGACCATAGGCACGGCGGCAATCAGGCCTCGGGGGAGCGCTCACTGCCGCCGGCCCGCGGGAACCCGGTGAAGGCATTTCCAATCGTTCACGTCCAGACCGGTTGCCGTTCACGAAAGCAAGGCCGCTTGGCTTAATGTCTAGACGTAATGTTTGCGTTAACTTCCTGCGGCGGGCCTCTCCTCGTCCTACCCTGGGGATTTACTTACGCGGGATCACCGGACAGAGCCGGGGCCCTGCCCGGTGATCACTGAGAGCTTGGCGTTCCGGGCCACGCGGGGGCCTGCACGTGAGGCCCTCCGTAGTGCTTCACGCCCGACGAGGGGGTCTGCATGACGACCAGCGCGGCACCCGGGCGGGTCTGGACGTTGACGCTGCGGCGCCAGAAGGCCCACTCCGGGGATGGCAAGCCGGCCGGGGGCTACACCGACGCCTTTGAGATCATCTGCAGTGACTGCGGTGACGATCCCCGGCGGGACTACCAGGACGTCCCGGCCCGGCTGCAGCGCCTTCGTGGCCCGTACTTGATCGACACCGGCATCACGCATTATGAGGCACACATCGCCTGGCACGAGGCGCAGGCCGGCGCCCGCTAGACCTGCGCCAGCGGTGCTGGTTATCGCCGCCAGCTGGCTCGGTTCTCACTCATTAGGAGCCGGCCTGCCCGGAACCTGGGGTGGCCTGACCGGCTCGGCCAGATCGCCACTCATCGCCCGCTGATAGGCGTGGTAGAGCGCGCGGTCTTCGGTGCAGTCCCGGCCATAGCAGTCGTGCTCAAACTGGTGGTCATGCCAGGCGATACGCGCCCGTTCGATTGCGGAGCGCTGGTGATCATCCATGTGCCCTCCCTCCCATCCGGTCTGGTACCCGCTCCTGCCAGCATTGCGCCAGGATCGTCCGGCCCGTTGCTGTCATGGTCGCTGTCAGGTCACGGCAGTCAGGTACGTCACCACGCGCAACACGTTGCCCGTCCGTGAACGGAACCTTGACCAGCTTTTTAGGATTTGGTCGTCTTCTTGTCAGAGGCCGTTCAACTGCGCCTTTGACTCTGCTGCGCCGGGCGTCATTCGGATCGCATACAAAGCCCTTATGGACATCTTCAGCCTGCGCACAGCTGCTTGGCTGGGAGCTACGGTCGTCGCTGCAGGGCTCCTGGGTACGGCCGGATGCTCCAGCTCCAGCTCTAGCGCTCCCAGCACCAGCGCCTCGCCTAAGACGTTTAGCGTCAAGCAGCTCATCTTGGGCGAGACGATGAAGCACAGCTTCCAGCCGAACGGCACGGGCGCCATGCAATCCGAGCACCTTGTCCAGCCGGACGACATCGCCGCCGTTGGCGGCCACATCTACGTCGGGTTCCAGAACAACCTTGGCCCGCAGGGAGAGGCGGCCGGTTCCGGCAACCTGGACAGCACCCTTGTCGAGCTCACACCTACCGGTTCCGTCGTGAAGCAGTGGGACGTGAAGGGCAAGATCGACGGGATGGGCGCCGACCCCGCCACCAGCCGGGTCATCCTGACTGTCAACGAGGACTCGAAATCCAGCCTGTATGTGGAATCCGGCGGGACCATCACGCACTACACCTACGCGCAGTCGCCGCTGCCGCACAAGGGCGGCACCGACGCCGTCTCGGTGTACAACGGGAAGATCCTCGTAAGCGCGTCCGCGCCCGGCACCTCCGGCACGGCGCCAAAGGACGCGGCGGCGGTGTACGTGGTCACACTGAACACCGCGGCCAAGACCGCCGCGGTCACCCCGTTCTTCGCCATCAACGCAACCGCCACCGCGGTAAACGGCACGAACGCCGGCAAGACCGTCACCCTCGCGCTCACGGACCCGGACTCGAACATGGTCATGCCGTCGAGCTCGCCGAAGTTCGCGGGGGACTTCATGCTGAACGCCCAGGGCGATAAGAAACTGATCTTCTCCGGTCCCAGTGGCCAAAACCTGCAGGTAGTGAACATCAATAACGCGGTCGACGACAGCGCCGTGGCGACCTCGGCCAGCGGCACGCTGTACATGACGGACTCCAGTGCCGACTCGGTCGTTGCCTTGACGGGCCCGTTCAAGCCGGGGACCGTGTACACCGCGATAGCGCCATGCAACGCCAACAGCGCCCCCTCCACCTGCCCTAACCCCCCCGCCTGGCCGCCCAACTCCCTGGGCGCGATCAACCTGACGACCGGCGCGGTTACCACCACCTATCACGGGCCAATCACGCCCAAGGGCATGGTCTTCGTCCCGTAACCGGCGGGCTGGGCTTTCCGCAGCCGCACCGACGAAAGTTCGACCCCTGGAGGTCAGGTCCGAGGTCCGGTAAATGACAGGGGGGCACGCTGCAGCCCAACTGCATGCGTGAACGATCAACTACCGCTCAAGGAGGATCCGTGAAGAGACCATCTCGAAAGAAGGTCATGGTGACCGCCGCGGTGAGCGTGCTTGCCGCGCTCGCGTGGGTGACCGTACCCAGCGGATTCGCTGGGGCGGCGGCAAGGGCAGGGAGCAGGCACGTCCTGCTGATCAGCATCGACGGCTTTCACGCGTCCGACCTGGCCACCTGCGAGGCGCAGGGCCTGTGCCCCAACTTGGCCTCACTGGCCGGTTTTGGCACCACTTATGCTGATGCCCATACCTCGGAACCGTCTGACTCGGCTCCAGGCCTGATGGCTCTTGCCACTGGCGGTGACCCAAAGCTGACCGGTGTGTATTACGACGACAGCTATGACCGCACGGTCTACGCACCTCCGGCCCAAACATCGACGCTCAGCCAGAACTGCACCGGACCCGCGGGCAATGAGGCCCCGTATTTCGAGAACGTCGATACCGGCGCTCCCACATTCTTTAACCCCAACGGAATCCGGCCGATCATTGGCCCGACAGTCGATCCCGCCCAGCTAGTTTTCGTGAAGCAAAGGGGCATGTGTCGGCCGCTTCTGCCCAACGACTTCCTCCGCACTAACTCGATCTTCAGCGTGGCAAGCCGGGCCGGCCTGTATACCGCCTGGGCGGACAAGCATCCCGTCTACAACGCCCAGGTCGCAGGGAATGGCACACCGAATACGGTTAATGATCCGTTCAACACCGAGATCAACGCCGATCAAATCCCGCCGTCGCTCGTCGACACGCGTGGGAATACTGTTACCTTCCCCTTGCCCAACCCCGCTGGAACAGGTCCATTCTTCATCACCGACTCCGTCGGTAACACCGAAGCCTACGACCAGATCAAAGTGGACGCTATCCTCAACGAGATCGACGGCCGCAACTCGACTGCAACCTTGGCTGCTCCCGTACCGGCCATCTTCGGCATGAACTTCCAGGCCGTGAGCGTGGGGCAAAAGCTGGTCGACCCGATCCTGTCGTGTGTTCGCAGCCACAACGGACCCGGGTGTGACCCGAACTACGTTCCTGGCGGGTACGAGCCGGGCAGCACCTCGGCCAGCCCCATCTTCACGCCACAGTTGAAAGGCGCGATCCACTTCGTGGATACCGCTATCGGGTCGATGGTCAGCGAACTGCGTAAGCAGGGTGTGTTGGCCTCAACCACGATCATCATCACCGCCAAGCACGGGCAGTCCCCCATCGACCCTTCCAAGCTCGCGTTGATCGGGCACGCGGAAATCACGGTGCTCAACAATGCCGGCGTTTTCCCGGCCATGGTCACCGACGACGACGTCGCGTTGATCTGGATGAACCCGGCGACCCAGGCGGCCGACACCGCCAAGGGCGTGGCGGCCCTGCAGAACAGCATTTCGCATGGCAACCCGGCCCGCATCCAAACGTTGCTGTACGGGCCCGCTCTCGCAGCCCAGTTCGGCAATCCGGCATCCGATCCGCGCACCCCCGACATCATCATCCAGCCCATACCGGGAACCATCTACTCATCCAGCAGCGCCAAGGTGATGGAGCACGGCGGCTTCGCCGAAGATGACACCCATGTCGCCATGCTGACCGTTAACGGAGCCAACGTCGTCAACAACTCACCGGTTGGGGCCACGAACACCCAGCCCGTGCGGACGTTCCAGGTGGCTCCCACCATCCTGTCCGACCTCGGCCTGAACCCCAACCAACTTGACTCCGTACGGACCGAGGGCATCCGGGTCCTTCCCGGCGGCTAAACAAACGAATCAACCACACCCAGCCGGGTCGGACTGTGTCATGCGGTCTGACCCGGCTGCCTTTCTGCGTCGGGTTTGCGCCAACGTGCGGACTCCGATCGAATACTTCGCAGGCTCACCCAGAACCTGACAGGCTTATCCCTGCCAGCCCCACACCAACCTCGGACCCGCCCGGCCCCCACACAGATCGACAGCAGAGTTGGCTGAAATCGAGCCGACGTGGCCCGAGAACGAGTCCAACGTCTATGCTCTCCCCGGGTTCTGCGGCGACATCCATTGCATATGCGCCCAAGACGCGGTGACGTTTATGACTCGTGAGCAGTTCATGCTGGCATTCACTGCTCGTCCCGAGGACCTTAACCTCAATCGTTCAGCGTTCCTGAGGTCTGGTTACTGATTGTGCTGGTGCCTGGTTTCGGGTGTGGTGCCTGTCTGGCGGTCGCGCGGTGACGGCCGGTGTGTCCGGGGCGCACCGGCTCCGACCGCGCCACCGCAGGCCCCCGGGCCAGTTCCGGCGGGGCTCATCAACTCGGTGATCTCCGCGACGTCCGTGTCGTCTTCGACGCTGCCGTCCTGGCCGGTCCCGGGCTTCCACGCGTCTGCGGGGACTTGGCGGATGGCATCCTCGTCGGCTGCGGTGATCATACATCCGCAGGTGAACAGCACGATCCGGCTGACTCACCGTAGTGCTTGGACCGACGGATGGGGCTCAGTCAGTTGCACGTATCTGTATCTACGTGGGCTCGAACGGACCCGGTTCGGAGAAGCCCTCGATCGATTCCGCCTTTGCGTAGTTCTCGGCGATGCTCTCGGGTGTCAGATGTGAATCGTAGAAGCCAGGTCCCATGACGATAGCGATACGTTGGATTGCCCCGGCTTCCACGTGGTAGATGCGGTTCGTCTCCGAACAACCATCGCTTGCCAGCCAGACGATCGCTGGCGCAACAGCCTCAACCGGCGTGGCGGCTTTCCCCTCTGCTTCAGACACGCGGGATCCCGCGGCCGAGTGCATCCTCGTGTACCCGACTGGCGAAATGGTGTTCACGAGAATGCCATGCTGAGAACCTTCAATTGCAAGAATGCGCATCAATCCGACCACTGCGCTCTTGGCCGCGGCATAGGTGGCTTGGCCACGCATTCCGAACAGGCCGACGACTGACGTCGTGAGGATGATCTTCCCGTAGCGCTGGGCGACCATATGAGGCCAGGCAGCCTTCACCGTGTTAACCGGCCCGCCGAGGTGCACGCGCCAGTGGTGATCGAAATCCTCAAGGGTGGCGTCCTCGAATAGCTGGCTTCCGCAGATGCCAGCGTTGTTCACGAGAACGTCTATTCTCCCGAAGTGCTCGATGGTCGTCGCGATCAGATCACTGCCACCTTCAGGGGTTGAAACATCGCTGTCATCCGCGATTGCCTCGCCTCCACGTGATCGAATGAGGTCGGCCACCTGTTCCGCAATCGTGGAGTCCTTCCCGAACCCCGAGACATCGGTCCCCAGGTCGTTCACCATGACCCGGGCACCGCGTTCGGCGAGAAGTTCGACGTATGCCCGCCCCAGCCCGCGGCCTGCCCCGGTCACAGCCGCGACCTTCCCCTCCAACGAAATTCGTTCAGTCATCTCGCCATCCCTTCCGATCATGCGTCGGGGTCCTCGCAGGGCAGCCCGGCAGAGGCTCGTGGACAGCACGAAGGCGTCGGTGCCGTCGTTCGTCTGGGTGTCCTTGGGTCATCACGACTAAGCGATCCCGGTCGGCGCCCAGCAGCTCGCAGACGCGGCCTGCGGCGTCGAGGTGGCCGAGCGGTCAGTCGGCGGCACGTAGCGCCTCGACCTCGTCGCGCACGAAGCAGGCGGCGAGGTGGTCGTTGACCACGCCGACCGCCTGCATCATCGCGTAGACCGTCGTCGGGCCGACAAAACCGAAAGCCGCGGCGCTTGAGCTCACGCGCCAGCGCGGCCGACTCGGGGGTGCTCGGCGCGACCTCGGCCCACGAGCGCGGCGCCGGGCGGTTCGGCGGGCGGTGGGCCCAGACCAGGTCGGCCAGCGCCGGGCCGGCCGCGTGCATGTCCGCCGCCGCGCGGGCGTTGGCGATCGCCGCCTCGATCTTAGCCAGAGTGCCCATTCATCAATCCTTTACATCCTCTTGACACTTGGTTTGTCAAGGAGTAAACCCAAAGTGTATTAATCCACACCGGCTGTAAGCGTGACCTTGCGGTCTGGGAGAGCCGGATCATCCCGGCGGCAACGGGGGGCTATGACATGGTTTGCGCCGTTAGGCGGTGATCACAGCTCCGTAGTCTCGGTGCTCGGCGGATTTCATCTGTCGTGGAACGGAAGCGTGCAGGTCGGTATTCCGAGAGCATCGCTGCGTCTGGTTGCGTTCTTGGCAGTTCGTGGCGGGGTGATCAGGCGGGCCGCAATTGCCGGGACGCTTTGGCCCGACGCTTCTGAGACCCACGCCTACTCTAATTTGCGCTCAGCCTTGGCCCGCCTGGAGCGGGCATGCCGCAAAACGCTGCAAGCGAGCAAGCTCGACCTTAGCGTCACCGAGGGAGCGGCGGTCGACATTCGCTTCGCGCAGCGCGCAGGAGCACAGCTGTGCAGTGCGATGAGCCGCAAGGCCTATGAGGGGTCGTCCCCGGTTGCAGGCATATGCATGCATGTTCCTTGGGGGGCCCATGCGGGATGCTGACGGTTCACCTGTGCTCAATCTCCTTGGCGCGTTCACGCTCGCGGTCGATGGCCGCAGTATCCCCATGGTCTACAGCGTGCAACGGCTGCTCGCAGTTCTCGCACTGCAGGCGCGGCCGCTCTCACGGTCCTACGTCGCCGGGCTGCTCTGGCCGGAAACAACGTCGGAAAAGGCCGCAGCCAACCTTCGATCAGCGTTGTGGCGGGCCCACAAGATCCCGCGGAATGTGATAGAGGCGAGCGCGCACCTAATCACGCTGAGCGGTGACCTGGCAGTCGACCTCCGCGATGCCGACGCGGGGGCTCGTCGACTCCTTGACCTGAGCCGCTCCTGCGACGACCTTCTGGTGCCCAGCACGCGCGCCATTCTGAGCGCGGACCTGCTGCCCGAGTGGTGGGACGACTGGCTGACAATCGAGCAGGAACGCTTCCATCAGTTGCGTCTACACGCCTTGGAAGCACTGTGCGAACGTTTCACGCGGCTCGGCCGGTACGGCGAGGCCGTTGATGCCGGGCTCGGCGTTGTCTGCTCGGAGCCCTACCGCGAAAGCGCACACTACGCGATCGTCCGTGCACATCTCGCGGCCGGCAACCGGTGGGAGGCGATCCGCCAGTACGAGCGCTGTCGCGAGCTCCTGCGCACCGAGCTCGGCCTCGATCCGTCCGTTTCGTTTCGGAATCTCCTTGTCGGCACGCGGCGATCGCGCCGACCAGTGGATCCAGGCAGTGGCGTGGTTTACGAGCTGGCAGCCGGTAGCAGCGGTTGAGCCCGGCGATATCTCCGGAGCCGACACGAATAGCAGTGTCCGGTTGTTCGTGAGCATGGCAAGGCAGATAGTGCCACCCGGATGGCGATGGAGTCTGGCGATAATCGGGAGTTCGCCAATGCGGCCGTGCACTGCCACGCGCCAGGTCCTCGGTCGAAGTCGCCGAGATCGATCAACGAGCTGGTGACGATCCGGTGACGCGGACCGGCGCACAATCCTACGAGTGATCGTCACGCCGATGATCGGGGACTGGGCGGTGCCGCGGATCGAGCGCATCGCCACGGTCGATCGTCGTCGGCTGGCCCGGCTGTCTGTCCCCGGGCTCACCGGGGACCTGCACCACGATCTCGGATCACACAGCGTGGCGATCGACATTGAAGGCTCGCTGCACGGTGATGAGGAGCGGGACGACTTTCTCGACAAGGTCCGTACGCCCTTCTTGGCCGGTGATCCGCTCACCTTCGTCGCCGACATCACCACGGCGACCAACCTCGAGCAGGTTGTTATCGAGGGTCTTGAGGTCGAAGAGGTCAACGACTCCGCACGCTCGTTCCGCTATCGGATTCGGATCCGCCAATACGTCGAGCCGCCCGAGCCGCCGCCGCTCGTCGACGAACTCGGCGCGGACCTGGCACCCGACCTCGATGCCTTGGCCGAGCTCGGACTGACCGGACTGGAGCTGCCGAACCTGCTGGGCGACGTGCCATCGATCGGCGACCCGACCCCACCTTTGAAGGAGGCACTCTCCGGAGTCACCGGCGCGGTCCAGCCTCTCCAGCAGATGCTTTCCGACCTCGGGGCGAAGTTCTCATGAAGGCCGACTACTCGATATCCCGTGCGTCTGATGCCTCTCTCTAGCGTCGTCACCATGGTCGCCCAGCGTCTCGCCGCGGCGATCCAGAATCTGCCGCCGGTCGATGCGCTGGCGCCGGCAACTCCTGACGACGTGCCGAGGATCACGGTGTCGATCGACAACGCGCGGCCGGCCGTTCGCGGTCTCGGTGAGGTCCCGGGCCCGCCGCAGACCGGCGCGCTCCAGGTGGACACGAGCGTAGACCTTGCCGACCCGAGCCTGCATATCAACGGCGAGACCGTCGACCTGCTGTCCCCGGACCGTCGGACGCTCCAGCTCCCGCACGGCGCGGTCGTCAGGGCCGACGGCACGGACACCCCGCCCTACAGCACGTCCGATCTGACCGTCAGGCTCGGCGCCACGACCTTCACACCCGTCGTCCAACAAGCCCCGACCGCCACCCAGGTCCGGCTCGACCTCCCGTCCGGCGCGCTCACCTTCCGCGACCCGCTGCCGAACTTCGGCGCCCTCACTCTGGTCTACTTCGTCGGGCTCTGGGAGATCACCGTCGAGCGGTTCGCGGCGACCATGTACGTCGACATCGCCCACAACGACGCCGCAGTCCATGAGACCCTCACCACCGCGGTCGAGGCGGCTCTCGCCCGCGACCAGTGGCCTGCCACCGCGGGCATGCGTCAGATCCAGCCGGTCGCGCTGTCGGCGGCCACATCCATCGCCGACCTGCCCACCACGACCAGGACGCGCCGGCTGACGTACACCATCGACGTCGAACGCATCGAGCCGGTGATCCGCACCAGCGGCGGACCGATCGTCGCGATCGCCGTCGACCACGTCGCCCTGGACGTCCCGCCCGACGGCCCCGTCGAGCAACCCGCCGAATCCTTCACCGTAGGAAGTGAGCCCGCCTCATGAGCGAAACCATCGCCGAGATGATCCTGCCCGGCACCTATATCGAGGTCCGCTCCGAGGGGCTGATCGCCGTCGGGAGCATCGCGACCGGCAATGTCGGCGTGGTTGGCACCGCCGCGAAAGGTCCCCTCGGCACGGCCACGCCGCTCAGTGGTGTGGCAGAAGCGATCGACACGTTCGGCCCAGCGGATCCGTTTGCCACCCCAGCCGAGTCGGCCGGCCCGCTGTCGCTGACCAGAGCGGTGCAGCAAGTGTTCGCGGGCGGAGGCAGCAACATCTATGCCGTCCGCATCGCCGGCGGCACGCCGGCGTCGGCCACCCTCACCGTGCCGGCCTCGACGCACAACGCCTTCCTGCTCACTGCGGCCGATCCGACCGATCCGCCGGCCCCGGCCGCCCCGATCGGCGGCTCGTGGGGCAACGACATCCGGGTGGCCATCGTCGACAACGGCAGCGGTACCACCCCGCGGTTCCGGATGACCGTCAGCTATCGCACGAGTCGCGAGGTGTATGAGGGCGGCAACGTCGGCCAGGTCCGGGCGGCCATCGAGGCCGGGGGCTCGCAGTTGATCCGGGTGAGCGACCCGGCCGCCGATCCTGCGGGCGCCACCACGAACCTCGCGCCGCTCGACACCAACCTCTCCGGTGGCACATCGGTGCCTGCCGTCAACGCCACCCACGTGGCGACCGGTCTGGCCGCACTGGAGGACCAGAACGTCAACATCGCCGTGGTCGCCGGCCTGGGCGCAAGTGTGGTCGCGGCCCCGCTGCTCGCGCACCTCACGACGACCGAGGCCGAGGGTCACGAACGGATCGCCATCATCGGCGCGAGTGGCAGCGACCCGGCCACCGTGCTCGCCGACGCGGCAGGCGTGTCCAGCGGACGGATCGTTCTGGTCGCTCCGGGCATCAAGGCGTCCGAGCCCGGCCAGGCGGCACGGGTCTCGCTGCCCCCGTCGGCGACTGCGGCAATCGTCGCCGGCCGGCTCGCCGCGATCGCGCCGCACATCAGTCTGACCAACCAGACGCTGCCGATCGAGGAGCTGGACCAGAACTACTCGACGACCGTACACAAGAACCTGCTGCAGAACCACGTCCTGACCGTACGGCGTCGCTTCGGTCAGCAGATCGTCCGCGGGATCAGCACCGACCCGGGTGCGTTCAGCCAGATCAGCGTGCGGCGCACCGTCGACTACGCGAAGGCCGGCGTCCGGCTCGGCGCGAACCCGTACATCGGCAAGCTCAACAACGCCCGCGTCCGGGCCGCCCTCAAGGCCACCCTGGATGGCTTCTTCTCCCAGATGGTGCTCGACGAGATGCTCGTCGGCTACCAGCTGGACGTCAGCGCGACCCGCGCTCAGGAGATCCGCGGCGTCTGCTCGGTGATCGTCACAATGCAGCCCACGTTCTCCATCGACTTCATCCGCGTGACCATGAACCTCGAGTGACGGCAGGAGCCTCGCCATGCCCAACAACCATGTGTTCACCGGACTCGACGGCGCCATCACCGTCGCGGTCGAGGTCGGCGTCGAGGGGGACGCGGCCAAGGCTGTCAACGACACGTACGGCCTCACGCCGATCGGTCGAGCCACTGGGGTCACCCTCCAGGTCGGCTCGGATATCCGCCCGTTCCACGAGATGGGCCAGGGCTACGCCACCGAGCTACGCAGCGGGAATGTCAACATC
>Ga0124850_1000009_pt1 | contig 15350 bp, 11 predicted proteins | sample PanSoiMetaGPlot1_FD_97462 | JGI IMG/M metagenome (GOLD analysis project Ga0124850, IMG submission 97462) | Tropical forest soil microbial communities from Panama analyzed to predict greenhouse gas emissions - Panama Soil - Plot 1 (PacBio error... | ecosystem: Environmental > Terrestrial > Soil >...
GGGGCACGTTCTCCCAGATCGGCTCGAACCGGGTCTTCAATCAGAACTTTCTCACCTTCAATTCGCTCAACATCTTCATCCTCAAGGGCGACGACGGCGCGCAGGGCATGGAGCTCACCTTCGCGAGCCTGATGGCGCGCGCGTGGGACGAGCCGGACGCCCTCTACGGGCTTGCCGCGCGCGCGGTGCGGATATCCGCGGATGGGCTCAGCTACCGTTTTCTGATGCGACCCGGCATCAAGTTTCACGACGGCAGCCCGCTCACCGCCCACGACGTCGCGTTCTCGCTCCAGACCCTCAAGGAGAAGGGCCATCCGATCGCCCAGCAGCTGCTGCGCGACTTCGTCGGCGCGGAGGCGACCGATGACGCCGTGGTGCTGCGCTTTGCGCCCAAGCGTGCTCGCGACGTGCCGCTGTTTACGTCCTCGCTGCCGATTTTTTCGCGCGAATACTACTCCAAGCATCCCTTCGACGAGACGACGCTCGAGCCGCCGCTCGGCAGCGGTCCCTACCAGGTGGGGCGTTTCGACACCGGCCGTTTCATCGAATACGATCGGGTCAAGGATTGGTGGGGCGCCGATCTCCCGGTCATGCGCGGACAGAACAATTTCGACGTCGTGCGCTACGAATTCTATCGCGACCGCGATGTCGCCTTCGAGGGGTTCACCAGCAAGACCTATCTCTTCCGCGAGGAATTTACCTCGCGCATCTGGGCGACGCGCTACGACTTTCCGGCGGCTCGCGATGGCCGCGTCAAGCGCGACACCCTGCCGGACGATACGCCGTCGGGCGCGCAGGGCTGGTTCTTCAACACCCGCCGCGACAAGCTCAAGGACAAGCGGCTGCGCGAAGCCTTCATTTATGCGTTCGATTTCGAATGGACCAACAAGACCCTGATGTACGGAAGCTACAAACGGACCCATTCGGTGTTCGAGAACTCCGACATGATGGCCGTCGGCAAGCCCTCGCGCGAGGAGTTGGCGCTGCTTGAACCGTTTCGCGGCAAGGTCGCCGATGAGGTGTTCGGCGAGCCGTTCGTGCCGCCGGTCTCCGACGGCTCGGGGCAGGACCGCGCGCTCCTGCGCCAGGCGAACACGCTGTTGCAGGAGGCCGGCTTCGTCATCAAAGAAGGCAAGCGGGTGACGCCGCAGGGCGAGCCGATCAGCGTCGAATTCCTGCTCGACGAGCCGTCGTTCCAGCCCCACCACATGCCGTTCATCAAGAATCTCGGGACGCTGGGCATCGACGCGACCGTGCGCATCGTCGATCCCGTGCAGTATCGCAAGCGGGTCGACGATTTCGATTTCGACCTGACGGTGCAGCGGTTCGGATTCTCGGCCACGCCCGGCGATTCGTTGCGAACCTTCTTTTCCTCGCAGGCGGCGGCGATGCGAGGCTCGCAGAACCTCGCCGGCATTTCCGATCCGGTCATCGATGCGCTCATCGACAAGATCATCGCCGCCGATAGCCGCGAGAGCCTCACGGTGGCCTGCAGGGCGCTCGACCTGGTGATCCGCAGCAGCCGCTATTGGGTTCCGCACTGGTACAAGCCCGCGCACTGGGTCGCCTATTGGGACGTGTTCAGCCGGCCTGCGACCAAACCGCGCTACGCGCGCGGCGCCCCGGACACCTGGTGGTACGATCGCGACAAGGCGGCAAAACTCGAGCAGCGCGGATAGCGCTGGTCGGATCGTGCGCCGTCCGGCGAGGCGGTGAGGTGCATCGAGCGTGAACGGAGGTCCTCTAGCGCGGACGCATAGACGACATGACCGCCTACATCATTCGGCGCCTGCTGTTCATGGTCCCGACGCTGTTCGGCATCATGTTGGTTTCGTTCGTGGTGGTGCAGTTCGCCCCCGGCGGGCCGGTCGAACGCGTCATCGCCCAGCTCTCGGGGTCCGACACGGGAGCGACCTCGCGCATCTCGGGGTCGCCGGGCGGCGATCTCGGGGCGCGCGGGCAGCCCGGCGGCGCCGGCGCCATCGACGCGATCAACTCCAAATACCGCGGCGCGCAGGGCCTCGACCCGGAATTCATCAAGAGCCTGGAGAAGCAGTTCGGCTTCGACAAGCCGGCCTACCAGCGCTTTTTCCTGATGCTGTGGAACTATCTGCGGTTCGATTTCGGCAAGAGCTATTTTCGCGACACCACCGTTCTCCAGCTCATCAAGGAGAAACTGCCGGTCTCGATTTCGCTCGGTATTTGGCTCACGCTCTTGACCTATCTGATCTCGATCCCGCTCGGCATCCGCAAGGCGATCAAGGACGGCTCGCAGTTCGACGTGTGGACGTCGGGCGTCATCATCATCGGCTACGCGATCCCGGGGTTCCTGTTCGCCATTCTGCTCATCATTCTGTTCGCCGGCGGGTCGTTCTTCAATATCTTCCCGCTGCGCGGGCTGACCTCCGACTATTGGGCGCAGTTGTCGATTCCGGGAAAGATCCTCGACTATTTCTGGCATCTGGTGTTGCCGATCTTCGCCATGGGGCTTTCCGCGTTCGCCACCATGACGCTGCTCACCAAGAACTCCTTCCTCGACGAGATCCGCAAGCAATATGTGCTCACCGCGCGCGCCAAGGGCTGCAGCCAGCACCAGGTGCTCTATGGGCACGTCTTCCGCAACGCCATGCTGATCGTGATCGCCGGCTTTCCCGGCGCGTTCGTGCACGCGTTTTTTGCCGGCTCGCTCCTGATCGAGACCATATTCTCACTCGACGGCATCGGGCTGCTCGGCTTCGAGAGCGTGCTCAACCGCGATTACGCGGTGGTATTCGCCACGCTCTACATCATGGCGCTGATCGGGCTGGTGGTGAACCTCTTGTCCGACCTCACCTACACCTGGGTTGATCCGCGCATCGACTTCGAGACGCGGGAGGTGTGAGGTGGACGAGCGAACCACCATCGAGGTGCCGGAGACGACGGCGCAGGCGCCGATGGGGCTCGCCGTTCCGCCCGAGCGGCATCGCTTGGCGCTCTCGCCGCTCAATCGCCGCCGGTGGCTGAGCTTCACGGCCAACCGGCGCGGCTATTGGGCGTTCTGGATCTTCATGGTGTTGTTCGTGCTCTCGCTGTTCGCGGAGTTCATCGCCAACGACAAGCCGTTCTATGTGCGCTTCGAGGGAAGATCGTATTTTCCGGTGTTCGTGACTTATCCGGAAACCGCCTTCGGCGGCGAGTTCGAGACCGCGGCCGATTACCGCGATCCGTACCTGGCCAAGCTCATCGCCGAGAAGGGCGGTTTCATGCTGTGGCCGCCGATCCGCTACTCCTACAACACCCACAATCTCGACCTGCCGACGCCGGCGCCGTCGAAACCGACGTGGCTGTTGACCGAGGCGGAATGCAAGAGCGTGGTCGAGCGCAAGGGCCTCAACGGCTGCAGCGACCTCGAATACAACTGGCTCGGCACCGACGACCAGGGCCGCGACGTGGCGGCGCGTCTCATCTACGGCTTCCGCCTGTCTGTGGTGTTCGGCCTCGTGCTCACCATCATATCCTCCGTCGTCGGCGTGGCGGCCGGCGCCGTGCAGGGCTATTTCGGCGGCTGGACCGATCGCCTGTTCCAACGCTTCATCGAGATCTGGACCTCGATCCCGTCGCTCTACCTGCTGCTCATCATCTCGTCGGTGCTGGTGCCCGGGTTCTTCGTGCTGCTCGGGATCCTGCTGCTGTTCTCCTGGGTCTCGCTGGTCGGCCTGGTGCGCGCCGAATTCCTGCGCGGGCGCAATTTCGAATACATCCAGGCGGCGCGCGCGCTCGGCGTGTCGAACCGCACCATCATGTTCCGGCACCTCTTGCCCAACGCCATGGTGGCCACCATGACGTTCCTGCCGTTCATTCTCTCTTCCTCGGTGATGACGCTGACCGCGCTCGACTTCCTCGGCTTCGGCCTGCCGCCGGGCTCGCCCTCGCTCGGCGAGATGCTCTCGCAAGGCAAGGCCAACATTCAGGCGCCGTGGCTTGGCATCTCGGGCTTCCTCACCGTCGCGATCATGCTCTCGCTCCTGATCTTCATCGGCGAAGCCGTGCGCGACGCTTTCGACCCGCGAAAGACGTTCGGGTGAGCGTGATGGAGGCAACCTACCAAAAGCTGCTCGAGGTCGAGGACCTTTCCGTCGCGTTTCGGCAGGGTCAGCGCGTGACGCTCGCGGTCGATCGCGTGTCCTTCGAGATCAAGAAGGGCGAGACCGTCGCGCTGGTCGGCGAATCGGGCTCGGGCAAGTCGGTCACGGCGTTGTCGGTGTTGAAGCTTCTGCCTTATCCGGCGGCGCACCATCCCTCTGGCTCGATCCGCTTCAAAGGCCAGGACCATCTGCACCTGTCGGAAGCCGAGATTCGCCGCGTGCGCGGCAACGACATCACCATCATTTTCCAGGAGCCGATGACCTCGCTCAATCCGCTGCACCCCATCGAGAAGCAGATCGGCGAAATCCTGTTGTTGCATCGCGGCCTCACCGGGCAGGCCGCGCGTGCGCGCACGATCGAGCTCCTCGTGCAGGTGGGCATTCCCGACCCGGAGACGCGGCTCAGGAGCTATCCGCACCAGCTCTCCGGCGGTCAACGCCAGCGCGTGATGATCGCCATGGCGCTTGCCAACGAGCCCGACCTGCTCATCGCCGACGAACCGACCACGGCGCTCGACGTGACCGTGCAGGCGCAAATTCTCAACCTGCTGAAAGAGCTGCAGCGGCGTTTGGGCATGGCGATGCTATTCATCACCCACGACCTCGGCATCGTGCGCAAGCTCGCCGACCGGGTGTGCGTGATGAAGGAGGGCAAGATCGTCGAGCAGGGGCCGGTCGAACGCGTCTTTACCGCGCCCCAGCATCCCTACACCCGCGCGCTGCTCGCCGCCGAGCCCAAGCCCGATCCGGCGCCGATGTGCGCCGGCGCCCCGGTCGTGATCGAGACCAAGGATCTCAAGGTCTGGTTCCCTATCAAGCGCGGCGTCATGCGCCGCGCCGTCGGCTACATCAAGGCGGTCGATGGTGTGAGCATCACGATCCACGAAGGCGAGACGCTGGGGGTGGTCGGCGAATCGGGCTCGGGCAAGACCACGCTGGGCTTGGCCATTCTGCGGCTCGTGTCGTCGGACGGGCCGATCGTATTTCTCGGCAGCACGATCGCCGGACTGACGTTTAAAAAAATGCGGCCATTCCGCCATCACATGCAGATCGTGTTCCAGGATCCTTACGGCTCGCTCTCGCCCCGCATGTCGGTCTCCGACATCATCGAGGAAGGCCTGTGGGTGCATCATCCCAAGCTGACCAAGGCGGAGCGCGAGGCGCGCGTGATCCGCGCGCTGCATGACGTCGGCCTCGATCCCGACACGCGCTTTCGCTACCCGCACGAATTTTCCGGCGGTCAGCGCCAGCGCATCGCGGTCGCCCGCGCCATCGTGCTGGAGCCGACCTTCGTCGTGCTCGACGAGCCCACGAGTGCGCTCGACATGCTCATCCAGGCGCAGATCGTCGAGCTTTTGCGCACGCTGCAGAAGCGGCGCAATCTCACCTACATGTTCATTTCCCACGATCTCCGGGTGGTCGCCGCGCTTGCCTGCCGCCTCCTCGTCATGCGTCACGGCAAGGTGGTGGAGGAGGGGCCCGCGGCCGAGGTGTTCGCCCGTCCCAAGAGCGATTATACGCGCGCACTGCTCGCCGCCGCCTTCAACCTGGAGACGGCGCCCGAGGGCGTGGTCGCGCAGTAAAAGGACGCCGCGCTTGCGGTCCTTTCCGGCGGCGCCGTCCACAACGGCCCGCTGGTGGTGGCGCTGCAGTGGCTCGCGCTCAACCGCGGCTGCCTCGCCGAGATCGCGCGCACGGGCACGATCTCGCTAGCATCGGCAGTGCGCCGAAAGGTGAAGTTATGATCCAAACGCCGGTATGTGACCTCTTACAGATAGAGCATCCCATCGCACTTGGCGGCATGGGCTCGGTGTACGCGCCTCAACTCGTGGCCGCCGTGTCCGGTGCGGGCGGTCTGGGCGCCATGGGCTGCCATTACTTGACGCCCGAGCAGGTTCATGTCGGGACGACCGCGGTTCGCGAACTTACAAATCGGCCGTTTGCCTTGAACTTCCTGTTGTTCGATATCGAGGACGATTCTTTCGCATCGGCGCTCACGCTGCGGCCCGCCGTGATCGCCTTTGCCTGGCCGTGGCCGGAGCAGGACGTCAAACCGTACGTGGAGCGCGCCCACGCCGCGGGTTGCAAGGTGACTTTCATGGCGGGCGGCGTACCCGAGGCGGTGAGAGCCGCAAAGGCCGGCGCCGACGTGATCATTGCGCAAGGCACGGAGGGCGGCGGGCATGTCGGCTGGCAAACGACCATGACGCTCGTGCCGATGGTGGTCGACGCCGTCGCGCCCATTCCGGTGCTCGCCGCGGGTGGAATTGCCGACGGGCGCGGGCTGGCGGCGGCAATCATGCTCGGCGCCGACGGCGTGCTGCTCGGAACCAGGTTCCTGGCCAGCCGGGAATCGTCACTGCATCCCAATTTCAAGCAGGCCATCCTGGAGAGCGACGGACACGACACGCTGCTCTCCGAAATACCGGATATCGCGGCCGGGCTGGTCTGGCCCGGGGCGATGTCACGCTCGCGGCGCAACCGGTTCATCGAGCGATGGGCCGGACGGGAATGGACATTGCGTCAACGCCGAGCGCAAGCCAAGGCGGCATTGCAAGCAGCGCGCAAGAGTGGCGACGTCGAGGAAGCAGTTCTGTCGATGGGGCAAGATGCCGGGCTCATTCACGATATCGCGCCTGCTGCCGAGATCGTCAGCCGGATCGCCGAAGATGCCGAACGCATATTGACCGACAGGGTTACGCGGTTCATCAGAGAGTCCTAATGCCGCAGCGAACAGGAGGCATGCAATGTCCGGGAAGTGGATCAAGGTCCGCGCGAGCGAGGGCGGCGACTTCGATTGCTATCTCAACGTTCCCGATACCGGCAGCCAGGTTCCGGCGGTTGTGCTTGCTTGTGCCGTTCACGGCGTCGATGCCGATATTGTCGCGATCGCCGACGAGTTCGCCGCCCATGACGTCATCGCGGCCGCGCCGGACCTGTTCTGGCGCACCGTTCCGGGGCCGCTCTCCCATGACGATGGGCGCGCCCAGCAGCGTTCGCAGCCGCGGCTCGAAAAGATCAAACAAGGCGAGGCCGATATGGCCGATACGCTGGCGCGGCTCGGCGAAGTAGCGCAATTCAACGGCAGCGCGGTGGCGATGGGCTTCTGCTATGGCGGCCCCTACGCCATCCTTGGGCCGAAACGCCTCGGCTACGCTGCGGGCATTTCCTGCCACGGCACCCAGATGCTCGATTACCTGCGCGACCTCGAGGACGTCGTCGCGCCCGTTTGCATCCTATGGGGCGATCGTGACCACCGCGCTCCGGAGGACGTATTGAGCGCTTATCGCGCGCTGGCATCAAGACAGAGCAATGTAGAGCTGCATATCTTCCCAGGCGTGCAGCACGGCTACATGATGCAGGGAATGCCCAAGGCCTACGACGCGCGGGCACGCGAATTTTCCATGACGCGCGCAATGGCGATTGTTGACGGTTTTCGTTCAAGGGATGTGGAGAAGGCCATACGCGAGGCATCGTGACAGCCCGCATGTGCGGCCGGGGGAGCTTCGCGCTATTCGGAGAAGCGTCATGGCGAAATTCACGATCCAGCCGCACGGCCGGTTGCAGGAATGGATAGCTCACGAGAACGGCTATTTCCGCGCCGCGGGCCTCGATTATGAATTTCGCGGTGGCTTGTCGGCGCAACGCAAGAAGGAGGTCGACGCCGGCGGCAAGATCGTCGACGTTTTTTCCGGCGCGTTCGAATCCTACCAGCGGGGCAAAGGCAACAAGGGTGTCAAATCGGATATTTCCTGCGCGTGCCACTGGGCGGTCAATCAGGCCTCCTCCCAGCAGATCGGACGGATGTGGGGCAAATCCTACGTGGTCACGCCCGGCGGCGTCATGGTGCCGCCGGACTCGCCGATCCGCGGACCGGAGGCACTGGCCGGGCAAGACGTGGCGGTCGGCTACCATTCGGGCAGCCATTTCACCACGTTGCAGGCGCTCGAGCCGTTCCTCGATCGCGGGCAGATCAAGTTAAAGTTCGTCGGCTCGTCCTGGGAGCGGGTCGACGCCGGCATCGAAGGCGACGTGCCGGCGACAAGCGTCTGGGGGATCACCTATCAGGTTCTCGAGCAGCTCGGGTTCCGCAAGATCGTCGACACGACGTTCATGATCGCGTTCATGTTTCCGCATGACGTCGATCCGACCGACGTCGACAAATACATGGACGGCCTCAAGCGCGCGCAGATGGATCTGGACTTCGCGCCGGAAAAGTACAAGCACCTCTACCTCAACGAGATCCCCGACCGCTACAAGTCGCGGATCGACGTGCGTCGCTTCTCGAGCGGGGAGCGAATCGTGTTTTTGCCGTACGGGGAGGACGTCTACGCCAAGACTCAGGCATGGATTCGCGAGCGCGGCCTTTTCAACGCACCGGCCTCGGACGTCGACTACGCGACCGCGGTCGCCAGCTGAGATCGACAGCGGGAGAAGCGAATCCAATTTATCGCGCAGCGGCCGGTCCGCTCGGACGCCGTCTTTGTTTCCCCAACGCCGCCGCCATCGAAACTTGCTCCGAAAACCTTCGCACTGCGCCACTGTTTTGTTTGCGATGCCACGCGCAGCGCCGTCGAATTGACTAACATGGAGCAACGGCGTCATTCTGAGATGACAGGAGGGGAGGAATAAACATGAGCGACAGATTGGCACGCCGTGCGATCAGGACGTTGAGGATCACGGCTGCAGCATGCTTCGCGATCGCGTTGGCAACTCAAACAGCCAGCGCTCAGGAGGCCAGAATTACGAAGACCGATACACAGATCGACGCGCTCGATCCGGGCATCCGACTATTCGTTCGCGAAAAAATGCAGGATGGGAACACGCAGTTCACGAACGAAAACGTCGTTCTCTTTCTGCATGGTGCGACCGCCCCGTCGACCTGCGATTTCGATCTCGGATACAAGGATTATTCGTGGGCCGATTGGCTGGTCAAGCGCGGCTACGTCGTATGGATGGGCGACTACCGCAATTACGGCTATTCGACGCGCGAGAAGGCGATGGACGAACCGGCGGCGAAAAATCAGCCGGTGACTCGCTCTTATCTGGCGCTGCGCGACATCGAAGCGATGGTGAACCACATCAAGCGGACCCGTGGCGTGCAGAAAGTGACGCTGATCGGCTGGTCCTGGGGCGCCATGATGGCCGGTTATTATGCTTCGCTGCACAGCGAGAACGTGCACAAGGTGGTGCTCTATGCGCCGCTCTACAACTTCAACGACCACACCAACCTTGGCCCCGGCAGCGGATTGCAGAACAAGCGCAAGCCGTACGAATTTAACTTTGCGTTGGGAGCGTATCGGTTCGCTTCGGAGGCGGCGAACACGGGACGATGGAACGGTGAGATTCCGCTCGAGAACAAGGACGAATACCGGGACGCCGCGGTCCCCGCCGCCTTCTGGAGCGAGTGCATGGCGACCGATCCTAGCAGCAACACGCGAAATCCCCCGAGCCTGCGCGCCCCGAATGGGGTGCTGGAGGATTCGTTCTATCAGGCCACCGGCCGGCCGCTGTGGAGCGCCTCGAACATTTACGCTCCTACGCTGCTCATCGCGGGGGCCTACGACACCTGGTCCTATCCGGAGGATCGGGAAGGATTGATGCGCGATCTGGTGCATGCGCCGGCGAAACGCAGCGTGTTGATTCCCGACGCGACGCATTTCGTCTTGTTCGAGAAGAATCGCATTCAGTTCTTTGAGGAAGTGCTCAAGTTTCTAAAGCAGTAGCGCGCACAGGAGGAACGGCCCGAACGCGAGCCGCCGTCCGCATGCCCGCGATCCTCCTCGCAGTGACCGGGCTCGATCCGCAGCCGTGGGAGGAGCGCATGCGCGCGCTGGCGCCGCAGCGCGACATCTGCCTGTGGCCGCAGCGCCTCGGCGATCCCGCCGACGTCGCCTATGCCTGCGCGTGGCACGCGCCGCGCGGGCTGTTCGCCCGCTTGCCGTGTCTCAAGGCGATCTTTTCGCTCGGCGCCGGCGTCGACCATGTCTTCGCGGATCCGGAACTCCCCGACGTGCCGGTCGTGCGCATCGTCGATCCTGATCTTACCATGCGCATGACGGAGTACGTCGTGCTGCACGTGTTGATGCATCATCGCCGCCAGCGCCTCTACGACGCGCAGCAGCGCGAGCGGGTGTGGCGCGAGCATGCGCAGGCTCCGGCGAGCGCGGTCGCCGTCGGCGTGATGGGGCTGGGCGTGCTCGGCCGCGCCGCGGCCGTGGCGTTGCGCAGCCTCGGCTTCCGCGTCGCCGGCTGGAGCCGCACGCCCAAGACGCTCCCCGACATCGAGAGCTTTCACGGTGGCGCCGGGCTCGACGCCTTTCTCCGCCGCACCGAGATCCTCGTCTGCCTGCTGCCGGCGACGCCGGCGACGCAGGGCATGCTCGACCTCGAGCTCCTCCGCAAGCTCAAGCGCGATGGCGCCGCCTCCGGCGCCTACCTGATCAACGCCGCGCGCGGTGCGCTGCAGGTCGACGCCGATTTCTTGGCGGCGCTCGCGGAGGGTTCGCTCGCGGGCGCAACGCTCGATGTGTTTGCGAGCGAGCCGCTCGCTCCGGCGAGCCCGCTCTGGCATCATCCCAAGGTCACCATCACGCCGCACAACGCCGCCGCCTCCGACCCGCGCGCGCTCGTCGCCAACGTGCTGCGCCAGATCGAGCGCTTCGAGCAGGGTCTGCCGCTCGAGCACGTGGTCGATCGCGCGCTCGGGTATTAGCGTGCGATGTGCGTGCGTCCCGTGGGATAGAATCCAAAACGAGCAGCGAACTCGGTCTGCTCCCTCCCCCCTCGTGGGGGAGGGTGGGGAGGGGGGTGATGCGGCGAGATGATGGTGGCGCCACCTGCGAAGGAATCGCACTACCCCCACCCCCAACCCCTCCCCACAAGGGGGAGGGGAGCGCACTGCGTGCGCGGGAATAATGTGCTTCACCCACCACTAAACAGATCTAGAGCTTTGCGTTTCGGCAGCTTTCCGCCCGTCCCTAGCTCCAACTCAGAACGATTCAGGTCCGCTTAAGGACTTTGCGTGCACGCGCGGGCATACTCGATGCTGCGGGCCTGCCTGCGGCGTCCCGGAGCGCCGCGACCGCCGATGGGAGCCGACTATCCTATTGTGAAATCACCGGTATCGTTCGCCGCACGGGGCAACAGATGGTCCTGGGCCAGATCAAACGGCGGGAGTTCATCACGCTCCTTGGCGGTGCGGCAGTGGTGTGGCCGCTCGCGGCGCGCGCGCAGCAGCGAAAGACGGCGCTGATCGGAGTCCTAAGCGGCAGGTCACCCGACGAATCCGCTCAGCTTATGGCTGCGTTTCATGGGGGTCTGGGGGAGACTGGTTATTTCGCCGGCAAGAATCTGACAATCGAATACCGCTGGGCAGAGGGCCGCGAAGATCGATTACTGGAATTGGCGGCCGAGCTGGTTAATCGCGGGGTCGCTGCCATTGCGGCGGTCGGTGGCGCCAACTCCGCGCTCGCAGCCAAGCGGGCGACCTCGACGATTCCGATTGTCTTCAGCTCCGGCGCCGACCCGGTCAAGCTGGGTCTGGTCGCGAGCCTCAACCGGCCGGGCGGCAACGTCACCGGTGTGGCTCAATTCGGCCTGATCGCAAAGCGGTTGGAGCTGATGAACGAGCTGGTGCCTACTGGTGTCAGCATCGTATTTCTCAGCAACCCGCACTATCCGAACGCCGACGATCGATCGCGCGAAGCGCAGAAGGCAGGCCGCGCGCTTGGGCGGGAGGTCGTAATCCTCAATGCCGGCAACGAGCGCGAAATCGATGTGGCATTCGCCAATCTGGCGCAGCGGAAACGGAGTGCGCTCCTCGTCGACAACGTCGCGCTCTTCAACAACCGGCGCCAGCAAATCGTCGCGCTGGCGGCGCGCTATGCCGCGCCAGCGTGCTACGAGCTGCGCGATTCCGTAGTGGCGGGTGGATTGGCGAGCTACGGAGCCAACCTTGCCGACGGATACCGTCAAATCGGCATCTATACAGGCAGAATCCTCAATGGGGAAAAGCCGGCCGATTTACCGGTCATGCAACCGACCACGTTCGCGCTGGTGATCAACCTCAAGACTGCCAACGCTCTTGGCCTGACAATTCCGCCAACGCTGCTCGCGCGCGCCGACGAGGTGATCGAATGAGCAACTGTGTTGTTGGCTCAGGCGGATCGCGGCTGCCATGCAGCACTATCGCGGAGCATAGCGTTGAGGGTTGTGATCATTTTTCGCATGACGGCCACGATGATGACCTTGGATTTTTTGTCGGCGGCGACGAGGCGATTGTGGAAGGTTTTGAGGGCGGGACTGTAACGGCTTGCACTGAGGGCGGCCATGTAAAGGACGTTACGGACCGGCATCCGACCACCATAGATGCTGCGGTGTCGCTTGAGCTTGCCGCTGTCGAAGTCATAGGGTGCGAGGCCGACGAGGGCGGCGATCTGTTTGCGGCTCATCTTCCCGAGTTCTGGCAACAGGGCGATGAGCGTGAAGGCCAGCACGGGGCCGACGCCTGGCATCGAGGTCAGCAGCTCATAGCGCTGAGCGAGAGCACCATTGGCGGCAACCATCTCGGCCAGGCGCTTGTCGAGGAGGCGGATATCGGCCTCCAGTCGCATCTGGCGGCGTTTGCTGAGCCGCCTGAGCATGGCATCTTCGAGATGAGCCGCCTGGTTCTCGGCCGCAACATGCTCGTCACACAGCTGTCGCCGCATGGTCACGATCTCGGCGAGTTTTTCGACCGCAGCGTCCCGCTGCACAACTCGTGTCGGCATGATCGCGACGTACTCTGCGATCAGCCGCGCATCGAGGCGGTCGTTCTTGGCCAGCACGCCGCGGGCGCGGGCGAACTGACGAAGCTTGTTCGGGTTGATACGTCGCACCGACAGCCCCGCCGCGAGCAGGGCACGGATGATCCCGCGCTCGTATCCACCGCTCGGCTCAAGGCCAATTGCGGAGACTGTGAGCGGGCGCAACCTTGCGACCAGCCCGGCCCAGCCGGCTGTGTCGTTACTCACCGAAAAAAACCACCCCTCAGGCAGCACCACCACGTCCAAGCAGTCCTTCGACACGTCGATACCGCAAAAAGAGAGCATGGCCATCTTCGTATCCCATCCTTGCTGATGCGGGCTCGTGCCCTGGCAACTGTTCGGGTATGGAAGAAGCGACTGGAGCACCAAGCTCATTCACGGTCTGACATCCGAGGAGGCTGCGAGCTTCCGGTCGCGACGAGGGCCGAATCATGATTCGATCCTCGTCACCCCTCACAATGCTCCTTTCTCGACATACAAGGCGCCGCGAGTTCGATATTTGTGTCCCGGGCGCAGCGCAGCGCGAGCCGAAGGCGAGTGATGCGCTGCAGAACCGGGACCGTTGCGGTCCGTGGTGGTCCCGGATCAGCGGTGCACCGCTCCACTTCGTTCCGCGCTGCATCGCATCCGGGACAAGGGAGACCGGACGGCGTGCGTTCATCGCGCTTCTCGGCGCCGCGGCGGCGTGGCCGCTCGCCGCGCGCGCGCAACCGCCTGATCGCGTGCGGCGGGTGGGCGTGTTGATGGGGATAGCGGATGACCCGGAAGGGCAGGCGCGGGTCATGCTTTTCAAGCAGGCCCTTCACGCGCTGGGCTGGATCGAGGGCCGCAATGTCCAGTTCATCTATCGCTGGAGTGCGGGCGACGCGGCGCATGCGCGCCAGTTCGCCAACGAGTTGCTCGATTTGCGCTCCGACGTGATCCTGGCCAACTCGACGCCCATCGCCCTAGCGGTCAGGGATACCACGCGCACGACGCCCACGGTGTTTGTCCAGGTCAGCGACCCGGTCACCGCCGGCGTGGTCCAAAGCTTGGCGCGACCAGGCGGCAATCTCACCGGTTTCACCAATTTCGAGCCTTCGATTGCCAGTAAGTGGCTCGATCTGGTGAAAGGTATCGCTCCAAACATCACGCGCGTCGCATATCTCTTCAATCCAAACACGGCGCCGCTCTTTTACGCGCGGGCGGTCGAGACCGCCGCGCCGGTGTTGTCGGTAAAGCCGTTTGCCGCTGCGGTTCACGACGCGGACGAGATGGAACGCGTGATCGAGCAGTTTGCGCGCGCATCCGATGGCGCGCTGCTCGTGCTGCCGGATCTTTTCACCGCGACGAACCGTCGATCGATCATCGCGCTCGCCGCGCGGCACCGCCTGCCGGCGATCTATCCGTTCCGCTACTTCGTCGCAGGCGGCGGCCTGATGTCCTACGGGATCGAGATGCTCGAGACCTACCGGCAGGCGGCCTCCTATGTCGATCGCATTCTCAAGGGTGAAAGGCCCGGCGACCTGCCGGTCCAGCAGCCGACCAAATTCGAGTTTGTCATCAATCTCAAAACCGCGAATGCGCTCGGGCTCGAGGTGCCTGATAAGCTCATCGCCACCGCCCATGAGGTGATCGAATGAAGCGCCGCGCGTTCATATCGTTGCTCGGCGGCGCGGCGGCCACATGGCCGCTCGCTGCGCGCGCCCAACCGACGCCCCGGCGCCCGGTCGTCACGTTCGTCCATGCCGTCATTCCCTCGACCGAGATGGCCGGATCGGATCCAGTCTCCCCGCTTGCGCGCGCCTTTGTCCATGGTTTGCGCGACCTCGGTTGGATCGAGGGGCGAACGGTTGTCATCGAGCGGCAGTCGGCGGAGGGGCAACCGCAACGCGCGCCGGCCATTTTTTGCCGAACTCGTGACCCGCGGCGTCGATGTAATTGCAATGGGCGGGTCGCGGTGGTTGCGCGAAGCGGCGCAGCAGGCGACAAAAACCATCCCGACCGTCCTCCTATTCGACGCCGACCCCGTCGCCGAAGGCGTTGTGCCAAGCCTCGCCCGGCCCGGTGGAAATCTCACCGGCGTCACGATCTCGACCGGCGGAGAGTTTATCGGCAAGCGGCTTCAGTTGCTCAAGGAGTTGGCTCCCGCCGTCACTCGGGTTGCTTGCATCGCAAGCAGCGAAGTTTGGGAGTCATACCGCCGCAGCACTGCTGCCGCCGACATTCCCCCAGTGGTTGCCCCGGTCGATCGCTCGGAGCAGTTCGCAGAGGCCTTCGCCACGATTTTGCGCGAGCGCGCAGACGCGCTGGTCACGGAAGGCAGTCCAATCATCTATGTGCAGCGGGGGCGCATCGTGGCGTTCGCGGCGGAGCACCGGCTGCCTTTGGCTGCCAATAATCGCGAGTCCGTCGAGGAGGGCGGCCTAATGTCCTTTGG
>Ga0124850_1000010_pt1 | contig 15346 bp, 14 predicted proteins | sample PanSoiMetaGPlot1_FD_97462 | JGI IMG/M metagenome (GOLD analysis project Ga0124850, IMG submission 97462) | Tropical forest soil microbial communities from Panama analyzed to predict greenhouse gas emissions - Panama Soil - Plot 1 (PacBio error... | ecosystem: Environmental > Terrestrial > Soil >...
GGAGATGAGGACCATGGCGGCTTCGTCGACCCGCCGGCCGGCGCCAGAACCTCGTAGTAAGTCGGGGGCGACTCGATCAGCCCGCTCGAATAGTTGACCGGCGGAGCGTTCGACTCATTCGCAGCGAGGCTCTTGCTTGGCGTGATCAGTCCGACGCCGGCTGCGCCGGCCGCCATGCCGAATTCGCGACGCGAGATGTCATCGTTCAAGGCACCCTCCTCAAATTTGTCCCGACGCCTCAGATCATCCGGGAGGGGCGTGAACGATACCTTCTCGCCAAACCGCGTGGAAGATGGTGAGCGGCAGATGTGAAGTGAGGCGGCGACATGCGGGACCAGTCCCGGGGCCGCATCGCCTCCTGCGTCTGAAGGGGGGTCGCGCAAGCAGCGGTCGGGTGGGCAACCGGCGCGAAGACGCGTCCGTCGTAAGCTCGAAGTCCGGCGCGCCGTTGCCCACGCGGTGGGTGTGCATCGACGACAGCAACTCCGTTCATTCCCGCGAAAGCGGGAATCCGGGGCCATAAGCGCGTTCACGCGCGTCTTCGACGCGCTATGGCGCTGGGTCCCCGCTTTCGCGGGGACGAGCGGAAGAGAGCGTGTGGCAAAACGCACACACTTTATTTTTTTCAAACGGCGCAGCCCGTTTCGCCCGCTCGTCGCGTTGACGATTGCCGTCACAAGTTACAAAGCTGGCGGCTCCGCTACTCTAACTGCGTGCGAGACCACAATGATCGCGCCGGCCGCCGCGCGCGCGCCCCGGATGTTGCTTGTGATCGGCGAGGACGAGCAAGGCCTGCCGACGGAGACGATCATCCTCGAGCCGAGCGTATCGCAGCTCTGCGATGCGTTGCGCGCGTGGCTGGTGGCCATGCTGCCGGATTGGCTCGGCGGTTTCCTGGGCCGCACGCGGCCCATCGACGTCGATCCGCTCGCGCCGTCCGAGCCGGCTTTGATCGACGTCCGGGTGAGGTGGGCGGGGCTCTAGATAAAGAGAAGCGGCCCCATCGGGGTGCTTGAGCGCGGCGGGTTGCAGCGCGTTCGTGCGCACTCCATATAACCGCCATGTCCGAACACAGAGTGACTTTGAAATGGCAGCGCGGCGGCGCCGAATTTTCGTATCAGAAATATCCGCGCGATCATACTTGGACATTCGACGGCGGCCATACCATGACGGCGACGGCGGCCCCGGCTTATCTCGGTAATCCGGCGAATGTCGATCCCGAGGAAGCGTTCGTCGCTTCGCTCTCAAGCTGTCACATGCTCACGTTCTTGGCGATCGCGTGCAAGCAGAAGTTCGTGCTCGATTCGTACGAGGACGAGGCGGTCGGTCATATGGAGAAAAACGCCGAGGGCAAGCTCGCCATCACGCGTGTCGAGCTTCGCCCGAAGATCACGTGGGGTGGAGATCGCACACCCAGTGCGGATGAGCTCGACAAGATGCACCATGCCGCGCACGCGAATTGTTTCATTGCGAACTCGGTCAAAACCGAGGTGACGGTCACGAAGCTGTAGATGAAGCGCGCGCTGATCGGCATCGCAAGCGTGGGCATTTTGGCGGTGACCGTCGGGGTGGGGACGGCGAGCGCGCAGCGCTATCGCGGCTACGGCCCGGCGCGAACCTATGCCCCGCAGGCCTATCCGCCCCAAAGCCGCGGCGGTTTCCCGCGGCGCTCCGCGCACCATCCCGTTTGCCGACCCGAACAGTCCGGAAGCCACGGGCGGCGGCAGCCTCGGCTACAATCGCGGCCTCCCGCACAACGAATGAGGTTCGCTGTTCCCGGCGGCACACTCAGATCTAACCGACGTCATGCGCCGTGCCGCGGCGCTTGATAAATGTTGCGAGCGCTCGATCCGTCCCGCGGGCTGTCGCGCCGCGATACGCGCGTGAGAAAGGGCCCTTTCAAAGCTCTCGTCGTCGAGAGTAAAACAGTGGGCATGCGCCGCCCATCTCACTCAAGTGCACGGTTTTTGCCTTTGGACGGGACGCGTTGCGCGTCGCGGTTTATGGTCACGCTCGTGGTCGCTTTGGCGGCCGGTGCGAACAGCGTGACCGTGGCCTCGGCTCAGACCTATCCGCAGCGCGCGGTCAAGTTCATCCTACCGTTTGGTCCCGCCGCCGGCACCGACATCACCGCCCGGCTGCTCGCAGAAAAGCTCGCAGCGCGCTGGGGTAAGCCGGTGGTGGTCGAGAACCGGCCGGGCGGCGACGGCCTCGTCGCCATCACCGCATTCACCAGTGCGAACGACGAGCACACGCTCTTGTTCGTTCCGGCTTCGACCTTCACGGCACACCCATATGTGCACGAAAAACTACCTTACGATGCGGAGCGCGACCTGCTTCCGATCACGAACGTCACGACCATCGTGATTGCGCTTGGGGCACCGGCATCTCTCAACGTGAAGACGCTTCCCGAATTCATTGCGCTCGCCCGCGCAAACCCCGATACGCTCAACGTGTCGGCCGCCGCCGGCAATTCCGACCTGATCCTGTCTGCTTTCATCAAGACCCAGCGCTTACCGGTGGCCCGGGTGCCGTACCGCGACATCCAGCAAGCACCGAGCGACCTGGCCGAGGCACGCATCCACCTTCTCATGTCATCCTACGCGACCATGCTTCCGCTGGTTCAGGCCGGGAAGCTTAGGGTCCTGGCGGTGAGCCGCAAGCGGGTCGGAATCGCCGCCGACACTCCAACCGTCGCCGAAGCAGGGTACCCATATCTCGGACTAGACGGTCTGATCGGCATGTACGGGCCGCGCGGAATGTCGATGGCGCTGCGCGAAAGCATTGCCGCCGACGTCCGCGCCGTGGTCGAGGCCGATCCGACGATTGCCAGCCGGCTGGCGCAGACCGGCCAAGTCGTGGATTTGCGCGGCCCGCGCGAGTTCGCCGCCGGCATCAAGGAGATCCGCGACCAGCTCGCCGCGATCGCGCAAACGCTCGGGATGAAGCCCGCACAGTGAGCCGCGGTCGGGTGGGCAAAAGGCGCGAAGACGCGTCCGCCGCAAGCTCGAAGCCGGGCGCGCCGTTGCCCACGCGTTTTCGATCCGCATCCTGCAATGCGGGATTATTGCGTGACGTTTTTTAGCGATGTGTGAGCCACTTCACAGCGAACGCAACTTGCGCGTGTCAATTTTCGCAATGCAAGTGTAATCCTCGCAAAGGAGACCCGACATGCGCAAGTTCATCATCTCAGCCCTCGCCATCGCCTCGGTGCTCGCCGCCACGGCGGCCGCGAACGCCTGGGTTGCTGTCCCGGTGTGCGGGTGGGTGTTCAATGGCTATGGCTGGTACTACATTTGCGGATGACGCCAAAGCGCCCATGCGACCAGCGACTCCCGGTCGCTGGTCGCATTTCACATCCAGCGTAAGACTCGCAGCCCTCCAAGCGTAGCCCATCGGTCGCGCCGCTCAGGCGACGGCCTGCGAGAGCGAGACTGCGCGAACGCGCTTAAGGCGCATCCGGGCTACGTGCTCACTTCGGAGAACAGCACAAGTCTTTAGGACTGTGCCGGCGTCTTGCGCGACTTTCGCAGGACATCCGCCCGTAGCGGCAGCGCGTTGCCCAACCAGACGGCGTGGTCGACATGATCGGCGTAGGCGTCGCCGGTGCCGGGGTGGAGCAAAATGCTTAAGCCCTCACGGTTGAGCATCAGCCACGGCAAAAATGACGCCAACAATGAAGGCGGGAAAGCAAGCTGATACATCGATTGTGTATGCGGCCCGACTGGCGTGTCGTGCCATCGCCCAAGCGTCACACCCGGGAAGGCCGCTGCCACGTGTTCTCGTAGCCGCGCAGCACGGTCGCGGCTTGATACCGGATCGTAATATACGTGAGCATGATAGTGCTGGATGATCTCGGGATTCATGGCCGAAACCAAACCAGATTTTGGCGGTCTTTGGTAGCATGAACATCGAAAACAAAACCGTGCTGGTCACCGGGTCGACGGACGGCGTGGGTCGGCTCGTAGCGCGTCGACTGGCCGATCAGGGCGCGCGCGTCCTGATCCATGGGCGCGATCGCACGCGAGGCGAGCAATTGCTCGACGAAATTCAGGCCGCTAACCGCGGCTCGGCAGCATTCTTACCCGCGGATTTTTCCTCGCTGGCAGAGGTGCGTCGCCTCGCCGACGCCGTCCGCCAGGACTATGACCGGTTAGACATTCTCATCAACAATGCTGGCATCGGCTCGGGCGGCTCTGCCGGTAAACGCGAGACCAGCCAGGACGGCCACGAGCTGCGCTTTGCCGTCAACTACCTTGCCGGATTCCTACTCACCAGGGTTCTGCTGCCCCTTTTGACGCGCGACAAGCCGGCGCGCATCGTGAACGTCTCTTCGCTCGGCCAACACCCGATCGACTTCGACGATGTCATGCTGACGCGCGGTTACAGCGGCTCGCGCGCCTATGCACAAAGCAAGCTCACCCAGATCATGTTTACGTTCGATCTCGCACGCGAGCTCGATCCCGCGACAGCGACGGCGAACTGTCTGCATCCCGCGACCTACATGGCCACGACCATGGTGCGGCAGAGCGGCGTCACGCCTATCAGCACCGTCGAGGAAGGAGCGGAAGCGATTCTGAACCTCGCCGTGGCGGACGAGCTCGATGGACGCTCCGGGGAGTTCTACAACGGACTGCGGCCGTCGAAGCCGAACCCGCAGGCCTATGACGGCACGGCGCGCGAGCGGCTGTGGGTGCTTAGCTTGCGGCTAACCGGGTTGACATAATCAGACCCGACACGCCGGTCCTCGGCGAGCAGTTCAAGCGGCAGATCGGCGCGAACGCCGGCCTTGCGAAGGCGGTTGGACTTCAACCAAACTGATCCGAAGCGTAGCCTTCGCTATGACAACGAGCGACGGGGATGTGAGATGGCCAACCGGGATTTGCGCGACTGGATCGAAGGCGTCCGCGCCGCGGGCGAGCTCAAGGTCATCACCGGCGCCGAGCCGAAGGAGGAGATCGGCGGCATCGTCGACATTTATATGCGCAAGATGGGCAATCCCGCGGTGCTGTTCGACGAGGTCCCCGGCTTTCCCAGGGGCCACCGTGTCATCGCCAACATCCTGACCTCGATTCCGCGCGTCAACCTCGCGCTGGGCCTGCCGCCGGAAACGGCGGAGATGGAGCAGATCCAGTGGTGGCGCAACTATTTCAAGCGCGCGCCGTCGCAGCCGACGAAGGCCGTCAATGGCGGGCCGCTCTTGGACAACGTGTTTAAGGGCAACGACGTCGACATCGAAAAGATCCCGACGCCGGTCTGGCACGAGCACGACGGCGGGCCCTATATCGGCACCGGCTGCCTGGTCGCGATGAAGGACCCCGATTCTGGCTGGATCAACTACGGCACCTATCGCGTGCAGTCGCATGAGCGCAACGTTGCATCGGTGATGATGTCGCCGGGCAAGCACGGCTTGATCATCATGCGCAAATACCACGAGCGCGGGCAGCCTTGCCCGGTCGCCGTCGTCGCCGGCATGCACCCGGTGCTGATGATGCTCGGCGGCATCGAGATTCCCTACGGCAAGAACGAGCTGGAGGCGGCCGGCGGCATCCTCGGCGAGCCGGTCGAGGTCATCAACATGCCGAAGACCGGCCTGCCGGTGCCGGCGAATGCGGAGATCGCGTTCGAAGGCCTGATCCATCCCGACGACAGAATTAAGGAAGGGCCGCTCGGCGAGTGGACCGGCTACTACGCGAGCGGCAGCGATCTCGAGCCTGCGATCCGCATCGACACCTTGATGTATCGCGACGACCCCATCCTGGTGGGCGCGATCCCGGCCGTGCCGCCCAACGACAACACCTTTTATTTCGGTTCGTACCGTTGTGGCGCGGTGTGGAACCAGCTCGAAGCGGCGGGCATCCCCGGCGTGCAGGGCGTGTGGACGCACGAAGCCGGCGGCAGCCGCTTCATGCTCGTGATCTCGATCAAGACGCTCTACGGCGGGCATTCCAAGCAGGCCGCCATGGTGGCGGCGCATTGCCACGCCGGCGCCTACAACAACCGCTGGACCATCGTGGTGGACGACGACATCGATCCGACCAACTTCAGCGACGTGGTCTGGGCGATGTGCACGCGCTGCGATCCGCGCGATCAGGTCGACATCATCCACGGCGGATGGAGCTCGGCGCTCGACCCGATGTGCTACGACACCGAGACCGACCGGCGCAATTCGCGCGTGATCATCGACGCCTGCATCCCGTTCCGGCGCAAGAAGACCTTTCCGGTCATCGCCCGTTCGAGCAAGGCGCTCGACGAGCGCATCCGGGCAAAGTGGGCGAAGGATTTGCCGAAGGGGTTCTAGAGCAGTTTCACGATGAGTGGCGACCGTGGCGCAACATCTCGGTGCGCTCCCTCTTAAGTAGCCTCGGGCTCATGGACCCGTTCTGGCAGGGTCTGAGTATGACAAAGCTGCGTCGCGCGATCGAAACGCCTCATCGAAACGTATCTTAAAATCGATCATGGATGACCGAGGCGGCGTGCGGATGTGATGAACCGACAAGTTCGCTGATGGCGATAGTCGGCGGCTATGGCGGCGGCAGCTGCAGGGAATCTCCAGGGAATCTCCAGAAAAAAAGGAACGTGGCTGCAAGCCTTTCATCTCGCCTGCTGTTAATCACCCGGTGCGATTTCGCTGGAGTCTGCAACCAGTGCCTGATGGTGTTCGCGTGAGCCGCACGAGACGCGATGTTCGCGCAGGCTTTGCGAACGAACGCGACATCGCGGGAAGCTCTGCCCTTCGCCGGATCGCCCAGCGCTGCAGTGCGCTGTACTCACGCCATCAGGTTCGCTTGTCAGGCGAACGATGTGTCATGGGAAGGTGCAATCTGTTGTCTTGCTATCAGAGACTGTCCGCGGAAGACCGGCGAACATTCGATCGATGGCTACAAGCAAATGCCATCTTTGGGTCGATCTTCGCGGTTGCACTGATCGCGATGGCGTTTGCCGGATCTGGGTCCATCGCACCACGGGATGCGGCGATAGCCAGCGGCACTGCGGCACCTTTCGAGGTTGGTGCATCGGAACAGCACCGTACGCGAACGAAGTGGTGACGGCGCATCCGATACGATTGAAAACGTCCGGACAACAGGACCAAGCTTTGGGCACCTATTCGCTCTGCCCCACAACCACCGCTATCTATCGCCCCACGGGAAAACTCGGCTCGGTACTAGCCCATAGCGGCGCCGTCGCGACTGGCGTGGCCCTCGGCTCGAAAGGAAGTTCATGACACGGCGCGAGTTCATGTCGCTGCTCGGTAGCGCTGCGCTCGTTTGGCCGCTCGCGGCGCGCGCGCAGCAATCCAAGGTGGCTCGAATAGGCGCGCTCTACATAGGGCTCGCGGACGCGGAATCGTTCAAGAACGAACTGCAGGAAGGACTACGTGAACTTGGCTATGTGGAGGGACAAAACATTGCATTCGAGTTTCTCTCCGCGGAAGGAAAGCTGGATCGACTTCCCGAGCTCGCGGCCGAGCTTGTCCGGCTGAAGGCTGACGTGATCGTAGCGCTCTACGTCCCGTGCGCGTTGGCGGCGAAGCAAGCAACACGGGACATCCCAATCGTCATCATTGCGGCCGACCCGGTCGAAACCGGCATCGTTCCCAGCTTGGCACGCCCCAGCGGAAACATTACCGGTGTCTCTCTGATGTCTGCCGCATCGACTGCAAAAAACGTCGAACTGTTTCGCGATATGCTCCCGTCGATACGGCGCGTGGGGGTATTGGGGAACGCCGCAAATCCTGTATACGCGAAAGCCATGCTTGACGAAGTTCTACTGGCCGGTGGCCCCACAGGCATAGAAATACAGCCAGTCGTGATGGTCCGCGAACCTGATGAGCTCGAAAGTGCCTTCACGACCCTGGTGAGAGAGCGAGCCGATGCCCTCGTCGTTCAGGGCGACTTGGGGATCAAGCCCGTGGCCGATATGGCGATCAAGTATCGTTTGCCGGCGGCCTCGACGACGCGCGCGTTTGCGGATATCGGCGGCTTGATGTCATTCGGAGCCGATGGACCTGCCTCAGTTCGGCACGGGGCCAAGTTTGTGCAGAGGATTTTACAGGGCCGGCAGCCGAACGACTTACCCATAGAGCAGCCCACGAAGTTCGAGTTAGCCATAAACCTGAAGACTGCAAGGGCCATCGACGTCGCAATTCCAGAGACGTTTTTGCTTCGTGCCAACACGCTGCTCGAATGATCGGGCGATATTTGGGACGCTCCGTCTTGGGACGCTCCGTCTTGGGACGGCCTTCTGTCTTGCGCGCTGAATGAGTAGCATCGGCGAGGCCGCCTCCCGCCATGGCCGTGGGCGCGAGGCGCTGCTTTCGGGAGGACCCCATGACCGAATTGACCCGTCGCCGCATCGTTGCCGCCGCCGGCGCGACCGCCGCCGCCGGCGCTCTCGCGCCATTCGCCCCACCCGCGCAAGCCGCCGCGCCGCTCGCCGGCAGGCAGGCGCCGGGCTTCTATCGCTGCAAGGTCGGCGAGTTCGAAGTCACCGTCGTCAATGACGGCGCGCGCGCCATTCCGCTCCCCGCCCAGTTCGTGCGCAATGTCGCTAACGAGGAGGTGCTCGCGGCCGCCGAGGCCGCCTATATGCCCAAAGGCAGCATCATCGCGCCGTTCAATCCGGTCGTCGTCAACACCGGCGCCAACCTCGTGCTGATCGACACCGGCTATGGCCCCGGCCTCGGTCCGACGGTCGGCCTGCTGCCCTCGACCTTGGCCGCCGCCGGCTTCGATCCCAAGGCGATCGACATCGTCCTGATCTCGCACATGCACGGCGACCATATCCTCGGGCTCAAGACCCCCGACGGAGCGCTCGCCTTCCCCAATGCCGAGATCAAGGTGCCCGCCGTCGACTGGGCGTTCTGGATGAACGACGACAATATGAGCCGGGCGCCAGAGGGCTTCACCAAGACCTCGTTCGGATTCAATCGCAAGATTTTCTCCAACCTCGCGGACAAGGTGACGCGCTATGAATGGGGCCGCGAGGTCGCTCCCGGCATCACCGCGGTCGAGACCAGCGGCCACACGCCCGGGCACACCTCCTTTGTCATCGCGTCGGGCGCCTCGCAGCTGTTCTTCCAGGGCGACGTGACCAACGTGCCTGACCTGTTCCTGCGCAACCCCGATTGGCAGGTCATGTTCGACCACGAGCCGGAGAAGGCCGTGGCGACGCGCCGGCGCGTCTACGACATGGCTTCGGCCGACAAGCTCCTGGTCTCGGGCTATCACTTCCCGTTCCCCGGCCTCGGCTACATCGAGAAGGCCGGCAGCGGCTATCGGCTCATCCCGGCGGCGTGGAACCCGGTGATTTGAACGTGATGGTTGGAGGCTGCATGACCGAAGACGAACGCGCATTTCAGGCTTATTCGAAAATTGCAGAGCAGATCACGAAGGAGGATGGGCTCGTCAATCAACGGCTGACGTGGGGAGCGTCGATTAATGGGGCGCTTCTTACACTTCTCGGAGTGGGCGGCGGACTGTTCAAAGACGCTCTTCGAGATGCGCCGATAGGCGTGACCATTTTTGTTTGTGCGATCGCCATATTCCTTTCAATTATTGCAGCGCTCGTTTGTGGCTGGACCATTAAAGGCATAGTGGATGCGAGAAAACAGATCAGCTATATACGAGAAATCTACGACAAAAACTGGCGGACCAAGATAGAGAATGAATTGGGCCTGCCTCGTCCATTCGGCGTTCGTGACGATACGCGTCGCGTTGACCCATGGTGGGGCGATAATCTATTCCGGCTTATGATCGGCCTCTGGGTTATTGTCATCGTCGTGTGCGTGGTTGTCGCCGCCTATCGCATCGCTTCTGTATCCGGCCATTGACCTAAGGAGCGTTCGTGCTCTTGGCCGTCATAAACATCCGCGAATCGCTCAATGGCTGTCGGGTTCGGTGTGGCGCCGCGCGACGCCCTACATGGCCACGATTTTCCCGGCGTGCAGCCGGCTGATCCGCTGGTCGAGCAGCCCTCTTTCCCCAAACGAAAACCCCTGTTCCAAGCCCCGACCTGGCCGACGCGGTTGCGCTGGCACGTTCGGCAGTTTCGTTACGCGCAAGCAACCAAGCCGCCGCGATATTTAATGAGAATTTTACCTGACAGTTTGGAACGTCGAACTCATGCTTCTCTTCTCACGCAGCGTGAGTTGTCCGAAGGAGGCAAAACATGAAGGGCGCTTTGATCGGTGGTTTAAGCGTCGTGGCGATGATCGTCGGGGTAACAGCGGCGAATGCACAAGCCAATATCAACCCGAACCTCTACCCGGGTAATGCGTCCGAGCAGTACGGAGCGCGGGCACCGTGGGAATGGTACGCCAGTGTTGGTCCGGTTCGCCGCGGCAATCAGTGCGTGGTCGATGTCGACATCAATCGCGGTTACGGTTTTATGAAGGATTGCCCAGCCCCGCAGGCTTCGGCAGCCCCTCGGCGACCCGCGCGGACCGCTCACCGCTACCATCGGAAGACTAGCAGCTGAATTTTCCTGGGGCCTCTTTTGCTGGCAGGTCCCGGCGGGGCTCTTGGTGAAGGGCGCCGGCGGAACCAAAGCGGAGCGCAACGCCTACAGCGTCTACAGGAGGCGCTGGAGGGCACGGAATACTGCGCGACCACTAGCTGATGTTGCGCGGTTACTTCTTCTTCGCTTGCGCGTATGGGTAAATTAGATTTCCCGTTTTGGCATCCGCGGGCCAGATGATCGGCTGCACTTTGCCATCGCGGAATTGATCGAGATTGTTCGGTTGCACGTTCTGGAACTGCGTCCAGACCTGGCGCGGTTGCGCCCATTCGCCATCGCTCCCGAAGTTGAAGCTGCCGGCTACGGTGTCGAACTTCGCTTGGTGCATGTAGGCCGCGAGCTTGTCGTGATCGAGGCTCTTCGTTGCGGTCACAGCCTGCGCCAGCACCTGTCCGGCCGAATAGGCGAACGGACCCCAGGCAAAGCCGAGCGGGTCGATTCCGGCCGCGCCCGCCTTCACGCCGTACCGCTTGAGGAAATCGGCAGCGCCCGGAAAGATTTGCGCCTGCGCCGCAGTGAAGTTCTCCCCGATCAACAAGCCGTTGGCGAGCGGACCGAGCTGCACTTTGAGCGGGGTTACCAGCATGCCGATCATCGCGCCGCCGAACATCTTCGGCGACAGCCCGATCTCGTCGGCCGCCCGGATGATGCCCACATTGTCCGGCGGATAAGCACCGATCCAAACGACATCGGCATTGGCGGCCCGCACCGCGCGCATCACCGCCGAGAAGTCCGTCGTTTGCGGCGGATAGCTTTGATCGTAGACAAGCTTCAGGCGGTGCTTCTTGACCTCGTCGCGCGCACCGTCGGCGGCGGTACGCGCGAACTCGGCGTCGGCAGCGAGAATCGCGACCGTCTCCGGCTGAGGCTTTTGCGCCATGGCGATCTCGAAGAAACCGCGCGAGAAGGCGTGCACGCCGTCCGGTCCCACCGACACCATCGAGAAATATTTATCGTACTTGAACTTGTCGTTGATCCCGATCGCCGTGAAACTGATCGTCATTTTGTTGTTCGCCATGATGGCGGGCATGGCCGGCGCCACGAAATTCGTGCCGTAGGGGCCGAGCAGCAGGTCGACTTTGTCCAAAGTGATCAGTTTGGTGTAGATCGCCGGGACGTTCCCCGGCGTGCTTTGATCGTCGTAGACGACGAGCTCGACCGGACGGCCCAGCACGCCTCCTTTGGCGTTCACGTCATCGCGCCACATCTCCAGTGCGGTGCTGATCACTTTGCTTGGCGCCGCGCCGGCGCCCGTCAATGCCAGACTGAGCCCAATCCTGATCGGTTGGCCGCTCTGCGCCGACGCGCTCGACAAAGTCATTGTGGCAATCGCGATCGACGTGGCAGCCGACCGCATCGCAGGCAAGCACCAAGTCCACATTGCACCCTCCTCGGGACGCTAGCGCATGTCGTTTGCGCGGACCCCCGTCTACGCGGCTTCGTCGACGAAGCGGTTGCGCATCTTACCCAGGCTTTCGATCTCGGTCTCCACGAGGTCGCCGGCCGCCAGGAACGTGTTTGTGCCCTGACCGACGCCGCCGCAGGTCCCGCAGCTGAACACGTCGCCCGTCTCGAGCGCGAGCATGTTCGAGGCGTACTCGATCTGCTCCTCGGGTGTGAAGATGAATTGCGAGGTATTGCCGTTCTGCTTGACTGCGCCGTTGACCGTCAGCCGGATCGCGAGATTCATGTGGTCGCGGACGAAAGCGCGCGGCACCAGATAGGGGCCCATCGGGGCAAAGTTGTCGTGGCTCTTGCCGCCGAGCCAGTCCGAACGCAGCGCCGGCCGATCTTGGCGGATTTGCAGATCGCGGCAGGACACGTCGTTCGTGGTCATGAAGCCCGCCACGTGATCGAGCGCACGCTCGGCCTTGATGCGTTTGCCGCGCTTGCCTATGGCGAGCGCGATCTCCGCCTCCCAATCGATCTTCTTCATGCCCCGCGGGATCGCGATGTCGTCGAAAGCGCCGCACAGCGTGCTCGGCGCCTTCAAGAATAGATATGGGACCGTCGTCGACTTCTCGCCGGTGAACCTGGGCCCCCCCGCGGGCGTCATGCCGGCGCGGATCATCTCGTCGACGTGTTCCTGAAAGTTCTGCGCGGCATAGAACATTTTGCCGGGCCGCAGCACCGGCGCAAAAATGCGCAAACCCGTTTGCGCAACCGCGGCGCCCGCGGGGACACCATCTTTCTTGATGAAAGCGACCATCTCCTGCAGCACGGCGAAATTGGCGTCCCAGTCTTCGAGCAGATCGCGGATGCTGTCGGTGGCGCGCAAGGTCGGACCGCCGCGTGCGGCACGATAGGCCGTGTGCGCTGCCGAGAGGTCGATAGCTTCGTCGCCCAATACGAGAGCGGCGAAAGGCTTTGTGCTTGTGTTGACCCTCGCAATCGTCGCGAGTTTGAAGGGCGTGCCATTCATGGGTCGGGAACTCTCCGCTTCAGCATCCGTATGGACGACACAAGCTCTCAAGGCTCGGCACAGGGTAAGGGGACTGTTGCGGACGAACAAGGCGCAGGCGCGCCTATCGCGCGTCACCACCCGCCAACCTTGAGCTTCCACGAAATCAGGTCATGCTTCTCTGCAAAAACCAGAGATTAGTGATGGCCCTCACATTGGCAGAGCCATTGGTGTGTTATCGCTTGGCTCACCGGATTAAGTGGCGTCGAGCAGTGCGCTTTCGGCCTGCCGCTTCACTGACGCGAAGGCCGTTGCCAGACGCTATGGCGCGCCTCAAGCAGGGCACTGGATCAACTCGCTGCGGCCGTTGCGGCTGCGCAGGCGGCGGTGGCGAACTAACCCCTTGCGGCGGCGCTACGGCCTGCTAGCCGTGCGGCAGCGGGCGCGACGTGCACCTTCATAAATCCGGCCGACAGCCGCACCGTCGGCAAGCACGCCATAGTTCCACTCGCCGGAGGGCCGGCTTGCCGAGGTGCGTTTGAGGATCAGCGCAGTCATGTCGTCGCCGCCACGTCGAGCTTCGCATCGCAGAATAGCGCCAGCTCCATCGTCTTGCTGAATCGGCCACGGTTGCCCCATCAAGCAGCAATTCGGCTGCCTGTTGCCGTTGCGCCCTTGTCTCGCGCTGTTTCGACAGCGCCAACATATAGGCGCGGGCATCTTTGACCGCGCGCGGCGTGCCGCCGTCTTTGGTGACAAGGGGCCGGGTTAGCTTTTGGGAGAGGTACGGGGACACGGCCGGAACATAGGCGCCCCAGACGGCGATTGCGAGCCAGCGGCGTGTCCGACTGCTGGCGTAGCGGGGCGCATCGCTGCCATGGCGACATAGCATTTCTGCGCCTTGCGTGACTGATATAGTATCGACGTGTCTAGGGCACCTTGATCCCTAGATGTTCGCATTAGTTCTCCTTGGAAGCCCCGGACTCTGTGCCCGGGGCTTTCTTTTATGCCGGCGGTATTCCGGTCGTGGGGGTTTGGGAACGCTATGCGCACGCGCCGCGTTGCCTCAATACGGGCGCGATATCATCATGGAGAGCCATCATGAACAAGCTCAGTGTGCTTGGGATTATCGTTGGAGCCGCGTTACTGAGTGCGGCGCCCTTCTCGCTTCAATGGTCGCAAAAGAATGTGGCGCTCTCCCTCGACAGTGCTGATGCCCGGGTAGGGAGACCGCTAACTGCGACGAGCGTTGCAGGCGTCAATCGAAGGGTTCACCGAAGGGCATATCGCCGCGGATATTACTATTATTAGCGGCTGGGGCCCGTGCGTTAGTCAGTTGGTCATGACGCGCCCAGCAGCGCTGCGTCATGATAAGTCCCGGCCCGTCGCGGGTCGGGGCGCATCGCTGCCATAGCGAGACAGCAGTTACCCGATGGCATTGGCCGGCACAGCGGCGACCGAATTACAAAACCGCTGCTCTACCACTGAGCTAACCCGGCAAATCAATGGCTTAGGTAGTGTCCGGTCCCGGGTTTGCTGCCCTTTGCCACCACTCGTTTCTGCAGGGGCGCCTGTAGGGCACCGTCAACGCGGGCGGCGGCGTCCTCTTGTATCCCCGGAATAACATGAGAATACAAATCGAGCGTGATCCCGACCTTGCTGTGTCCTAGGCGAGCGGGTTCTAGTCTCACCGAGCGGCGCTTTTGCTACGGCCTGGCGCGCAAGTACTAGCCAGCCCGCGCTCAGTCCGTTGCGTTCTTGATCGCTGTTTCGAAGCTCTTTGCGTCAAAGGCCGGCATGCTTTGGATCCGGCCCAGACGCTGGGTGGAGTACCAGACGGAGAACGCGAGCATCGCCTCCGGATTCGGGGCATCGACGATATCGACGAAATCGTAGTAGCCCTGCGTGTAGTGGATCGACTCTATCTTGATGCCCAGTTTGTCGAGCTTTGCCTTGGCCTTCTTTAATCGCTCTGACTGCTTGCTCGCGTACTCCGGGCTCAGATTTCCAAGCAGCACATATTTCATGGCCACCTCCACGTCATGTGGATCGTTTTGCGTGAAGACCACGCAATTATACGCCTTCTGGCGACCAGCGCCCATGCCGTTCGCATTACCGCCCGCAATTTGAGCAAAGCGCCTGGGGTGCGTATCGGACCGAAGCCGAGGCCAGTCTTCATGGTCGGCTCCGTCCCGGCGATTTGTGTCACGTAGGGCAGGTGTTTGCCACTCAGCAGCCATTCCCTGCGGAAAGTCGGGCGCTATAGGTAAAGCGGACATCGGGCGAAGCTGCTGCCTGCTTTGGTCCGACGGTTTGACCCAAAGCGGACATGAGTGGCCGGTTTTGCTGCGATGCACGGCCCTAACCTGCTATAGTTGATCTGCAATTGCAGGGTCTGAAGCTATTGGGGAGGATATCGTGAAAATG
>Ga0124850_1000011_pt1 | contig 15265 bp, 11 predicted proteins | sample PanSoiMetaGPlot1_FD_97462 | JGI IMG/M metagenome (GOLD analysis project Ga0124850, IMG submission 97462) | Tropical forest soil microbial communities from Panama analyzed to predict greenhouse gas emissions - Panama Soil - Plot 1 (PacBio error... | ecosystem: Environmental > Terrestrial > Soil >...
TGCTGCTTCGCCACGGGACCGCCAACGCCACCAAGGCGGAGAATCCCTGGCTGCAACTGGGTCAGATCGCCGGCGCGGTCGGCGGCGCCGTGGTGGGAGGCGCAGCGGGTGCGGCGATCACGCAGGGCGGCCAGTTCGGAGTCGGCACGGTGCTTCTCAGGTACAGCCGCGTACAGCCGCGACTTCGAGAAACAGGCCGACCTGCTGGGCGCGCAGATCATGGCGCGCGCCGGCTACGATCCGCGTGCGCTCGCGCACATGTTCGAGACGATTGAAGCCGACTCGAAAAAGAGCGCCGGTGGCAACCCGCAGTGGCTGAGCAGCCATCCCGATCCGGGGAACCGCACGCAATACATCAACAAGGAAGCAGAGTCGCTGACGATGGCGAGCGCCCCCGATTCGAAGGAGTTCGAGCCGATCAAGGCTGCGTTCGCATCGCTGCCGCGGGGAAAGGCGACAGCGAATACGGGTCGCGGCCGAGCAGATTCGGGCAGCGACACGCCGCCCGCCGTCGGCACACCGGGGCAGCCGGTGCCGCGGCCGACGTCGGAGTTCCGCGATGTCGCCGGCGGCCGGCTGTTCCGCGCCTCCGTGCCGGCGGATTGGACCAGCCTCCTCGCGAAGAGCTCGATCAAGGTCGTCCCGCGGAACGGCTACGGTCAGCTCGACGGACAGACGGTATTCAATTACGGGGTCGAGTTCGGCGTCGCGCGAGCCGCGACGCGCGACCTGGTCGCGGCGACCAACGCGTGGGTGAATGCCGCGACGCAGGAGAATCGCGATCTTCACTACGCCGGCGCGCAGCAGTCGACGCGAATCTCGCAGCGGCCGGCCGTCGCGACGCCGCTCGTCAACCGTTCGGCACTCGGCGGTCAGGAACGGATCACCGTGTACACGGCGTTCCTTGCCGATGGCTCGCTGTTCTACTACCTGACGGTGGTGCCGGAGAACGATGCCGACGCGTTTCAGGAGACGTTCAGGCGAATCGGCGACTCGATCCGGCTGACGGACTCGCGCTGATCGTCGTAGGCAGGAAGCGTCCGGCCGAAGCCGGACACCACGGCTGATCGGCCCTATTGGACCCTGCTCGCACGCTTCATCATGTCGCTCATCAACGCCTTCGCTGTCTGCAGCAGCTCGAGACAGCGAGGAGTCCTGTTTTCCGGCAACGGCGTCGTCTTCGAGATGAGCGCTTCGATGTCGGACAGCGTGTTCTGCAGCGCTTTGAACGCGACTGGATCGATGAACATGCGCCGAACACTACGTCAGCCGACGGTTACGCACAAGCCGCCAACGAACGCCGGTTTCACGCCGGTCGCTCGGCTGAAGCGTTCGCGGCCTCGCTTCCATACCGGTTCGAGATAGCGCGAAAGCTTTAGCTGAGCGTACGCCGGTCGGTGTATTCTCGCGGCCGATATGTGCACGCGATCGTCCCGCCTCGTCATCCTCCTCATCGCCCTCGCGGTGCCGTTCACCGGCGTGATGCTGCGCCAGCTGTTTGCCCAGCAGGGCCGCGTCGATCCGGTGCTCTACGGGGGCCTGCGCTGGCGGATGATCGGACCGTTTCGCGGTGGCCGTGTCAACGGCGTGAGCGGTGTGCCGGGGCAACCGAACACCTTCTATTTCGGCTCGGTCGGCGGCGGCGTCTGGAAGACCACCAACGCGGGCCGCACGTGGCAGCCGATCTTCGACTCGCAGCCGATCGCATCGATTGGTGCGATTGGCGTCGCCCCCTCGAATCCCGACGTCGTCTACGTCGGGAGCGGCGAGGCCGACATGCGGTCGCAGATCTCGTACGGCAACGGCATGTACAAGTCCACTGACGCCGGCAAGACGTGGACCCACATCGGCCTCGACGACACGCGGCAGATCGGCAAAGTGATCGTCGATGCGCGCAATCCGGACGTCGTGTTCGTGGCCGCGCTCGGCCATGCGTACGGGGCGAATCCCGATCGCGGCGTGTTCCGTTCGCGCGACGGCGGCCAGACCTGGCAGAAAGTGCTCTTCAAGAGCAACGACGTCGGCGCGATCGATCTCACGTTCGATCCGGCCGATTCGCAAACCATCTACGCGTCGCTCTGGAACACCCGGCGTCCGCCGTGGAGCATCTACCCGCCGTCGTACGGCCCGGGCGGCGGCGTCTACAAGTCGACCGACGGTGGATCGACCTGGCAGCAGCTGACGCGCGGCCTGCCGACCGACGGCGTCGGCCGCATCGGCCTCGCCGTCGCGCCGACCACCGGCACGCGCGTCTACGCGATCGTCGACGCGAAGGACGGCGGGCTCTATCGATCGGACGACAGCGGTGCGACATGGACGAAGACGTCGGGCGATTCACGCATCTGGGGCCGCGGCTGGTACTTCGGCAAGGTCGTCGTCGATCCGAAGAACGCCGATCTCGTCTACGTCTCGAACACCGGCGTGTATCGCTCGCGTGACGGCGGGCGCACGTTCGGTGAGCCGTTCAAGGGATCGCCCGGCGGCGACGACTATCACCAGCTCTGGATCTACCCGGACGACGGCAACCGGATGATTCTCGGTGGCGACCAGGGCGCCGTGATCAGCGTCGACGGCCTGGCCGATCATCCGACATGGTCGTCGTGGCTGAATCAGCCGACGGCGCAGATCTATCGCCTCTCGCCGGACAACTCGTTTCCCTACTGGGTCACCGGCGCGCAGCAGGACAGCGGCGCCGTCCGCGTCCGCACTCGGGGCCGGTTCGCAGGCATCACGATGCGCGACTGGGAGCCGCTGTGCGCGGGCGGCGAAGCCGGCTATACGGCGCCCGATCCGCTGAACCCCGACGTCGTCTACGGCGGCACCGTCGAGAAATGCAACGCGCAGACCGGCAAGATCGATCGCGTCTCGCCGGAAGTCGATCTGCCAACACCGCCGCGCCACACATGGACGCTCCCGCTGGCGTTCTCGCCAGCCGACCAGCACGCGCTGTACTTCAGCGATCAGTACCTGTTCAAGACGACCGACGGCGGCCAGCACTGGACGCGGATCAGCGAGGACATGACGCGTGAGAATCCGGGCGTGCCGCCGAATCTCGACGCCGCGACCGCCGCCGATGCGCCGGAGTCGCAGCGCCGCGGCGTCATCTATTCGATCGCACCGTCGCCGCTGCGCGCGCCGCTCATCTGGATCGGCACCGACGACGGCTACGTGCACGTCACGCCGGATGATGGGAAGACGTGGCAGAACGTGACGCCACGCGATCTGACCGCGTGGAGCAAGGTGGTGATGATCGAGGCGTCGCACTTCGACCCGAACGCCGCCTACGCCGCAATCGATCGCCATCGCCTCGAAGACAACGAACCGTACATCTACCGGACGAAAGACAACGGCAAGACGTGGACGAAGATCGTCAACGGGCTGCCGCGCGGCGTCTACCTGCAGACGATCAAGGAAGACCCGAAGCGGCGCGGGCTCCTCGTCGCCGGGACGGAACTCGGCGTGTTCGTGTCGTTCGACGACGGCGACAACTGGCAGTCGCTGCAGCTCAACCTCCCGGCCAGCTCGATGCGCGACCTCGCGTTCCACGACAACGATCTCATCATCGCAACGCACGGCCGCGGGTTCTGGGTGCTCGACGACATCAGCGTGCTGCGGCAAGTCACCCCGGACATGACGAGCGCGAACGTGCATCTGTTCACGCCGGCGGAGGCGATCATTCTTCCGCCGGCCACCGACGACGGCACGCCGACGCAGAAAGACGAGGCGATGGCGGAGAATCCGCCGATTGGGGCGATTGTCGACTACTACCTGAAGTCGGCGGCGAGCGGGCCGCTGACGATCGAGATCCTGAACGCGAGCGGCAGTGTGGTGCGGCACGTATCGAGCGCCGATCCGGTTTCCCCGATCGATCCCGGGACGCTCGTCGTCAACGCGGTGTGGCAGCGGGCGCAGGAACCGCCTTCCGCAGCGGCGGGTATGCACCGGTACGTGTGGGACTTCCGCCCCGATCCGCCCGCCGGCGGCGGCCGCGGTCGCGGCGGCCGGGGCGGTGGTGGTGGCGGCGGTGGCCGCGGCGGCCCGCCACCGGTTGCCCCTGGAAGTTATTCCGTTCGGCTCACCGTCAATGGTCAGTCGCTCACGCAGCCGATCGTTGCGAAACCGGATCCTCGCGAGAGGGCACGATAACGGGAGCCGGACTCGAGGGGAAGCAACCGCGGAGACCGCAGAGACCGCGGAGACTGCAGAGATTTTTTGAGGTCTTGACCTCGCACGAGCGATAACTGGTGTCGCGCGAAGGAAGATGTTCACGCCCTCCCCGGTCAAGCCTGCCGTACCGATTTCCATCGTCGAGTCGCTCGACGTTCGCGTCGGCACGATTCAGGCTGTCGGCGATGTGGCCGGTTCGCGCAAGCTGGTGAAACTCACGGTCGGCTTCGGCGATCACACGCGATCGATTCTCGCCGGGATGAAGCAGGAGCGCGAGAACCTGCAGGAGCTCGTCGGCAGGCAGGCCCTGTTTGTCGTCAACCTCGAGCCGAAGAAAATGGCCGGCGAGGTGTCGGAAGGCATGCTGTTCGACATCGGCTACGCCGATGGCCTGATGCCTGCGCTGGCGGTGCCGGAGCGGCCATTGCCTGACGGCGTCCGGGCGGGGTGAGGGAAGGTCGATGCGTCTCTATCTTTCAACTGCATTGTTGGCGTCGTGCCTGGCGGCACCGGTCTTCGCTCAGCCGACTCTCGAGATCACGCTGAAGCAGGGAAGCCGCCGAGAGGCGCAGACCAAGGAACAACTCGAGCGGCTGCTCAAAACCCACGACGTCTCACGCTGGATTTTCACGAAGTCGATCGTCGTCGACGAGCGCACGATCCCTCACAGCCATCCGGTCCTGACGTTGCACGCCAGACATCTCCAGGACGATGAGCTGCTGCTGTCGACGTTCGTGCACGAACAGTTCCACTGGTTCCTGGTGGAGAAGGACGCGGAGGCCAACGAGGCGATCAAGGATCTGCACCGGCTGTTCGCCACGGTGCCCGCCAGTCCGCCGGAAGGCGCGCAGGACGAGCACTCGACCTACCTGCACCTGCTGGATTGCTATCTGGAGTATCGCGCTGTCCAGCAGCTGCTCGGCGAGCTCAAGGCGCGGCAGGTGATGGAATTCTGGGCCAGCGATCACTACACGTGGGTGTACAGGACCATCCTCGATCGGCCGCGCGACATTGCCGCCGTGATGTCGAGACACCAGCTGCTGATACCGCTCGATCGGCAGTGAGTGGTGCACGGACCTGAAAGGGCGGCCGCGCACCTCGCAACTTTCTTATTGATGTCGCTGCGAGTCCTTACCAAACACTAACCGATCCCTCGCCATTCGCTAACCGTTCCCGCAGGATTCCCGCCGCGTTAACTCTTACATTGGAACGCGTTGACGGACCGCAGGTCCATTTCGTGAACTGTCAGTAGCAGGAGACACGATGAAACGAATGAACGCACTCGGGGCGACCGCTGTTGCCGCCGCGACGCTGGTCGGTGTCGCAGGCACGCAGGCAGCGGCCAAGGGCAACAACAAACAGGAATTCAACATGGTGCGTGGCGCCAAGCTGGTCGCGTCCGGCTGTCTGCCGAACGCCACGGCCAACGTGCGGATCAGACCGCGCGGTGCGGTGGAGGTGATGGACGTGGAAGTGGCGGGCCTTCCGCCGAAGACCGAGTTCGACTTTTTCGTGATCCAGAAGCCGGGCGCGCCGTTCGGCCTGGCCTGGTACCAGGGCGACATCGAGACCGATGAGAACGGCGAGGGCCATGGACGCTTCATCGGCCGCTTCAACGAAGAGACGTTCATCGTCGCCCAGGGCAGCGTGCCGGCGCCGCTCGTGCACAACAATGCGTTTCCCGATGCGATCACCAACCCGGTGACCAACCCGGTCCACACGTTCCATCTCGGTCTCTGGTTCAACTCCTCGGTCGATGCGCAGAATGCTGGCTGCCCAGCCGACGTCACGCCGTTCAACGGCGAGCACAACGCCGGAATTCAGGTCTTGAACACCAGCAACTTCCCCGATCTGCAGGGTCCGCTGTTCTTCGTCAAGCCGTAAGGCTTGTGGCGGGAAAAGCAACCGCGGAGACCGCAGGGACCGCAGAGATTTCTTTTCTTTACCTCTTTCCTGCGTTCTCTGCGCCTCTGCGGTTGCTTTCCCGCTGCTGCTATCCGCCTGCTAGGGGACCTGATCGGATTGCGACCGGAGACCGCAGAGATTACTTTTCTTTACCTCTTTTCTGCGTTCTCTGCGGTTGCTTTCCCGCTGCTGCTATCCGCCTGCTACGGGATCTGGTTCGATTGCGAGCGGCCGTGGCGCGCGCTGACCTCGACGCCGTGCATGTAGACGGTCGCGATGCGGCGCGTGTTGCCGATCGAGTCGAGCGGGTTCGCGTCGAGGACGAGGAAGTCGGCCGACTTGCCGGGCGCGAGCGTGCCGAGACTATCGAGCTCGAGGATCCCGGCGGTAGTGCGCGTCGCGGCGACGATCGCCTGCGCCGGCGTGAGGCCGGCCTTCACCATCAACTCCAGCTCGACATGCGATGCAAGACCGAACGCGCCGCCACCGCTGACGCCTCCGGTATCGGTGCCGAGCCCGAGCTTCACGCCCGCCTTGTGCAGGGCCGCGACGTTGCGCAGCAGGAGATCGGCCGACTCGATCGCGCGCTGCAGCGTCGCCGGCGCCGCCGCAGGCAGGAACCCGTTGCGCAGCTGCTCGATCTCCGCTGCCGACATCGTCTCGCGGACGATCGGTTCATCGAGCCACTCCGGCGGCCCGCCGTAGATCGCGTTGCGCTCGCCCCACATCGTCTCGAGGAAGAAGACGTTCGGCCGTTCCTTCAGCATGGCCAGCAGCTCGGCGTCGACGTCGCGATCGCGGACGCAGTGAGCGAAGCCGTCGACGCCGCTGCGTAGCAGGTCCTTCGCATCGTCGAGTGCCGCAATGTGCGCCATCACGCGCACGCCGTGCTTGTGCGCCTCATCGATGATCGCGCGGTACAGATTGGGCTTCAGCTTCTCGACGGTGCCGTTGCGATCGTCGACCCAGATCTTGATCAGGTCCGGCTTACGGGCCGCGAGCTCGCGAACCTTGTCGCGCGCTTCTACTTCCGTCGTGACGCCGTACGCCGCATCGCGCATCGGTACCCCGGGCCCGGCGTTCGGCATCGCGAAGCCGCGACCCGCGGTCAGGTATCGCGTCCCGGTGCGGTGCTCTTCCCGGATCTGGAAGGGAAGCTCGCCGCGTCCCGTTCCGGCTTCGAGCACGGCGGCGACCCCGTAGTACGACAGCCGATCGAACGTGTCGAGCAGGGTGTCACGGGTGTAGTTCGCGGCGGTGAAGGTCGTCCCGCGGCGGTAGCCGAGATGCACGTGCGCGTCGATGAGCGCCGGCATCACGGTCTTGCCAGTCAGGTCCACGCGCCTTGCGCCAGCCGCGTCGAGCGCCCCCTTCTGGCCGACCTGCGTGATGCGATCGCCGGTCACCATGAACGCCGCGTTGTCGACCGGCGCGCTGCCGTCGCCGGCAATCAATCGTGCGCCTTCGAAGATCGTCGCCCCGGCGGCGTCGGCCCGCGCGCGCTCGTCGGTCGGCGGCGCCGTCGTGTCGAGCGGTTCGAGCTTGACGATCGACGCGCCATGGTTGTTGCCCACCCAGAAGGTGACCGGCGTGGTGCGGTTGTCGACGAAGACGCGCCGCACGTTGGTGGCGCGGGGCAGCGCGTACTCGATGAAGCGGCCGGTGGCCGGATCGAGCCGGAGGATGCGATCGTTGTACTCACCGCCACTCCAGACGTTGCCGTTCTTGTCGGCGGTCACGTCATATGGATACGCGCCGGGCGTCGGCACGGGCCATTCCTGGAACTTCTCGGTGCGCGTGTCGAACATCCCGATGCGATCACCGTTGTTCTCGCCGAACCACAGCCGATCCTGCGCGTCCATCATGCCGCGGCGCGGCCCCGAGCGCGCCGTCGGCGTCTTGAAGATCTTGATCTCGCCGCTCTTCGCGTCGATGCGACCGACGTCCTCGGCGCCGAGGACGAGGAAATAGCCGTTGTTCTTCGAATCGGGAATCACGTCGTAGACGTTCGGCCGCGGAATCTTGTAGGGCTCGAACACGTCGAACCGTCCGCTCTTCGGATCGAGCCGGAGCACGGTGTAGGTGCCCGCGTCCTGCAGCCACACTCTGCCGTCGACGTGCGCCCGATCGGGGCTCACCTGGTTGATCTGGACGTGCGGCCCGTTCAGATCGGGCGGCAGGCTCCAGGTCTCGAACGTCTCGGTCTTGCGATCGAACTTCGCGATGCCGCCCTGGAACTGCATCCCGAGCCACGGGTTTTCATCGCGGTCGAAGCGGACCCCGAGGATGCCGGTCGGCGCCGACTCCTTCAGCGTCGGAATCTCGTACTCGACGATCTGCCCGCTTCTGGGGTCGAGCTTGCCGAGAATCTGCTCGCCGAAGCTCGCATACCACGCGGTGCCGGTCGAGTCGACGATCACGTCGTGCGGCTGCCGGGTCCGCTGCGGCAGGTCGTACTCGGTGTAGATCACCTGCGTCGCTTTGCCAGTCGGCCGCGGCAGGGTTTTGAACTGATAGGTCCATTGCGGCGCGGCGCTGAGATTGATCGTCGCGAGGTACTCGGCCTGACGCCGCCACGCGGCGTGTTGCTGTTCGGGCGAGATCGGGCCGCCGCCGATCCGCGGCGCGACCAGCTTCTGGATCTTCATCGGGAACGACAGCTGCGGATAGGTGGACATCCGCTCGATCACCGCCACCATCTGGTCCGCGGTGTACTTCGTCCGCGCGATCCGCTCGAGAGTGTGGCAGTGCGTGCAGCCACGGATCGACGATTTCTGCTCGGGGGTGCCTGGAAAGCTCGCGAGCCATTCCGCGTTCGAGAGCTGCGCGGCGACGTCCTTCGCCCGGCGCAGCTTCAGATCGGCCGTCGTCGCCTTCGCCGCAGCGATCGTCAGCGTCGGCGGCGGATCGAGATCGTAGCCGGTCGCCTTGATGCGCAGCGCGTACTGTCCCGGCTCGAGCCGCGATCGAGGGAAGCGGAAGCGGCCGCTCTGATCGGTGACCACCGTGGTCGTGATGGTCGAGCCGGTCTTTTTGGCGCTGACGAGCACGCCTTCGAGGGGGCCTTCGTCCGGCATGCTGACGACGCCGGTGAGCGCGGTGTCGTCTTGCCGCTGCTGCGCCTGAAGCTGGCGCTGCAACGGGCGCGGTGAGAGCGCGATGAGTCCGCAGACGACCGGCACGACCAGCAGCAGCCGTGATCGCATGGCGACCTCCGGGGCACATTCTGCCACGGGACAGCAACCCCGGAGCTGCCACGCGCTGCCCGACCGAAAGCAACCGCGGAGACCGCAGAGACCGCGGAAAGCAACGGCGGAGAACGCGGAGAACGGGGAGAACGCCGAGAAACAAGAAGTACTGGAAAAAAAGTCTCTGCGGTCTCTGCGCGCTCTGCGGTTGCTTTGCGTCCCGAAACCGGACGCGCGCGTGCCACAGGCGGTCGGTGCCCGGTCGGGACCGCGGCATTGGCGCGCGATTGCGGCGGCACATCAGTTGCGTCCGCCACTGCCGGCCCCGACGCGTCCTACGCGCAAGGGCGCATGAACCGCGGAGCTCGCGGAGCACGCAGAGGAGCGCGCGCGACGCGGCCGGCGTAGCCGGCCGCTCGATGCAACGCGAAGTGCCCGGCAAACGCAAAACCAACGATTTGCCCGTTTGTGTTTGCCGGGCTCTTCACGTTGCATTGGCCCGCGTCGCGGGCGTCGCGCGCATTCTTCTTCGTGTCCTTCGTGCCTTCGTGGCTTCGTGGGAGGCCGCTGCGAAGGCGGCGGCTCAGTGAACTCTGCGGACTTTGCACGCCCGGCGTCGAGCGTGTGGCCAGGAGCAGCAGTCACTATGACCGACATCAGAAACGCCGTGCGCGCGCTGCGCAAGGCCCCTGGATTCTCGCTGGTCGCCGTGCTGACGATCGCCGTCGGCATCGGCGCGAACACGACGCTCTTCTCCGTCTACGACCGGCTCGTGCTCAATCCGGTGACGATTCCGCATCCTTCGTCGCTGGTCGCGATCTGGGTCAGCAATCCGCAGCTGAACTTCAACGCGCCAGCGATGTCGTGGCCGCGTTACGAGGACACGGTCGCGCATGCGGCGTCGTTCGAGTCGCTCGGCATCTCGGCGTTCGACAACTTCACGCTCACGGGCAACGGCGATCCCGAGCAGTTGAACGGTCAGCGCGTGAGCGCGTCGTTTTTCCCAACGCTCGGCATCATGCCGATGAGCGGCCGAAATTTCACGTCGCAGGAGGACCTGCCGAACGGACCGGCAGTCTGCATCCTGAGTCACGAACTCTGGCAGACGCGCTTCGGCGGCCGCCGCGAGATCGTCGGCTCGACAATCACGCTGAACGGGCAGCCGTGGCAGGTAGTCGGCATTCTGCCACCGCGTCTCAGCCCGCCGTTCGCACAAGTGCAGGTATTCGCACCGCGGGTGTTCGAAGTGGGCGGGCTGACGCCGATTCAGGTGCAGAATGGCGCCGGCTACGCGCAGCCGATCGGGCGGCTGAAGGCGGGCCTGTCGCTCGCGCAGGCGGCGAGTGAGCTGACCACGCTCGGCCGCAGCTACAAGGAGCGGTTTGCCACTCGTCTCGACGCGAACAACGCCGCCGAGCCGCGGATGTACGTGGCCGCACTCGTCGGCAACCTCGAGCCGACGTTCTACACGTTGCTCGCCGCGGTCAGCTTGGTCCTGCTGATCGCCTGCGCGAACGTCGCGTCGTTGTTTCTCGGCCGGCTGACATCGCGCGTGCGCGAGGTTGCCGTCCGCCAGGCGCTCGGCGCGACGCGCCGCCGTGTCATGAAGCAGTTCCTCGTTGAAAGCCTGGTGTTCTCCATCATCGCCGCGACTCTGGGCGTCCTGATCGCGATGTGGGGCCTTGTCGCGATCCAGTCGATCATCGCGACGCAGCTGCCGCCGAACACCACGCTCACGCTGAACTGGCGGGCGCTGGCCTATACCGGCGCGGTCACGCTGGCCACGGCGCTGCTCGTCGGCCTGGTCCCCGCGCTGCAGGCGTCGCGCACCGAGCTGGTCGAGACGTTGAAAGACAGCGCGCGTGGATCGTCGAGCGAGCGCAGCGGGCGCCTGCGCGCGGTGCTGATTGTCGCCGAGGTTGCGCTCTCGGTTGTCCTGCTGGTCGGCTCGGCGCTGCTGCTCATCAGCTTCATCACCCTTCAGCGCACACCGCCCGGCTTCGAGGCGAAGGGTGCGGCCGCGGCATTCGTCGGCGTGCCGGCAGCACGCTACGGCACGCCAGCGCAGCAGGCTCAATTCTTCAACGAGGTGGCGGCGCGGCTCGAATCGCAACCGCGGGTGTCAGCGGCGGCCGCGGTAATCGGGTTGCCGATGTCGGGGTTCAACCCGCGATCGCCGTACAGCGTCGGCGGCCGTCCCGTCCTGCCGCTGCCACAGCGTCCGATCGCCAACCTCGGGATCGTCAGCGATCACTACTTCACCGTGATGCGGATGACATTCGCCGCCGGCCGCGCGTTCAACGAGGGCGATCGCGAGGGCGCACCAGGCGTGTGCATCATCAACCAATCGCTGGCGAAGCGCCTGTTTCCTGGCGAATCCGCGCTCGGCAAGATCATCCTCCGCGGCCGCGACGCGGAGCTGAAGGCAGAGATCGTTGGCGTGATCCACGACGTCAAGACGAATGGATTGAACGTTCCCGCGCCTGACGAAATCTACTATCCGATTCGCCAGGTGCCGCGGCCGGGGATGGCGATCGTCGCGCGCACGGAGGGCGACGCCGCCACGCTCCAGCCGATTCTTCGCGCGACAGTGACCGCGGTCGACAAGGATCAGCCGATCTCGTTCTTCGCGACGCTCGAGACCAACATCGCGCAAAGCCTTGGCGTGCAGCGGATCGTCGCCTCGCTGACGTCGACCTTTGCGGGTCTGGCGCTGCTGCTCTCCGCGATCGGGCTGTACTCGGTGCTGGCGTATGCCGTGTCGCGGCGGACGCCGGAGATCGGCATCCGGATGGCGCTCGGCGCGCAGCCGGGCCAGGTCGTCGGTCTCGTCCTCCGCGACGGACTGCGGCTCGTCAGCATCGGCCTGGTCGGGGGTCTTGCCGCGGCGGCCGGCGCCGCCCGGCTCATCGAAACGCTGCTCTTTGGTGTCCGCCCGCTGGACCCGATCGTCTACGGCGGCGTCGCGGGCGTCTTCACGATCGTCGCGATGCTCGCGTGCCTGGTGCCGTCGCTGCGGGCGTCACGAATCGATCCACTGCTCGCGCTTCGCGCCGAGTAGGCCAGGCGGGTCGAGCAGGTCGGGCAGGGCAGGCGGGTCGGAAGCGAATGAGCGTTTCCACGAGCGCGACGAGCTTAGTCGCTGCCATCGCGACCGATGTCTCCGACCGGTCCGACCTGCCAGACCTGCTTGACCTGCCTGACATCTCCCGCCTGACGTACGATAGCCTGATCGCGTCATCCGGGCTCCGGCCCGACTGTGGAGGATTGTCTCTATGCTCAAACGCCGCGTGCTCATCGCTGCGCTCGCTGTTCTGACTGTCACGCCGCTCGTTGCGCAAGCCCCGAAGGGCTGGAAGATGCGCGTCGACCGCAGCACCAGCGCGTCGGATCCCGACGCAGCCGGCAACATCAAGTTCATGCAGATGGGATCGGTACTGCACGCCATTACGCCGCAGGCGGCCGTCTTCTGGAACCCGGCCAACACGGCGTCGGGGAACTACACGCTGAAGGGGACGTTCACGTTGATGAAGCCGAGCGGCCACACCAACTACTACGGCCTCGTGTTCGGTGGCAGCGACCTGGAAGGCGCCAGCCAGAGCTACACTTATTTCCTGGTCGCGCAGGACGGGACGTGGCTGGTGAAAAAGCGCGCCGGTGAGGCGGCGACGGACGTGCTGCCGAAGACGGCGAACGCCGCCGTGAAGAAGCCCGACGCGAGCGGGAAGTCCGTCAACGCGCTCGAGGTTCGCGTCGGCGCCGACACGATCGATTATGTGGTCAACGGAACGGTCGTTCAGTCGAGCCCGAAGGCCGGTGTGAAGACGGACGGCAACTACGGGTTCCGTTCGAACCATCTGCTGGAAGTCCAGGTCGACGGCCTTGCGGTGACCAAGTAGGGCCTGGGGGGCTGGGGACTACGGTACTTCTCTTAGAGTGCGTCGCAAAGTTAGCTCGAGGCGGGTCCTGTCCGCGAACAGCCCTACCGGTTGCTCGCCAGAAAAGCACTCGTCACGGCCCACGGCTCCGCGCCCGGCGGGGCGGCCCCGTTCGCGGCCACCCGCGAGCGAGCTAATTTTGCAACCTGCTCTTAGTCCCCAGTCGCCAGTCCCCAGCCCCGAGCCGCCAGTCCCTAGTCCCCAGTCCCCCCACGTCGCTACACTGGACGCATGCCCGCCGCTGCCGTCGCTCCCGGCCCGAAGCCGACGCTGCTCGATTCGCTGATCTATCGACCCGGCCGCGATCCGCTCATGTTCTTCACGAGCCTGGCGCGGCAGTACGGCGACGTCGTGCAGTACCGCATGGCTGGCGAACGCGTCTTCCTCATCACCGATCCGCAGTACATCAAGGACATCCTCGTCACGCACAACCGGAACTTCACGAAGAGCCGTGGCCTCGAGCGTACCAAACGGATTCTCGGCAATGGACTGCTGACCAGCGAAGGCGCCGTTCACCTGCGGCAGCGGCGGCTGATGCAGCCCGCCTTCCATCGCGATCGGATTGCCGGCTACGGCCGCACGATGGTCGAGCATGCCGATCGGATGCGCGGCGGCTGGCGCGACGGCACGGCGCTCGACATCGCGCGCGAGATGAACCGCCTCACCCTGTCCATCGTCGGCAAGACGCTGTTCGACGCCGACGTCGAGTCGCAGGCCGCCTCCGTCGGCGAAGCGCTCACCGGCGTGATGGAATCCTTCTGGACGACGCTGCTGCCGTTCGCCGATCTGCTGGAGCGCCTGCCGGTGCCGCGGTTGCGGCGGGCACGCATGATGCGGGCACGCCTCGACGCGATCATCTACCGGATGATTGCCGATCGCCGCGCGAGCGGCCGCGATCATGGCGATCTGCTGTCGATGCTGCTCACCGCCCAGGATGAGGACGATGGCGGCGTGATGACCGATCAGCAGGTGCGGGACGAGGCGATGACCATTTTTCTCGCCGGCCACGAGACGACCGCGAATGCGCTGACGTGGACCTGGTATCTGGTCAGTGAGCACCCCGAAGCCTCACAACGCCTTCATCAGGAAGTGGACCGCGTGCTGCAGGGACGCCTGCCGTCGGTCGAGGATATTCCGCGCCTGCCGTACGTGGAGCGGGTCGTCACCGAGGCGATGCGCCTGTATCCGCCGGCGTGGCTGATCGGCCGCCGCGCGATCGCCGAGTACGCCTTCGGCCCGTACCTCGCGCCGCCGCGCGCGATTCTGATCATGAGCCCGTTCATCGTCCACCGCGACGCGCGATACTTCCGCGATCCCGAGCGCTTCGATCCGGACCGGTGGACGCCTGAGCGCAAGGCGTCGCTGCCGCCGTTCGCCTACTTCCCGTTCGGCGGCGGACCGCGCCGCTGCATCGGCGAGTCGTTCGCCTGGATGGAGTTGATCCTCATCGTCGCGACGATCGCGCAGCGCTGGGATCTGCGTCTCGTGCCCGGGCATCCGGTCGCGCCGCAGCCGCTGATCACGCTGCGTGCGAAGCACGGGATGCGGATGACCGTGACCGCGCGCACATAAATCACCGGCGTTGTATCCTTTCTGTTCCCATGATGCGCGTGCGGCGGATCCTCGAGACGGCGCTCGACTGCGACGATTTGCCGCGCACGGCCGCCTTCTACACCCGGCTGCTCGACGCGACGCCGATGCTGGACAGTGAACGGCTGGTCGCGATCGACGCCGGCGAGGGGACGGTGCTGCTGCTGTTTCAACGCGGCGCCGCCGGCGATCTCGAAACGCCGGGCGGTGTGATTCCCGGTCACGAATCCGGTGGGCCCGGCCATCTGGCGTTCGCGATCGATGCTGTCGCACTGGCCGATTGGGAAGCGCGCCTCGGCGCGCTCGGCATCCCGATCGAGAGCCGCGTCACCTGGGAGCGTGGCGGCGTCAGCCTCTACTTTCGCGATCCGGACAATCGATCAGTGGAGATCGTGACGCCCGGGATCTGGCCATGCTACTAACGGACGAGGGAGTGTGGGACTGATGGGCCCGTGGGTTGGGCAGGGTAGGACCGAT
>Ga0124850_1000013_pt1 | contig 14899 bp, 12 predicted proteins | sample PanSoiMetaGPlot1_FD_97462 | JGI IMG/M metagenome (GOLD analysis project Ga0124850, IMG submission 97462) | Tropical forest soil microbial communities from Panama analyzed to predict greenhouse gas emissions - Panama Soil - Plot 1 (PacBio error... | ecosystem: Environmental > Terrestrial > Soil >...
CCCCGAAGGGGTCAGCGCTCGAGCGAGAGCGCCGGCGGCGGATCGCATCTCGGCAAGCCGGGGGGAACGCCCGCCAGTCGGGGGCCCGAACCGCGGTAGCGCATTTGCCTCTTGCGGGCCGAGCGCAGCGATGATCCGCATCACCCCATCGATCAGCATTGGCGAGGGCGAGCTCGAGGAGCATTTCATCCGCGCCTCCGGGCCCGGCGGGCAGAACGTCAACAAGCTCTCGAGCGCGGTGCAGTTGCGCTTCGACGTACGGCGCTCGCCGAGCCTTCCCGAGGGCGTGCGCGCGCGGCTCGAGCAGCTCGCCGGGAGACGGCTGACGCGCGAGGGCGTGCTGGTGATCAACGCGCAACGCTATCGCACCCAGGAGCGCAACCGCGACGACGCGCGAGAGCGCCTCGTGGACTTGATCCGGCGCGCCGCGGTACCGCCGGCTCCTCGACGGCCGACGAAGCCGAGCAGGCTCGCGCGCGAGCGCCGGCTGCAATCGAAGAAGCACCGCGCCGCGATCAAAGGCTTGCGCCGCGCCAAGCCGCCGCTCGAGTAGCCCTCATGCTGAGGAGCGTCGCAGCCAAACGAGCGCGGACGGTTCCACAGCCGCGGGCGCTGCGATGCGTCTCGAAGCATGAGGGCAGTCGCTGCGGGGCGTCCTCATCCTTCGAGACGCGCGCACGCGCGCTCAAGTTTGCGGAAGCGTCTCGCACGCGCACTCCTCAGGATGAGGACGAGCACCGCGTAGAAACCCTCCTATTCACTTTTCAAACAGCCGATCTCGTTCCCGCGGCGCGTTTTTGCGCCCGGGTTTTGCTTTTTGGCTTCGCTACCCCGAATCTTTAGGGGTGGCGGAGCGCCGAGAGTCGTACCGGTGCTTGCGAGGGATGTGCGGAAGGCCAAATAATGCCGATAGGACAGGCACTCCTCGCCCGTTATCCCGCTCGGGGTAACGTATCGGGTAACGCGCTCAGAGGCCGCCCAGGGGCCTTCGTAGCCCTCGCAGTCCAGGCTAGGGGCGGCTCGAAATAACGCGCCAGAGCCACCGGACGGGCAACGCCGATGGCCTCATTGCAGGATATGACCGACGACGATGCCCAAGCCCCAGGGCGAGGACGCGGCGTCAGAAGTAGTAGTGATACCGGAAGTTTCCCTCCTCGGAGGCGCATAGGTTGCTCAGTCCAGTTTTTCTATTTGGAACGGATTCGCTTGGTCAGTTGACCGCCAAAAATCTTCCGCGGTCTGCTTGGTCAAAACCCGGCACTAATTGCGGCGAGTGCTGTTACATCGCCGATAAATAGCCGCCACCGCTTTGAGAGGTTAGGTCCGCTGTCGCCCCGTCGTATCCAGCACCACGAATTCTGGGGGAACACCCCACCGCAGCGGCAGGCCACTCGTTCCGATGCCGCTCGTCACATAGAGATATTGACCCCGCTCCTTCACGAGGCCGTGGGTCCAGCGCCGCGGCGCCTTTGTGGCGGTGCGAACGATACCGATGCCGGGAAGCCTGATCTGCCCGCCGTGGGTGTGGCCGGCCAGCATAAAATGCGGGCCAGTGGGCAAGTGGGCAAACCAGACGGGATCGTGTGCGAGCACGATCGTCGGCCGCTCGGCCGAGAGGCCCGCGAGCAAGGCATAAGCTTCGGCCCTAGTTACGCGGGCGTCGGGCACTCCAACGACATCGATGGCGTGATTTTGAAATTGCATGCGGCGACGCGCATGGTCGAGCACGGGAATGCCATTACGCTCGAATGCAGCGGCTACGGCGCGCTCGCCATAGATGTAATCGTGGTTGCCAAGGATTGCGAAACGACCGAGTGGCGCTTCAAGCCGTGATAAGATAGCCGCGATGGTGCGCGGCGGTACCCGGCCGCCTCCGAATAGCTGCATATTCACGTAGTCGCCGCCGAACAACACGAGGTCGGGCGCGAGCGCCGCGACCTCGTCGACAATCACGTTCAGACGCGCCACATCGTCCGAATGCGATCCGGTGTGAAGATCGGATAGAAAGGCCACGCGCAACGGGCGCCGCCATTGTGGCCATCCGGCGATCTCAAGATTCAGCCGACGGATGACGTGCCGTTGCGCGCGGCTGATCTCGGCTAGCCATCCCTTGCGGCCGATCTCATCGTGAAACGGCGGCCGGGCGAAGGCGCGGGCCAAGCGACCTCTCGCGCGCTGCCCCGCAACTTTTCGCATATATTGCTGCATCATCTAATGGTCGGCCGGGACCTTGACTGCGCCGATTAGAGGAGGCCTTCGCGAGCTTTGTCCAACAACGTCTCGGACGCGATCATCGTCGGCATCCCAGGCTTGAACCCTGATTCGAGGCGGCGCGAATAACCGCGCTCTGACCGCTGTGCTACTTCACAGCCGCCACGAACGTCGGATTCGTGCCGCCATCGACACCGGTTGTAACCGGCACGGTCGGAATCCCGCGGTTAATCAGCTCCACGGTCTCAATGTCGTCACGGCGCTGTTTCTCGCGTACCGCGGTGGCGATCTCCTCCCGTACCTTGTAGGCGGGGCAACGCTCGGCAGGGCTGAAGCTGTCCGTGGATTCTGCATCGAAAATGTAGCGCCTCTCGCATACGTCGACCTTGGACTCGAGGTGCGTGACCTCGAAATGGTCATGGCCGTGCTTGAGCATTTTCCAGAATGCCATGTGCGGCGAATTGCGATGCCTCGCCATGTTGAGTGGGGTCATCCTGAATGGATAGGCCTGGATCTGGAACGAATCCTGGCCGCCTGCGAACGATTCGCGCGCGAGCGCGTAGATTTCCGCGATCTGCTCGTCGGTCATGGCGTAGCAGCCGGAGGACGAGCAGCCGCCGTGGATCATCAGGAACGCGCCGGTGCGGCCGTGCGCCTGATCGTATGCATTTGGGAAGCCAGTATTGATGGCGAGATAGTTGTCGGAATTCGGATTCATCAGGCCAGGGGTGATGCTGTAGAAGCCCTCCGGCGCCTGGCGGTCGCCCGTTTTGAACTTGGGGCCCAGCTCGCCCGACCAGCGACAGATCGGATAGGTGCGAAGCAGTGCAAAGCGCCCGCTGTTGTCCTGCTTCCAAACCTCAAGCTCAGCCTCCTCCTTAAAGATGCGGATCAGGATCGGAGATTCCTTGTCCATGTTCTTTGCTTTGAGCGTGGCCAGTATACGGTCTGACAGCGGCTGCATGTGACGGCCGGCCACAGGCGTGCCGCCGGCGCACCCGGCAAGCGTCACCGCTGCCGCGACCGCGACCGACGCTACAAGCGCACGCAGCAGAGCTCCTGAGCGAAAGGTAATTTGATGGCGCACGCCAGCCCCAATCCCGAACATAGGACGATAGGTCGGAACTTGGGTGAGATCAGGGCAACGGCCAACCGAGCCGCAATTCAGCTTTCAGTTGGAAAACAAAAGCTTACTCAACTTCCTGGTACACCATCCTATCGCGGTGTCGTGCTAGGCTCCTGCTCGAGATCAGTGCACCAATCTCTTTAGGATTCCACCGCACCATCGGCACGCGCAACGGCCTCGAGGTGCTCGATCTCGCCCGCACCAAATGGCTCAAGGAAGACCACGAACTCGGGCATGCTCGGTCCAAGGCGGAAATCCGAAACGGTTGAACGCAAGAGCCGATCTTGATCTTGCTTCGAAGCGCTTGAGAAAGCTCGTCTGATTGGTTGCGACGTCTCAGCTAAGTGTTTAATTTGCCTGGAGGCCACGCCCGGAATTGAACCGGTAATCGGCCCAATGTCCCTGCCCGAGAGCGGACATGGCACGGTGATTTATGAGTACACGCCCGGCGATCGAGCGAGAGCCCGGAAGGTATTGGTCCTCTTGGAAAGGCAAAACACTCGCCAGACCTCAAAAATAAGGACAACATAGCCTCGCCCACCCGGAGGTGAGCGTGCGCAACTTCCTCCACGATCATGTAGACCCTGGCGTATTTGATCCTGACGCCGTTCGCACCTTGATTGCCGCATTCGATGGCGCTTGGCAGTCCATCAAGGCGAGCGGGGCCAGGCTTTCGGGTCAGCAAAGCGAGCTTACGCGGGAATTACTTGCAAAGTACATCATTCAACAGGCTCGGCAGGGCGAGCTTGACCAATGCCGTCTGCGCGACTGCGCCCTGCTTCACTTGGCTCAGTCAAATCTGAGATGTCCGCCGTCCCGCCGGAAATAATTCCACATCCAGTGTTTCCCACATCTGATTACCGTTAGGAACGCGCTTGGCGGGAAGTAGGCGGCGTGTCATTCGCGCCTTTGGAAATAATTTGGCGGCCGGACTGAACGAAACCGCCGCTCGCGCATTTAGGTGTTAGGACGTTAATCCGCGCGGGGAAGGTTCTTTGTCGGAGAACTTGTCGCGATGTACCGTCCGGCCAAGATACCCTTTGATGGTATGGGGTTCCCGCTAATACTGGCCGGCGGTTTACGGGCCGTTTTTGCCGACGTTGCTTCGACTCCGCTGCCGGAACGCTTGGCGTCGCTCATGCGCTTATTGGGTGCCGATGGCGACGAAAGCTCAGGGGAGGAGCCTGATCATGGGGCAAGCACTGCAGAAACGTCGTGCCGTGTTGATCGTCGAGGACGACGCTGAACTCCGCAGCCTGACGGCGGCGCTGTTCGACGACGAAGAAGTGGACACCATAGAGTGCGAAAGCGCAGAAGCAGCGCTGGCGACCCTGCTGATCGGCGGGCGTGAGGTCGCCATGATCTTCGCGGACGTGCGCCTTCGCCGCGTCATGGACGGCATTGATCTGGCGCGCGAGGTGAAGATGCGCTGGCCGCTTCTTCCTGTGATCCTCACTTCGGGACATCCGCGCGAGCGCGTCGGCAAACTCCCGCCCGGTGTCGCTTACATGTCGAAGCCGTGGCAGCCGCTCAATGTCCTGATCGCCGCCGAACAGGCATTGGCATCTCGGGTGTGATGCGCCTGCCTTAGCTTAATTCGCGCCAATTCGTTGCCGGGATCAGCTCCCCAAGCGCCCGGTCGTGCAGTCATCGTTCTCAGAGAGATTTAGGAGAACGCCGATGCGCCGCATCCGCTCGCCCTGCTGCGCGCGCGCCGCCAGCGGCCACGCGGCTGCCGCGCCGCCGAGCAGCGTGATGAACTGGCGGCGCCTCACTCGATCACCTCGTCGGCGCGCGCAAGCACCGTCGTAGGTACGTCGAGGCCGAGTGCCTTTGCGGTCCTGAGGTTGATGACGAGTTCGTACTTGGTTGGCGCCTGCACCGGCAGGTCGGCGGGCTTCTCGCCTTTGAGGATGCGATCGACGTAAGCGGCGGCACGCCGATACCCGTCGACTTGGTTAGCTCCATACGAGATCAGACCGCCGCTAGCGACGAAATGGCGTTCGAAGTAGACCGCGGGCAGTTTGTGGCGCGCCGCAAGCTCGATGATCAGGTTTCGCTGAACGCTCGCCAACGCACTCCCCGTCACGATCACGCCGCCATTACTCGAACGCGCGAATGCAGTGACGGCGCGCTCGGTCTCGCTGTCGTCGCGCAGGTTGAGCGGGCTCACCTCCACGCCGACCGACCGCGCCACGGACTGGATGACGGCGAACTGGCCGATTCCGGTGATTGCGGTGGGATCGCGAAGAACCGCTGCTCGCGTCACGCCCGGCGCGATCTCTTTAAGCAGCTCCAGCCATTTTGCGCTCAAATCATATTCGAACACCAAAAAGCCAGTGGCGTTGCCGCCCGGCCGCGACAGACTTTCGATCAAGCCTGAGCCGACCGGATCGGCAGCGAACGGGAACACGATCGGGATCGTGCGGGTGGCCTGAAGCATATGCACCAGAGAAGTGCCAGGGGCCAGAATGACATCTGGCGCCAGGGCGACCAATTCCGCAGCGTATTTGCGATAGTTTTCAGGATCGGCTGCGGCAAAGCGATGATCAATCCGCACATTGTGGCCGTCGCTCCAGCCCAATTGCTGCAACCGCTGCTGGAATGCCGCAAGGCGTTCCTTGTCTTGCTGGTCGTCCATGGCCGTGGGCGAGAGCACGCCGATGCGCCGCATCGGCTCGCGCTGTTGCGCGCCCGCCGCGAGCGGCCACGCTGCCGCCGTGCTGCCGAGAAGCGTGATGAAGGCGCGCCGGTTAAATTGATGCCGGTTAAATTGATAGAGGTGCATTCGGTCCCTCGCCAGCCAGGACGGGGGGTTGCAGGATATCGAATTGGCAGGGGTTCGGGTAGGCGAATGGCCACCACAACCCGAGCACAGCACCGAGCGCGGAGCGTCGGAGTCTCGGTCACGGCGGCAGCACGCGGCGCGGGTTAGCAGCCACCAGGATTTACCCGATCCACGGCGGCGAGACGACGTCGCCGCTGGTGAGCTGGAGCGCGTCGATGTAACGTCCCGCCGATCAGCGCGCGGCCTCGGCGCCGCTGAGCCTGGCGCGCTCGGCCAGGGCGTCAGCCAGCATCATAGTCGGCGCACCTTTTCGGTCTTCTAGAGTCGGAGATCGGACCGACAGCTATTCTTGCCTATGGCAGGATAGTCCCAAGCTCGCATCGCGATTTTACCCTCTTGCGTTGCGGGCCATAACCCTAGCCCCGCCGAGAGTGGCCTCTCGGGCGGGGCTTTCTTCGGACAAGCGCGACAGAGGACCTACCGCAGACCGGCCACGCCAAGACCGCCAACAACGGAGTCAGCCATGGGTAGAAACGCAGAACGCGCCGTCTTGGAATGTTCTATCTGCCATAAGCCTTACACCGGCTTCGGCCACCACGCCGAGCCCGTCAACAAGGGCCGCTGCTGCGACGTGTGCAACGACAGAGTCGTGATTCCGATACGGATCAGACGAATGCGCGAAGCCGAGTTGGATCGCATAGACCCGCAGCGCAGATGACGGACAGGCGCGCCGGGCAATTAGGACAGAGGGCCTACCTTTTCGGCCACTCGCGCTTCCTGGACGGCTCGGTAAACCTCGACAGCCTTTCTGCAAACTCGTAGCTGCGGGCCAGATCGAGCCAGCGCTGCTCCATCTCGAGATAACTCTCGATCGAAGGTGCGCTGAGGGCGGTTTTAGACAACCGCTTGCATTCCTCCGCACGGCGAAGGCACTCGCTGATTTCTTCACTGAGGTTCTGGAGGATGGCGCGCTCCGTTTCTCAGGCGGGAGCACGACCTAGTCTCTCAGCCATCGGCGCCCCTGAAGAGGTCCGCTGCCGGTGATAGTGAAATCCTATTGCTGAGTTCCGTCCGGATCTGTGCGATATGCGACTCTGCGCACGCTTTATTATAGCGCCGAGGCGACGCGCAAGCGCGGGGCCGCTCCGTCAACCGCCGCCTGGCGCCCCACGCACCCTCGTCGCAGGTATGAAGTTGGCGTTTCGGTAGAGGACCCCATGTCCGCTTGGCACATTGCTGAACAAGCTGCGTTGCTCGCAGCGGCAATTGAGCCAAAGGCCGCGGCGTGATGTCTCGGCCAGCGACGCTACAGGGGTGAAGTAGCGTGCCTATCTGGCCACAGCTGGCCTTCGCTGACTGCCCTTAGGCGTTTGCGGCTCCAACAGCACGCTCGTGACGTATACGCACTTGGGACATTCGTAACCGATCAGTCCATTTTCTCGCAGAGTTGGCTCGATGCGCACCACCTCATCCATCGCGGCTCTACACCGCGGGCATGGCATGCTGGAATTCGTGCTCGGCTCCGACATAGTGTTGCGTCGGCTTAAGTTCGGAACCCGACATAAGCACAACGTTGGAAAGCGTGGGAAGTTCAGGAGGTTGTCGGTATTTTCTTGTGGGTGTTCCTGTTTCAAGAGTAGCGTTTGCACATTGGCAGGAACTGGACCCAGGCACCCGCTAACTGAGAGATAGTTGCGCTCTCGCCTGAAAAATGGCGCGCGCCATGCCGATCACCTTATTCCTCAATGGCGAGGACTTCGACCCCGAGACTACGCGTGTCCTCGGTGTTGCGTTCGAGCTTACTTGCGTCGCTCTGCGGGTCGGGGACTGCGCCGACGACGTCAAGCAAGCCATCGCCAACAAGGTCATTGCCCTTGCCAAGGCCGGCGAGCGCAACCCCGACGTGCTTTGCGAACAAGTATTGATCGACATTCGTAGGCCGCAGATGGAGGAGCCGTCATAGTACGGCTCGCGCGGCCCTCTCCTCACCCTGCCGCTGCATGACGCGCGCCGCCGGCCAGCGCAGCAAACGACGCTGTTATTCGATCACCTTGCACGGCCGGACGTCCGGCGATTTCGCTAAACGAAAGATTATGGAACTTCGCGAGGTCACTCCGGCTTCGCGCCTGAGAATTTGACCACCTTGCCCCATTTGTCGATTTCGTCGGCGACGAGCTTCCCGAAATCGGCAGGAGAGCCGGGAATGACGGTGCCCCCCAGTTCGGCGAGGCGTGCCCTGACGGCGACATCGGCCAAACCCGCATTCATTTCAGTATTGAGCTTGTCGATAATGTGGCTTGGCGTGTTTTTGGGAGCTGCGATGCCATACCACGCACTTGCCTCATAGCCCGGCAAAAAATCGCCCACGGTAGGAAGGTCCGGCAGCACTTGGGAGCGCGTCGCGGTCGTCACCGCAAGCGCGCGCAAGGCGCCCGATCGAATGTGCCCGATCGAGCTCGTCAAAACGTCGAACATGACGTGGACCTGACCGCCGATCATGTCGGTGAGTGCAGGCGCCGAGCCGCGATAGGGCACATGTACGAGGTTGACCCCGGCCATCATCTTGAAGAGCTCGCCGGCAATATGGACCGATGTTCCGGTACCGCCGGATGCCATATTGATCCTGCCCGGATTGGCCTTGGCGTAAGCGATGAACTCGGGGACTGTCCTCGCCGGAACCGAGGGGTTGACCTCCATGACGAAGGGGACGCGGATGATGGCTCCGACGGGCGCGATATCGTTGATGAAATCGAAGCTGAGATTTTCATAAAACGTCGCATTGACCGCATTGCTCGACGTGACTTGCAGGAGCGTGTATCCGTCAGGAGGCGCTCTCAGAGCCGCCTCGGTGCCAATATTGCTCGCAGCGCCAGCGCGGTTCTCGACGACGAATTGGTGGCCTAGACGCTCCGAGAGCCATTGTGCCATCACGCGCGCAACGATGTCGCTGGGGCCTCCGGCGGGAAAGCCGACGATGATGCGTACTGGGCGCGCCGGATAGGCTTGCGCCCACGCGACGCGCGATGCGGCCGACTGCGCGGCAGCGCCGGCGGCCAGGTGCAGAAAATTTCGGCGGGGAAGTTTCATTTCGACCCTTCCCTCTCTGTACCGAAAAGGATAGCACACCGCGGTACGGCACGAGACTGCTGCGCTGCATCGGATAGCGCAATAGGTAAAGGGTGTTGCCCCCGTCCGCCCCGACGCAATGTGCTTCGCTTATTGCGCCCGATGCGCTCCGCGGTATCCTTTCGCAAGCCCGGAGCAGGCCGGTCCGTTTCGCCACGTAGGAGGGCCATCATGAAGCATCCACTGCGGCTGTCGTTCCTCTCGTTGTGCGCAGGCCTTCTCACTGGCACGACTTTTCTCACGCCATTCGCTGTCGACGCCCAGCGTGGCGGTGACGGTGCGGCGCTCACGCGTGTTGCAGCTTGGCCCGCCGCGCTCGCCTTTCCGGAATTTCAAATCTGCCACATGCCGGCGGCGGCAGAGACCGTGCGCAGCGTGCTGCGCCTGGCGCAAACGCGCACCGAAGTGCCGCCCGCAGAAATCAAAGCGGCAACGCCCGCGCCCGCCTTCGCCGACAGCGAGCCGCCGCTATGGGAGGGCCTCGGGTCGCTCATGTATAAGATCACGACTGCGAGCCCTGAGGCGCAGGCCTATTTCGACCAGGGTCTGCGGCTTGCCTACGCCTTCAATCATGGCGAAGCGCAGCGCGCATTCCGCAAGGCGCAGAGGCTCGACCCCAATTGCGCCATGTGTTTCTGGGGCGAGGCGCTAGTGCTTGGTCCGAACATCAATCTGCCGATGCAGGAAGATGCGATCGCGCCTTCCTTTGCCGCCGCCGAGAAGGCGCGCGCGCTCAGTGCACCAGCGAGCCCGCGCGAGCAGGCGCTGATCGCGGCGCTCGCGACGCGGTACGCGGCCGATGCCAAGGCCGACCGAGCGCAGCTCGATGCGGCATATGCCGCCGCCATGGCGAATGTCGCGGCGAAGTTTCCCGACGACAACGATATTGCCGTGCTCTACGCCGAAGCCGTCATGGATTTGAGCCCCTGGAACTACTGGCAGCCAGGCGGAGTCGAGCCAAACCCCCAAAGCGCACCTATCGTGCCCACCCTCGAGAGCGTGCTTGCCAAGGATCCCAACCATGCCGGCGCGATCCATTTGTACATCCATGCGGTGGAGGCATCGGACAGGCCGCAGCGGGCCGAGCCCTACGCAGATCGGCTGCGCGGCGCGATTCCCGGCGCCGGTCATCTCGTTCACATGCCGAGTCACATCTACTATCGCGTCGGCCGCTATCTCGACGCGCTCGCAGACAACAAGACTGCGGCCGCGATCGACGAAAAATACTTGACCGACACCGATGCCCCAATGGGCGTCTACCGGCTCGGCTACTATCCGCACAACGTCCATTTCGTCCTCGCCGCGGCGCAGATGGCAGGCGATGGACCAACCGTGATTGCGGCGGCGGAAAAGCTGCGCGGCCTCATCCCGCAAGACATCGCACGCGGCATTGCTATCGCGCACCCGGTGATGGCGGCGCCGTACTTCGCGCACGCGCAGTTCAGCCCGCCGGAGACGATCCTTGCCCTCCCCGATCCGGGTGACGGCATTGCCTACGCCAAGGGCATCTGGCGCTACGCGCGCGGCATCGCTTACGTCGCGCAGCGCAACTTCGACGCGGCCGCCGCCGAGGCTAACGCGATCGCTGCGCTGGCGCGTGAGGCGGATTTCTCCTTGCTCAAGGCCTCGGGTGTTCCGGGGCAGGAAGTCATGACCCTCGCGCAGGCCCTGATCCAGGGCCGGATTGCGCAGGCGCAGGGGAATTTTACGGCCGCAATCGAGCATTTCCAGGAGGCGGCGGCGATTCAGGATCGCCTGCCCTACATGGAGCCGCCCTACTGGCCCAATCCCGTGCGCCAGACGCTCGCCGCGGCGCTGCTGCAGGCGGGACGTGTTCCGGAAGCGGAAGAGCAATTCGTGCGCGCGCTCAACCGCGCACCGGCCAACGGCTGGTCTTATTATGGTCTTTCGCAAGTCCATAAGGCACGCGGTGATGCTGCGGCGGCTGCACAGGTTGAGGCCGAGCTGGCGAAAACGTGGATCGGCGACCGAGCAATCTTGCAGCTCGGCAATTTGTAAATTGAGCTGCTGACGCTATCTGATCGGTTGTCGCGCTCGAATGGTGGATCTCTTCGCGGCGATCACGTCCGGCGCGAGCGCAATCAATTCCGCCGCGTATTTGCGAGTGCGCTCGTGTCGCGAAAAACCCCTTGAACGGTAGCAGATTTTCACCGTTCCGCTTCCGTCATTGCACGTCTGAACGTCCGACGTGTTGTCGTGTCAACGCCGCGCCCTGCAGTCTTTATGTGCCACCTTGCCACCTCGACCCGATTTCGCGGAACGGGTTATGGAATATATTGGCACGGTGTTCGGGGATCAGTCCGGCTTCGCACCCGAGAATTTCACTACCTTTGCCCACTTCTCGGTTTCGTCAGCGATGAACTTGCCGAATTCGGCGAGGGACATCGGCATCGGCACGCCGCCCAGATCGGCGAGCCGCGCCTTGATCGTGGGATCGGCGAGGCCGGCGTTAATTGCCTCGTTGAGCTTGTCGACGATCTCGGCGGGCGTGTTCTTGGGAACGCCGACGCCATACCAGAAGCTCGCTTCGTAGCCCGGCAAGAACTCAGCCACGGTCGGGATGTCGGGCAGCGCGTCCGAGCGCGTCACGGTGGTTACTGCGAGCGCACGCAGCCTGCCAGCCCTGACATACTCGATCGATGAGACAGTGGTGGGGAAGTAGACCTGCACCTGTCCGCCGAGCAAATCGGTGAGCGCGGGCCCGCCACCACGATAGGGCACGTGAACCATGTCGACCCCGGTCATCATCTTGAACAGCTCGCCGGCAACATGGGGCCCGGAGCCGATGCCAGCCGATGCCATGCTGATCTTGCCCGGACTGGCTTTAGCGTAGGCGATGAGTTCGGGAACCGTCTTGGCCGGTACCGACGGATTCACCACGATCACATTGGGAAAGCGGATGAGGCCCGCGACCGGCGTGATGTCACGGATGAAATGGAAATTGAGTTTGTTGTAGAGCGTCGCGTTGATTGCCTGTGCCGTACCGACCATGAGCAGCGTGTAGCCGTCAGCGGGCGCACGCACGACGGCCTCGGTCGCAATGTTGGTGCCCGCGCCCGGCCGACTTTCGACGACAACCGGCTGGCCGAGCTGCTCCGACAGCCATTGCCCGATGAGGCGCGCGGTGATGTCGGCCGAGGCGCCAGGAGGGTAACCGATGATCAGCCGCACCGGCCGCGACGGATAGGCCTGCGCCCACGCGAAGCGCGGCGCGGCGGAGATGGCGGCAGCGCCCGCTGCCAGATGCAAGAACGTACGGCGGGGAAGTTTCATTTTGAACCTTCCTCTCGCTCTACTTCACTCGACCACCTCGTCGGTGCGGCAGGTTATCTTTATGTGTTTGCGCCGGCCGGCAGGCGCACCATGAACACCGAGCCCTTGCCCGGTTCGCTCGTCACAGTCACATCGCCGCCCATCAGGCGCGCGAGCTTACGGGTGATGGCAAGGCCGAGTCCCGTGCCCCCGAAACGCTGTGCAGTCGTGGCATCGGCCTGGGTGAACTCCTCGAACAACTTGGCCTGCTGCTCCGCTGTCATGCCGATCCCGGTGTCGGCCACGGCAAGCTCGATCCGGTCGCGTCCGTCGGCCACCCTGCGCACCCGCAGCGTCACCTCGCCCTCCTTGGTGAACTTAAAGGCGTTGCTCAACAGATTGAGCAGTATCTGCCGCAATCGCATGGGGTCCACGGTAAGGCTGCCGAGGTTCTCTTGGGCGTCAACGACGAGGCGGTTCTTGTTCTGCTCGGCAAGCTGTCCGGTGGTGGAGATGACGTCGTTGATCAACGGCTTTAGCCGCACGATCTGTGGGTTGAGCTCCAGCTTCCCGGCCTCGATCTTCGCCAGGTCGAGCACCTGGTTGATGAGGCCAAGAAGATGAGTAGCAGCGCGGTTCACGCGCTGCAGCGGCTCCTGCGCCTTTTCTGTGCCGAAGCGGGCCGCGTTTTTGACCATCATCTCAGTCAAGCCGATGATGGCATTGAGCGGCGTGCGCAACTCGTGGCTCATGCTGGCGACGAACAGCGACTTGCGCTGGCTCGCCTCCGCAAGCTGCCGACTCTTGTCCTGGATGTCGTCGAACAGCCGTACGTTCTCGATCGCGATCACGGCCTGATCGGCGAACGTGGTGATCACCTCGACCTGCTTGTCGGTAAACGGCCGTGGGACTGAACGCGCCAGCACGAGCGCGCCGATCGGGTATGCTTCGCGGAGCAGCGGAACCGCGAGCACGGAACGAAAGCCAGTTTTTTCCTGGGCCTCACTCCAGGTGTATTCCGGATCAGCCAAAACATCGGGGACTTGGACAATCCGGCCTTCGAGCAAGGCTCGCCCCACCACGGTCCCTCGGCCCGCCTTAATCGCGACGCTCTTCAAGTAGTTATTGGAGTCGGCGCCGATGCCATAGCTCGTCGCGTAGTAATACGAGCCCGCGTCCTTCTGGCGCATAATCGCGGCCATTTGCGCCTCGCAATGTCGCGCCGCCGATACCGTCAATGTATCGAGTACCGCTTGGAGATCGAAACTCGAGCGGCTAATGACTTTGAGCACCTCGGCGGTGGCCGTCTGCTGCTGAAGCGATTCGCGCAGCTCGTTGAACAGCCGCGCGTTCTCGATGGCGATCACGGCCTGATCGGCAAAGGTCTGGAGCAAAGCAACCTGTCGCTCCGTGAAGAGCTGGGCCTCTCTGCGGCGGAGTGCGATCGTGCCAATCGAGACACCTTCTCGCATCAAAGGCACGCAAAGTATCGAACGGAAGCCCCAACGTCGTGCGTTTTCGCTGCTCTCGGGAAATTCGGCAACTTCCGTCGGCAGGTCAGCAATATGGAAAGCCCGCCCATCGAGAACCGATCGGCCAGCGACTGTCCCGCGGATCAGGGGGAGGGTCTCCGCAGGGATCGGACCGTGATGGGCTACGAGGAGGAGCCGGGTGCTGTCCGGACGCCAAATGGCGGAGTCATATGCGTGGCAAAGCTGCGCCGCGGATTCGACAAGCGTTTTCAGCACAGCCTGCAAATCGAAGGTCGAGCGGCTGATGACCTTCAGCATGTCGGCGGTGGCCGTCTGCTGCTGCAGGGATTCGCGCAGCTCATTAAGCAGGCGGGTATTCTCAATGGCAATGACGGCGTGCGCGGCGAAGTTCTGGAGCAGCTCGATCTGTTTTTCGCTGAACGGCCGTACCTCCTGACGAAAAATAATGATGGCACCCATCAGGGCGTGGTTCTTGATCATCGGCACCACGAGTAATGTCCGGATGCCGGCGAGTTCAATGGCGGCAACTGTTATTGGGTCGCGGTCAAGATAGCTTTGATCTGTACGATAGTCGGCAAGATGGACTAACTGCCGGGATTGGATGACACGCCCCATTGGAGTTAACGGGCTCACCCGATTCAACGGTGGCCGGTGAGGTCCTCGCTTTAGGTACTCCGCAAATGCCTGAGGTATGCCGAGCTTCGAAATAATCCGGGCGGAGTTACCCTCGATTCGGTACAGAAGTCCGAATTTAGCCTCGCAGAGGCGTGTCGCGTTCGCCAGCATGGCCTGGAACACCGGCTCAAGCTCGCCCGGCGAACTGCTGATGACTTGCAACACCTCGGAGGTTGCCGCCTGCTGCTCCAGCGCCTCGGCGAGTTT
>Ga0124850_1000014_pt1 | contig 14873 bp, 11 predicted proteins | sample PanSoiMetaGPlot1_FD_97462 | JGI IMG/M metagenome (GOLD analysis project Ga0124850, IMG submission 97462) | Tropical forest soil microbial communities from Panama analyzed to predict greenhouse gas emissions - Panama Soil - Plot 1 (PacBio error... | ecosystem: Environmental > Terrestrial > Soil >...
ATAAAACTGCCTTAAACGAACCTCTGCAGAAAACTGCCTTAAACGAACCTCTGCAGCATCGGCGCGATCACAACCAAGAGACGCTGGTTGAGATCACAGAAAACGAGGAGACGATGCCATGAAATCGTTTACCGCGACGCTTGCGATTACGAGCACTCTCCTCGTTTCTCCTGGTTGGGCCGATGAAACGCTTTTCCTGCTCGAAAGGAAAATCCCGCTGGGCGAAGTTCGCGGCCGCATCGACCACTTGGCGGTCGATCTCGGGCGCAATCGCCTGTTTGTCGCCGAGCTCGAAAACGACACGGTGGCGGTCATCGATCTCGATGCCTACAAGGTCAGGCGGGTCATTTCGGGCCTGAGCAAGCCGCAAGGACTTGGCTATCACACCTCGACGGATACTTTGTAACGTCGCTAACGGGGCGATGGAACATGTCGTCCGCATCGGCGTCGTGGCATTCCGAAATCCTGCGAAACTCGGCGCGTTTTCCATGCAAGACGGCGCTCCAGTTGCAAACGTCGACCTGTGCGCGAGCGCGTCTATGTCAGTTGCGGGGATGGCCACGTGGATGTTTTCGATACCCGGGAGAATTGCCTATCCTCGCATAAATCACATCGCAACGATTGCGGGAGCACGAACGTCGCTCTTCGTTCCAGAATTGGACGTGCTGTTCATCGCGGCGCGCGCAACGTCGTCGGAGCCAGCGGCCATTTGGGTGTTTCGGCCGAATTATTTGAACAAGGAGCCTTTCCCGTAGGCGGCTGCCGCCCCTGATGCGACCGGCCTTCGCGGCGAGGCGATCTCCCGCCGCGTCGTACTTTCCCCTTCTCCCCAGACGCACTTTGCTCCGTCGCGGCGACGCGTTAAAGATTGCCGCATGTCCAATGATTCCACCCGCCAGCATCTCATCGGCACCTGGAAGCTCATCACGGCAGTGCGCGAGGAAATTGCCTCCGGCACCAAGACCGAGTTTCTTGGGCCCAACCCGGTCGGCTACATCAACTACGGCGCCGACGGGCGCATGCTGGTGCTCACCGTGGGGAGCGGCCGCCGCAAGCCCGGGGGACCGAAGGCGACGTCGGCAGAGGTGGAAGCGCTGTTTCGCAGCATGACCAGCTATGGCGGCACCTACAGCATCGACGGCAACGAGATCACCCACCATGTCGACGTCTCCTGGAACCAGAGCTGGACCGGCACCGATCAGAAGCGCGTCGCCCGTTTCGAGGGCAATCGCGTCTATCTCTCGACGCCGCCTTCGCTCGATCCGATCACCGGCACGACGAGCGTGCGCACCATGACCTGGGAGAAGCTGGGTTAAGCGCATCCTGCGGCGGACGCCGCGTTGGGATCGCACCCTCGTCCGCTCACGCTGGTCTGAAGGCGATCGCCTTGTCGGAAGCAAGGGTAAGGCTGATGCGCGTGCCGGCGGGCCAGAGCGACATCCCTTCGTGTCGGGGCACGCGCAACAGCACGCGTCCCGATAGAGCCTCCGGCGCATCGACGTAGAGGTCGACGTGGCCGCCTTGATAGATCTGCGCCGCCACGATGCCGCGCGCCGCGACTGGCGCGTCGTGGTCGGCCGGGCGCAATTCCTCGGGGCGAACGAATAGGTCGACCATGGAACCGGTGGCGGCGCCTTGCAGCGTGCGGCTCGGCACCAGCACCCGCGTCGCGCCAAGCGCGACCGTGGCGACGGCTCCGTCGATGCGCTCGAGGCGCGCGCGCAGCACGTTGACGTCGCCGACGAACGACGCGACGAAACGGTCGACCGGCTGGCGATAGATCTCGTCCGGGGTGCCGAGCTGGCGGATACGGCCCTCCGCGACCACGGCGATCCGGTCCGACAGGCTGAGCGCCTCGCTCTGGTCGTGCGTGACGAAAATGGTCGTCACGCCAAGCTTGCGCTGAATCTCCTTGAGCTCGACCTGCATCGATGCGCGCAAGTTCCTATCGAGCGCCGAGAACGGCTCGTCGAGCAGCAGCACCTTGGGCCGAATGACGAGCGCGCGCGCCAGCGCCACGCGCTGCTGCTGACCGCCGGAGAGCTGGCGGGGTTTGCGATCTTCCAGGCCCGCAAGCTTGATGAGTGCGAGCGCGTCGGCGACCCGGCGCGCGATTTCGCTTTTCGCGACCCGGCGCATCCGCAGGCCATAGCCGACATTGGCCGCCACGTTCATGTGCGGAAACAGCGCGTAGTTCTGGAACATGATGCCGATCTCGCGCCGATACGCCGGGACATCGGTGATGCGCTGGCCGTCGATGGCGATCTCGCCGCTGTCCGGCATCAAAAAGCCGCCGACCAGGTTGCGTGGTCTTGCCGCAGCCGGACGGCCCGAGCAGCGTCATCAGCTCGCCGCGGCGGACCAGCAGCGACACGTCATCGAGCGCGGTGATCTTGCCGAAACGTTTGGTCACTCCGTCGAGCTCGACCGCGATATCCGCGCCACCGTTCGCCCGCGTCGCGGTCGTCGCGGCCGCAGCGGAAAGCCTGCCTTCAGCGGGGATGCTCAACGTTCAGCACCTTTGCGAGGCCAAGAAAGACATTGGCCAGCGTCAGCAGCGTTGCAGTGACGACAATGTACATGACCGAGATCGCGGCCATCGAGGGGTCGGCGTATTCGCGCACGTAGTTGTGGAGCGCAACCGGCAGTGTTTGCGTGCGCTGCGCAGTGACGAACAGCGACGCGGTAAATTCGTTGAACGACAGGATGGCCGCGAACAACCAGCCGCTGACCAGGCCCGGGAGCAGCAACGGCAAGGTGACGGTGGTGAGAACGCGGTGGGGCGGCGCACCGAGGCTCGCGGCGGCGAGCTCCAGTCGCGGATCGAGGTTGCGCAGCGAGATGCAGACGCTCCGCAGCACGAACGGCAGCACGAGCACGACGTGGCAGGCGACGATCACCGCATAGCCGCGCGCCATGCCGAGCTGCGCCGCGAGAATGAGAAAACCGAGGCCGACCGTGAAGTGCGGCACCACCAGCGGAGAGAGCAGCACGGTCTCGAGCGGGCGCTTGAAACGGAACTCGTAGCGCTCGAGCGCGAGCGCGAACGCCGCGCCGACCGCGAGCGCGATGGTGGACGCCCAGCCGGTCACAATGAGCCCGTTGTGGAAGCCGGCTTGAAAGTCTTCGTACGCGATCGCCTTGACGAACCAGCGCCACGACCAGCTCTCGGGCGGGAACGACAGAATCGCCCGGCTGTTGAAGGCGGCAAGGGTGACGACCAACGCCGGCAACAGCAAAAAGCCGAGAATGGCGCTCACGATGACGCCACCCAGCAGGCGCAGGCACCACTGCGACGGCAAGCGCGGCATCTCAGTGCAGTCCGATTTTTTCGAGCGGGCCGGCGGCGGCGCGCATCAGCGCCAGCACCGCGAATGTAAGCGCCAGCCCGGCGACCGAGAGGCTCGCCGCGAACGGGAAGTTGAAGCTCGCGAATCCGAGCTGATAGACCAGGTTCGCGACCATGTTGACGCGACCGCCGCCGATCAGCTGCGGAGTCGCGAACGCGCTGAAGGTCCAGGCGAACGCGGTGGTGACGCCGGCGATGATTCCGGGCGTTGAGAGCGGAAGCGTCACGGTGAGAAAGACGCGGATCGGGCCGGCACCGAGACTCGCGGCTGCGCGCTCGTAGTCGCGGTCGATGTGCGAGAGCGCCGCCGCCAACATGATCACCATCACCGGCAAGGTGACGTGGACGAGCGCGGTGACGACCCCGAACTCGGTGAACATGAATTGCACGGGCGCTCCGATCAGCCCGGCCTTGAGCAGCATCGAGTTGAGAAACCCGTTGTTGCCGAGCACGACGATCCACGAATAGGTGCGGACCACCTCGCCGAGGAACAGCGGTTTGACGGCGATCACCAGAATTGCGGACTTGAGCGCGACGTTTCTGGCGTGCACCAGCGCATAAGCGAGCGGGTATCCGACGATAAGCGTGAACAACGCCGTGAGGAAGCAGATCCAAACCGTGTCGAGGAACACCCGCGCGTAGAGCGGCTTAAGGAGCGCCGCGAAGTTTGCGAGCGTGAAGCCCCCCGGCTCCAGCGAACCCGGCACATAGGCCCGCAGGCTGTATTGCGTCACCGCCGCTAGCGCGGCCACAAAGCCGAGCGCGCACAGCGTGGCCGGCGCCACGAAGGCACGCAGGAACGGTCTCGGCGTCACGACCGCTCGGCGGGATGACACGGCGCGCCCGCGCCGCACGCGGCCGTCAGGCCGCTAGTTCATGATGTTCTCGGCAAACCACTTGCGCCACTCCGCGGTCTTCTCCGCGCGCAGCTTGTGATCGATGATGATGGCCTGCTTGTTCCACTGATCGGCCGAGGTGAACACTCCCGGCAGCTTGGCGACGGCGGGATCGAGCTTCGCATCGAGGACCACCGGGCTGCCCTTCTTGAACGTGGCAACTTCGGCTTGCACCTGCGGGTCGAGCGCGACGTTGATCAACTTGTAGGCGAGCTCCGCCTTCTTGGAGCCCTTCATGATGGCGACGGTGTCGATGCCGAGCACGGCGCCTTCCTTCGGGATCACGAGCGTGATGGGAACGCCCTCGCCGGCCATATAGTGCGCGTTCATCGACAAGATCACCTGGACCGGCGTCTCGCCGTTGGCGATGAGCTGCTGGCTGTTGGCGTCGTTGGTGTAGAACGCCTTGAAACTCGGCTTCAGCTGCTTGAGCTTGGCTTGCCCCTTTTCCCAGGTGGCAGCGTCGCCGCCCGAGAGCAGCGCAGCCACGACGATGAGATGACTGGGATCGAAGTCCGGCGCGGCGAGCTTGCCTTTGACCTCAGGTCCCCAGAGATCCGCCCAGCTCTCGAACGCCACGCCTTTGATGAGGTCGGGCCGGTAGCCGATGGTGTAGACATAGGCCCAGGTGGCGATGTGATACGGGCTGATCTTGGCCTGGGCGACCAAATTCTTCGCGTTCGGGACCTTGGCGAGATCGAGCTGCTCGTAGAGACCATCGTTGGCGTAGAGCCAGCCCACGTGCGACGTCGTGAACGTGATGTCGCTCTCGGGATTACCCTTGGCCAGCTTCTCTTTGTTCAGCCGATCGATGGTGCCGCCGGTGATGTACTCGACCGGCACGCCGGTGGCGGCGGTAAATTTCTTGCCGATGAGATTGTCGACCATGTCACGCCAGCTGCCGCCCCAGACGCTGACGACGAGCTTGTCCTGAGCGCTAGCCTGCGTCGGCGCCAAGAATGCCGCCATGCGTTCGGCGCCACGCGAATTTGCAAAAGCGTCGAGCAACGCCCGTGGATGTCCGGCTCGTCATTATTCGTTCAGAGCGCGGAGCTTGTCCAGCGCCGCGGGGCCGCCGGCTCGCATCCGCTGCCAACATGCCCGCGCGAGGCTTGGTTCACGCTCGAGCTTGAGGGTAGATTGCCTCCCGCAACGGGAGTGCATCGCGATGGGATCGCGCCTGGAGCGTAGCAACCGAGCCAACCAGAAGTCAGCCGGCAACGTCGGCGCGGCCTATCTCGCCTTATTGGCCGACCGTGGGGTCGACTATTTGTTCGGCAATGCCGGGACCGATTTTGGGCCGCTGATCGAGGCTTATGCGCAGGCGGCGCAAACGGGCATCGCAGTTCCGCGGCCGATCCTGGCGACGCACGAAAACCTCGGCGTCGCGATGGCGCACGGCTACGGCATGGTGTCCCGGCGGATACCGGCGGTGATGGTGCATGTCAGCGTCGGCACCGCGAACATGGTCTGCGCGGCTTTGAACGCGGCGCGCGAGAACGTTGCGATTCTGCTCACCGCGGGCCGGTCTCCGCTGACCGAGACCGGCTTGTTGGGGTCGCGCGACGGCTACATCCATTGGGCGCAGGAAATGTACGATCAGGCGGGCATGATCCGCGAAATCGTCAAATGGGATTACGAATTGCGCAACGCCGAGCAGCTGACCACGGTGGTCGACCGCGCGCTCGCGATCGCGGCAACGGAACCGCGCGGCCCCGTCTACCTGTCTTTGCCGCGCGAGGTCATCGCGGCGCCGCTTTCCGATCTCGAGCACCCCTCGCCCTCGCGGCTCGCCGCGGCGGCGCCCCCGGCGCCGGACGCCAGCGCGATTGCCGCGGCCGCACGCATGCTCGGGCAGGCAACGCGGCCGCTGATCGTGACGGCGAACGCCGGCAGGGACGCGGCGGTGTTCGCGGCGCTGACGCAGTTCATCGAGCGTTTTGCCATACCGGTCGTGCAGCACCGGCCGCGTTATCTCTCGCTGCCGTCATCCCATCCCATGAATCTCGGTTTCGATCCCGCGCGACTGGTGCAAAAGGCGGATGCGATTCTCGTGCTCGAGAGCGACGTCCCCTGGATCCCAAGCCGCGCCGCGCCGCGGCCGGACTGCAAGATCATCCAATGCGGACTCGATCCCTTGTTCGCGCGCTACCCGATCCGCGGTTTTCCCTGCGACGTCGCAATCACGGGGAGCGCCGTTGCGACGCTTGCCGCGTTGACCGCGGCGCTCCCGGACGCGCTCGACGCCGAATCGATCGCGCTGCGCCGGCGCTGGATCAAGGACGAGCGCGAGGCGCTGACGGGTGCCTGGAAAACCGCGCGCGATGCCGCCGCCCGCAAGGCCCCGCTCGATCCTGCCTGGGTGAGCCACTGCATCGACCGCGCCAAGGATCCGCACTGCATCGTCGTCAACGAGTACACGCTGTTCCTCGAGCATTGCGCCTTCGAGTTTCCGGATCTCTATTTCGGATCGAGTTCCGCGTCGGGTCTCGGTTGGGGCGCCGGCGCCGCGCTCGGCGCCAAGCTTGCGCGCCCGCAAAGCCCGGTGATGGCCGTTCTCGGCGACGGCGCCTACATGTTCGCCAATCCCGCCGCCGTCCATCACGCCTCGACCTTGCACGAGCTGCCGGTTCTCTTCGTCGTCATGAACAACGGGATGTGGGGCGCGGTCGAGCGCAGCACGCTTGCCATGTATCCCGACGGGTTGGCGGCGAGGAGCAACGAACCACCCTTCGTTGCGCTTCAAAAGCTGCCGGCCTTCGAAAAGATCGGCGAAGCGGCGGGCGGCTATGGCGAACGCGTGGAAGATCCCGCAGCGCTGCCCGGCGCATTGCAACGCGCCATGTCGGTCATAAAGGATGAACGGCGGCAGGCGCTTTTGAACGTCATCTGCGGACCGGGAGGAACGGCGTGAGGGGCGCGCGCGATGTAAGGATCGTCACGAGGCGATGCAAACCGCCGAAGCCCTCACGAACGCGCGCGCAGCTGCTCGCGGCGCTGCTGCAGGAAGCGGCGCACAGCCGGATCGGATTCGAGGCCGATCGCCCGTTGGTAGGCCGCATCGGCGGCAGCGACATCGTCCGCGCGCGCGAGCAGCCCGGCGCGCGCCGCCCAATACGGTTGATATTCGGCGAGCCGCCCGTCGTCCGCCACCTTATCGAGCGCCGCCAGGCCGGCAGCGGGACCGTGCGTCTCGGCAACCGCAATCGCCCGGTTGATCGCCACCACGGGTGAGCCAGTGATCGCAGAGAGGGCGTCATAGAGGCGCTCGATCGCCGCCCAGTCGGAGCGACCGGTGCGGCGGCGCACGACATGGGCCGATTGCACCGCCGCCTCCAGCTGATAGCGGCCGATCGCGCCCATGGCGCTGGCGCGAAAGAGCAGCGCCTCGGCCTCCTCGATCAACGGCGTATCCCACAATGCCGGATCCTGGTCGGCGAGCGGCACGTATTCGCCGTGCGCGTTGCGCCTTGCGCCTCGCCGCGCCTCGGCATGGAGCATCAGCGCCAACAGGCCGAGCGCCTCGGGCTCGTCGGGCAGCAGCGAGGCCACCAGCCGGCCTAGCCAAATCCCTTCTTCGGCGAGGTTGCGGCGGCGAACCTCGGTACCGGCGGGATCGGACCAACCTTCGGCGAAGGCGGCGTAGATCGCCGCGAGCACCGCATCGAGACGGTCGCGGAGCTCGGCGCGCTCCGGCACGCGAAACGGGATGGCGGCCTGCCTGATCTTGTTCTTGGCGCGCACCAGCCGTTGGCCCATGGTCGCCGGCGAGATCAGGAACGCCGAGGCGATGGTGGCGGCGTCGAAACCAAGCACGGTCTGCAGGATCAGCGGGGCGCGGATGCCGGGATCGATGGCAGGATGGGCGCAGGCGAACATCAAAGCGAGCCGCTGGTCGGGAATATCGCTCGCCGCCGCGGCCGCGAGCTCCTCGGCCATCATTCGCAGCTCTTCGACGGCGCCCTCGCCGCTACGCCGCCGCCGCAACGCATCGATCGTCTTACGCCGCGCCACGGCGATGAGCCACGCCTCTGCGTTGTCGGGGATGCCGCGCGCGGGCCAATCGACCAGCGCGGCCGCGAAGGCGTCGGACAAGGCGTCCTCGGCCCCCGCGACATCGCCGGTGCGGGCCGCGAGAAAGGCGATGAGCTTGCCGTAGCTGCGGCGAGCCACCGCCTCGGCGGTCTCACGGGCCTCCTGCGCGCACGCCATCGCGGCTCCTGATCTACATCGGCCAGACCGGACGGACCTCGATGGTGCCATGGCTGGCGCCGGGGCATCGCGCCGCCCAGGAAATGGCAGCGTCGAGATCGGGCACGTCGATCATGTAGTATCCGCCGAGCTGCTCCTTGGTCTCGGCGTAAGGTCCATCGAGCACCTTGGTCTTGCCGTCGGCGACGCGCACGGTGCTCGCCGACGCGGTTGGCCGCAGGCGCTCGCCGCCGACGATGACGCCCGCGTTCGTCATGGCTTCGGTATAGGCGCCGTAGGCGGCGTGTACTTCCTCGACCGCCGACTTGGGCCGGCTCAGCATGTTCGCTTCGTTGCTATAGATCAGCAGCAGGTACTTCATGGTGGACTCCTTCAGCCGTTGCGGACGGGCCTCATGCTCCGTCGGCACAATGACGTTCGAACCCGCCCAAATTCGACAGCGGCGCGAAAAAAGAGCACGCAGTCCGATGGCGCCAGAGGGCTCAGATAAGCACGTCTTCAATCTTCGCATCCTGAAATAAGCTTCAAGCACCGTTCGTGCTTGTCTCGGCGCGCTCGATCTCACCGCCGGATGCTTATTTAGTCAGTGAGCCGCAATTCGTAGATTAGCTCGTCTTCGGTGATACCATCTGGCCACGTTCGCGGTTCGCGACCGATGCAGGTAAAGCCGAGGCGTCGACACGCTCGTTGCGAGGCCTCGTTTGAGGCGCGTATCGCCGCTACGGCTCGCTTGAATTTGCCGCGCACCCGTATCCAATCGAGACACGCCTGATAAAGCATCAAGGACAGCCCTCGTCGGCGGTATTCTGGCAGAATGAAAGGACATGACCAGGAAGGCGGTGTCGTCACTTGTTTCATCCCGGCCTCCAAACACGCCTGTTATACCGATGAGTTGCGCGCCATCGAACAAACCAAAGACCTGATGATTCGGACCGGCTATGGTCTTTTGCCATGCCTCGGGCGAGCGCGCCGATGCTTCTTCGTAAGATGTTGCGAACATGCCCGGCGCCGATTCAAGCGCCATAAGCCGAAAATCCTTGAATGCTGGCCATTCCGACGCACCTAGCGGACGCACTCGGATCATCTCGGCGCCGGCCCATTAGTCCCGTCGTCAGCTTTGGATCGGAAGCGGGAAGCTCAGAACAAGCAAATGCCTTCCGCCTGGAGAAAGCGGACCACCGATCTGCGAGTAGATGAGGACACGCCCTAATACAACCCGCCGGTGCCGGTCCGTATCGCGCGATCCGCCTCGGGCGAAACGCCGACCGGGCGGCCGTCGGCATCGCTGACGCCGATCACCGAATAGTTGTCGGGTGGCGCGGTGCCGGGCTTGAAGGCTTCCAGGATCACGCGTTGATCGCCAGGCCCCGCCCGCATGCCGCTCTTGGGATCGATGCGGATGAGCTTGATGCCGGCCGGCACGCGGAACGGCACCGCCGGCTTGTCGGCGAGCGCCACCTTCATGAAATCGCGCACGATCGGGGCCGCCAGCACGCCGCCGGTCATGCCGCGGCCGAGATGGCGCGGCTTGTCGTAGCCGAGATAGACGCCGACCACGAGATCGGGCGAGAAGCCGATGAACCAGGCGTCCTTCTCGTCGTTGGTGGTGCCGGTCTTGCCGGCGATGGGCTTGCCAACTTCCTTGACGACGGTCGCGGTGCCGCGCTGCACGACGCCCTCCATAATCGAGGTGATCTGGTAGGCGGTCATCGGATCGAGCACGCGCTCGCGTTTGTCGATCAATGTCGGCTCGTTCTGGTTCGCCCACTTGTCGGCGTCGCAGCCGCGGCATTCGCGCGAGTCGTGCTTGTAGATGGTGTGGCCGTAGCGGTCCTGGATGCGGTCGATCAGCGTGGGCTGGATCTTCCTGCCGCCGTTGTCGAACATGGCATAAGCGCCGACCATGCGCAGCAGCGTCGTCTCGCCCGCGCCGAGCGCGAACGAAAGGTAGGGCGGCAAGTTGTCATAGACGCCGAAGCGCTTGGCGTATTCGCCGATCAGCGGCATGCCGATGTCCTGGGCGAGGCGCACCGTCATCACGTTGCGCGACTGTTCGATGCCGAAACGCAGCGTCGAGGGTCCGTAATATTTGCGGGTATAGTTTTCCGGCGCCCAGATGCCGGTGCCGGTGTCGATCTCGATCGGCGCATCCAGGACGACGGTCGAAGGCGTATAGCCGTTGTCGAGGGCGGCGGCGTAGACGAACGGCTTGAACGACGAGCCTGGCTGGCGCAGCGCCTGGGTTGCGCGATTGAATTGACTCTGGTCGTAGGAGAAGCCGCCAGCCATCGCCAGCACCCGCCCGGTCTGCGGATCCATCGCGACGATGGCGCCGGAGACTTCGGGCACCTGGCGCAGGCGGAACTGGCCACCGCCGAGCGGCTCGACATAGACGACGTCGCCGGGTGAGAGCACCTGCGACACCTTGGTCGGAGTCTTGCCCCGCGTTGGCCCGCTGGTGGGCTTCGCCCACTTCATGCCTTCGAGCGCAACCGTGCCGGTCTCGCGCGCCTTCGAGAGCGCCCCGCCCGGTTCGCGGCCGGGCTGCAATCCGACGCGGGCCGACGCATCATCGGCCTCCAGCACGACCGAGAGCCGCCACGGCGCAATGTCGGAGAGCGCCCTGATGTCGGCGAGCTTGGCCCCCCAGTCGCCGGCCGGGTCGATTTTCTGGACGGCGCCGCGGTAGCTGCGCTGCTCGTCGAAATTCACGAAGCCGTCGACCAGCACCTTGCGCGCCAGCACCTGCATCTTGGGATCGAGGGTGGTCCGCACCGAGAGGCCACCCTCGTAGAGCTTCTTCTCGGTGTAATTGTCGTAGATGTAGCGGCGGACCTCCTCAGCGAAATATTCCGCTGCGAAGATGTGGGCGCCGGTCGGCCGCGGGGTGACCTTGAGCGGCTCCTTCTTCGCCTTCTCCGCCTCTTGCGCGGTGATGTAGTGGTCCTCGGCCATGCGATCGAGAACGTAATTGCGCCGCTCGAGCGCACGCTCGCGCTGACGGAAGGGATGGTAATTGTTGGGCGCTTTGGGAAGCGCCGCGAGATAAGCCGCTTCCGCCACCGACAATTCGTGCACTGACTTGTCGAAATAGAGGAGCGACGCAGCGGCGACGCCGTAGGCGCCCATGCCGAGGTAGATTTCGTTGAGGTAGAGTTCGAGGATACGCTCCTTGGAGAAGGCGCGCTCGATCTTCATCGCCAGCAGCGCTTCCTTGATCTTGCGCGAGAACGACAGCTCATTGGTGAGCAGGAAGTTCTTGGCGACCTGCTGGGTGATGGTGGAGGCACCCTGCGGCCGACGTCCACTGCCGTATTGCTGTATGTAGAGCGTGGCGGCGCGCGCGATGCCGGAGAAGTCGATGCCGCCGTGCTCGTAGAAATTCTTGTCCTCGGCCGCGACGAAGGCATGGATGACGAGCTTGGGCACCGCCTGGATCGGAGTGTAGAGCCGCCGCTCGCGGGCGTATTCGGCGAGCAGCGAGCCGTCGGAGGCATGCACCCGCGTCATGACCGCGGGCTCATAGTCCTGCAGCTGGGAGTAGTCCGGTAGCGATTGGGAGTAGTGCCACAGCAACCCGGCCGCCGCCGCGACCGCGGCGACGAATATGACCGTTCCCGCCGCGAACAACAGGCCGAAGAAGCGCAGCAACAATCGCATGGACGAAGGTCCCCCTGCCCCAGACCGTTGCGGCCGCGATATCTGCGGGTAGCCTGGCGGCAAGCGGCCAAGGCCCCATCCGGCGGATGTCCCCGCACCGCGCGTCGGCCACCGCAGCGCGCTCGGTCCGGCCGTCTAAGTCGCTCTGTTTTATGTTGAAACTGAGGCTAAACGGCCACAGTCCAGTCAATTCTGGCCGCCCCCGGCGAGCCGCGTGCTAAAGAACGCATCCACCGCCTGGACGATCGAATCGGCGGTGCGGTCCCGCCATTCGGTCGAGATCAGCGATTTCAAGTCCGCCTTGTTCGAGACATAGCCGAGTTCGACCAGCACCGACGGCACGTCGGGGGCCTTGAGCACCACGAAGGCTGCGGACTTCAACGGATGCTGGTGCAGCCGGGCGGCGTTCTTGAGCGCCCCGACGACGGTCTGGGCGAACTGCACCGAAAAGGTCTTGGTTTCGCGCCGGGCGAGATCGATGAGAATGCCGGCGACGTCCTTCTCCTCGGCGGAGAGATCGAGCCCGGCGATCACGTCGGCTTGGTTCTCGGCCGCGGCGAGGCGCGCCGCGCGGGCGTCCGAGGCCCGTTCCGAGAGCGTGTAAACGGTCGCCCCTTGGGCGTCGCCTTCCCGGCGCCGCAACGCATCCGCGTGGATGGAAATGAACAGCGCGGCTTGGCGCGCACGCGCGAACCGGACGCGGTCGCCGAGCGCCACGAAGGTGTCATCGCTGCGCGTCATGAGCACGCGGTACTTGCCGGTCTTTTCGATCTTGTCGCGCAGCAGCAGGGAGAACTCGAGCACGATGGTCTTCTCCATCTCCCCGCTCGCCGCCCTGGTGCCGTTGTCGATGCCGCCGTGGCCGGGATCGATCACCACCAGCGGCCGGGAATCGCCGTTGGCCTTGGTCTCGGGCGGCGCTTGCGGCTTGCTGCGCTCCGGCGCACGGCTCTCGAGCGCAACGGTGCGCATGAACGCCTCGCGGTCGGTCGCCGTGAGGTGAAGCACCAGGCGAGCGGGCTGATCATTGGCGGCGCCGAGCACGAAGGCCATGTCGACCTGCGCCGGGCGCGCAAGATCGATGACCATGCGCGAGCCACCCTGCATCACGAGGCCGAAACGGAACGCTTTGATCAGGCCGCGGCCCGCCTCCCCGGCCTTGGGCGGGAACTGGAACGTGACCTGCGGCATGTCCAGCACCACCCGGTAGGGATTGGCGAGCGTGAAGGCGCGGACGTCGATCTTCTCGGTCAAATCGACGATCAGACGCGTTTGCGTGTCGTCGCCACCGAGCCGCACGTCGCTCGCGACCGGAAAATGATCGGGTGCGCTCGTCGGCGCGCCGGGTGCGCCGGTGCGCTCGGCCGCAGCCGCGCCGCCCAGTGCGCCCAAGCCTATTGCGCCCAAGCCTATTGCGCCCACGCCCATTGCGACCAGGACCATTGCGCCGAAGATAGAAGCCAAGATGGTCGCGCGGACAGACATGGGCGGCCCCTGCGAGCCCGTCTTACTCCATTTACGGGGGTGCGGTTAATCCAAACTTACCTGGTGCGGTGGCGGCCGCCGGCACCCGCCACCGCTCCCTTGCCATCGCCCACCGCCAGCCCTAATAAAGGGGTGCTGACGATTTGCAGTTCCGGTTGTGCCGCGTTCGGACATCCGGCAAGCCCGCCGAAGGACTGCTCCCCGACACGCGACGGGAGGGAATGTCGCGGGCAGGTTTGGTTCGCGGCGTCGTATGCATGCGGCGCGCACGGACCATCGAAGCCGATGTTCTTGTGGACACCACCGGTGTTGCGTGCGGCACGTGCCGCGCGCAACGGCGGGGCGGCTTAAACTTCCAAGGCCGCTATCCCGAGTCGAAGATCGTCAGCCAAGAGAACCAGCGGCCGCGCTCGTCGAGCGCTGCCGCCCCGTCACGGGCCAAAGGTCATGCTGCGACCGCGCACCGAAACCTTAACCGTTCGCTGCCAAAGCAACCTCGCCTCGCCGAGCGTTGTTTCGGCGGCCAGCGCGGGCTCGGCCGCTTGGCAAGCGCCGATCTCGCGCGCGCACCAGGCCCATCCTTTCAACCACAGTCAGGCCGGTTTCCGGTCGCGCCGTCTTGCTCCGTCCACGTGGCGGGCTATGGCGGCCGCGCGCCAACCGGTCAGCAAGAGATTGGTCAATGCCCAACAAAATGCTCGTCGATGCGACCCATCCGGAGGAGACCCGGGTGGTTGTTCTGCGCGGCCATCGTGTCGAGGAATTCGACTTCGAGTCCGCAAACCGTAAGCAACTTCGCGGCAACATCTATCTGGCCAAGGTGACGCGCGTCGAGCCGTCGCTGCAGGCCGCCTTCGTCGACTACGGCGGCAATCGCCACGGCTTCCTCGCCTTCAGTGAAATCCATCCTGACTACTACCAGATCCCGGTCGCCGACCGGCAGGCGCTGATCGCCGAGGACGAGCGCGCCCAGCGCGCCGCCGAGGCCGAGGCCGACCGCCGCGCCGGCCGCCGGCAGGCGCGCGCCGAGCGCGCGAGCGAGCAAGCGCGCGACGAAATCAAGAGCGCGCCGGTCGAGACCGAAGGCGAAGCTATGGCGGCGGCGTCCGAGCACATGGCTCCGCTCGCCGACGCGACCGAGGAACTCTCGCCCGATGCGGGATCGCCGGTCGCGATCGCGGCCGAGCCAATTGCGCTCGAGCCCGCCGAGGACGCTCCCGCCGCCGCGGCAGAGAGCGAGCCCCCGATCGAGCTCGCCCAACTCGAATCAA
>Ga0124850_1000015_pt1 | contig 14710 bp, 18 predicted proteins | sample PanSoiMetaGPlot1_FD_97462 | JGI IMG/M metagenome (GOLD analysis project Ga0124850, IMG submission 97462) | Tropical forest soil microbial communities from Panama analyzed to predict greenhouse gas emissions - Panama Soil - Plot 1 (PacBio error... | ecosystem: Environmental > Terrestrial > Soil >...
ATGATCGCCGGCCCTTCGGAAGTTCTGATTCTCGCCGACAAGACCGGCCATGCCGAGTGGATCGCGGCCGATCTTCTAGCGCAGGCGGAGCATGATGCGAGCGCCCAGCCGATCCTGATCACGGACGACGCCGCTCTTGCCGACGAGGTGGAGAAGGCCGTCGGCGCGCAGCTCGGCTCTCGGCTCGCTGCCGCGTGCGGCGGTCGCCGGGGCCTCCTGGCGGGATTTCGGCGCTATCATCCTGGTGGGCGCGCTCGATGAGGCCGTGCCGCTCGTCGACGCCATCGCGCCTGAACATCTCGAGATCGTGAGTGAGGACGCCGAGCGGCTGGCCGGCCGCATCTGCAATGCCGGAGCCATTTTCCTCGGGGCCCACACGCCCGAGGCGATCGGCGATTATGTCGCCGGCTCGAACCACGTGTTGCCGACCGCGCGCTCGGCGCGGTTTTCCTCGGGACTGGGCGTGCTCGACTTCATGAAGCGCACATCGATTCTCAAATGCGGGCCCGATCAGCTGCGCGCACTCGGCCCTGCCGCCATCGCCTTGGGCGAAGCCGAAGGGCTCGACGGACATGCCCGCTCGGTGATGATGCGCTTCAATCCACGATGACACGCTCGCAGCGCGGGTCTCAGCGAAAGACGAACCGCCTCGTCGCGGTGACGCTCGACGAAAACTCCATCGGCCGTTCGAATCCGGACGTCGAGCATGAACGCGCGGTCGCGATCTACGATCTGCTCGAAGACAATACCTTCGCCCCGAACGGAGACGACGAGGGTCCGTTTGCGTTGCACTTGAGCATTAGTGGAGCGCGCCTCGTGTTCGACATCAGGCGCGCGGACGGCACGCCTGTGGTCGCTCATCTGCTGTCGCTCTCGCCGTTGCGGCGAAGCGTGAAGGACTATTACACCGTCTGTGACAGCTACTACGCGGCCATTCGCACCGCGACGCCCGACCGCATCGAAGCGCTCGACATGGGCCGGCGCTCGCTGCACGACGAGGGCTCCAACATCTTGATGGAGCGACTCGCGCGCAAGGTGAGACTCGATTTCGATACCGCGCGCCGCCTGTTCACGTTGATCTGCGTGCTGCATTGGAAGGGATGAAGCGAGCGCCGGCATCGGGGCCGCAGGCGGTGTTGTTCGCCTGCGGCCTGAATTCGGTGCGCTCGCCCATGGCCGCCGCGCTACTCAAGCAAATGCTCGGCGGCTCGCTCTACGTCGGCTCGGCCGGCGTGCGCAAAGGCGAGCTGGATACCTTCGCGGCCGCCGCGATGGAAGAGATCGGCATCGACATCAAGGCGCACCGGCCGATGACCTTCGAAGAGCTCGACGATTTGGAAGGCCTGAATTTCGACCTGATTGTCACCCTTTCGCCTGAAGCGCACCACAAGGCGCTCGAGTTGACCCGCACACTCGCCGCAGACGTGGAGTATTGGCCGACCGCGGATCCGACCGCGATCGAAGGAAGCCGCGAGCAGCGGATGAATGCGTATCGGGATGTGCGCGATCAATTGCTGCGACGAATCAGGGAACGCTTCTCGCCTCGCCATAGGGGCAACGAATGAGCAAATTCGTACTCGGGAGTTGTCGGATGACCGTGATTCCGCTAGTTTTCGCGCCTTCGGGGCGGGGCGATCCGCCTGTTCTGTTTCCAACAACGCTGGGGAGTGGATGGCAAAGGAAGAACTCTTGGAATTTCCCGGTGTCGTGACGGAGCTGCTTCCGAACGCCACGTTCCGGGTCAAGCTCGAAAACGAACATGAGATCATCGCCCACACCGCCGGTCGCATGCGCAAGAACCGCATCCGCGTGCTGGCGGGCGACAAGGTTCTGGTCGAGATGACCCCTTACGATCTGACCAAGGGTCGTATCACCTACCGATTCAAATAATCGCGCTTCTCCAGGCTCACCACCTCCATCCATGCATTCGTGGCGCAAACAAAAATGATCGGCCGGCCCAAGCTCGTTCTGGCGTCCGGCTCGCCTCGCCGAGTCACGCTCATCAATCAGGCCGGCATCGAACCCGATGCGTTGCGTCCCGCCAACGTCGACGAGACGCCGAGGCGGGGAGAACTGCCGCGCGCCTGCGCCAATCGGCTGGCGCGCGCCAAAGCCGAGGTGGCGCTCGACCTGGTGCGCGCCGACGAAGAGCTCCAGGGTGCCTATATCCTCGCTGCCGATACCGTGGTCGCGGTCGGTCGCCGCATCCTGCCCAAGCCCGAACTGGTTGATGACGCCTCCGAATGCCTGCGGCTCCTGTCCGGGCGCAATCACCGAGTCCACACGGCGATCTGCCTGGTGACGCCGAAAGAGGCGTACCGGCAGCGCTTGGTCGAGACGCGCGTCCGCTTCAAGCGCCTGTCGGAGGAGGACATCGAGACCTATCTCGCCTCGGGTGAATGGCGCGGCAAGGCCGGCGGCTACGCCGCGCAAGGCATCGCCGGCAGCTTCATCGTCAAGATCGTGGGTTCCTACAGCAACGTCGTCGGCCTTCCACTCTACGAAGTGACCACGCTTTTGTCCGGCGAGGGTTATCCGATCCGCCTCGGTTGGCTCCACGCGATATGAGACCTGGTCCTGGGGCAGCCGATCACCATATGGACGGCATGTCCGAGCGTGCTCCCGCCACCAAGCCATGCCCGATTTGCGGCAAGCCGGCCGTGGAACAACTTCGACCCTTCTGCAGCAGGCGCTGCGCCAATGTCGACCTCAACCGCTGGCTCAGCGGAGTCTATGCGGTGCCGGTCAAAGACGAAGAAGACGAGGATGGAGCGCCGGCGGCAAAGCCCGGCGATGAGGCATCCTGAGCGCAAATTGCCAACGCTGACCGCCGTTCTGGACAGCCGGGAATCGAGCCTCTATAAACCCCGCGCTCCTTCGTCCGCCGTCGCGCGGGCGCGGCGCCCAGGTAGCTCAGTTGGTAGAGCACTGCACTGAAAATGCAGGTGTCGGTGGTTCAATTCCGCCCCTGGGCACCAATTTTTTCAGAAAGGCGCCGGCAGACGATGCCGAATTTTAAAGCGGGCATTTTGCCTGAATTGATTCACCTGGTTGTGGTCCGAGGACGGCGATCCTTCATTGCTGTGCTACGTGTCGCGCGCCCCGGCTCGGTGCGCACGTCGATTTAAGGCTACGCCCGCTCCGGATTTTGACTTCCGGCGGGCCTCCTCGATCGCGACAGTCGGCGCTCCGCCCACGCGCCGGCCGGGCTTCGCACGCGGCTCCGATTTAGCAGCAACGCGTTGCTTAGCGGCGGGCGAATTTGGCTTCGCATGCGCCACCGATTTAGCGGCGACTCGCCGCGTGGCGGCGGCCGCATTTCGTTTCGTCCTGCGGCTGGCCGCAAGATGCCGGATTGGCTTAAGAGCATTGGCATTTGCTTCCAATGCGCGCACCGGCGTAGGCGCCGCCCTCGACAGTGAATCGGCCGCGCTCGCCATATCCTCGATCATGCGATTGCCGGCCTCGAACATGCTCTCAAGGTCGAATGGGCCCGCGGAGCTCACCGTCTCGCGTAAAGGATTCTGGGCCGAGATGATCTTGACGCTGGTCGGCTGACAATGATTCCATTCGGCGTGGTCGCGAGGACCATAGGGGCAAACGACGCCGTTCTTGGCAGCGATCTGGTGCCACAACTGTGCTTCGGGAGAGCCAGGATTCCCGATGCCGCGCATGTCGACCGCGAGTCCGTAGGTGTGCAGGGAGTTGAACTTGTCGGAGAAACCGCCAACGCCGAATGCCGGCGGTCGATAAGCTGAGAAAACTCCCGCAGACGGCAGCCCGCCGCTCCGCGCTTCCCGTATCGCATTTTCCAACCGGACGGCGAATTCGGGATGCAGACGTCCGATCGCGAGCTCAGCGCCTTGCAACGTCATTGTGTAACCAGGGCTCGCGGTCTCGATCAGATAAGCGCGAGCTTCCGCACTCTCTGCCGGTGTTCTTGGAGTTGCGCAGCCCGGCTCGCTGTCGGGCGACGGCTCGCGAAGCTCGAGTTCATTGGAACCGCAGGCGGGCGTCGGCGGCGCTTCGGAGGTCAACGCGCCGGATCCCGACGCATCCGAGAAGGCCACATCTGGCGAGGAAGGCGCCATAACAACCGCCAACAACGCCACCGACAGTGCCGTCGGGCAATTCGAAATTCCGGCGAGAGATTGTCGCATGAGATCCCGTGCTAAATTGTTAGGAAGGTGTCCGCGCTCGCGGACCGGCCGCACATTTACGGCGATTGTGTCGACAATGTGATTAGGTGCGGAAGCTGACGCTCAGCCCATTGAATGAATGTTTCTTCCGATTCAAAACGTGATCGAACGGCAAAACGGAGCGACGAAGTTCCAGCTTGAAACTCCCGGCTCGTCTGACACAGCGACGTTGCATCGAACAAAAAAGGTGGCAGGTGTCAGGAACGGCCTAGCGATCCACGCAGCTGGAATGAATGATCGTCACGTCCGGCAACCCACGTCGCAAGAACCCTGATGTCGTTCGGGTCGAAAGCCACGAGGTCGGCGCGATATCCGGTCGCAAGCTTGCCGAGCATCCGTTCGAGACCAAGGAAGGTCGCCGGATGCGTCGATGCAAACCGTAGCGCGTCCGGCAATGCGACTCCGAGCAGGCGAATGCAATTCCTGACGGCAGCCGCCATGTCGAGGACCGTGCCGGCGAGCGTCCCATCGTCCGTGACGCAGTAGCCCTCCCGCGCAGTGATGTTTTTCCCGTGCAGGCTGAAATTGGCGCGGCTTCCGCCGACGGGAGGCATCGCATCGGTCACGAGCATCGGATGGCCGAGGCCCCGCAGCGCCAGGCGGAGCATGGCGGGATCGACATGCACGCCGTCGACGATAAGCCCATACCAGGCGTCAGGCGCTTCGAGTGCCTGCGCGATTGGTCCTCCCTCCCGGCTGGACAAGGGCCGCATGGCATTGAAGAGGTGCGTGAAGCCCGTGAGCCCCTCCGCCATGGCAGCGCGGGTCTGCCGGTAAGATGCCATGGAATGACCGAGCGATACGCGAATGCCGGCTGCGACGAGCTCTGCGATGAATCCCGGCGGCACGGCTTCGGGAGCCAAGGTCACGAGCAGCACGCCGCTGCGCGGGGCCTTCAGCATCGTGAGCTCGTCCGCGGACGGCGATCTGATCTGGCGCGCGTCGTGCACGCCGGGCTTTTCGGAAGATAAAAAGGGGCCCTCGAGGTGAACGCCGAGAACGCTAGGCTCTTCGCTGGCGGCGGCGCTGGCTGCATCCAAATCCAGCCGCATCTTCTCCGCGCTGTCGCTTATGAGCGTGGGCAGCAAACCGGTTGTTCCAAATTTTCTATGCGCGGCCGCGATGCTGCGGATGCCTTGCACGGTCGGCTGATCGTTGAACAGCACGTCTCCGCCGCCGTTCACCTGCAGGTCGATGAATCCGGGTGCAAGCCATGCATTTTTCGGCAGCCCGCGAGTGGACATGGTCCGCGGCAACTCGCTGGTCGGGACGAGATCCACGATGCGAGCGCCGTCCACGACGACGGCGGTACGCTCGCGCACGACGGTGCCGTCGAAAACGTAGTCCGCGGCGATGGCGTGCAGTCCCGGGCTATTCATCTGGTCCGCGTTATCTTTTGCAAATGGCGCGGAAGATCGACGTTGAAGCCGCGGCATTGGGCGACGCGAATGGCCAGCCCGTAGAAGCTCTGGATCAGGCATACCGCATCGGTGTCGGGGTGATCCGGCGCGAGCGCAGGCAAAGTATCCGCCTGTTGCTCCCCGTGGTCCGTCATGAATACGCTGGCTTTCTTGCGGCGAAGATCCGCAGCGAGCGCGCGCAGCCCGACTGCGGCATGGTCAGTGGGTACAAACAGGAGGGCAGGGTATGACGACTCCACGAGGGCAATCGGACCATGGAGGAATTCCGCGCCGCTGAACGCTTCGGCATGAAGATTTGAGGTCTCCTTCAACTTCAAGGCGGCCTCACGCGCGATCGCGAGCGTAGGGCCGCGTCCCAGGCTCACAAGGCTCGTCGCCTCGCACAGCGCGTTCAAGGCCGGGCTCCAGTCGAGCTGCATGGCAGCCACGAGACGATCCGGCAGACGCTCGATCGCCGCCCGCAATTCATCCAAGCCGGCCCAGCTCCCGACAACGTGAAGCAAAGCGGAAAGGCTGGTGACGAAGGTCTTCGTTGCTGCCACGCTGAGCTCGGGCCCTGCGGCCATCGGGAGCACAATGCCGGAGGACTTCGCCAATGGGCTGTCGGTATCGTTGACGATGGTTGCGGTCAGCGCGCCTGCGGCCTTGGCCATCTCGACCGACTCGATGAGGTCGTCGCTCCTTCCGGATTGTGAGACCGTGAGGAAGAGCTGACCGTTGAGCTTTAGGCGCTGCTTGTAGATGGTAGCGATATTGGGTGCAAAAGCACCGACCGGGATGCCGAGATGGCGCTCGATCAGATGCTTCCCGAACGTCGCCGCATGGGCCGAGCTCCCGCGTGCGCTGGTCAGGACAAAGCTCGGCGGCTCGCGCTTGAGGCAACGCAGGAGCTCAGCCAGCGGAGCTGCGAACGCCTTCGGCTGCCGCCGCACGGCGTCGGGGCTTTTTTGCCAATCCGCTTCCATGTTGACGCGGTTATCGCTCACCGGGATCGCCCCGGGGCAGTGAGGCCGAGAGCCAAGGATTCTGCCGCATTGCGGGCCAATTGCAGAGCGCCGGCGACCGCGTCGCCGCGAGGTGCAACAAGATGATGCCGTGTGGCGTCGGCGAGCCATGGCCCGATCGACGCCGCAAGACCGCCGACCAGAGACAGGCGATCCGCCCCGAAGTCGATGAGCCGTTGGGCCAGCGCATCGACATGCCCGCCGGCGCGCCGCAAAAGCTCAACCGCGACAGGCTCGTTGGCCAAAGCATGCTCGACGACCTCCGGCGCGAAGGTGGCGAAGTCCTTTGGCGATGCCCCCGTCATCCAATGCACGATCGTGTGCGGATCCGACTGAAATTTTGCAAAGAGCGAACGCAGCAGCGCCGACCATGGCATGCGCCCATCATGGGCCCACAGCGTGCGGCGCAACGCCTCGCAGCCAAGCCAAGCGCCGCTTCCTTCGTCCGAAATCGGCCAACCCCAGCCGCCGACTTGATACTGTTGCCCGTTCAGCTCCGCCCAGCCAATGCTGCCGGTGCCGATCACGATGATGCCGCCGTCACGCCCGTCATGTGCGCCGACGCATGCCGCCTGGGCATCGGTGACGAAAACCGCCATGCGATAGGGATGTTCGTGCCGTCGCGCAATCTCGAGCTGGCTGGGTTCGCTGGCGCCCGCCAGCGCCACGCAGGCCACAACCCTTTTGAAGTCGCGCGACGACAATCCGGCCCCACTCATGCATTGGATCGTGGCCTGGAGGACCGAGGCAAAGCTTTGCTCTACTCCAAGGCGAATATTGGCCGCGCCGGCGACCCCTTCACTTAGCGTCGTGCCCGATATATTGCAAAGGCGGGCGCGACAGCGGCTGCCGCCGCCATCGATTCCGAGCAAAAGGAAGTCCGCCAGGACGATCATTTCCAATGCTCCGTCAATCCCCTAACACGCGAGAACCAATCGGGATCGAAAAGCGTTCTCCTGCATATCAACATTCTGTGTAATCCATGGATACCGAGCGCGCGAGCCCGCGATATTCTGATCTCGATGTTTGGGCGCCTTTGGACATCGTCGAGGCGATGATCGAGGGCCAATTTACCGCAGTCGCCGCGGTCAGAGCGGCCCGCTTCGCACTTTTGGAGGCTGCGGTCGCTGCTGCGGAAAGATTGCGAAACGGCGGTCGGCTGGTCTATGTCGGCGCCGGAACGTCCGGCCGGCTGGCCGTCCAGGACGGCGCCGAACTCGTCCCGACCTTCAGCGTGCCGCAAGAGCGGCTGTTACTTTTTATAGCCGGCGGCCGGAACGCCTTGCTGCAGTCGGTGGAAGGCGCCGAGGACGCGGTCGATCAAGCTGCCCGGCTTACCCAGCAACACGATATCGGCTCTGCCGACGTGGTCATCGCAGTCGCTGCGAGCGGTACCACGCCGTTCACCTTGTCCTGCCTCACCGAAGCAAAGCGACGGGGCGCTCTGACGATCGGAGTCGCAAACAACCGCGATACGCCGATCCTGAACGAGGCCGATCATGCAGTCATGCTGGATACCGGCGCGGAGCCGATTGCGGGATCCACCAGAATGAAAGCGGGAACGGCGCAGCGTATCACCCTCAATGTCTTCTCATCTTTGGTCATGATCTTGCTGGGGCGGGTCTACGATGGGCTGATGGTGGACCTCCAGGCGGTTAGTCAGAAGCTTGTGCGGCGCAGCGAAGGCATCCTCACGCGACTCACTGGCAGCAGCGGCGAGCAGGCGCGCGAGGCATTGCATCGTGCCAACGGCAACGTAAAGCTCGCCGTGTTGCTTCTGCACGGGTGTGACGTGAAGCAGGCAACAGACGTTCTCCACCGCGCCGGTGGGCAACTACGTGCAGCACTTGCCGACATCGGCAAGCGCGGTCCCGAACCCGCCGATCTCGACGATCTGCCGACCTCGTGATGGGACCGGCGCTGGGCGAAAGGACTGGTCGACAAATATAGCGTCGTGACCCGAGCATCTGGCGCTCGCGAAGAAATTCCTCGCTATGGTTCGCACTTCGTCTTTGGGACGGACGACGCGAGAGCGATCAGCTCGCTTGTTGAATATTGGGCCGCAGCACGACCTTGGGCGCCAAGAACTTCGAGTCCTCCTTGTGCCACAAGTGATCGCAGGCGCAGAACGGGCAGAACTTGCGCGCAAACGGACCGGGTGAGCGCGTGAATTCCTTGGGATCAACATCCATGCCCATGAACATGTAATGACCGGTGAGCCGGCAGCGCGTGATGACCTGAGCCATCGCACTCCTCCGTCCTAAATAATAAATCCGCTAAGACAACATCGCTGGTCGGGCAAAGTTCCTCGCCCGCGGGGCTTGCGGCTGGGGAGCCGACCTTGCTGGCTAGCGGCTGTTCGCGGCGATCTCGATGATGAGCTTCTTGAGGATGGCGTCGGCGAACGTCTCGTAATTCCGCGCGGCGACCACGAAGGCGCCGGGGCCGCCGATGACGCTGTCATAATAGTAGCGATCGAGATCGGGCTCGAGCGCGAGAATCGGCAGGCCGTTGATCCCAATGCCGGCTGCCACCGCTTCGTCGCGGGCGAGCGTCACCGGGCGGCCCCGATTGTTGGAGCCGTCGCCGGAGACGTCGATGACGCGCCGGTTGGCGCGAAATGAATTCTGCTCGAACAGCGTTGCCCCGTAGTCGATGGCGCCGCTGATGGAAGTGCCGCCGCCGAACAATTGGCGCGGCGCGCGCTCGATCGCATGAGAAAATGCGGCGGCGCTTTCCTCGTCCCCGATCAGGGTCCATCCTACCACCTGAACCTGCAGCATCGGTCCCGTCCATTGCATCATCGTCACGGCGATTGCGCGGTTGGGTCCGGAGCGGATGGCTTGCAGCACCCGCGCATGCCGGAAGGCTGCGACGTAGCCGCGCTTTTGCAGTTCGAACCGAGCCTGATCGACGCTGCCCGATGCATCGACCGCGAGCACGAGCTGCAGATCGACGGCAGTTTGCGCCGCCGCCCCTCCGGCGATGGCAAGCAGGATGAACAGCGCCCACCCGATCGCGCGCCAGATTTCGTTCCGATTACGATGTGCCTGAAGGCGGGTGTTCATCGTTGTCGGTTGAACATGCGTTGTCCGGTCGCGGCGAAACGTGCGACCGTCACCGTAACTTGATCGATTTTCATAAGCAATTTTGCGTATCTGGAGGCGATGGAGGTCGGGGACAGTGGCAGTCGTGGTCCAACCGAAGTTGCCATAAAAGCTGCACGCCAACAGCCACGTCGATTGAGCGAAACGGTCGCGCGCGGTTCGATACTTGCGGGCGAGATAACACATAATGTCAGCATGGCGACACTGCGCAAGCGGAGGGCAATTGGGACAAATTTAGGCCAAAACCAACGGGTAATGCCGATGACAGCAAGCCTTTCGAGTCTCCTGGCGGTCGGTTGGAGTGGGGAAAATACTCGTCGTCGTCGCCATTGAATCGTGAAATGATGCGCAATGCGTTCCGCTCGGCAATCAGCCGTTCGACTGCTGCAGCTGATGATGGTTGCGTCGGTGGTGTTGCCGGTTGTGCTGTTCGCCTTTGCGGCCTGGCTGAACTACCGCCACGAGTATGCGGTCGCCGATGATCGGATCGAGCGTTCGCTCGATATTCTTCACGAGCATACGCTCAAGGTCTTTCAGACGGTCGAGCGCGCCATCGCCGAAGTCAACGAAATCGTGCGCGGCATGTCCGACGACGACATGCGCAGGGACCAGCTGCACCTTCACGAGCGCGTGAAGCGCATCGTCGACGCCCTGCCGGAAGTGCGGGCGATCTTTCTCATCAATCGGGACGGCCGGCCGCTCGTGTCCAGTCGGCTCACGCAAATACCGGCCGATTGACTCGCGCGAGCGAAGCTTCTTCGCCGCGCAGACGGCCGGCGATGCCGGCACCTACGTCAGCGAGATCCTCACGCCTCGGTTGACAGGTCTCAGTACGCCTTTCTTCGTTCTCTCCCGGCGCCGCCCGTCGGCGGATGGTGCGTTCAACGGCGTGGTCGCCGTCGCCGTGCTGCCGCAGTATTTCGAGGAGTTCTATGCGCTCATCGGCCGCAGCCCGGGAAGCCTTTACGCGCTGCTCCGTGCCGACGGCAGATTTCTTGCCCGTTATCCGGAGCGGCCCGACCAAGGTCTCCAGCCGGGCAGCGCTCTGCACACGACGATCGCACAAGGACGGGAGCGCAGCATCCAGACCATCCAGCGGTCCCAAATCGACGCGGTCGAACGGCGCGTCGGTCATCGCAAGCTCGAGGGCTTCCTGGTCTACGTCGTTGCCGGCATCGACAGCTCGGCGATCCGGGGCGAATGGATGGCGACCATGGCGAGCCATCTGGTATTCGGTTTGCCCGCGACGCTGTTTCTCTTGCTGATCATCGGGGTTGCGCTGCGGCGCACGCGGCGGCTCCATGCCGAAGCCGAGCGCCGTGAGGCCGCGGAGGCCGCGTTGCGGCAAGCCCAGCGTCTGGAGGCGATCGGACAATTGACCGGCGGCGTCGCCCACGACTTCAACAATCTCCTGATGGTCGTGAGCGGCAGCGTGCAGCGACTGCGGCGCGATCTGACTTCGGAGAAGCACACGCGTCTTCTCGACATGATCGAGAACGCGACCAATCGTGGCGAAAGTCCACACGTCAATTGCTCGCGTTCTCGCGCCGGCAGATGCTCACCCCCGCTGTGACTGATCTCACCGAGCGGCTTCCCGAGCTCAAGGACATGCTCAGCCGCTCGCTTCGCGACGACATCACCATCGAGGTCGTGGTTCCCGACCAGAGCTGCGCGGTCAAGGTCGACCCGAGCGAGCTCGAGCTCGCCTTGCTCAATCTCGCGGTCAATGCCCGCGATGCCATGCCGAACGGCGGGGCGCTCAGCATCACCGCGAAGCCGGTGGTGCTCGAGGGGAAGGCCGCAGAGGAGGGGCTCAGTGGCGAGTTCGTCGCTATCCGCGTGGCCGATACCGGCGGAGGCATTCCTGCCGACATTCTGCCGCACGTGTTCGAGCCGTTCTTCACCACCAAGGAGGTCGGCAAGGGCACGGGGCTGGGTCTGAGCCAAGTCTACGGCTTCGCCAAGCAGTCGGGCGGCACTGCGACCATCACCAGCGCGGTCGGTCGCGGCACGGTGATCACGCTCTATCTGCCGCGCACGCAGGAATTGCCTGCGCCTTCGATCGCGCGCATCGAAGCCGACGGCGTGCCGCAGCGGGCCGGCAGGGTGCTGGTGGTCGAAGACAGTCCCGAGGTCGCCGAGGTCGCCACCGCCTATTTCCAGCAACTCGGTTACATGGTCAAACAAGTCGCCAACGCCCACGAAGCGCTGGAACTGCTCGCCAACGATCCTAAGGTCGATCTCGTCTTCTCCGACATCCTGATGCCGGGCGGGCTGAACGGCCTGGAGCTCGGCCAAGCCGTCCGCCGGCTCTATCCGTCGCTTCCAGTGCTGCTCGCCACCGGCTACAGCGACAGCGCCCGCGACGCCGTGCAGCAAGGCTTTGTAGTGCTGCACAAGCCCTTCGAGCTCGCGGGCCTCGAGCAGGCCCTGCGCGAAGCCCGCACATGGAAGATCGAGCCCGCACCACGCATGGCTGGGTAGGGTGCCCTTGCAACTATTCGACTTTATCTCGCGGCGTCGATCGGCATCTCGCGATCGCCGCCGTGATCGCGACGGATCCGATCATCCTCCGATCTGTGGGATCTTCGCGTCCGCGATCACTTTCTTCCATTTGGCGACGTCCGCCTTGATGTAGGCGGCGAACGCGGCCGACGACATCCCATCCGGTTCGAGGCCAATCGCCAGCAGCTTGTCCTTCACGTCGGGCAGGTGGATGATGCGTGCGATCTCCGTCTGCAGCAGATCGACGATGGATTTCGGCGTGCCCGCGGGCAACAGCACGCCCTGCATGGTCTCAGCCTCTTGGTTCTTGATTCCGAGTTCGTCGAGCGTGGGCACATCGGGCAACGCCGGCGAGCGCGTCGCTGCCGTGACCGCAAGCGCGCGCAGTTTGCCGTCCTTCACCAGCGGGGTCGCGGGAGGAATCGCCTGGAAGCACATCGGCGTGTGCCCCGCCACGACCGACTGTATCGACGGACCGCCGCCCGGGAACGGCGCAAGCGCGAAATCCAGCCCGAAGGTGAGCTTGAATAGCTCGCTCGAAAGATGCGGCGTGGTGCCGATACCCGGGGAGGCGAAGGTGTACTTTCCCGGATTGGCTTTGATGAGCTCCACCAGCTCCTTCACCGACTTGGCCGGAATGCTGGGATGCACGAACAGGCCGTTGGGCGACCCCGCGGCCTTGGTGACTGGCACGAAGTCCTTGTCCGGGTCGTAGGGAGGCTTGGCATAGAGGCTCGGATTGACGGTGTAGCTCGACGACACAAACAGGATCGTGTAGCCGTCGGCCGGCGCCCGGGCGGCGGCGCCCATACCGAGATTGCCGCCAGCCCCTGCCATGTTCTCGATGTAGAACTGTTGGCCGAACTTTTCCGACAGCTTGAGCGCAATGAGCCGCGCCACCACATCGGTCGGCCCCGCGGCCGCGAACGGTACGATCATTTTGACCGGCCGATCGGGATATCCCGGGCTCTGCGCAAGCGCGGGGGCGGCAAAGAGAAGCCCGGCGCAGGCGGCGAGCACGCGGGCGGTCACGTCGGTCACTCTCATAGGCGTTCCTCTTGGTTCTCGGGCGTCGCTGCTGCGAGCAGGTCATGCACGATAACCCGTTCCAACGAGCTCCTGGCGCGACCGAATGTCGTACGTGGCGACGATCGGGTCCAGCGCGTCCGGGTGGCACGCATTCTCGCGAGCCCAGCGCAAGCGCGAATTTGGCGACGTTGTCGCCGTTGGGGGCAGATCGCTGTCGCCCGACGTAAGATAGACCTACGCCATCGAAACCGATCCGCTTCGCCCTCCCCGATTTCGGAAAAAGCCGGAAAGCCGGAATCTAATTCCCGCTCGCCGTGAGCCCCCCGATCATCGCTTGGCACTGTTCAGATAAATTGGCGTACCGGCGGCAAATGGCCTGGACGGCTAGGAGCACTTGGCTCCGCGGCGCCAAGCTGAAAAACTTTTCGGTCTCCTCGCCGATGGCTTTTAGTAGCTCTGCGTGATTGACCGGAAGACGTGGGCAATAACTCGCTTGAAATTTTCTGAATGCGTCCTCGGCATGATCGGCCGAGGTGTAGGCAACCAAACAGAGAGAATTGGTGTTGACCCAGCTTTGGTCCTTGCTGCAAGTGAGCCTTCTGCTCGTGATCTCGCCTCGCCCCGCACTGTTAGCGCTGCGCAGGATCCTGAGATTCGGACACTCGCAGACTGTCGATCCCAGACTGAATGTTTGGCCCGCATATTCGCAGGTTTGCGCCGACGCGATTGCACTCCACTGAGTGAGAACACAAATCAGCGTGAGAAGGCTTGCGATCTTGGGCATTTCTGCCCTCCATGCGTCGGAAGCGCGAATAGGATTTGGGGCTCCAGCCGATGACGCCGTTGTCATCGTTTCCGATTCGCCAATGGCTGGCCAGTCGAAAATTGAGAGGCCGCAGATATCTACCGATGGTCTCTAAGTTGCCGGGCCGTAAGTCAAAAGCAGGATGCGCGTCACAGCTTGGATAGTTGCAGCAGTTGACGATCGCCCACCCAGGTCTTCGCGAGTTCTGCTTCCGCCTTGCGCGCCGCCTCGGCGTCGCCGCGCGTTTTATACAGTTCGGCGAGCCCATAGTAGGACCAGCCGTTATTCGGCGCACGTGCAAGGGCGCGCCGGAACTGACCCTCCGCATCGTCGAGTCGGCCCGCCTGCATCAACGCGACCGCGAGCGATTGCCGCACCGGATAATACCAGTACGGCGGCTCCATGTAGGGCAGCGTCTCCTGCAATCCCGCCGCCTGCTCGAACCGCTCGATCGCCTTATTGGCATCGCCTTGCGCCAGGGCAACGTGGCCCTCGATCACGTTTCGCGCAAGCTCAAGCACATCGGATGCGGGGATGCCCGCCGTCTTGAGCAGCGAGAAGTCGGCCGTGCGCGCGAGGCCTTCGATGGCGCTCGCCTCAGCGCTGGCCGCGCTCAAATCACGCCGCGCGACAGATGCGA
>Ga0124850_1000016_pt1 | contig 14593 bp, 13 predicted proteins | sample PanSoiMetaGPlot1_FD_97462 | JGI IMG/M metagenome (GOLD analysis project Ga0124850, IMG submission 97462) | Tropical forest soil microbial communities from Panama analyzed to predict greenhouse gas emissions - Panama Soil - Plot 1 (PacBio error... | ecosystem: Environmental > Terrestrial > Soil >...
CGGGCCAGCAGATCCATGACTGGTACGTCGCGCAGGTGCCCCGGCCGGCGGCCTCGCCGATCTAGATTCTGACTTTGGCGGACGCGCGACGCAGAGCTTCGCGCGTCCGAAACGATCGTGGCGAGCCACATGCGCGCGCCGGACGATCGGCGGCGCACGCAAGCGCGATCACGGGCAGCGCGTGTAGACGCGCCCGTAAGCGTCCACGGCCTGCACGCAGGCCGGCGCAACCACCACCGGTGCCGCGTAGGCGCCGGCTGCGACCGCCCGGCGCGTCGTGCGCCGCGCCACACCCGCATAGCTCATCGGCGTCAAGGGGCGACCGATGACCGCGTGGGCCTGCGATATGAGCGAACCCGTGACGCGGGGGTTCGCGTTCTCGTCTACGAACAGGGCGCCGACGCCGGCCGTCGCCGCAAGCGCAAGTCCGATGAATCGATTGGTCGCGTGGGTCATTTCTTGCCTCCTGCGGGGGCGCCATGGGGAACTTCGTCAAGGTCCGACAGTCCGGCGAAATCGACCTTCTTGGCGCCGGCGGCGGGCTTGAACGCGAATGCGTCGGCCCCCGGCTGCACATCGGTCTTCCAGTTCCTGATGACCAAAGTGTATTGCGGCGCGGCTCCGGTCGCCTTGCTGGTGATGACGTATTTGTGCGGGATCGGCCGCGGGCCGACCTCGACCCAGAGCTGCCAGTCGGTATCCGTGGTGCGGAAGGCGAGATGCTCGCATTCGACGCCGTCGACGACGCCGCGGCCGATATGCTTGCCTTCGAGGACATCCTCGGTCAGCGCATCGTAAGAGCCGGCCAGCACCAGATCGGCGCCGGGCAGATCGACATCGAGCTTGGCGCGCAGCATGTCGACCAGCTGGTCGATCGAGTTCGGCGCATCCGTCTGCGCGTAGGCGTTGAGGTTGCGGCCGTAAAGCGTGGCGGTCTTGCCATCGTAGACGAGCTCGACATCGGCATAGCCGCCCGTGCGCGTGGCGCGAAGCTTGTCGGGCCTGCTGAGCAGCAGCTCGCCCGAGCTCGCAAACTGGATCTTCTCGACGGACGGGGTGACGATCTCGATCGAAGAGTCGAAACTAAGCGAGATGGCCTTCTGACTCGCGATGTAGGTCGTCATCGCCTTCAAGATGGCGTTGGTATCGTCCGCCTTGGCGGGAACTGCGGCACAGACCAGCGCCGCCGCGGCGAACGCACCGCGCCAAAGGCCCGGTAAACGTGGCCGGTTACGCGAGACTACAGTCATCTGATGACTCCCTGTTGCTTACTCCACGCGGCGCCGGCCGGGCTTCGTCGTCGGCTGGCGCAAGATCCACGACCTCTGATCGCCGAAGGTCCGGCACGATGTTCCTCGATCTGATCGACGTCGGAGCTCGATGGATTGGTTCCCGTCAGCGCATTCGCCGGCACGCCGCACGGCACTTCTCGATTTGGGTCTTTGTCGTAACGTGACGGCGACGTCGCGGCGTCCCGGCCGCAGCTGCCGCAAGGTGGATGACCCGTTCCCAAGACTGACCCAGTAGTCTTCGAAAGAGATCGCGTCTTTGACTTACGTCAAAATACCGGCCCGCCGACGCCGGCCCCCCGTGGGACGAAAGGGCAACATCGCGGTATGAACGGGCTTCGCGACCTCGATCCCGACCACGTGGCGGCGGTGGCCGAAGCGGCGCTGACCTCCGCGATGGGCGGAACCGTCCGCATTCGCGATATCGAAGCGCTCAGCGGCGCAGAGCGGCGAAATCTCATCCTGCGCGGAAAGGCAATTCGCGAGGGTCGCGGCGATCGCCCGGTCGTCATCAAGGCGTCCCGCTCGGCGAGCTACGATCCCGATGCCGCGACGGCGTTCGCTGACTCCGGTCTGGTCAAGGAATGGGCGGCGACGGCATTCCTGGCGGCGCGCGCGCCGGGCCGCGAAAACTGTGCGACGCTGCTTGCGGGTGATCCGGCCCGCGGGGTTCTGGTGTTCGAGGACCTGGGCGCCGGTCTGGGCTCGCTGGTCGAGCCGCTGCTGCGCGGCGGCGCGGCGGAGGCCGAACGGGCGCTGGCCGCCTACGCGGCGGCCCTCGGCCGGCTCCATGCAGACACGGTCGCTTGCGCTGACGAGCATGCGCGCGCGCTGCAGGCGGCCTTCCCGGCTGCCCGCCGCCCCGTGCGCCAATTTCGCGCCCGGCTTGATGAGATCACATCCACGGTGCGCGAACGGATCGGCGGCGAACGACCGCCCGCCGAGGAGCTCGCCGATATCGCCCGCAAGCGCGAGGAACCCGGTCCCTGGCTGACGCTCGTGCATGGCGACCCATGCCCGGACAATGTGCTGATCGCGGATGGCCGCATACGGCTGATCGATTTCGAGTTCGCGCGGCCCGGCCATGCACTCATCGACGCCGTCTATTGGCGTTTCGGTTTTCCGACCTGCTGGTGCGCCGGACGTATCCCGGATGCGGTCGCTGCGCGCGCCGACGCCGCCTATCGAGCGCAGGCGGGCCTGGTGATCGGAGATGCCCTGGACGACACACACTTTCGACGGGAGAGCGCGTACGTGGCCGCCGCGTGGCTCCTCGAGTGCCTGCAGTGGCGGCTCGACGTCGCCCTGAAGGAGGACGGCGAATGGGGCATCGCGTCAATGCGCAGCCGCCTGCTGTGGTACCTCGAGGCGACCCTCGGCATGACGAAACAGGCCGGTATCCTGCCGGGATTTCAATCGGTCGCACGCACATGGCTGACCGAACTGCGCGACCGCTGGCCGTCAACCGCTCCGCTCGGCCTCTATCCGGCCTTCGCCGCTCAGCTGCCGAAGCCGAGCGCTAAGCCCTGAATAACGTGAGCCCGAGGATCAGCAGCACGATGAAGATCACGATGAACAGGTAGAACAGAATCCGCGCGATGTCCGCCGACGCCGCCGAAATGCCGGTGAAGCCGAGGATCGCCGCGACGATCGAGATGACCAGGAAGAAAAGCGCCCATTTGAGCAGCGACATGATCGTGTTCCCTTTGCACGATCAAAACTGCCGCGGCCGCGGCTTGGTTCCGCGCCTCGGTGCTCGCCGGCCGGTCGGAACATCCGATCGCTCCGAGGCGTTTATCTTACTCTCGTGCTGCTGATGAGACCGGGAAACTCGGTCGATCCAGAGTAAGACGAGAGTGAAAGCCCAGTACCGATCGGTGCTGGGCTTCTCAGTGGGAGGCGATCTCCCTTACGCCGCCTTCGCGACGTCGGCCGGGTGGACCGACCGCGAGCTGATCGCGAGCCGGTTCCACGCGTTGATCATGGCGATCGCGATCGAGAGATCCGCCAGCTCCTTCTCGGAGAAGTGCCGCCGCGCCTCGTCGTAGAGCGCGTCCGGCGCGTGCGTCGATGCAATGTTGGTCAGCGATTCCGCCCAGGCCAGCGCCGCGCGCTCGCGTTGGGAATAGAGATTGGACTCGCGCCACGCATCGAGAAGATACAGACGCGCCTCCGACTCGCCGAGTTTGCGCGCCTCCTGGGTATGCATGTGCAGACAATAGGCACAGCCGTTGATCTGCGAAGCCCGCGTCTTGATCAGCAGGATCAGCTTGTGATCGAGCCCGCAGGTCTGCAGGTACTTCTCCACTCCCTGCAGAGCCGCGAGTCCGTCGGGAGCAACGGCGAACGGGTTCAGTCTTTGCACCATTTGTGACCTCCTGCGTGGGTGGCCGCATCGTCGATGCGACCAGGTTGATCGGGTCGCCCCTCGCCTACCGCGCGTCGAGTTCCGCCAATTTCCTCGCTATCGCGGTGCGCACGGGCGGCAGGTGGCCCGCGAATGCGACCGCGATGTTTCTCAGGGTCTGGCCGGTGCGCGACTTCATCGTCGCCATCCGGGTCATCCGGTCGGTCATCGCGACGACGGCGGCCGCGACCTTGTGGCGCTCGGATGCCCAGGCATCGAGCCGGGCCGCGTCGCCATCCGCGAGCGTGCGCGTCAGGGCCTCGGCGAGCGAGACGCTGTCCTGGATGCCCGTATTCATGCCCTGCCCGCCTGCCGGGCTGTGCACGTGGGCGGCGTCGCCGCACAGCAGCAGGCGGCCCTTGCGCGGGGTTTCGGCCACGCGGTGATGGATGCGAAACCGCGAGCTCCACACCACGTCGCGGATCCGCCCCGGCTGCCCGGTCGGGCCCCGCCGATCCAGCACCGCCTGCATGTCGCGCGCCGTTGGCGATTCCGGCGCCTCATCCACGGTGGCCACGATGCGAAAATGGTCTTCGGGAAGCGGCGCGACCACGACCAGTCCGTCGGGCGAGTAGAACAACGTGACTTCCTCGCGGCTCAACGGCCAGTCCATGCGGACGTCGGCAAGCACGAAGGTCTGCTCGTAGGCCGCGCCCGCGAACGTGATACCCGATTGCTCGCGCACCCTGCTGTGCATGCCGTCGCAACCGACCAGCCAGCGGGCCTTGACCGTCTGCATCCCACCTTCGCCGCGAAGCTCCACCTGGATGTGCGAGGCCTGCGGCTCGCAGCGGAGCAGCTCGCAAGGCCGCGCGACGTTGCCGCCGAGCGCCACCAGATGGCCAAGCAGGCTCTCCTCGACCCTGTTCTGCGGGATCATCAAGGTGAACCGATAGGGGCTCGGAATCTTCGAGAAATCGATGGTGATGAGCGAATGACCGCGGTCGCGGATGCGGAAGATCGGAACCCGCACGCCGCGCGCCAGCAGATCCTGGCTCACGCCGGAGGGTTCCAGCGCCTCGAGTGTGCGAGCATGGACCACGCAAGCGCGCGACGTATTCGCGCCCGCTACCTGTCGGTCGACGATCGTCGGGCTTACGCCGCGTCGTCTGAGTTCCATCGCCAGCGCGAGTCCCGACGGTCCCGCTCCAGCAATCAGCACGTCGGTGTCGGATGGAAGGGCCTGCATGAACTCGCCACGGTGCCTTTTGCGGCAACCTCGCCGCGGATACGCCGCCCGTGCAGCCATGAAGATGGGGCCGCGCATGGCAATTTTCTGTTGTTTTGGCGGCCCGCGGCGCGTCACGTGGTCGCGAACCGCCTGGAGCACCAGGGCGAACCACAACGCGGCGATATCCCGATTTCCGAAGTTCGCAAGGATTCGCAGCAACCTTTTGGCGAACTTCGGAATCGCGCGTGGTGTCAATTCTCCTTCATGTTGGCCTTGGCCACGAGATCGCGCCACTTCGCGGTGTCGGCCGCGATGAACGCGCCGAACTCCTCGGGGGAATTTTTCGCCACCGGCTGGTAGCCGGCGGTCACCAGCTTCTGGCGCAACTCGGCATCTGCGAGGCCCGCCGCGATCGCGGCGCTGAGCTTGGCGATGACCGGGGCGGGGGTGCCTTTGGGTGCGACGTAACCGTTCCACCCGACCACCTCGTAGCCGGCCAGGCCCGCTTGCGCGATCGGGGGCAGGCCGGACACGAGCGGCGATGCCTCCTTCGTGGTGACCGCGAGACCGCGCACCGTCCCGCCGCTGATCTGCGACTGCGCCGTCGAGGCGATCGAGAACATCATCTGGGTCGCACCCGACACCACGGCATTGAGTGCGGAATTCGCCTCGCGAAACGGCACATGCACGATGTCCACCCCGGCCATCGACTTGAACAGCTCGGCCGCGAGATGCGGCGGCGTGCCGACGCCGGAGGATGCGTAGTTGAGCTTGCCCGGATTGGCCTTGGCATAGGCTATGAGTTCGCCGACCGTCTTCGCCGGCACCGAAGGGTGGACCACCAGGACGAACGGACTGGTGGTCGCCAGCACCACCGGCTCGAAATCCCGGCCGAGATCGAGCGGGCTCGTCTGCAGGGCCGTATTGATGGTGTACGACGCGGTCGCCTGCAGCAGCGTGTAGCCGTCGGCGGGCGCCGCCGCGACCGTCTGCGCCGCGATCACGCCGCCGGCCCCGGGGCGCGGCTCGACCACCACCTGCTGGCCGAGCATGTCGGTCATCTTGGGCCCGAGCAGGCGCGGCACGATGTCGGGGCCGGGGCCGACGATGACGCGGATGTGACGGGCGGGGAAGTCCTGCGCGTGTGCGGCCGCGGGGGTCACGACCGTGAATACAAGTGCCGCAATCCAGGGCGTTGCCCTCAGCATGCCGCGTCCTCCATGGTCACGTCGTCAACGGACGTTGGGCGCAGCGTAGCAAGGCCTCGACGTGCCACAACAGGTTTTGTTCGCGGATTTGTTTGGCGTGAACAATCGATCGAGCCGGGATCCACTTTTCGAGATCATGGGCTAGTGTGGCTGTCGATGCCCGAGGTCGCGCCCGAGTACTTGGAAGCGTGGAACACCAAACCGGTCCTGAGGACGGTCTATGACGATTTCTACCAGCGCATCGTCGCGGCGTGTGCGCCCGGATTGACCATCGAGGTCGGCGGCGGCATCGGCAACGTCAAGCAACGCCTGCCGCAGGTGGTGTCGACCGACATTCAATTCGGATCCCGGCTCGACTGTGTCGCCGACGCCCAAAGGCTGCCATTCGGGGCCGACGTCGCCACGAACATCGTCATGGTCGACGTGCTGCATCACATCGAGTTTCCGCCACTGTTCTTTCGCGAGGCCGCGCGCGTGCTTCGTCCGGGCGGTCGCATCGTCATGGTCGAACCGGCGATCACCTGGGGCAGCACGATATTCTATCGGCTCCTTCACCATGAGCCGGTGCGCACGCGCGCCGATCCGTTGGTCGAAGGCAACCCGGATCCCAACCGCGATCCCTACTACTCCAACCAGGCCATTCCGACGCTGCTCGCGACGCGCGCCCGTGCGCGATTCCACCGGCTGTTTCCGGAGCTCGTCATCAGCCGCGTCGATTGGTTCGCGTTCGCCGCCTACCCTCTGAGCGGCGGGTTCAAGCCTTGGAGCTTGATCTCCGACCGGGTGGCGCGGAGCCTGCTGCGCGCCGAGCGCACGCTTGAGCCGATTGTCGGTCGGCTGACCGGCTTCCGCATGATGCTGGTGGTGGAGAAGCGCCGGTCTTCAAGCTAATCCGCGGCGGTCAGTCTTCGCGCAGAAGAGCTCGCCGCCCGCGGTCGTGACGAAAAGCGTATCGAGGCCCGCACCGCCGAAGCAGCATTTGTTCGGCAGGTCGGCCGGAAGCGAATGGCTCTCGAGCACGGCGCCGGCCGGCGAGATCACATAGACGAGCGGACCGGGTCCGCTGCGCCGCCAGCCCCCGACCGCGACGATGTTGCCGTCGGCGTCGAGGCACATGCCCTCGATGCCCCGCTGCGGCCCGCGAAAGTCCCGGCCGAAGGTCTGCAGCACCGCCGCATGACCGACCGTGCCGTCCGGGCGCAGCGGATACGCACGCAGCTCGCGCGCATGTCCTTCCTTAGCCTCCCCGTCCGCCACGTAGAGCGTCGTCTCGTCGGGTGACAGCAGCACCGCGCGCGGCGAAATCGTGTCGTAGGTGACGCGGTTCGCCACCCAGGCGCGGCGGTCATTGCGCTCGAGGCGGAGCACCGAGCAATGATCGAGGAACGGGAAGATCGCCGGACCGAACGGGATCACGGCGTGGCGCGGATCGGTGAAGTAGATGCGATGCCGACGGTCGACCACGAGATCGCTCGGCTGGTTGTGGTACTTGCCATCGAGCAGCGCGTCGACCGCGACCATGCGGCCGTCCGACGTGAACTCGACCAGCCGCCGCCCGCCCTCCTGCGCGCCATAGAGTTCGCCGCCCGGTCCGCGTGCGAGCCCGTTCACCCGGTTGGTGTAGCGCCGGACCTCGGTCGCGGCCTTGCTGGCCGGATCGAACCGCCACAGCTTGCCCTCGTCGATCGTGCTGAAGACGACCGCGTCGCCGTCGCGCACCACGCCGCCCGCCGGCCCCTCGCATGGCCCTGCGACCCGCTCGAACTGCCACGCCATCATCCGCTCCCTACCAGACCGCGACGCCGGGAGTGTTGAGACGGGTGCGAAAGACGCCGTGATAGGTCGTGTAGTAGAGCGAGCGCCAGTCGTCATCACCCCAGGCGAAATTGGTGCAGTGGCCCGCGACGCGCAGCCGGCCGAGCAGCCGGCCGCCTGAATCGATCACGTGAATGCCGCCCGGGCCGGTGCAATAGACGTTCCCTTCCTGGTCGCATTTCATGCCGTCGGCAACGCCCGCCTCGGCGCCGGCGAGCTGGTGGAAGACACGCCCGTTCTTGACGCTGCCGTCGGCATTGACGTCGAAGGCACGGATATGGCCGAGCCGCGTGTCGTTGACGTAGAGGATCGATTCATCCGGCGAGAAGCACAGGCCGTTGGGATAGGTGGTGTCCTCGACCACGAGCTTGACCTCGCCCTGCGGGGTGAGCCGGAAGACGCCCTGGATGTCGAGCTGGCGCTGCATGTCCTCGCCCACCATGCCGGGAATCACGAGGCCGCCGGCCGAGTCGGTCCAGTACACGCTGCCGTCCGAGCGAACCACGATGTCATTCGGGCTGTTGAATTTCTTGCCCTCGTAGCGCGACGCGATGGTGGTGAAGGAGCCGTCGGGCTCGATCCGCCAGATCGTGCGCTGCGACCAGCCCGCGACGACCAGGCGGCCTTCGCGGTCGAACGTCATGCCGTTGGCGTGGCTCGACGGGTGGACCAGCGGCTTGGTGCCGGCGCCGGGCGTCCATTGGTAGATCGTGTCGCCGATGATGTCGGTCCACAGGAAGCGCTTCTTGCGCCGGTCCCACACCGGCCCTTCGCCGAAATAGAGGCCGTGTGCGATCTGGTCGAGCGGCAGATCGGGATCGGCAATGCGCGCGAAGCCCGGCGCCGCGAGATCGATGTCCAAGGAAGCGACCCTCCGTCTGTTCGTTGAGGCCCAGCCTAGTCCCATGCCGGCGCGCGGCCGGCCGGATTGGCGATGCGGCCGTCGCTCCGACGCAGCGCCGCGATGCGGCCCATCTCGTCATCGCTGAGCGTGAAATCGAACACGTCGATGTTCTCGGCGATGCGCTGCGGATTGGACGAGCGCGGGATCGGGATGACGCCGTCCTGCTGAATCGCCCAACGCAACGCAATCTGCGCCACGGTCCGCGATCTTGCTCGCGCGATTTCGCCGATCACCGGATCGTTGATCAGCCGGCCGCGGCCGAGCGGGCAATAGCCGGTCAACACCATCCCGCGCCGACGGCAGGCGTCGAGCAGCCTGGTCTGGTCGAGATAGGGATGGAATTCCGCCTGCAACGTGGCCAGCGGCTCGGCACAGAGGCGGATCGCCTCGTCCACCATCGCGATGTTGAAATTGGCGACGCCGATATGGCGCGCAAGGCCGTCGCGCCTGGCGCGCGCGAGCGCGCCCATCGTCTCGGCGAGCGGAACCTGCGCATTCGGCCAATGCACCAGGAGCAGGTCGGCATAGCTCACGCCCAGCGCCCTAAGGCTCGCCTCGACCGAGCGCGCGAAATCCGCCGCGCGCAGGTTCTCGTGCGAGACCTTGGTGGTGATGAACAACTCGTGGCGCGGCACCTTGGCGATCCGTATGCCCTCGCCCACGCCCTCTTCGGTGCCGTATTTGCGCGCCGCGTCGAGGTGGCGGAAGCCGGCCGCGAGCGCGCTCGCGACGACCGCGCCGACCGGAGCCGCGAGGCCGGAGGTGCCGAAGCCGATCGCGGGGATCTCGGCGCCATGCGCGGCGAGCCTTGGGACGGATGAGGGTGCCATTGGATGGTAGGGCGGTCGGGACTGCGATTGTTAGCGGGTCCGGGCGCCCGCGCCAAGGGCACCGCGGCCTGGGCGGTCATCGACGCAATGACGACCGCTGCGTTGCCGGCGGAATCGATCGCCTCCGGTGGCTCGGCGGTTGTTGGCCCGTTCATCTGGACACCGCAATTCCGCGACCAGGAATGCATGCTGATGATCGCCAGTGCCGACGGTGACCTGCCCAACACCGATCCTGCGACCGAACTACCTTGCGCGCATCGGAACGCCCCGTCCCGCCCTTCACGTGTCAAGACGCAACGAAATCCGGGACATTTGCCCGCAGGGTCATTTTTAGCAAATTTGTAGATGCATGCGTCTGCCTCGGGGTCAGCAACCTCGAAGACGAAATCGTCCGTCGGCAAATTCGCACAAGCAGTAGCAGTTTCGTACAAGAGCGGGCCATTCAAGTGCGAATAGATTTGTAAAAAGAATTCGAACGAATGGACGGGAAGATTACTGCGCAAGCGGCAGGGCCGGGCCAGGGTCCGGGGCGAGGACTGTGTCGCGGCGCGCCTCATCGCCTTCTCGGTCGTTTATCTGCTTGCGCTGTTCGCTGCCTACTTGCGCAGAAGGGAGATGGCACATTCTTGGCTCTTCCTGCGAGGGTAGCACCGGGCCAAGCGAGGACGCTGCAATGAACACGCCGACACCTGACGCTCGAACGGAGGCACCCTCGGCGAGGCCGACGGACGCAGCACGGGCAAGCCCGACGGAAACACCGCCGGCGAAGCCGGCGGCAGCGCCGAAGCGCCCGCCGCACAAGCCCTCGCGCCTCCCGTCCGTCATCGTCGGCGTGGTCATCGCCTCCGTCGTCGCGCTGTCGCTCTGGTACCTGCTGCGGGGCGAACCCCTGCTGGTGCAGGGCGAGGTGGACGCGACGCGGTCCGACATCGCGGCGCGGGTCGATGGACGCGTTGCGGAGATCCCGGTCGTGCGCGGCCAGAACGTCGACGCCGGCGCGGTGCTGGTGCGGATCGACAACCCGGAAACGCTCGCCAAGGACCAGCAGGCGCTGGCCGCCAAGGTGGTCGCCGATGCGCAGCTCGCGAACATCAACGTCGGCACGCGCAAAGAGGTGGTTGCGGCGCGCAAGGCCGCGTATGAGCGGGCGCAGGCGGCGCAGGTCCTGGCGCAGCAGACCTATGACCGCGTCCGCGCGCTGGCTGCAACCGGCAACGCCCCGCAGGCGCGACTCGACCAGGCGACCGACACCCTGCACGAAAGCGAGCGTGCCATCGACCAGGCCAAGTCGGCCTACGAGCAGGCGGTCAACGGCTACACCGCCGAGGAACATCAGATCGCCGCCGCCGATGTCCAGAAGGCGGTCGCCGACATCGAGGCGGTTCAAGCGACCATCGACCAGATGGTGATCTACGCGCCGGTCGCCTCCCAGGTCTACAAGCGCAACATCGAGCCCGGCGAATATGTCTCGCCCGGCGTGCCGTTGGTGACGTTGATCGATCTCAACGACATGTGGATCCACTTCGATCTGCGCGAGGATCTGGTCAAGACGCTGAAGGTCGGCGACCGCTTCGACGTGCGAATTCCCGCGCTCGACGACCGCCGCATCACCGTCGAGGTCAGGCTGATCGCCACCAAGGGCGAATATGCGAGCTGGCGTGCGACCCGCGCCACCGGCGATTTCGACCTGCGCACGTTCTCGATCCGCGCCTACCCGGTCGAGAAACTGCCAGAACTGCGACCCGGCATGAGTGCCTACATGGATTGGCGGGCGCGCCAATGAGGCCGCCTGCGAAGCCCGGCTTCCTGCTGGTCGCCCGGCGCGAATGGCGCTGGCTGCGGCACGACCGGGTGGCGCCGATCTTGATGTTCGGCGTGCCGCTGTTCGCCTTCGCGGTGCTCACCGCGGTCTTCAGTCACCCGGTGATCCGCGGACTCGGAACGGTCATCGTCGACGCGGACCGGTCGGAGACCTCACGCGCCTTCGTCGAGCAGGTGGCCGCCTCCCCCAGTCTCAGCATCGTCGAGCGCGCTGGCGACCTCGCCTCGGCGGCGCGGGCGGTCCGGTCCGGCGAGGCCCTCTCGGCCGTCTACATCCCGGCGAATTTCGAGCGCGACCTGAAGGCGGAGCGCCGCCCGCAGGTCGTCGCCTTCTACAGCCAGCAGCAGCTGACCGCGGCGGGCGTCGCGTCGTCGGGGTTGAGCGATGCGCTCGCAGCCGCCAACAGCAACGCGGCGCCGGCGGCCCGTGCCGCACCGACGGCGGCCCGGGTCGGGGCGCTGGTCCCCGAGACGATCGTGCTGGTCAACCCGGAGCGCAACTATGCGCAGTTTCTCCTGCGCGCGCTGCTGCCGATGATCATCCATGTGGTCATCGCGCTCTCCGCCGGCTACGCGGTCGGCTCCGAGTTCCGCCGACGCAGCATGCGCGTCTGGCTCGCCTGCGCGGGCGGCAATCCGGTCGTGGCGCTGGCCGGCAAGCTCGCCCCCTTGTTCGGCATTTTCTTCGTCATCATGCTGATGGTGTCGCTGGTCATCGAGGGATTTTTCGGCCTTTCGTTCCGCGGCAACGCGCCGATGGTCATCGTCGCGGGATCGCTGACGATCGTCGGTTATATGTCGGTGGCGGCGCTGCTGCAGCTTCTGACCCGCGACCTCGTGACCGGCCTCAGCCTCACCAGTCTCATCGTCTCGCCGGCGTTCGGCTATCTCGGTGTCGGATTTCCGATCCTGGGCATGAACGCCTTTTCGCAAGCCTGGGGTTCGATCCTGCCGCTGCGCTGGTACATGGAGGTGCTGTTCGGACAGGCGGCACGCGGGCTGCCGGTCCACGCATCCGCACCGGCGTTCGCCGCGCTCGCGGCGCTGGCGACGCTCTACACGCTGCTGGCGCTGCTGCGCTTGCGCGCGGTCGGCCCGGGCATGGCCCGCGCGCCGGCGCCCGAGCCAGCGCCGGCTCCGGCCGCGACGCGCGGCATCGGCGGGGCCTTCGCGGCCGAGTGGCGGCGCGTGCTCACGACACGCGCCGCGTTCACGCTGCTGATCCTGGCCCCGATGATTTACGGCGTCTTCTACCCGCAGCCGTACCTGACCCAGATCCTCCGCAAGATCCCGATCGCGGTGGTCGACAACGACCTGAGCGAGCTCAGCCGCAACATCGTGCAGACGCTCGACGCGAGCGGCGCGGTCAGCGTGGCGGTCCACGCCGACACGCTTGGGCAAGCGCAGGCGGCGCTCGATCGCGGCGAGGCCTTCGCGGTGGTCGGCATTCCGCCCGGGACGCAACGCGACGTCCTCAAGGGCATTGCGGCCCACATTCCGATCTATGCCGACGCCACCTACCTGTTCCTGTTCCGGTCGACGGGCAGCGGAATTGCCGTCGCGCTCAGCACGCTGTCGGCCGAGCTTGCGGCGGGCGGCGCGCGCACGGACGGCAGCCTGGTCAAGGCGACGCTCGCGAGCTCGAGCCCGGCCGACATCCTGCTGCAGCCGATCTTCAACCCGGTCGGCGGCTACGGGAGCTACGTCGTGCCCGCCGCCTTCGTGCTGATCCTGCAACAGACCCTGCTCCTGGGTTCCGCGATGCTCACCAGCGTCGCCCTGGCGCAGGCCACCGGCGGCGCGCTCGCGAACGTGCTCGGTCGCGGGGTGGCGCACCTGACCATCTATCTGCCGGCGCTGGCGCTGTACTTCATCGTGATGCCGCGCATTTACGGGTTTTCCGTGCTCGGCGAGCCGTTGCAGGTGTTCGCGCTGGCGTCGCTGTTCGTTCTCGCAACCAGCTTCATGGGCCAGGCGGTCGGCGCGTGGTTCAAGCGCCCCGAGACCCCGATGCTCATCTTCCTCGCCACCAGCCTGCCGCAGTTCTTCCTGACCGGGTTCGCCTGGCCACGCGAGGCAATCCGCGATGCGGTCCGCGCCGTGGGCTATGTGTTCCCGTCCAACTTCGCCATCACCGGCCTCGTCCGCATCGATCAGCTCGGCGCGACTCCCTGGGAGGTGGCACATGAGTGGCGCGGGCTGTGGCTCGTAGCCATCGCCTATTTTGTGCTGGCGGTGATCTCGGCACGCATCGTCATGCGGAGGCGGACGCATGGCTAGATCCGGATACAAGCGCATCATCGCGCTCGGGCTCCTCGTGATCGCGATATCCGCCGGCGCCTATGCGCTGTCGTGGCCCGAGCAGGCTGCGCCGACGACGATCGTCGGCGTCGTGCGCTCGACCGAGGTCCGTGTCGCGCCCGAGGTCGGCGGCCAGCTCGCGACCGTCAAGGTCAAGAAAGGCGATCGCGTCCGTGCCGGCGACGTCGTCGCCGAGCTCTCGGCGCTCGAGCTGACCGCGGCGGTGGGCCAGGCGCGGGCGGCCCTGGCTGCCGCGGTCGCGTCGCGCGACCACGTCTATGCGGGCGTGCGCGAGGAGCAGGTCGCGACGCTCGCGGCCGAGATCGCCAAGGCGAAGTCGCGGCTCGCCTATGCGGAGTCGCAGCTCACCAGAACCTCCACGCTCGCGCGCAACGACAATGCCTCGCAGCAGGCGCTCAACCAGGCCCAATACGACGTGGCGGGCGCAGAGGCCGACGTCGCCGAGGCCGAGGCCAACCACGCCGCGGCCGTGGCCGGACCGACCCGGGAGGAGCGCGCCATCGCCGATGCGCAAGTGCAGGCCGCGACCACCGCGCTCGCCGTGCTTGAGAAGCGGCTCGACAAGACCATCCTGCGCGCGCCGGCTGACGGTGTCGTCAGCGTGGTCGTCGCCGAGGTCGGCGAGGCGATCCGCGCCGGTGAGCCGGTGCTCGCGATCGAAGAGCCCGGCCAGCGCTGGCTGTCGTTCAACGTGCGGGAAGACCGGCTGTACGGCCTCGCGATGGGGGCGACCGTCCCGGTGGTGCGGGCCGGCGCCCGCGAGGCGACGCCTGCCGTCGTCACCGAGGTGCTGCCGCTCGGGTCGTTCGCGACCTGGCAGGCCGAG
>Ga0124850_1000017_pt1 | contig 14472 bp, 9 predicted proteins | sample PanSoiMetaGPlot1_FD_97462 | JGI IMG/M metagenome (GOLD analysis project Ga0124850, IMG submission 97462) | Tropical forest soil microbial communities from Panama analyzed to predict greenhouse gas emissions - Panama Soil - Plot 1 (PacBio error... | ecosystem: Environmental > Terrestrial > Soil >...
CCGGCCGCCGTGCGCCCGAGCACCCGCTGCGCCAGCGACACGATCACTTGGCCCGCGTCAACTACGGCCTGCACGTTGATGCCAGCATCGGTGCCGCAGTCCTCCTCGGCGATGATCGCGTCTTGCGCCACGTCGACGAGGCGGCGCGTCAGGTAGCCAGAGTTGGCCGTCTTCAGCGCCGTGTCGGCGAGACCCTTGCGTGCACCGTGCGTCGAGTTGAAGTACTCGAGCACCGATAGGCCTTCCTTGAAGTTGGAGATGATCGGCGTCTCGATGATCTCTCCGGATGGCTTGGTCATGAGGCCACGCATGCCGGCAAGCTGGCGCATCTGCTTCTCAGATCCGCGCGCTCCGGAATGCGCCATCATGTACACCGAATTGACCGGTCGCGACCGCCCGGTTCCCTTCTCCATCTGCACCGAAGAAATGCGCTGCATCATCTCCCTGGCAACCTGATCAGTGCACTTCGACCAGGCGTCCACCACCTTGTTATACTTCTCGAGCTGGGTGATGAGGCCATCGTTGTACTGCTGCTCGTACTCGCGCACGAGGTCATGAGTTTGCTCGACGAACTTTGCCTTCGTCTCGGGGATCACCATGTCGTCCTTGCCGAACGAGATGCCCGCCTTGAAGGCGTGATAGAAGCCAAGTCCCATCACGCGGTCGCAGAAGATCACCGTCTCCTTCTGGCCGCAGTTGCGGTAGACGGCATCGATCAGACCGGAGATAGCCTTTTTGGTGAGGAGCTGATTGACCAGGGCGAACTTGACACCGCCCTTGCGCGGCAAGAGCTCGCCAAGCAGCATGCGGCCGGGCGTTGTTTCGTGCACCTCAACGACGTCATTGCCGCCATCGTCGACGGCGTGGAAACGCCCCTTCACCTTGGCATGGAGTGTGACGAGCCCCGCCGCCAACGCGTGCTCCACCTCGGCGATCGAGCCCAGCATCATGCCTTCCCCGGGCTCCTTCTCGCGCATCATCGACACGTAGTAGAGGCCGAGCACGATATCCTGGCTCGGCACGATGATGGGCGAGCCGTTGGCGGGGTGCAGGATGTTGTTGGTGGACATCATCAGCACGCGCGCTTCGAGCTGGGCCTCGAGCGACAGGGGCACGTGGACGGCCATTTGGTCGCCGTCGAAGTCGGCATTGAAGGCGGCGCACACCAGCGGATGCAGCTGGATGGCCTTACCCTCGATCAGCACCGGTTCGAACGCCTGGATGCCGAGGCGATGCAGCGTCGGCGCGCGGTTCAAGAGCACCGGATGCTCGCGGATCACCTCGTCGAGGACGTCCCAAACCTCCGGCTTTTCCTTCTCGACCAGTTTCTTGGCCTGTTTGACGGTGGCGGCCTGCCCCAGGGCCTGCAGGCGCGCGTAGATGAACGGCTTGAATAGCTCGAGTGCCATCTTCTTTGGCAGCCCGCACTGGTGCAGCTTCATCTCGGGGCCCACGACGATGACCGAGCGGCCGGAGTAATCGACGCGCTTGCCGAGCAGGTTCTGCCGGAAGCGGCCCTGCTTGCCCTTCAGCATGTCGGCCAACGATTTCAGCGGCCGCTTGTTGGCACCCGTGATGACGCGTCCGCGCCGACCGTTATCAAACAGCGCGTCCACGGATTCCTGCAGCATCCGCTTTTCGTTGCGAATGATGATGTCGGGTGCTCTCAGTTCCATCAGCCGCTTCAGGCGGTTGTTGCGGTTGATCACCCGACGGTAGAGGTCGTTGAGGTCAGAGGTGGCGAAGCGGCCGCCGTCGAGGGGTACGAGCGGCCTCAGCTCCGGAGGGATCACCGGAATAACCGTCATGACCATCCACTCGGGCCGGTTGCCGGACTCCAGGAAGGCCTCAATGACCTTGAGCCGCTTGCCAAGCTTCTTGGGCTTAAGCTCGGTGGTTGCCTCGGCGATCTCTTGGCGCAGCTGGTCACGCAGTTTCGGCAGGTCCATCGCCGACAGCAGATCGCGGATGGCCTCCGCGCCGATGCCGGCCGTAAAGCTGTCCTGACCGAACTCCTCGATGGCTTGGTTATAGGCCTCCTCGGTCAGGAGTTGCTTCTCCTGCAGCGTGGTCGTCCCGGGCTCGGTGACGATGTAGTTCTCAAAGTAGAGCACGCGCTCGAGATCCTTGAGCGTCATATCGAGCAAGAGACCGATGCGCGAGGGCAGCGATTTCAAGAACCAGATATGCGCGACCGGCGCCGCCAGTTGAATATGGCCCATGCGCTCGCGGCGCACCTTGGCCAGCGTCACCTCCACGCCGCATTTCTCGCAAATGAGGCCCTTGTACTTCATGCGCTTGTACTTGCCGCACAAACACTCGTAGTCCTTGATGGGACCAAAGATCCGCGCACAGAAAAGACCGTCACGCTCGGGCTTAAAGGTGCGGTAGTTGATCGTCTCTGGCTTCTTGATCTCACCGAACGACCATGAGCCGATATCGTCCGGGCTCGCGATCGAGATGCGGATCTGGTCGAAGGCCGGGATCTGCACCTGCTGTTTGAAGAGGTTGGTGATCTCGTTCATCGGCTCTCTCTCCTGGAAGGGCGCGGGGCCACGACATCCCTTCGATTACAGTGTTCATCGCCAACCCCTGCGGGGGATGGCTGCCCTCCCCCCGAGCCGGGAAGAGGGCAAGGTCTGGCGCTACTCGGCGGCTGCCGGCGGAAGCCGCGGCCGCTCCACTGCCGGTTCCTTCGGCGGCTCTTCGGTGGCGGCGGAGGTTTCGGTATTGACCAGTTCGACGTTGAGACCGAGAGCGCGCATCTCCTTGACGAGCACGTTGAAGCTCTCGGGAATACCGGCTTCGAACGCATCGTCACCGCGCACGATGGCTTCGTACACCTTGGTGCGGCCGGCCACGTCGTCGGACTTGACGGTCAACATTTCCTGCAGCGTGTAGGCAGCGCCGTAGGCCTCGAGCGCCCACACCTCCATCTCTCCGAAGCGCTGGCCGCCGAATTGGGCCTTGCCTCCGAGCGGCTGCTGGGTGACGAGGCTGTAGGGTCCGATCGAGCGGGCGTGGATCTTGTCGTCGACGAGGTGGTGGAGCTTCAAGAGGTACTTGTAGCCGACCGTCACCTGGCGATCGAACGGCTCGCCGGTGCGCCCATCGTAGAGTGTCACCTGGCCGGTCGTATCGAAGCCAGCCTTCTGCAGCAGGGCCACGATGTCGGGCTCGCGGGCCCCGTCGAACACCGGCGTCGCCACGGGAACCCCGTCCTTCAGCTTCTCGCTCAAGGCCACGAGATCGGCATCTTTCATCCGGCTGACGCCGCCGTCCTTGCCGTAGATCTCGGATATCGCCTCGCGCAGCACCTTGGCGTGACCTTCCTCATGAAACCTCTGCAGTGCCTCGTCGATGGCACGGCCGAGGCCGCGGCAGGCCCAGCCCAAATGCGTCTCCAATATCTGCCCGACGTTCATGCGGCTCGGCACGCCCAGCGGATTGAGCACCACGTCGACGTGGGTGCCATCCTCCAGATAGGGCATGTCCTCGACCGGCACGATCATGGACACCACACCCTTATTGCCGTGGCGGCCGGCCATCTTATCGCCCGGCTGGATCTTGCGCTTCACGGCCACGAACACCTTGACCATCTTCATGACGCCTGGGGGCAATTCATCGCCACGCTGCAGCTTGTCGACCTTGTCGACGAAACGTCGCTCGAGGCTTTTTTTGGCATCTTCGTATTGCTTGTTGATGGCCTCCACTTCGGCCATAGCGGCCTCGTCGGCGAGCCCGATCTCCCACCATTGGCTGCGCGGGAGTTCGGTCAGCACCTGCTCGGAGATAATGGTGCCCTTGCGCGCGTTCTTCGGACCCTTGGCCGCTTCCTTGCCCAACAGCGCCGATTTGAGGCGCGCATAGACGTTGCGGTCGAGGATCTGTAGCTCGTCGTCGCGGTCCTTGGCCAGCCGTTCGATCTCCTCGCGCTCGATGGCCATCGCGCGCTCGTCTTTCTCCACCCCGTGGCGATTGAACACGCGCACTTCCACCACCGTGCCGTTGACGCCCGGGGGCAGTCGCAGTGACGTGTCGCGTACGTCGGAGGCCTTCTCGCCGAAGATGGCGCGCAGGAGCTTCTCCTCCGGCGTCATCGGGCTCTCGCCCTTCGGCGTGATCTTGCCAACGAGGATATCGCCGGGATTGACCTCGGCGCCGATGAAGACGATGCCCGCCTCGTCGAGATTGCGCAACGCCTCCTCCGAAACGTTGGGGATGTCGCGGGTGATCTCTTCGGGGCCGAGCTTGGTATCGCGCGCCATCACCTCGAATTCCTCGATATGGATCGAGGTGAAGACGTCGTCGAACACCACGCGTTCGGAGAGCAGGATGCTATCCTCGAAGTTGTAGCCCATCCAGGGCATGAAGGCGACGAGCACGTTCTTGCCGAGCGCCAGGTCGCCTAGGTCCGTTGAGGGGCCGTCGGCGATGATCTCGCCGACCTTCACCTGATCGCCGACCGTCACCAACGGCCGCTGGTTGATGCAGGTGTTCTGGTTCGAGCGCTGGAACTTGCGCAACCGGTAGATGTCGACGCCAGGCTTGGAGGGATCGGTCTCCTCGGTTGCCCGGATGACGATGCGGGTGGCATCCACTTGGTCGATGATACCGGTGCGACGCGCGGCGATGGCGGCGCCGGAGTCGCGCGCCACCACCTCCTCCATGCCGGTGCCGACCAGCGGCGCCTCCGCCTTGATGAGAGGCACGGCCTGGCGCTGCATGTTGGAGCCCATCAGAGCTCGGTTGGCGTCGTCATTCTCCAGAAATGGGATCAGCGCCGCGGCGACGGAGACGAGCTGCTTGGGCGACACGTCGATATAATCGACCTTGTCGGGCGCCACCAGCAGCACGTCGCCCTGGTAGCGGCAGGTGATGAGATCGCCGGTCAGCCGACCCCTGGGATCGACCTCGGCATTGGCCTGCGCCACGTGGTAGCGCGCCTCCTCCATGGCCGAAAGGTAGGCTACCTGATCGGTCACCTTGCCCTTGTCCACCTTGCGATAGGGGCTCTCAATGAAGCCGTACTTATTGACGCGAGCGAAGGTGGCGAGCGAGTTGATGAGGCCGATGTTGGGGCCCTCGGGCGTCTCGATTGGGCAGATGCGCCCATAATGCGTCGGGTGCACGTCGCGCACCTCGAACCCCGCCCGCTCGCGCGTGAGCCCGCCCGGCCCGAGCGCGGAGAGGCGCCGCTTGTGGGTGATCTCGGAGAGGGGGTTGGTTTGGTCCATGAACTGGGACAGCTGCGAGGAACCGAAAAATTCGCGCACCGCCGCCGCCGCAGGCTTGGCGTTGATGAGGTCCTGCGGCATCACGGTGTCGATATCGACGGAGCTCATACGCTCCTTGATGGCGCGTTCCATGCGCAGCAGGCCGAGGCGATACTGGTTCTCCATGAGCTCGCCAACCGAGCGCACTCGCCGATTGCCGAGGTGGTCGATGTCATCGATCTCGCCTTTGCCGTCGCGCAGATCCACGAGCGTCTTGATGACGGCGAGAATATCCTCCTTGAGCAGCGTGCGGACGGTGTCCTCGGTCTTGAGATCCAGCCGCATGTTCATCTTGACGCGGCCGACCGCCGAGAGGTCGTAGCGTTCCGGGTCGAAGAACAGACCGTGGAACAGGGCCTGCGCGGCGTCGAGCGTCGGCGGCTCACCCGGGCGCATGACCCGGTAGACATCCATCAACGCTTCCTCGTGATTTGAGTTCTTGTCGATGTTGAGCGTGTTGCGGATGAAGGCACCGACCGTGACATGGTCGATGTCGAGGATCGGGAACTCCTTGATCTTCGCCGCGTGCAACGTCTCGAGCAGCTTGAGGCTGAGCTCCTCGCCGGCCTCGCCGTAAATCTGGCCGGTCGCCATATTGACGATGTCCTCTGCCAGATACTTGCCGGCCAAGTCCTCGGCGTTGAACAACACCTCTTTGAGACCTTCCTCGGCCAACTCGCGTGCACGCTTGGCCGTCATCTTCTCGCCGGCCTTGGCGACGACCTCGCCGGACCGGGCATCGACAAGATCGGCGGAGGGCGTCATGCCACGCATCTTCTCGGCCACGAACGGTACCTTCCAGCCGCGCTTGCTCTCCTTGACGACGATCGTCTTGTAGAAAGCCGCCAGGATCTCCTCGTCATCCATACCCAGTGCATAGAGCAGCGTGGTGACCGGCAGCTTGCGGCGCCGATCGATGCGCACGTAGACGATGTCTTTGGCATCGAATTCGAAGTCGAGCCAGGACCCGCGATAGGGGATGATCCGAGCGGCGAACAGCAGCTTGCCGGAGGCGTGGGTGCGTCCGCGGTCGTGGTCGAAGAAGACGCCAGGCGAACGGTGCATCTGGCTGACGATCACGCGCTCGGTACCGTTGATGATGAAGGTCCCGTTGGGCGTCATGAACGGCATATCGCCCATGTAGACGTCCTGTTCCTTGACGTCCTTGACGGATCTGGCGCCGGTCTCCTCATTCACGTCGAACACGATGAGGCGCAGCTTCACCTTGAGCGGCGCGGCATAGGTCATATCGCGCTGCTGGCATTCGTCGACGTCGTATTTGGGCGGTTCAAACTCATAGCGCTCGAAGTCGAGCGTCGCCCGACCGGAAAAGTCTGAGATCGGGAACACCGACTTGAACACGGCCTGCAACCCCTGGTCCGGCCTGCCGCCCGGCGGCTCCTTGACCATTAGGAAGTCGTCATAGGAACTCTTCTGTACCTCAATGAGGTTTGGCATCTCGGCGACTTCGCCGATCGAACCGAACTGCCTTCTGATGCGCTTGCGGCCGTTATAGGTGTCAGCCATTTCCGCTCCTCGTCCTTCATCGTGCGAAGGAAGACGTTGATATCCCCGGCGGAGCATGTGCCCCGCCGGTTTGCTTAGAGTTATGCCGGCAAAGCTCGACCCTGAGCGTGCAATGCCGCAGTCCTTCAGGCGATCCGGCGCGAGGCGGGAAGCTGCCTTTCCCGATCGGCACGGAGCGTCGCAACGCTATTTGACCTCCACCACCGCGCCCTGATCCTCGAGCTGTTTCTTGAGCTTGGCGGCTTCTTCCTTGTTGACGCCTTCCTTGACGGTCTTACCCCCGGCTTCGACCAGGTCCTTCGCCTCCTTGAGGCCGAGGCCCGTGATCGCGCGCACCTCCTTGATCACGTTGATTTTCTTTTCGCCGCTGGACTTGAGAATGACGGCAAACTCCGTCTTCTCCTCGACCACCGGCGCGGCGGCGGCTGGAGCGGAGGCAGCGGCCACTGGCGCGGCCGCCGAGACGCCCCACTTCTCCTCCAGAAGTTTGGCGAGCTCCGCTGCCTCCAAAACGGTCAGCTTCGAGAGATCGTCGACAATTCTTCCAAGATCGGCCATGACTGGAACTTCCCTTGCTTTGAACTCAGTTGCTCGTTGCGCGCCCTCAAGCTTGGCTGGGGCGCAAGTGATTGGCTTGCCTTAGGCGCTGTTTGCTCCCTCGGCACCTTTGGCGCCCTGCGCCTGGAAGACGCGCGCCAGCTTGGCACCCGGCTCTTTGAGCACCCGTGCAATCTTGGTCGCCGGTGCCTGCACCAGGCCAATGAGCTTGGCCCGCAGCTCGTCGAGCGACGGCAGGTCGGCCAGCGCCTTGACGGCGTTGGCATCCATCACCGTCGCCCCCATTGTCCCGCCCAGGATCACGAGCTTGTCGTTCTCCCGGGAATACTTGACCGAGACCCTTGCCGCGCTCACCGGGTCGGCCGAGTAGGCGACACAGGTCTGGCCCTTGAGGAGACCGGTGGCGCCCTCTGAAGTGGTACCCTTTAGGGCCAGCATGGCGAGACTGTTCTTGGCGACCTTGACCGCGCCGCCGGCTTCTTTCATGCGCTTGCGAAACTCGGTCATCTGCGCGACAGTCATGCCCGCGTAGTGGGCAACAACCAGCACGCCACTGTCCTTCCATGCCTCATTGAGGCTGGAAACGAGCTCGCGCTTTTGTGCTCTATCCAAGTCGGCTCACTCCATCTCGCGGAATGGAACCACTGGTTCTTCCGCGGGTTGCACCTTGCCGTCGGTTCGCGACGACGCTTCTACCCGTCCCTTTCCGCGCGTCGGCGACGCTCGGTGCAGACCCAACAGGCGCGGACCGGCGAATTTCGCACCTTGCCAATCCGTCTCCCGTCTCATGCTGGCCCTCTGGCGAGGCTTAGGCCGGATACCCGGCACCGGCAATCTCGGACAGGTCCGAGGGGAGATCCGTGTGGTCGCCCCCCATCCGGGCACGTGCCCGGCAGTGTTGTTCAGCCAATGCTCAGCCCGTGTCCCTCCTCATCTCATGCTGTCGTGATCTCATGCTGCCGTGCCGGCGGCGCCAACGCTGCCGGCCTCAATCTTGACGCCCACTCCCTGGCTCGAGCTTAGGGATATCTTCTTGATGTAGGTCCCCTTGGCCCCTGCGGGCTTGGACCTTACCACCGCATCCACGAACGCCTTTATGTTCTCGACCAGCGCCTTGTCCGAGAAGCTCGCCTTGCCGACGCCGGCCTGGACGATGCCGGCCTTTTCAACCCGGAATTCGACGGCGCCCCCCTTGGCACCCCGCACGGCGCTGGTGACGTCCATGGTCACTGTGCCAACGCGGGGATTGGGCATCAGGCCGCGCGGACCTAAGACCTTGCCGAGGCGGCCGACGAGACCCATCATGTCGGGGGTGGCAATACACCTGTCGAAGTTAATATTGCCCTTCGACACTTGTTCGACAAGGTCCTCAGCGCCCACGACATCCGCGCCGGCGGCCTTGGCTTCCTCGGCCTTTGGGCCGCGGGCAAACACCGCCACCCGCTGGGTGCGGCCCGAGCCGTTGGGCAGGTTGCAGACCCCGCGTACCATCTGATCGGCATGCTTGGGGTCGACCCCCAGGTTCATCGCAATCTCGACGGTCTCATCGAACTTCGCCTTGGCGCGGTCTTTGACGAGCTTGATGGCGTCGTCGATGGCATAGAACTTCTCGCGATCGACGCCTTGGCGGGCGGACTTCAGACGTTTGCCGAGCTTTGTCATTGCTTCACTCCACGACCTGCAAACCCATCGAGCGCGCGGTTCCAGCGATGGTCTTGGTGGCCGCCTCCAGGTCGTCGGTATTGAGATCCTTCATCTTCGCCTTGGCCACCTCGCGCACTTGGGCAAGGCCGATGGTGCCCACCACGGTGCGCCCTGGTTCCTTGGAGCCGTCGGCGATCTTGGCCGCCTTCTTGAGCAGGTAGGACGCCGGGGGGGTCCGCATCTCGAACGCAAATGAGCGGTCGGAGAACACCGTGATCTTCACGGGGATCGGCGCACCTTGCTCCAAATCCTTGGTCTTGGCGTTGAACTGCTTGCAGAACTCCATGATGGAGAGGCCGCGCTGGCCCAGCGCCGGACCGATGGGCGGCGAGGGGTTGGCCTGTCCGGCCGGCACCTGCAAGTTGATGTAGCCGTCGATCTTTTTGGCCATTGCTTCGTGAGCCCTCTGCTAATCCTGCGGCGCTGGCGGTCGCGCCGACGCTCAGGCAACCTTCTCGACTTGACCGAACTCCAGCTCGACCGGCGTCGGCCTGCCGAAGATCGACACACCCACTTTGAGGCGTGCGCGCTGCTCGTCGACCTCTTCCACATGCCCCTCGAAGGTGGCGAACGGTCCGTCGGCCACCCGTACCTTTTCGCCGATCTCGAACGTGACCATCGGCTTGGGGCGCTCCACACCCTCCTTCACCTGGTGCAGGATGCGCATGGCCTCGGCCTCGGTGATGGGAATGGCCTTGTTATCGGCTCCCAGAAAGCCCGTTACCTTCGGCGTATTCTTGATCAGATGGTAGGCCGGATCCGTCATCTGCATCTTGACGAGCACATAGCCCGGAAAGAACTTCCGCTCGGAGGACACCTTGCGTCCGCGTCGCACCTCCACGATCTCTTCGGTGGGCACCAACACTTCCTCAAACAGGTCCGACAGGCCGGCCGAAAGGGCCCGCTTCTTTATGTCCTCGGCCACCTTGCGCTCGAAGTTCGAGTAGGCGTGCACGATGTACCAGCGCTTGCTCATTATTTCTTCGTCTCGTCTCTCGCCCCCGCTCCGCCTACCGCCCGGCCGCGAGCCCTTTGTCGTTCCGGCCGACTAGCGGCCCAGCCTCAGCACGAACTGCACCACGTTGCTGATGACCATGTCGGTAAGCAGGAAGAACACCGAGGTCAGCGCCACCATGACGAGCACCATGGTCGTCGTGATCCAGACCTCTTTCCAGGTCGGCCACGTGACCTTCGATGTCTCCTGACGCACCTCTTCGATGAAGTGAAACGGGTTCTTCACCACGGGATCTTCACCATCAGCCCACGATCCTCACAAGCCGCATGCGCGTGCGGCTCACCGCATCTCAGTCCCACGTGTTGGCTTATTGTCGGCTTGTTGCGTAGTTCGCTTGCTAGGGTCGCCTTGCGTTTTTCCGTCCTTCGCGTCGCCTGTGCCCTCAACTTGCTGCCCAATTTGCCTCAAATCGGTTTGCCTCAATCTGCACGCCGCCGTGTGCCCCAACGAGTGCAGCAATGCTTGGCAGGGGCGGAGGGTCTCGAACCCCCAACCTTCGGTTTTGGAGACCGACGCTCTGCCAATTGAGCTACACCCCTTGAGGCTCGGCCGATCCGCGCGGGAGCGCTTACATAACGCAGTTCGTTCCCCTTGTCACATTTTTTTCTTGACAAACGCCCAGAGCGGGAGTCGCCAGCTCAAAGTGTCGGGAATCGGAGATGTTTATCATTATATTTCAACGCGTTAAAGTTTGCGAAGGACGTTTCATCCGCGGCTCCTTGGCGCCCTCCTCATGCCTCTGCGGCGGCGAGGAGCGGCCGCCGCGACGGGCATCAGGCGCCCGCGGGCCGCTCCCGGGCCTTCGGAGCGACTGGAGCGGGTGAAGGGAATCGAACCCTCGTCATCAGCTTGGAAGGCTGTTGCTCTACCATTGAGCTACACCCGCATTTGCCGTGCGCAAGCCTCTTTCCTCTACACTGGTTCAAGTCTTCCTGCCACTGCGGGGAGCGCCCGGCAGGCTCTGGGAGCGCGGGTGGCTCGCCAAGGGTAGGCCGAGCACGCCCACCCGAGGACCTTTTGCGCGGCAACCAAGCTTCGCGTGCCCTCCCTCCAAGATCGAGATCGGGAGGCTTGCGGGGGTCACAGCGCAACCCGCCGCAGCCGCAAGGCGTTGGCGATGACGCTCACCGAGGAGAGCGCCATCGCGGCAGCAGCGAGCATGGGGGAGAGGATGACGCCGAGGAAGGGGTAGAGCACCCCAGCGGCAACCGGGATGCCGGCTGCGTTGTAGATGAAGGCGAAGAAGAGGTTTTGGCGGATGTTGGACATCGTCGCCGCCGATAACCTGCGGGCACGCATGATGCCATTGAGGTCCCCCTTGACCAGCGTGACGGCCGCGCTCTGCATGGCGACGTCGCTCCCCGTGCCCATGGCGATCCCGACCTCGGCCGCGGTCAGCGCCGGGGCATCGTTTACGCCATCGCCGGCCATCGCGACGGCCCGACCCTCATGCCGGAGCCGCTCCACCACGGCAATCTTGCCCGCTGGCAGCACCTCGGCTTCGACTTCTCCGATGCCAAGCTTCGCGGCGACCGCGCGCGCGGTCGTCACGTTGTCGCCGGTGAGCATGAGGAGGCGTACGCCGGCGGCCTTCAGGGCAGCAACCGCACCAGGGGTCGTGCGCTTGATGGGATCAGAAATGGCGAGCACGCCCGCGGCCGATCCGTCAATTGCAACGAAGATGGCCGTCGCGCCTTCTTGGCGAAGCTGATCGGCGTCGCTGGCAAGAGGGCCCGGTTCAACGTGCGCCTCGCGCAACATGGCCGCGTTGCCGATCACGAGGCGGTGCCCGTCAACCAAACCGGTGACACCTTTGCCGATCGGCGCATCGAAGTCGCCGACATTGGCGAGAGCGATATTGCGCTCTTGCGCCGCTTGGACCACGGCTGCCCCGAGCGGATGTTGGCTGTTGCGCTCGAGGCTTGCGGCAAGCCGGAGCACCTCCTGTTGCGCAAAGCCCGGGGCTAGGCGCACCGCCGTCACGCGCGGCTTGCCTTCGGTCAGGGTCCCCGTCTTGTCGATGAGCAGCGTGTCGATCCGCTCCATGCGCTCGAGCGCCTCGGCGTTTTTGATCAGAATACCCGCCTGAGCGCCGCGCCCCACGCCCACCATGATGGACATTGGCGTTGCGAGACCCAAGGCGCACGGACAGGCGATGATGAGCACGGAAACGGCTGCGATCAAGCCGTAGGTCAGGCGCGGTTCAGGGCCCCACTGTGTCCACGCCAAGAACGCAACGACCGCGACTGCGATTACCAGCGGGACGAACCACGCCGACACCTGGTCGGCCAGTCGCTGGATTGGCGCACGGCTGCGCTGCGCCTGCGCAACCATGCGCACGATCTGTGCGAGCATGGTGTCGCGGCCGACCTTCTGGGCGCGCATGACAAAGCTGCCCGATTGGTTCATCGTACCGCCGATGACGCCGGCACCGGCTTCCTTGGTGGCCGGCATCGATTCACCAGTAATCATAGATTCATCGAGCGCGCTGCGCCCCTCGACGATCTCGCCGTCGACGGGCACGGCTTCACCCGGACGCACGCGCAGCAGGTCACCCACGACCACGGCTTCTAAGGGCACATCCTCGTCGGTGCCATCGGCGCGCCTGCGCCGCGCTCGCTTTGGCGCCAGGTTTAACAGCGCCTTGATCGCGCCGCTGGTCTGCTCCCGCGCTTTGAGTTCAAGCACCTGCCCCAGGAGCACCAATAGGGTGATGACCGCGGCCGCCTCAAAATAGACCGCCACGGAGCCGTCGCGCCCACGCAATGTCGCCGGGAAGAGACGGGGAAAGACCGTTCCCGCGATGCTATAGATCCAGGCGACGCCTGTACCCAGTGCGATCAGGGTGAACATGTTGAGGCGCAGCGTTTTGACGGACGCCCACCCGCGCACGAAGAAGGGCCAGCCCGCCCAAAGCACGACGGGGGTTGCAAGCACCAGCTCAACCCAGTTCGACAGGCGCGGCGCGAGCAGCACGTGTAGGTTGGTTAAATGCCCGCCCATCTCGAGTGCCGCGACGAGAGCGGTGGGCACAAGCGCGATGCGAAGCCGGCGCGTCATGTCCATGAGCTCCGGGCTGGGCCCACCCTCGGCCTCCACCTCGAGGGGCTCCAGTGCCATCCCGCAGATCGGGCAGGCGCCCGGCCCAACCTGCCGGATCTCGGGATGCATCGGACAGGTGTAGATCGTGCCTTCCGGAACGGGTTTGGCGGCTCGAGCGTTGCGGTCGAGGTATGCGGCAGGAGAAGCCAAGAACCTCTCGCGGCAGCCGCTCGAACAGAAGTAGTAGCTGCGGCCATCGAGGGTCGCGCGATGTGCCGTCGTGTGCGGATCGACGTCCATCCCGCACACCGGATCCTTGACCGAGTGGGCCATGCCCGTGCAACGGCTCTGTGCTGACCCGGGCTCGTCCCCCCCGCCTTCGCTCACGCGACCGCCCGCGTGTTTGTCGACGCTCATGCTGGTCTCCATTCCGATTGACTACTATACCCCTGTAGGGTATATGTCAAGGCATGCACGACTTGACCAAGAGCTCCTGCATTCAACGTCTCAACCGCATCGAGGGACAGGTGCGGGGCCTAGCGCGCATGGTCGAAGAGGGCCGTTACTGCATCGACATCGTAACCCAGCTTTCGGCGGCGCGGGCGGCGCTTCGCCGCGTCGAGCAGGAAGTCTTGCGCGATCACATCGGCCACTGCGTGCGCGAGGCAATGCAGAGCAAGGATGCGCGCACCCAGGATCGCACCATTCAGGAACTCATCGATGTGCTCGCGCGGTCGCGGAGCTGACCTTTACCGGCGGCCCGATGCTGGCCACCGATGCAGCCCTTGGTGCGCCGAGACCATTGCTGAGACCATTGCAGTTCGGAAGGAACAACTTGGGACGCACCCGCGCGGTGCGCCGCTTTATGAGGCGCGCAGTCGCGAGGACGCCGCCAGGCTCACCCCGACTTGATCGCGCGATCGCGACATCCCACATAGTGGCGGAGCCTTCGATGTCATTTGGCGGCTCTCAAATCGGTGGTAGGAGCACGTTCATGGTGCACGCCCCATTCCACGTCTTCGACGACATCTAGGTTTCGACGACATCTAGGTCGCGCAAGCCCCCTTTCAACATCCGCTCGTCTCCAGAGAGGACAGCTCATCGAGCTGATTTCTCATGACCATGCCCGCTCCATCGGTGCGCATCGGCAGCCGCCATATCCTGCTGGGCGCGTCCATCATCACGCTTGCTGCGCTTGCAAGCGGCAGCTGGTTCCGCGTGCGGCAGAACGAGGTCGCCTACGTGACCCGCTTCGGCCAGGTCGTGAACGCTCAAGCCGGCCCACTCCAACCGGGCTTGCACTTTAAGCTGCCGCTGGCCGATACCGCCGACACTGTCTCCATTTCCACC
>Ga0124850_1000018_pt1 | contig 14335 bp, 15 predicted proteins | sample PanSoiMetaGPlot1_FD_97462 | JGI IMG/M metagenome (GOLD analysis project Ga0124850, IMG submission 97462) | Tropical forest soil microbial communities from Panama analyzed to predict greenhouse gas emissions - Panama Soil - Plot 1 (PacBio error... | ecosystem: Environmental > Terrestrial > Soil >...
CCGCGAGCGCACCGTCTGCACCGCATTGCCGGCATCATAGATCGGACGCTCGAATGTTTCGGGCGCCACTACTTTAGTGATGTCGGAAATCTGCATCACATCGAGCAAGGCGGCGACCCGCGGCATGATGTTCTTGCCGGTCGTGGTGGCGGGCGCCATCAGCGTGTCGTAGGCACCGGCGAGCGCGACGATTAGCGCCGCGGTCGGCTCGGCCAGCATATGCGCATAAGCGGGCGCGTCGGCGAGCAGCACTTTGCCGACCCCGTCGAGCTTGGCCGCGGTCTCTGCGACCGGTTTGCAGTTTTGACCGGCGACCAGAATATGCACTTCGCCGCCGACCTGTTTCGCGGCGGTCAGTGCTTTGTTGGTCGCGTCCTTGAGCGAGGCGTTGTCGTGCTCGGCGAGCAGGACTGTGGGCATCAAATCGCTCCCGCCTCTTTGAGTTTCTCGACCAACTCGGCGACGCCCTTGACCTTGACGCCGGCCTTGCGCACCGGCGGCTCGGCGGTCTTGACCACTTCAAGCCGTGGCTTGATGTCGACGCCGTAATCGGCGGCGGTCTTATCGTCGATCGGCTTCTTTTTCGCCTTCATGATATTGGGCAAGGAGGCATAGCGCGGCTCGTTGAGCCGCAGATCGGTGGTCACGATCGCGGGCGTTTTCAGCTTCACTGTCTGCAAGCCGCCATCGACCTCGCGCGTCACCGTGACCGCATCGCCGTCGAGCATCACCTTGGACGCGAAGGTGCCTTGCGGCCAGCCGAGCAGCGCCGCCAGCATCTGTCCGGTTTGATTGCAATCGTCGTCGATAGCCTGCTTGCCCATGATGATCAGGCCAGGCTTTTCGGCGTCGTCGATCGCTTTGAGGATTTTGGCGACCGCGAGCGGCTCGACCGCGCCATCGACTTTCACCAGGATGCCGCGGTCGGCGCCCATGGCGAGCGCGGTGCGGATCGTTTCGCCCGCCTGCGCCGATCCGATCGAGGCGCAGACAATCTCGGTCGCCTTGCCGGCCTCTTTCAGCCGGATCGCCTCCTCGACGGCAATCTCGTCGAATGGGTTCATCGACATTTTGACATTGCCGAGCTCGACGCCGGAGCCGTCCGGCTTGACCCGAATTTTCACGTCTTTGTCGATCGCCCGCTTCACGGGCACCAGAATTTTCATGAGAAAGGCTGCTGCTATTGTTTATTTAGTCGCTCGCGCGATTGAGGAATTCGCGCGCTGCTGCAGTGCGGCAAACTACCGGCCTGCACCCGGCCGGTCAACGCCGGTTACCGGTTCTCGCCGGGCTTCCAGAGCACGTCGCCCGCGCCTTTGCCATTGGCGTAACGGCTGGCCACGAAAAGGTAATCCGACAGGCGATTGAGATATTTGAGCACTTCTGGGGTGACACCCTCCCCGGCCTTGTCCTTGAGCTCGGCGGTCAACCGTTCGGCGCGCCGGCAAATGGTCCGCGCCAGGTGCAGATGGGCCGCGGCGGGGCTGCCGCCCGGCAGGACGAACGAGCGCAGCGGGGCAAGCTCCGCATTGAGCCGATCGATCTCGGTCTCGAGCCAAGCCACCTGTTTATCGGTGACGGTTAGCCGCGCTCCGCCGGGCCCCTTACCCTGCCCCGGCGTGCAAAGGTCGGCGCCGACATCGAAGAGATCGTTCTGGATCCGCGCCAGCGCGGCATGAAGCGCGGCATCGCCGGCCGTGTGCAACCGCGCGATGCCTATCGCGGCATTGGCTTCATCCACCGTGCCATAGGCGGCGATCCGCAGATCGTATTTCTTACGCCGCCCGCCGGTGCCGAGCGCGGTCGTGCCGTCGTCGCCGGTGCGCGTGTAGATTTTGTTCAGAACGACCATCGCGCTTTGCGCAGCTATTTCGCCATAAGCCAGACCGTGAACATGATAACGACGATGGCAATGAATTGCAGCAAGACACGCAACCGCATCAATTGCTGCGATCGATGCGGCGAGCCCCCGCGCATCATATTGACGAGACCGAGCAACAACACGACGGCGACGGCGCCGATCGCGATTGGGACCCCGATATGGGACATGAAATTGGCCATGCAAGTATATGTAGCCGGGCTTGAGCGCGAGAGAAAGGCGGACCGGTGTCTTTCCGGATTGCCGCGCAGCGGCAAGTCCGGAATCCACAATCACGGTTCCTGGATATGGATTCCCGGCTTCTCGTGGAGCCTGTCATCGGGCCGCGCCACTTCGCGCGGGCCCGTCGCTCGGCCCCGGAATGACGCTGGCAAAGACATGCGTTAAGACATCAGACGCAAAGGAAACGCCCGCGATGATCGTCGACTTCCAGCACCATTTTACGCCGCGCGAACTGATCAAGGAGGACCCGGGCGACCGGCTGATCGTCCACTACGACGCGCTCGGCGCACCGAGCTACACGGTGCATTCTCTGCTCTATGATCTTGATGAGCACGTCCGCATGATGGAGCTTGCCGGCATTGACGCGGCCTGGCTTACCAGTGCGGCCGGCATGTGCGCGGATCTTGAGACTTCGCGGCTCGTCAACGACAAAGCGGCGCAAGCCGAGCGCGAGTATCCGGGCCGTTTCATCGGCGCCGCGCACGCGCATCCGCTCGGCGGACCTGGGGCATTCAAGGAACTCGCCCGCTGCCGCCACGAGCTCGGCTTCCAGGGCGTGGTAATCACTTCCGAATTCGACGGCAAATTCATCGACGAGCCGGCGCTTGAGCCGTTCTGGAACGAAGCCGCCAAGCTCGACATGTTCGTCTTCGTGCATCCGGCGCTCAAGCTCAATCACGCCCAGCAATTCGATGGCTACGACACCGCCCGCGCGGTTGGGCGCGAATTCTCATTGATCATGGCGTCGATTCGGCTGGTCAATTCCGGCGTGTTCGACCGCCACCCCGCCCTCACCGTGCATATGGCGCATCTCGCTGGCGGCATTGCCTCGATGCTGGCGCGCATCCGCTGTTTTCAGGATAAGGAATTTTGGGGCACGGCCGGCAACCAGCGTCACGGCCGCAAAGCCGAAAAAGACTTCGATCATTACATCCGGCACAATCTCGTCTTCGACACGGCGGGATTTGCCGGCGGTATCGGCGCGATCAAAGCGGGTTTGAGCGAACTTCCCGCTTCGCGCATCGTGTTTGCGACCGACTATCCGCAGGAGATCAGGAAGCGCGAAGCGGTCCGCGATTTCGTTCGCGAATTGCGCGCGCTCGGCGGTGACGGCGAGCGCATCCTCTCCGGCAATGTAGGTCTTCTGCTCAAAGAGCCGCCGGCGCCGGAGCGAACAAAGATAGAAGAACGGATGTTGTAGTGCCGGCGACGATCCGGTCGTCACACGGCATCGTGGAAAATGACACCGAGTGTGTGCCGGCGGCCCGAGCGCAGGCGGCTTACGCCATGTCGCATATTGACTCGATAAGTTCCGCGAGTACCGCGAACCGGACGGTGGTGAACCGGAAAGATCACCCCCTCGCCCTGCCGAAGCGGCACCACTTCACCGCGCGATTGCATTCGCGGCCGTTGCTCGGTGAGCAAAAACTCGCCGCCGGTAAAATCTCGCTCCGGCGCCGACAAAAGAAATGCCACTTGAAGCGGAAAGATGTTGTCGCCGTAAATGTCCTGATGCAGGCAATTGAAATCACCTGGACCGTAGCGGAGAAGCAGCGGCGTCGGCTTGCTTTGTCCGTCTGCGTGGCAGCGCCTTAAATAACCCGCGTGCGTTGGGGGATATGTGACATCGATGCCGAGCGCCTTGTTCCAGCGATTCGCAGCCTGCGCCAGGGCCGGGTAAAGAGAATCGCGCAGCGCGGTGACGATCTGCGGCAAGGGATATGCGAAATATTTGTATTCGCCGCGCCCAAAACCGTGCCGCGCCATGACGATCCGGCTGCGAAACAGTTCATCGGAATCGTAGCTCTCCGCCAAGACCGTGCATTCTTCCGGCGTCAACAACGGTTCGGTAGTCGCACAGCCAAACTCGTCCAGATTGGAGATGATCGCGGTCCAGTTCAGCGCCGCGGCGCGCTCGCCGATCAACGGCGGTCTGGATTGCGCGACTGATTGTTGCATTTGAACCAATCCCACGAAGGGCCGACTGTGAGCCCGCGTTGCCAAATAAATGCGTCCAGGAAGATATGTATTGTCGAAACAACCGATCTGACACCCGAAACCTGCATTGCGCCAAGCGGGCACAGGCCAAACCTCACGCCTAGGCGCTCGCCAAATGCTTCTCGATCTGATCGACCGGATGCTTGGTAAGATCCTTGTCGATCTCGGCGATGATTTTCTTCTTCACGTCCGGATGAAATGCCTTGCGCAGATCGGCGAGCGCGCGCGGCGGCGCCACCACGACCAAGGCTTCGACGCCGCGCTCGCGCACGATCCGCTCCAGCGTGGCGGCCACCTGTGCAGCGAACCGGTGCTCTTCGAGCTTATGCCAGTCGGTTTGGGTTACGCTGGAACGACCCGCGCCGACTGACGAGAAGGCCCGGCCCGGACGATCCGTCCCCTGATCGTGGGTCGGCGGATTTGCGTCGGTGAACACGCGCTCGGTCTTCAAATTGAGAATCTGCGCATCACCTTCGTTACGCAAAACCAGCGCCTTTGTCCCGTCGCCGACGAAAACAAACCCGTTGTGCGGAATTCTAAGCATCGGAGTGATCCAATCCTGTTACGGTGCGAGCTGGAATGTTGCCGGAACAGTGACGGGGCGCGGACGCCCGCGCCTTGACTAAAGTCAATTCGGCCGGCGCGGCAATCGTTCCGCGACCTTAAGGGCCGCCCCCCAATGGATCAGGCGCTAGTTCGAGCCGTCAAGCAGCCGCCGGGCGATGACTTGGGCCTGAATCTCGGCGGCGCCTTCGAAAATATTGAGTATGCGCGCATCGCATAAAATCCGTGATACCGGAAATTCGACGGCGAAGCCGTTGCCGCCGTGCACCTGCACCGCATTGTCGGCTGCCGCCCAGGCGACGCGCGCCGCCAAAAGCTTGGCCATGCCGGCCTCGAGATCGCACCGTCGACCAGAATCCTTCTGCCGTGCGGCATAATAGGTGAGCTGGCGCGCGATCATGATCTCGGCCGCCATCATCGCGATCTTGTCGGCGATGCGCGGGAACGCGGCAATCGGCTCGCCGAACTGCACGCGGCTCGTCGCGTAGCTGAACGCCTGTTCCATTGCGGCCTGCGCCACGCCGATCGCTCGCGCCGCGGTCTGGATGCGCGCCGCCTCGAAGGTCGCCATCAATTGCTTGAAGCCGAGCCCCTCGATGCCGCCCAGCAAATTTTCCACTTTGACGGCGAAACCGTCGAAGGCGATCTCGTATTCCTTCATGCCGCGATAACCGAGCACTTCGATTTCGGTCCCGGTCATGCCGGGTACCGGGAAGGGCTCGGCGTCGGTGCCGCGCGGTTTTTCCGCGAGCAGCATGGATAGTCCGCGGTAGCCCGTCTCGGCCTGATTGGTGCGAACCAGAAGCGTCATTAGATCGGCGCGCACCGGATGAGTGATCCAGGTTTTGTTGCCGTAGATCTTGTAGACGTCGCCTTGGCGCACGGCGCGGGTCTTCAGCGAGGCCAGATCCGAACCGGTATTCGGCTCGGTGAACACCGCGGTCGGCAGCACTTCGCCGGAGGCGATCTTCGGCAGCCATTTGCGCTTCTGCTCCTCGGTGCCGGAGCCGAGAATGAGCTCGGCGGCGATCTCCGATCGCGTGCCGAGGCTGCCGACCCCGATATAGCCGCGCGACAATTCCTCGGAGACGACGCACATCGATTCCTTGCCCAGGCCCATGCCCTCGTAGTCCTCGGGGATGGTCAGGCTGAAAACGCCGAGCTCCGCCATTTGCGCGATGACGTCGAGCGGAATGTATTCGTTGCGCAGGTGCCAGGCTTGTGCGAACGGCGCAACGCGATCCTCGGCGAACTTGCGCATTTCCTCGCGGATTGATTCGAGTGTCTCGTCGAGCCCGCAGGCGCCCACCGTCGCATCGTTGCGCTCGCGCATCAGCTCGACGAGCCGCGCGCGGCGGTGCGGCGTATTCCCGGTGGCGATAAGATGATCGACGGCCGGATTGACGCGCGCGGCCACCGCCGCCGCGCTCAATCCGAGGTCGGCGAGGCGCACAATCTCGCTCTGGCTCATCGCAATGCCGCCGAGCACTTGCGCGAGATATTCGCCGGCGCCGATCCGCACCAGCAATTCCTCGGTCTCGCCGAAAGTGCCGCCGTCGGCGAGGCGCTCGGCGTAGTGTGAAAGCTGGCGAATGGCTTCGACATACGTGGCAAGCCAAGCGAGCCCGTGGGTGGCGCGCTGCTCGCTATCGAACCGGCGCGATACCACCCGGTCGTCGACCGTCACGCGCTCGCCGACTGTGCGGCGTGCATCGGCCAGCAGCGCGTCCATCGCCGCGACCGCATCGCCCAACATGGCGATCACCTCACGATGCGGCGGTTTTTCGGTCACGACAGCGGGCATGGTTCACTCGTTCGATTTTGCCAATCCAGCGGCATGCGAAGACCTTATGCGTGCAGTGCACAAAAGCCAATCAAGATGCGAACGGCACGGCCGCGGTTCGCAGCTACGGAAGGTTCCGCAAACGATGGTATGAAGCCCTTCCGATTCGGTGCGGAGGTTGTCTGCCTTTGAACGCGATCCGCCTGTGCAGCCGCGTCGCTTGGGACGCCCTTGGTCGCTTTAACGCCGATGACGGCTGGGCGATCGCAAGCCACATCGCACTGTCGGTCCTGATGTCCATGTTCCCGTTTTTGATCCTGGTGACGGCGCTGGCTGGCTTCGTCGGTTCGCAGAACTTGGCCGCCGAAGTGGCGGCCCTGATTGTCGCAGCGTGGCCGCCGGAAGTTTCCGGCGGCATCGGCGGCGAAATCCATAAAGTGCTGACCACGGCGCGCGGCGATATCCTCACCATCGGCGCCGTATTCGCCGTTTACTTCTCCTCGAGCGGCATCGAGAGCCTGCGCATCGGGCTCAACCGCGCCTACGGATTGACGGAAACGCGGCCATGGTGGCTGTTGCGCCTGGAATCGATCGGCTATGTGCTGGTCGCCGCGCTCGCGCTGCTCGCGCTCGCCTTTCTGGTCGTGCTCGGTCCGTTGGTGTTCCGCGCCGCGCTCGCTTACGTCGACTGGCTCGAGCCGCTCGAAAACCATTACGACATCGCTCGGTTTTCCGTCGCCGCCTTCGTGCTTACGGTGGCGCTGTTGATCCTGCACATGTGGCTGCCGGCCGGGCGCCGCCACATCGATGAAGTGTGGCCAGGAATTGCCGCCACCCTCGTGCTGTGGCTTGTCTGCGGTATCATATTCGGCCGATATCTTGCGGATTTTCGCTATACCTACGTGACCTATTATGCGGGCCTGGCTTCGGCGATGGTGGCGCTGGTGTTTCTCTATTTCAGCGCCTGGATTTTCATCTATGGGGGCGAGCTCAATGCCGCGATCGCGCGCGAACGCGCGATCCGCCGCGGCGCGGCGGATCGCTTGACGTGAGCGTAAATGCTGCCGGCTGAGCCTTTGTTGATCTATCAGGCGCGTTGCGCCTCCACCACGTCGTCGAAGTTACGCAGACCCTGCCTCGGCGTATTGACCAGCACCGCCATATTGCCAGGCTTGTGGCGGTTGGTGCGCATCAGCTCGTGCGCATAGGGAATCTTCTCCCATGGAAACACGTCGCTGATGCACGGATCGACACGCCGGTCGATGACGAATTGATTAGCGGCGCTGGCCTGTTTGAGATGAGCGAAATGCGAACCCTGCACGCGCTTTTGCCGCATCCACACATAGCGCGCATCGAAGGTAATGTTGTAGCCGGACGTGCCGGCGCAGAACACGACCATGCCGCCGCGTTTGACCACCAGGACCGACACCGGAAAAGTCGCTTCGCCGGGATGCTCGAACACGATGTCGACGTCGCGCTTGCCGGTAATGTCCCAGATCGCCTTGCCGAAGCGGCGTGCTTCTTTGACCCAGGCATCGTAGTCGGGCGTGCCGACCTTCGGCATCGCGCCCCAGCATTTGAAATCGCTGCGGTTGACGACTCCTTTGGCGCCGAGGTCGAGCACGTATTGAATTTTTGCCTGATCCGACACGATGCCGATCGCATTGGCGCCGGACGCCGCGACGAGCTGCACGCCGAACACGCCGAGCCCGCCGGAGGCGCCCCAAACCAGCACATTGTCGCCGGGTTTGAGCGTATGCGGCGGATGCCCGAACAGCATGCGATAGGCGGTCGCCAGCGTGAGCGTGTAGCAGGCTGACTCCTCCCAGGTGAGGTGCGCCGGCTTTTGCATCAATTGCCGCGACTGCACGCGGCAGAACTGCGCGAACGAACCGTCCGGCGTCTCATAACCCCAAATGCGCTGCGACGGGGAAAGCAGCGGATCGCCGCCGTTGCATTCTTCGTCGTCGCCGTCGTCCTGATTGCAGTGAACGATCACTTCGTCGCCGACCTTCCAGCGCCGCACTTTCGGGCCGACCGCCCAGACCACACCGGAAGCATCGGAGCCGGCAATGTGATACGGGTGCTTGTGGCCGTCGAGTGGTGACACCGGAACGCCAAGCCCGGCCCAGACGCCGTTGTAATTGACGCCGCCGGCCATGACATAAACCAACACCTCATCGTCGGCGATTGGCCAGGTCGGAACCACTTCGCATTGCATTGCCGTTTCCGGCGGTCCGTGGCGCTCCTTGCGGATCGCCCAGGCGTACATTTTCTCCGGGATATGGCCGAGCGGCGGAACCTCGCCGATCTCGTAGAGATCCTTGAGTGGCGCGGCTGATGGTTTTTTCTGCGCAACGGCCATGAGCTCTTCCCATGCACCGGCACGGCCGGCTCGGACGTTAGAATCAACTACGGAGCGCGGCTGCGGTCGCAACAATAACACTTTGCAGCAGATTATGTTGCATTGCAACAAGAACGGCGTCAGACTGCCGCTGCGCTCAAGGTTTGCAGGCAACGGCGCGATCGATGCAGCGCAATGAAAAAGCAGAAGATTCAACGTTAGGCGATGCCCGCCGCACGGCAGCCGCCGGCGCCGAACCCGTGCGCGACAAGCCGTGGATTTTCCGCACCTATGCCGGACATTCCACCGCCGCGGCCTCGAACGCGCTCTATCGAACCAATCTGAGCAAAGGCCAGACCGGGCTGTCGGTCGCCTTCGACCTGCCGACGCAGACCGGCTACGACAGCGACCACGCGCTCGCCAAGGGCGAGGTCGGCAAAGTCGGCGTGCCGATTTGTCACCTCGGCGACATGCGCGCGCTGTTCGACGGCATCCCGCTCGGCGAGATGAACACGTCGATGACGATCAACGCCACAGCGGCTTGGCTGCTCGCGCTCTATATTGCACTCGCCGACGAACAAAACGCGCCGCGCGGCAAGCTGCAGGGCACGACGCAAAACGACATCATCAAGGAATATCTGTCGCGCGGCACTTACGTATTTCCGCCGGCGCCATCGCTGCGGCTCACCAAGGACGTGATCCTGTTCACGACCAAGGAAATGCCGAAGTGGAATCCGATCAATGTCTGTTCCTATCATCTGCAGGAAGCCGGCGCGACGCCGGTGCAGGAAATCGCCTTCGCGCTGGCGACCGCAGTCGGCGTGCTCGATGCGGTGAGAGCATCGAGCCAATGCGCCGAGAAAGAATTTGGCGATGTCGTTGGGCGTATTTCCTTCTTCGTCAATGCCGGGCTGCGCTTTGTCACCGAAATCAGCAAGATGCGCGCGTTCACGGAATTGTGGGACGAAATCACGCGCGAGCGCTACGGCGTGCGCGATCCCAAGCAGCGGCTGTTCCGTTACGGCGTGCAGGTCAATTCGCTCGGGCTCACCGAACAGCAGCCGGAGAACAATGTCGCGCGCATCTTGCTCGAAATGCTGGCGGTGACGCTGTCGAAGGGCGCTCGCGCCCGCGCAGTGCAGCTGCCGGCCTGGAACGAAGCGCTCGGCCTGCCGCGGCCGTGGGATCAGCAATGGTCGCTGCGCATGCAGCAAATCCTCGCCTATGAGACCGACCTATTGGGCTATGACGACATTTTCGACGGCTCGCCAGTGATCGCCAGCAAAGTTGCCGAACTCAAAGCAGCCGCGCGCGAGGAGCTCGATCACATCGAGGCGCTTGGCGGTACCGTGGCGGCGGTCGAATCCGGCTATCTCAAGCACCAGCTCGTCGAATCGAATTCCCGCCGCGTCGAGGCCATCGAGCGCGGCGAGCAGACCGTCGTCGGCGTCAATCGCTTCACCGAGACCGAGCCATCGCCGCTCGCGCAAGCGGCAGGCGCGGTGCTCACGGTCACGGCGGAGGCCGAAGCCGAACAGATCGCGCGATTGAATGTGTGGCGAGAAAGCCGCGACGCACGCGCGGTCGCTGCAGCGCTCGAGGCTTTGCGCAAAGCGGCCAGGAGCGGCGGCAATATCATGCCGCCCTCGATTGCCTGCGCCAAGGCCGGCGTGACCACTGGCGAGTGGGGCACGGCGCTGCGTGCCGCCTTCGGTGAATACCGCGCCCCGACCGGGGTCGGCACCGCAATGCGCAACGATGCCGAAGGGCTTGATGAGATTCGCGCCGAAGTCGACCGCGTCTCCAAGAGGCTCGGCCGCCGGCTGAAGCTGTTGGTCGGCAAGCCGGGGCTCGACGGCCATTCCAATGGCGCCGAACAGATCGCCGCACGCGCGCGCGATGCCGGTATGGATGTGGTCTATGACGGCATTCGCCTGACCGCCGATGCCATTGCCGCCGCAGCGCGTGACCAGAACGTGCATGTGGTCGGGCTGTCGATCTTGTCAGGTTCGCATTTGCCACTCGTGCACGAGGTGATGGCGCAGCTCAAGGACAACGGCGCGGCCGGGGTGCCGGTCGTGGTCGGCGGCATCATTCCGCCGCAGGATGCCCGGGCGCTAAAGGATGCCGGCGTGGTCGAGGTCTACACGCCAAAGGACTTCGCGTTGAACCGGATCATGGCCGATCTGGTGCGCATCGTCGACGACGCTGTCGATCGCGGCAAATAATTCCGACGCCGCTCGCATAACGAGCCCGTCAGCTATTGTCGCGTATCACCTTGTGGCCGCGATCGGCCGCCAGATACGGCTTGCCGCGCGAGCGCGCCACCAGCGACCTCGCCTCTCGTCCGGTCAGCGTGGCGGCATGCAATGTGTTTTTGAACGATCGAATGATCCGCGAACCGTGCTCCACCAGTTCCCGTTGCTCCCTGCTTAGGTGACTAAGCGTCGGATCGAGCCTTACGAAAGGAATTTCGAAAAGTTTCTTTCCCTCGCCCTCATAGACATCGAGCTGCCAATGGCGGGTCCGCAGTTCCCGGCAGTTCATGAGCTCCAATACAACATCGCAAGCATAGCGATAGGCCAGTTCGGCATTCGGCAAGCTGACACCGACGTCGTCTTCGACGCCACCGCCGTCGTCGCTAAGCTTGAATGTGTATCTCGGCATTGCCTCCTTCCCAGGCTGCTGCAGTGTGTAAAAACCGGTGTGCCGCAGTCGGCACGGAACACGACTCAAGCGGGCTCAAAGTTCGAGCGGATACCGGGACTGGAGTGGTCGAATCGGTCGCGCGCCGCATGTCATCGTCATGCGCTAAATCGCCGTCGTGGGCGTAACCTGCGCGCGGCTGGAGCGGCGCACAGGGGGCCGGACTCTTCCACATCCCGGGCATGCGCAAACACTTCGGTGGCGAGCTGCGTAAGCAGTCGGGCAAAATCGTAGTGTTGTTCACAATAAGCCCGGGCCGCCAGTTCGAGCATCCGCTCGCCGCGGGTCCGCAACTCCCGGACATCACGGGCCGCCTCCGTTTGGCGCGCCTGATACGTCATTTGATCCATTTGAGTAAAAAACTCACTTTGCGACGTCCGGTTCCGAACATTGCGGCCGCTAAATTGTTCCGCAATCTTTAAATCGGCGTCGTTTTTCCTCTCCGTTGCAGCGACCGCGTGACGCTCGGGCGCGTGCCGCCGATCAAATTTTTAGGTTCGGAACGCGGAACCAAGCGGGCATCAAATGAGTAAGCAGAGTATTCGTTGCACTACTATAGTTTGACTGAAGGAGTGTAATAGTGGTGGCACTCTAACTTGACGGGTTTGTGGGGAGAAGCCTCACATGAGAAACGGTAAGGGTGGAACCGGTTTGGTGCGGGAAGAGCGGCTCCAAATTATGCTATCGCCTGAGGAACTTAAGGCCGTCGACAATTTTAGATTCGTGCACCGTATGCCCAGCCGGGCGGCGGCGGTCCGGGAACTGCTGCGGTACGGGCTTGGAGCGGTGGGAGCGATTTCCGAGAATACGGGCTTCAAATCGCGCGATTACGGCGTGCTGAAAGCACCGAAAGGCGTTGGGGCAGGGCGCAGTTCCTAAGATTCAAGGACGGCGTGACCGAAACCTAATCGCGGCACCGATCTCTGTTCCTTGGCCGCCGGCAAACTTATCAAGGGCTTGTTGATCCGGTCGATCTGATCCAGAAGAGCGCTGCTCTCATGCAGGAGTTGCAGCGTATCTGCGCGCAAGCGCTCGATATCGGCAATGGCCGTACGGATGTGCTCAATCGCTTCCCAATCTTCCATTCGGTTCAAACCCTGATGCGGATTTCCGGATTGTCTCAAGCCGAAGCATTGGCTCTTTTGAATGCCGGATCGGCTCGAACTTCGCGTTCCAGCATATTTACGTGACTTATTTGCAAGGCCATCGTTTCCTGCATGATCGCGAGCAGCTTCTTCGATTGCGGTGCGTCACGTCCCTTGCGTTGCAAGTCCGCCACTCTGGCCTCTTGTGCCGCGAGCCGGCGTGCGGCCTCAGCGACGAAGATTTTGGCCCGCGGCAGCAGTTCCCGGAGGATCAACTTGGTATGACCGCTCATCTCAGCCAAGGGATGCTCCCAATTCCGGTTCAACGACTGACCGGGGAACTCGGTCGAGATCCCCTGCAAGTTATCAGAGTTAGATGATGGCTATCGTGATACGGCGCGAGCCCCGTCGCTCGCCGTGTGAACACGCAACTGGTCGGCACTCCCCGGCCATGGCATAGTTTCACACGAGAACCGGCGCAGACCGGTCAGGGGAGGAAACCATGCGAACATTTTTCGGCGCGACGGCGCTCGCCGCCGCAATGAGCTTCGCCACCGCCGCGCAAGCTCAATTTCTGATCATCGGCAACGACGAGAAGGTCAGCTTTGACGACGGCAAGCAGGTGCTTAGCCCGCCGGGCAAAGACACGGTCACAATCGTCGACATCAGCGACCGCACCAAGCCGCGCATCGTCACCAGCCTACCGATCGAAAACTCAATCGCCGGACCGCCTACCAATGTCGCGATTACGCCGGACAACAAGCTGGCGCTGGTCGCCAATTCGCTCGACGTGGTCAAAGACGGCGATACTTTGAAAGCGGTGCCGGACAACAAGCTCTCCGTCATTGACCTCACGGCGTCGCCACCAGCGGTGATTGCCACGCTGCAGACCGGCAAACAACCCTCCGGCATCGCTATCAATCGCGCCGGAAATCTAGCGCTGGTCGCCAACCGCGCCGACAACAGCGTCAGCGTATTGTCGATTTCCGGCAAAAACGTCAGCGTCGTCGGCACCGTGGCGCTGGCGCCGCCGGACACACCGTCCCAGCACGTCTCAGGCGTGGCCATCTCGCCCGACGGCAAACGGGCGCTGGCGTTCAAGGCCATGGCGAACAAGGTGTCGCTGCTCGAAATTAACGGCACCACCGTGACCTACAAAGGCTACGACATGATCACCGGGGTGTTTCCTTACAACGCGCAATTCACCTCGGACGGCAAGCTCGGCATCATCAATAACAACGGCGCGGCCGGATCAGCCGACGGTCAAGTCGATACCGTCGCCATCATCGACATGACACTCGACCCGCCGCGGGTCACCGATCAGGTGGTGGTGGGTGATGCGCCGGAAGGTTTGGCGGTCAGCCCCACCGCCGGTTATGCCGTGTCGCTGTTGACCAACGGGGCCGGCAACGTCGCGAAGAACGCGTTCTTCCGTCATGACCATGCGATCGCGGTGCTGTTAAAGAGCGACGGCAAGACCGTGCGCAAGGTCGGCCAGACCGAGGTCGGCACGCTCTCCGAAGGCATCGCGTTTAGCCCCGACGGCCGCTACCTCTATGTCGCCAATTGGGGTGAACAGAACCTGATCGTCTTCCGCCTCGAAGGCGACAAGCTCGTTGCGGTGGGCACGCCGCTCAAACTGCCCGGCCATCCGGTTTCGATGCGCAGCAGCACGCCGTAACGGCGTTTGGCGTTGGCGGTGCTGCACTTACAGCACCGCCGCAACGGTTTCGTCCCGCGCGATCGGCAACACC
>Ga0124850_1000020_pt1 | contig 14174 bp, 18 predicted proteins | sample PanSoiMetaGPlot1_FD_97462 | JGI IMG/M metagenome (GOLD analysis project Ga0124850, IMG submission 97462) | Tropical forest soil microbial communities from Panama analyzed to predict greenhouse gas emissions - Panama Soil - Plot 1 (PacBio error... | ecosystem: Environmental > Terrestrial > Soil >...
ATCTTAGAGAATCCGACCCCATGAAGTGGACGGCGGCCTCCCATAAATACGCAGAGCAAGGGAGGCGCGAAATGAACAGCCTAGGCGATCATATCTTGGAAAATGCGAATGCCGCGCGGGCGCGAGGAAGAAGGGACGGCGCGATCGCGAGCCGGCCGCCGAGGCTGAGCCGGTGCGCGTCATTCACTCGCTCGACCTCGACGCGGCGACAGTGGCGCTGCCCGCGGGTGTCGATCTTGAGAGCAGGGCTGAAACGGATGAATAAATTTTGGAAAGCGTTGGTTCGCTTCCAGTACGACGACGTGGTCGTTATCGCCGTGTCCGCTTCTGGCGGCCGTTAGCAGTGCATCCCTATGTCCGCCCTGAATGTCCGCCATTGGCTATCGATGCGCTTGCCATCCGGGTAACTCCGCGTTGTGCGGAGGAAATTACAGGAAGCACCGGAAGGAGCAACGCACTGGCGGCCATGCTAGTCTCGCAGTGGCAGGAGGGGGCGCCGATGCCACAGGTGCAGACCAAGAAAATCACATTTAAGGCTGCGCGAGCCGTCGAACTTGAGCCAGGTCTCGTTCTGCGGCCCGGGTTTTATACCGGCACCAAAACACGTACTCGTGTTGACTCGATCGGCGGCATTAGCTGGACACCCTCCAAATACAAACTTGAGCTTACTGCGAATCAACTCAAGAGGATGAGCGCGCAGATAGAGTTAAATCTCATCTCAAAGAATATCGATGTGACGAAATTCGTGCGCCAAGGAAAATTGATCTGTGTTTAATTTCAGGCGCTCTCATTTACCCAACGGCGCGCCCGCCGACTAGGCGGATGATGGAACGTGGAACGTCCGCTTTGCCCTCGAAAGCGGATATGTGCAGTGCAACGAGGTATGCCCGCTTTAGGCCAAAAGCGGACAACTCGCCACCGATTCAATAACCTCATCAGTACGGGCGAGTATCGAGGGCGAAACCAACGAGTCACAACGCTGCCGGAACCGCGCCGAGGCCCTCCACGGCGGGTGCAACTACGCCGACCCTTTCTGGAACCCCAGTTCGGGTTCCACGGTTTCCAAAGCGAAGAGATGGAAACCGCAAATGACGAAAACGGAAGCATACCGAGCGCTAGCCGAACGCCTACGCGCATACGCCCAAAAGCCCGAGGCCGCCGACTACGTGGCTGAGTTCAAACAATTAGCGAAGTGCTATCGTTTGCTCGCGGAAAGCGCTGAACGGAAGGCACAGTTCGATGCGCCGCGGAACGATCCGCCGCTCTCCAAGCGTCGCCTTCACTAATCTCTTTTGACCGACCCTGGAGATAAACAGAAATCCAAGAGGCCACCCGTCGGTGCGATCGTCAGGACTCCATTTCCGCCCAGTGTTCACCAGGCTTTTTTCAAGGCGCAATCGCAGGCCACGCGGTCAGCCAGCTTGTCCGACCCGCGTGTCGATTTCGCAGCGCAGCATGCCAAAATCGATCGGCTTGGTGAAAAGCGCATCAGCGCCGCTCTCCAATGCCTTGCGCTTGGTGTCCGCATCGCCGTAGGCGGTGATCATAATGACCGGAACATCGGGTCGAGCTGCCTTGGCTTTGGGCAACAGTTCAAGCCCTGTCATCCCCGGCATATTGATATCGGACAATATCAGAATGAGCGACACGCCCGCCGCATCACTGATGCGCCGAAGCGCCATGTCACCGGATTGCGCAAATTCCATCGTGAAGCGCCCCTCACGCAGGTCGCGCCGGAAATGCGCGCGGAACAGCATCTCGACATCCGGTTCATCGTCGACAACCAGAATAAGTAGATTCACCCCAACCCCCCTGCCTTGCCAACCGTGGCGGACCTGCGCGGAAGAATGATCCTAAACTCGGTGTACACACCGGGCTTAGAGTCGACATCGATCGCCCCGCCATGCTGCTTGACGATGATATCGTGGCTGATGGAAAGGCCAAGCCCGGTGCCCTCCCCGGCCGGCTTGGTTGTGAAAAACGGGTTGAACATCTTCTCCTTCACCTCGGGCAGAATGCCGGTGCCGTTGTCGCGGATCCTGATTTCCACTTGATCGCCAAGGCTGCGGGTCGAGGCAGAAAGGGTTGGCTCATAGCCATCGTTAGCGGCGTGGGTTTTCCGCTTGGTCGCGGCATAAAAGCCATTGGAGATGAGGTTTAAAAGAACCCGCGTGATGTCTTGCGGGAAGACGTCGACCTCGCCAGCGGTCGGATCCAGTGATCGTTCGAGCGTTATGTTAAACCCTTGCTTTTCCGCCCGAGCCCCATGGTAGGCAAGGTTCAGGCTCTCCTCAACAATGGCATTGATATCGACAGGTCGGTGTTCGCCGGAGCCTTCACGCGAGTGCAGCAGCATGTTCTTGACAATGGCATCCGCCCGCTTGCCGTGCTGCACGACCTTGTCGAGATTGCCCCGCAGTGTGTCAGTCAATTCGGTGATCTCTGCGCGCGCCTTCTGATCAATCGGTAAGCCCTTCAGAGCGTCCTGCAATTCATCAATCAACTCTGTGGAGACCCCCGAGAAATTGTTGACGAAATTGAGCGGGTTTTTGATTTCGTGCGCGATACCGGCGGTGAGCTGACCAAGCGAGGCCAGTTTCTGCGTCTGCACCAGACGGTCTTGTGTGGTGCGCAGATTTTCAAGGGACGCCGCTAGTTCGCGGGTTCGTGCCTCCACGCTTTGGAACAGGCGCACGTTCTCCATTGCAATCGCCGCTTGGTCGGCAAAGGTCGTCGCAAGGTCAATCTGTTTTTCGGAAAACGGACGTACTTCAGAACGTGTCAAGCTCAAAACGCCGGTCACCACACCCTCGCGCAACATTGGAACAGCGAGAACGGTGCGATAATCCCCCAATATCTGTCCCTCCACTAACGTATATTCCGGATCAGCTTTTACATCGGGGATATGCACCGCGCGCCGTTCGAGCAGCGCACGTCCGAACCCTGAGCCGCGGTCAGGCTGTATGGGAATATTCCTGACATATTCCATGAATTCGGGAGAGAAGCCATACGCTTCGGCGCGAAAAAACACTCCGTCCTTTTGACGAGTGATATTGGTCCTATCCGCATCGCAGAGCCGAGCGGCAGATTCGACGAGAGTCTGAAGCACTGTCCCCAAGTCAAATGTTGAGCGACTGATAACCTTGAGCACGTCGGCGGTGGCAGTCTGCTGCTGCAGGGATTCACGCAACTCGCTGAGTAGGCGCATATTCTCGATGGCGATGACGGCTTGAGCGGCGAAGGTCTCCACGAGCGCGACTTGTTTATCGGTGAACGGCTTAACCTCTAGCTTGTTAACGGTAATCGTTCCAACCAAATCGTCGCCCTTGAGCATCGGGACCGAGAGAACCGTCCGAATTGGCTCCACATCGCGAATGACATACGCATATTCAGGATCAGCCTGAACGTCAGGCACCTGAACCGTTCGCCGTTCGAGAGCAACGCGTGCCGAGATGCTGTGTCGTCCCGGTGCGATAGGATTACTATGTACGAATTCCCAATTCTCGGGGCCAACATTGTAGCTGGCGACGGCGCGGAGCAGTTTGCCATCGAATCGAAAAATATAGCCCCGCTCCGCTTCACACAGCCTCACGGCGTTCTCAACCATTGTGTCAAAAACGGTCTGCAGGTCGGAGGCTGAGCTGCTGATCACCTTAAGCACTTCGCTGGTTGCGGTCTGCTGTTCCAATGACTCGGACAGATCGTCCGTACGCTCGCGCAGTTCGTTGAGCAAGCGCGTGTTCTCAATGGCGACGACGGCTTGGGCGGCGAAGGTCTCGACGAGTTCTATCTGCTTGTCGGTGAACGCCTCAACGAAGCCGCGCATCAACACCAGCATGCCGATCGGCTTACCTTCGCGAAGCAGCGGAACGCCCAAGGTGGTGTGCACGTTCTCAAAGCCAGGAACGTTCGTCACCCTGAATTCGGGATCGGCCTTCGTGTCTTCGATTTGAACAGTCTTACCCGCGCTGAGAACACGGCCAACGACCGAGCCTTGGTCCGGTTTGGCCGGAATCGGATGTTCGTTCATGTATTGGTGTTGTTCTGCCGTATAGCCGTAGTTTGCGACGTGGTGAAAAAAACCATCCCTGCCAAGTCGGATTGACGCCCTATCGGCACGGCAGAGTCGCGCCGCCGACTCGACGAGTGTGTCGAACACAGCCTGTAGATCAAACGTCGAGCGACTGATGACCCGCAGCACCCCGGACGTCGCCGCCAGCTGCTCCAGCGCCTCGTCGCGTTCGCGGGTGCGCTGGTCAAGTAGCTCGTCCCGACCGGCAATGGAAGTATTTGCCGTTTGCGCTTTGCGAGCCTTGAGCTCAGTCGTGCGCTGTCCTCTGACCGGTTTTGAGTTTCCACCGCGTCGCTGCACTGTCGCCCCCTGAGGCGGGTTCACGACGATCCTCATCCTAGGCAAATCCGTGCGTTCGCGCCATGGGAGGTTTCAAACCCACATGACCACGCGGCTATGCTGCATCTAGCCGTGTCCGAGGGTTCGCACCTTTTCAAAAACCGTTACCCAGAAGCGCATCAGCGGCACCGAATTCATCCGCCTCAATGTGAAAGGTGTCTCTATGACTCACCAGCGGCGTTCTTGAGTCAGCGTGAGGCAATCGCATATCGAGCCTCGGTCTGCCGGAGAAACACGTCCGCCTTTACACTCAACGATGTCCGCTCTTGCCCCGAAAGCAGACATGTGCAGTGCACTAGCGCAGGTCCGCTAAGGGCCAATAGCGGACATTCGAAATTATTCAATCAGGTCGTTTGGGAAATTCGTGATACGGCTAGCCTCGCGTTTTGCCATGCGCATGTCCTCATCGAGATCAACGGGGCTCGGCTTCACCGTGTTCTGTATTACGGCAAACCTATAGGCTGTGCGAGATTGCGAGACGATAACCGTGCGCTTTCAGGACATGCACGGCAACACGATGCGCATTTTCGCTTATGTCCGTCACTAGCTATGCAAAAAATATGGCAATTGCGGAATCTCGCACCGTTGAATGTTCGCTATTCTACCACAAGCAAACATTCGCCAACGTGGGCTCAAAACGAATTGATGGGAGGATACCGATGAAACGCCGTAAATTTCTCATGGCCCTTGGTGCCGCCGCCGCCAGCACCACCATCGCCAAGCCTGCGATCGCGCAATCCAACCCGACGATCAAATGGCGTTTGGCGGCGAGCTGGCCGAAATCGCTCGATACAATTTACGGCGCTTGTGAAACAATCCCCAAATACATTTCTGAGGCGACCGACGGCAAGTTCCAAATTCAGAGCTTTGCCGCAGGTGAAATTGTGCCAGCGTTGCAAGTGCTCGACGCGGTACAAAGCGGTACAGTCGAGATGGGCCATACCGCCATGTATTATTTTATCGGCAAGGATCCGACCTGGGCACTTTTCTGCGCTACTCCATTCGGCCTTAATGCCCGCCAGCAGAACGCCTGGTACCACGATGGCGAGGGCACGAAGTTAATCGATGACTTCGGGACGAAATTCAATGTGCATTGTCTGTCTGCTGGCAATACCGGGTGTCAAATGGGCGGCTGGTTCAACAAAGAACTCAAGGAGCCAGCAGACTTGAAAGGTCTCAAAATGCGCATCGGCGGCTGGGCCGGCAAGACGCTGGGGAAGCTCGGCGTCGTTGCGCAACAGATCGCCGGCGGCGATATCTATCCGGCGTTGGAAAAGGGCACCGTCGACGCCGCCGAATGGGTCGGGCCCTACGACGATGAGAAGCTCGGCTTCTATAAGGTGGTAAAATTCTATTATTATCCTGGTTGGTGGGAAGGTGGCACCACACTCCACCAGTTGGTAAATTTGGCCAAATGGAATGAGCTGCCGAAAAGCTACCAGGCGATCGTGACTGCGGCTGCCGCTTACGCCAACGTGGAAGTACAGGCGCGCTACGATGCGCGCAATCCGCAGGCATTGAAGCGCCTGGTCGCCGCGGGCACACAACTACGTTCGTTCTCACAGCCGATCCTGGAAGCCTGTCTGAAAGCCTCGAACGAAGTCAACGCCGAGACCTCGGCGGTGAACGCCGATTACAAAAAGGTGTGGGACTCAATCGTCCCCTTCCGCAATGACGCGTATCTGTGGTGGCAGGTGGCGGAATACGGCTACGACAGCTTCATGATCCGCTCGCGGCCGCACGGTTGAGCACACGCAAACGGCGCCACCGGGCCGGCCAACAAATCCGGTACCGTCGATTTTTTGAGGATCGTAATTTCGCAAAGAGGACGTCCTTCACCGCGAGCCTGTAGTGGCGGTGACGTCCCATTTTCATGAAGAAAGTTCGTTGTTGTGTGAGCTATCTCACATTCGAAAGCGCCGCACGGTCAATACATTATTCTAACTGCCAGGTGTCCCATTAAAGGGAGCATCAAATGTCATTCGAATTCGATTCCAACCGCATTCAACAAGTTATCATGCTCGGCGGGTTGGCGCTGTTTCTCATACTCGCGATCGTCATACCCGCCTGAGCAGCCCGCGCGCTTGGCGGATGGTCATTTTGCGAAGTTGCGTCGCAATTGAGCAAATTTCAGTCGAAATTGGCGGGAGTCGGCAGCGATGGGAAACAGCGCGACACCACATCATGTAATACTGATGGGAGCGGCCGTCATCCTCTCAACAATTGCGCCACTCCCAACTTTTGCAGAATTTGAGAAAACTAGCTGGAATGTTCAAGAACTATTCAAACAGTGCAACTACAAAGGAAGTCTGGATGAAATTTTCTGTTTGGAATTTGTTTCAGGCATAGCACGTCAAGTCTTTACGAATGGTCTGGGATTGAAACACAGTAACGTTCCGCCTGATTTAACGACGATGTCTATTCCTTCTGCATGTCCAAAATCATTCGTATCAAATGACGCGATGGTTGAGGCCTTCAAGGAGTGGGCAAACGATCATCTTGAAAAATGGCCTACAAACGCACGAACAGGAGTAATGCAGGCCATGAGCGACACATGGCCATGTCCTTGATGGAAACACATGTTGCGGAGCGTTTGACGGCGCGTTAGCGCAATGTCTGCTTTGGCCAAAAGCGGACATTGGAACAAAACAATGACTCTCACCAAATGCCCGGGAGAAGCCGCCATCGGACCCGTGCGGCGTAATCTGAATAGCCCGCAAGCTCCGCCTGAAGAATTCGGTCCTCCGTGATGGCGCGATGGAGTAGAAACGGCAGGCTGAAGATCACAAGGAGCGCGGCTGCGAGCCACGATCCGAGCGCGGGTCCGCTTGCCAATATGATCAGAATCCCAGCGGTGTATCCGGGATGGCGGACAAAGGCATAGGGTCCCGTCGTGACGACCTGCTGGCCGCGGTCGGTCTGGATGCGAATAACTGAGGAGAAAAACCGGTTCACGCGCATTGCCCATAGTGCCAGGCCGTAACCGACCGCGACCGCGAACAGGCCAACGCCTTGCAGCCAGACGGGCACGTTGTCGCTCCAATGGAAACGGCCACGATCGAGCCCAGCAACGATCCAATGCACGAACAGAACAAGCGAGAAGAGTCTCAGCGCGAGCGGCGGCTTCTTGCCGCCTGGCCGCATGCGTTCGCGCAGGAGGTCTGAATCGAGCGTAGCAAACGAAATGGTCATGACGGCGGCGAAGATTGCGAGATAGGCCCAAAAGCCCGGGATGGCGACCGTGCCGGCCGCTGCGAACAATGCGGCGGCCGCGGCGACCACGAACAAGCCTGCCTGAACATAAGCTGAAAAGGGCATCCGCTACTGGCCCCAGTCAAAGACCTTTGCTGCCAAGAACGATGATGAGCGCATTAATTGCGGTGCTTACGAGCACCAGGCTGCAAAGCAGCACAGCACGGCGCACAGCCTTTTTCGACAGCAACTTGTGGAAACCAGTCCGTCGCTTTTGTGTAATGGTAGCATGGCCAATCTCCGACCTCTTTTGGATCGCGATTTCTTAGTCGCATCGGAGACGGGTATATAATTTCGAAAGGTGAAGCAATTCGGCAGTATAAGAGCGGTATAAAGAACGCTTTGGGTCAAACGCAGACAAAACGCCATGTCGGCGCCATGTCCGCTTTAGCGACGCAACGGTTTGGGACTTACCAGCAACACCGAGACGCCGTGCCCATTTGTCAGCATTGGTAAAATGCTGCGGCCTATTACAGAAAAGCGCGTGTACGATTGTCGAGAGCCGCTGCCACTGGAAAAGTCCTCGGCGGCGGGCCGCGTTTCCTAGTGGCAGGGAGCGCGGCCCACTTACCCCCGAAAGCGGACATGTGCAGTGCACTAGCGCATGTCCGCTATGGGCCAAAAGCTGACAATTCGCACCGCTAGAAAAGTTGGTCTCTCACATCGGTGGCCCGAGTCCGTTCTTGCCGTAATTGATGCGCGGGGTCTGAAACGTTCCGTCCTCCTGCTTCTTCGCAGCGGCGATGAAGATTTTCGTCCCCGGCGTGATCTCGCCTTTATCGCCCGGCACATAAGTAACGATGATGGTGTCGGGGGTGACGAGGATTTTCTTCTCTCCGTCCTTGTATTTCAGGGTCAGCAGCTGTCCATCGACTCCGGCCACCGTCTGTTCGACATTGGCGTTGGTCATCGTACTTTGTGGTCGGAGATCCCAGGGGTAGTGCCCCTCGCCCGTTCCGCGCATGGCCTCGGGGAAGATATGCACCTCGATTGCCTTCTGGCTTCCATCGGCCTGCGGCATTCCAGTTGAGCCGACGAACGAACCCTGCTTGATGTCCGACAGCGACGCCTTGACGATCGCCACCACCAACCCATTTTCGGCAAGCGCCACTTTTGCCTCCGTCCCATCGCGCAATTTCACCACGTACATCGGCCCTTCCATCCGCTCGACGGTGCCGCGAAGCCGTGTAGTGCCCTGCGCGTTGGCGATCGATGTGACAGCCGACAGCACGAGAACGGCTGTAGCAAACGCGCGTAATGTTACCGTTTGCATTTCGTCCCTCCCTAAATTTAACCCATCCGTTTCTTGCAACGTAAACGCCGCCAATGGACCGTTCCAAATATCCGTGCCGTAAATTTTCACATCACGACCGTAAAAGCAGGCTGATGTGCCGTTCACAGAGCACTGATTTATTGAAATTTTACGCATCGGGATCTTTCTGCTTATGCAGAAAGTCGAGAGTACGGCTGCGGACGCGGCGTACTCCAGAACGTCCACCCACAACATACATCTCCACGTCTGCTGTCGGCCGGACCGGTCAATATCTGGCGAACCGATTGATCAGCATTTGGAACGAGTGGTGACGAGGTCGCACCAAAAAAACAGAAACAGCGACATCGCCCACCGACGCAGGCCAACCCGGGCTAGAACAAACATTTAGAGAGAGGCGACGACACATGCATGTAGAAACAGTGCCGATTACGATGTCCGCTTTGGGTCAAAAGCAGACATATGCAGTGCAGTACGGCATGTCCGCGTTGCGTCATAAGCGGACTATCCGCCTGTCCCAATCAAGTCCGCTCCACGCCAAGACGGACTTCATTGCTGGCTTGCTCAGCACAGAAAATCAGCGCAATTTTTACGCCTTTAGCGTTGGGAGAACGACATGACGGCATTTAATATCGTGCGGTTTCGCGTCAAACCTGACCAACAGGAGCAATTTATTGCGAAGCACCGTGGCATAAATCCAGGTCTCAAAGGCTTCTGCGGGGGCGCACTGGTCAAAACCGGCGAAAATACATTCTGCTTCATCGGCGAATGGGCAAGCTTCCAGAAGATAGTCGACGCGCGACCCCTCATGATTGGGATTCTCGATACGGTTCGCGAGCATCTCGAGGATCAAGGTGGCGGACTCGGACTCACCGACCCAGTATCCGGCGAGGTAGTCGTCAAGCTTCCAGCCAGCAAGCCAAAGGCGAAGAAAGCGCGTATCAAGAAAACGACTAAACGCAAAAAGCGTCGCTAACACTAACATCGAACGAAATGTTCGCTAAGGGCCAATAGCGGACATCGCTACGGTTTATTCGATCACCTCGTCGGCTTGCGTAAGCAGATCGGTAGGCAGAGTGAGCCCGAGTGATTTGACCGCCTTTTGATTGAAGATTAGCTGAAATTTGGTTGGCGTTTTAAGTCCGGCAATGTCCGCTTATGACCCTTATCGGACATTGACTTTGCTTGCAGTGAGCTGGCTACTATAATGCCCTGTCGTGAGCCTTGGAGCCGGACGTGAGGCGGCGGGAATTCATTTCACTGCTCGCTGGCGGCACAATTGTATTGCCGCTTGCGGCGCGCGCACAAACAAAGCGGTTGCCAGTTATTGGATTGCTCGGCAGTACATCAGCTGATGAATCCAGCCGCATTTTGGATGCGCTGCGTGGCGGCTTGAAGGAATCTGGCTTCACTGAGGGCCAAAATATAGAAATCGATTACCGCTGGGCGCATGGCAAACATGGTCGACTGCCGGCATTGGCAGCGGATCTGGTCAACCGCCGGGCGACGGTGATTGTTACCACCGGCGGGGAACCATCGGCGCTTGCGGCCAAGGCGGCAACGAACAAGATCCCCATCATATTTATCATCAACGGAGACCCGGTCAGTATTGGGCTTGTCGACAGCCTCAACAATCCTGGTGGAAACATCACGGGCATGAGTCTGATTGCTCCAGCGCTGGAGGCAAAACGATTGGGGCTTCTGGTTGAGCTGGTACCGAAAAGTACGATCATCGGCGTGTTGGCGAACGAGGATTATCCCGATACCGACCGCCAATTGGCAGGTGTGGAAACGGCAGCAAGCGAAATCGGACAACAACTCTCGATTCAAAACGTCCGCAGCGAACGTGATTTAGACGTTGCCTTTTCGGCGCTGTCCGGTTCAAAAGCCGACGCACTCCTTGTCGCTGCAGATCCATTATTCAGCGAGATGCATGATCAAATCGTAGCGCTGGCGATGCGTTACAAGATACCAGCGATTTATGCTTCGCGCGAGTACGTCGCCGCCGGCGGAGTGATCAGTTACGGTGCGAGCGAAGCGGACGCACATCGCGAGGCCGGAATCTATGCCGGAAAAATTCTCAAAGGCGCCAAGCCTACGGGTTTGCCAGTTCAACTACCAACTAAGTTTGATCTGGTAATCAATCTCACGGCGGCGAAAGCGCTCGGCATCACCGTGTCGCCTTCGTTGCTTACTCGCGCCGACGAAATAATCGAGCAACCGACAAATTGAGCTTCGCAAAATGTCCGCTAATGGCCCAAAGCGGACATTCCCCTGTGTCGCATTTGATGTCGCTTTCGAGGGTAAAGCGGGGCGGTAAAGATGCTTTTCCCCAGGTTATCGAAAAAACTCCCAGGTAAAAGCCAGTGCCTTTAGGACCACTGGTTGGCCCGCGACTGACCAAAAGCACATTCAATACCTTCAGGCGAAGCACGGCAACGATCGAAGCCTCGCCAGAGAATTTCCGGATTTAAAGGTAGGGCAGCGGACAGCCATGCTCGAACGGCATGCGACGCAGGACTGCTCGTCGCGTTCTTCCGCCGGGCATGAAACAATTCCCTGTCAGTCATTGTCACAAACAAGGGTATGAGCTGATTGTACCCGGTACGGACTTGCGATGGATGGGAGGCAAGAAGCCGTGAGAGCTGATTTCCCTAGTGACACCTGACTCGAACTCTGCGACGCGGCCACAGCGAGCCGGCGTCAAGAGGTCAGCAGGTAATAGACATCGGTTCGGATTTGCGATGGATTCGTATTCCATTCGCTTTGCCAGTGGCCGTATATCTCCCAATTTGGACCCGCAAGTTTGCGATTGTTGGCTCGACACCACTGGCGAACTGCATCGTGCGCAGCGCCCAAGCCGCTGTAAGGTCCGAAATGCGTTGTCCATGCCACGAGGCCAGCGGGGGTGGCGGAACGGACGACCTCCCCCTCATCAGCAAACGGTCCATACAGCTCCACTCCGACTTCCAGACGAATGCTGCCGTCCCAATAGATGGCGACGTGGCGACCGGCTTGCGCTTGCTGCGCACGCACTGCATTCCAGACCAGCCCACAGCACTGCGGCACGACGCGCGAAAGCTCGGACGCGCTGGTCCGGCGTCGGATGACAGCGAGGGGCACACTGTCGAGTTGGTCGAACTGGACTGCAGGGGACGTCAATTGATTTCTTCTGACCTCGTTGTTGGGGTCAAGGTGGTTCCGGAGCGTTAGAAGTAGTCGCAGGTCCACACGCGGCGCGGCCCCCACGGCGTCGGTACCCACTGCCAGCAACTGTCGTAGCCGCCGACCCACCACGGTCCGCCGCCGACGAAGACGACTCGGCCGTGGCGGTGCACGAATCTGCCGTGGCCGTGGAACGGCCGGCCACCCCACGCGACCGCGCGACTGCCGCTCCAGCCCCTAACGGGGGCTGCGCCGACAGCGGCGCGGCTGCTCATGGCGCCCGCACTCATCCGGCCGCCGGACCAGCCACCGGCGCTCATGTGGCCACCAGACCATCCGCCGCCGCTCATGTGGCCACCGGACCATCCGCCACCCATGTGGCCGCCGCCTCCATGACCGCCGCCTCCGCCTCCGCCGTGACCCGCGAGAGCAATCGAGGGCAGCAGCGCGATTGCCAAGGCAATTAAAAGCCTACGCATCAGACCCTCCTTTGGTTGATTTATCTAATGAACGCTGCAGCCGGACCGATCATAGTGTCGTCACGATGACTTGATCGCCTGCCCTTAGTTCCACACGGCGTTCATACCCGCGAAAACGACAGGACATTGCGGAATTAACTTATTTGTCAGCCCACCAGACTCCTGACTAATCCTGCCCCGCTTTGCTCTCCGAGCCGGGGGCGTCATTGCCCCGATAAGTCGCGGCATCGCGCCAAAGCTTGACTACTTCATCAATGTTGGCCCCCTTTACCTCAATGACTTCGCCCTTGTATGTGCCCGTGGCTTTCCAAACAGTCTTGTGTTCCTCATAAACTTGTACGGCGATTTTCTCGCCCCAAACAGTAACAGTTCGCTCGGACATGTTCTGTCTCCGTTAGAGGACGTTATATCCCAATTCAGAGCGGCGGGTGGTCTCGGTTGCGATGTCCACTTTTGGCCCAAAGCAGACGTGCGCTACTGCACTGCATATGTCCGCTTTCGGGGTAAAGCGGAAATTGCTCAAACAGCGCGGGATGTTCGCCAATGGTCCATCGCGGACGCAAAATTCACGTCTGTTTCGCTATCAAGGAGCTTTGTAATGACTGATCAGAGCAACGCTATGGAAGGCGGCTGCACTTGTGGCGCGGTACGCTATCGCCTCAAGGCGCGACCGTTATTTGTGCATTGCTGCCATTGCACATGGTGCCAGCGCGAGACCGGATCGGCTTTCGCGGTCAATGCCTTGATCGAGGCGTCGCAAGTCGAACTCCCGAAAGGCAAACCAACTCAAACAACGCTGCCTAGTGCCAGCGGCAAAGGTCAGAACTTCTGGCGCTGTGCCGATTGTGGCGTGACGGTGTGGAGCAATTATCCTCAGGCCGGTCCGAGCATCCATTTCATACGGGTGGGAACGCTCGACGATCCCTCGCGCGCTCCGCCTGACATTCACATCTACACGTCCACGAAGCAGCCTTGGGTGGTCCTGCCCGATGGCGTTCCCACAGTCGCAGAATTCTACCGGCCAGCCGATTATTGGCCGGCCGAGAGCACAGCGCGATTCAAAGCAGCGAGAGCAGTCACAGGATAAGCCACGCAACTGCCCTTTCGCGGACATTCCATACGTCGTATTTGATGTCGCTGTTGGGGGTAAAGCGGACATGTCATTTTGCACTGCATGTGTCTGCTTTTGACCCAAAGCGGACATCGGCGGGATGTCACGCCCTCCCTTCCAGTATGCTAGTTTTTGAGGGCAGGATGCCCTGTACTGAGCCTCGGGGCGAAGGCAATGAGGCGGCGAGATTTCATCAAAGTTATCGCAGGTTCAGCAGCCGCTTGGCCGCTCGGCGCGCGCGCCCAGCAGCGCGAACAAATGCGGCGCGTTGCAGTGTTGTTGGGAGGACTTGAATTCTATGATGCAAGCGGACAGGCAGAGGTCGCCGCCTTCGAGGGAGGGCTGAAAGAACTGGGTTGGACTCCCGGCCGAAATGTCGACCTCGACTATCATTGGCCGGGCGCTCAGACCGCCCGGGTGCGCGCCGTCGCAAACGAAATCGTTGCCGCGCATCCCGATCTTGTAGTCAGCCGCTCGACGCCGGCC
>Ga0124850_1000021_pt1 | contig 14020 bp, 12 predicted proteins | sample PanSoiMetaGPlot1_FD_97462 | JGI IMG/M metagenome (GOLD analysis project Ga0124850, IMG submission 97462) | Tropical forest soil microbial communities from Panama analyzed to predict greenhouse gas emissions - Panama Soil - Plot 1 (PacBio error... | ecosystem: Environmental > Terrestrial > Soil >...
CCAAAGACAAGTTCAATTTGATGATGCGCATGTAGCGCATGTATTGGCCGAATGAAAAATCTCCTTCCATTATCGATGGATCATGGAAGCCACCGGCCGTAAAAACGTCCGCGGCATAGAAGCACCTTGAAGCGTCTTTCAGTATCGCGCGAGTGTCCTGCAATTGGCCTAAAGCGGACGTGCGCTGGTGCTCTGCACATGTCCGTTTTCGGAAATAAAGCGGACATCGATTGATCAGATCATGTCAGTCGCGACGCAGCCTGATCATCCCATCAACGTGCCGCGGCTTTAAAGGCCATCTTCTGTCAAAGTTCCCGGAACCTTAAATCCCTGTAATAAACCAGAACCGCTTCTCGGACATGGACGTTGTCGACCTACGTGGAAGAAAGGAGGCTGTTATGAAACGCATTCTTCTCGCAGTGTCGGCGCTGGCGATTGCCGGTGCGGCAACGCTAACGACAGCGAACGCGCAGGGCGTAGGCGTACAGGTTGGCCCGTTAGGTGTGGGCGTCGGCGTCGGCCCCGGCCCTTATTGGGATGGCGGCTACGGCTACCGTCACCGACATTGGAATGATTACGCGTACGCCGGTGACTGTCGCTTGATCCGTGAGCGCATTAGGACGCCAAGCGGCGATCTCGTCATCCGATCGCGTCGAGTGTGCGACTAACGAGTGAACCTCCTGTTGTGCTTGGGAACCGGGTGCGGGTCTCCGCGCCCGGTTCTATTACAGGTTCGCCACACTTCCAGGAGCGGGTCGACGTATCCATCGGCGCTCTCCCTCGCTGACGAAGTGATCGAATAGGCTAGCGATGTCCAGTTTTGGCCCAAAGCAGATATTCCGCTCACGAGCCCCTTACTGCTTTTTCTGAAACTGCTATCCTGCACTGTAGACGCCGTCGTACGGCTTCAGGGGTAGTTACGTGCGCCGAGGGGACGCCGTCGGTATGCCGGACTCTCTGTCTCAGCGGTGGGTTGGAAGCATCGGGCTCGCTGCAGCAGTCGGCTTGGCCTATTTCCTGACGGCGAAATTTAGCGTTGGTCTGGTTCTAGAACCTGCGGGCGTGGCCGTATTCTGGCCAGCCGCCGGCATTTCCTCAGGTCTCCTGATTGCACTCGGACCACGCGGGCGATGGCCGGTGTTGGCTGGGGTAATGCTCGCGACAATTGCGACTCACCTCATCATCAACGACCCGCTCTGGGCGGGCGTCACTTTGGGTCTATCCAATGGGGCAGAGGCCTTGATAACAGCCGCGTTGATCCACCACTACTTCGGGGCAGATTTCAACCTCGTTCGGGTGCGCCACGTTGTTGGCCTGCTCGCGGCAGCAGTCGCGGCGACAACCGTGTCAGGGGTCGGGGGAGCGGTTACTTACAGGTTGATGCGCGGGCCATCGGTACCGATGCTCGACAGTTGGCAGCACTGGTTCGCGTCCGACTTTGTTGGCATCATCGCTGTTGCACCACTCGTGATTGGGGTCGCTGCCGTTGTGCGGCGGCCGTCGCCGCGGAGCGAAGTCATCGAAGGCACGTTGGGACTCGTGGCTCTTGCGTTGGTGACTGGACTTATTATTTCGCTGCCGCGCGGGCTTTGGGAGACAGTGTTTCCAATCACTTGGCTGTTTCCAGTTTTCGCGTGGCTTGCCGCACGCACCCGACCTGCATTCTGCGCTGCGGGGGCCTTCGTGGTTTCGATCACCATCGTCTTGACGACAATCTTGGGCATGGGTCATTTCGGAGACCCCAGTCTTCCAGTCACCGACCGCGTCCTAGAAGCCCAAGCAGGCATTCTGGTTGTGGCGCTCAGTGCATACGTCCTTGCCGCGATATTTGCCCAGCGGAGGGAGAGTGCGACATACCTCGCTCACTCAAACGCGATGCTGGAGCGCGAACGAGACAACAAGCTGTTGAGTGCGCAGGCGCTTACAGCTGCGATTGTTCATGAAGTGAGGCAGCCCCTGACTGCAGTCTCAGTAAACGGCAGTGCAGCGCTGCAATTTCTTCGTAAGACGCCACCTAACCTTGCAGAAGTACGGACAGCTTTGAACGATATAATCAGGGACACTCATCGTACCAATGAAGTGTTAGAGGGCATCCGCGCGTTGTTTGGGAAAAGCCATCAGAAACGAGAACAGGTCGATGTGAATGAGCTCATCCTCGGGGTTTTGCAGTCATCGCGAAAAGATTTACAGGATCATGGCGTTGAGACCCGCCTTGAGCTGGCGTCCGAACTGCCGCTGGTCGATGGTCATAGGAGGCAGTTGGAAGAGGTCATCTTTAACCTGGTCCACAACGCGATCGAAGCAATGGACGCTACAACGGATCGCGATCGGCTATTGCAGGCGAGAACTGAGCTCAGTGATCATAATGCGATTACTGTAGCAGTACGGGATTCGGGACCTGGAATTGATCCACAACGGCTGGACAGCATATTTGGTGCATTTGTCACGACAAAATCACACGGTATGGGTTTGGGACTAGCTATATGCCGCATGATTATCGAGCGTCACGGCGGTCAACTGACTGCGTCATCGGATGGCAAAAATGGCTCGCTGTTCCAAGTTGTTTTGCCGACGATTTCGCGCGTGAAAAACGCCACTAGTTGAAGCTATCCATCGGTCCGCGGGCCGCAGCGAATGCGCTCGGCCCGAGAGCCACCGCGCGGCGTGGAGCCATGTCCGCTATTGCCCAAAGCGGATATCCCTAGTTGCACTGCACGTGTCCGCTTTCGGGAGTAAAGCGACATGCGTACCTAAAGCGGACGCAACCCGCCACTGGAACGACTGAAGCAAGTGCACTGGCCGATAGATGGGCTTTTCGAAGGGTTTTCAACGTCCTTCCCGCCTCTATTCCTAGCCTCGCCACGCGTTGCAGCGAACGCCACAAGCGGGAGACCCGAAGGTTGCGTCAAGCGATAAGCGCTAGGGGGGTAGGGCCAAAATCGGCCTCGAGCGACCCCTCGCAAAAATTTTTGCAGAATTTTAGACTTGGCATTTAGTCGATCCGGGGGATGGGTACCCAGGAGTCGTGCGATGAGAATCACTCGCATCATCGTGTCGGTGATAGCTGCGCTCAGTATAGCGTGCGGCGCTTGTGCGCAGGAGGCTTTAAAAGGCGAGGTCGTTAAGGTCGACAAGGCATCTAAAAGAATACGTATCAAGTTAAGCGGTACGGTGGGATCGAGTGACGCAACAGCTCCAACGCCTTTTAAAGTTCAAGATGCTCGGATGTTCGACGTTGTAAAGCCTGGAGACAAGGTTTCATTTACCGCCGAACGCGAAGACGGGGTAATGACGATAAAAGAGCTCACAAAGGAATAATTGCTTCCGGTGTTGCCTCAGTATCTAGACATGAGCTTATGCGCTGCAAATGTCCGCTTTTGGAGGTAAACCTGACATCACTTGCGTATATCACGCACTCGGTTCTGCACCTTTGTCGTCAGCAGCTGCAGTGAGCTATTCTTTTCTGGATGTTATCGACGCTTCTTATCCGCCTCGCCAAAGTTGCGATGATTGGTTCGCTCGCGGGCTACGCGTTCATCGTCGCCTACGACAACGTCGTCGACTATGGATCGAACTATCAGTTCGTGAGGCACGTACTGAGCATGGATACGACCTTTCCAGGCAATGCATTGATGCATCGTGCAATTACCAACGAGAGCATTTGGCGTGTGACCTATGCGTTGATCATCGTTATGGAGGGGCTGACCGCTATGCTGCTGGGACTGGGCGCAGGTATGTTACTTCGACGACTCAACACACCTGCCGAGGAGTTCAACCGCTCTAAGGGCTGGGCAGTAGCTGGATTAACTATCGGCTTTGCTCTCTGGTTTTTCGGCTTCATGGTTATCGCCGGCGAATACTTTGCAATGTGGCAGTCGAAGGAATGGAACGGCCAGGAGGCCGCGTTCCGCATCACCACAGTGATCCTGACGGTGCTGATTTTTGTGAGCCTACCGGACAGCGGGAACGCGAGCAAAAACTAGGCACGCCACAAGGTCTGCTAGTGGCTCAAACGAAACCGAGCCATCACCTTGCCGTGAACGACGTGAAATAAAATTTGGCGGGCGCTAATCTACGAAATAAAATTTGTCGGGCGCTGATCTAATTGGTAAGGGCGCAAACAAAAGGACCAATGTGATGACGGATATGGTACTGAAAGCACAGGAAGAGATTCTTTTTTTGCACGTTTCCGATGAGGCGCTGGAGGTCGCTGCGGGCGCTGCGAAGGTCCACTCGAGCTTTACTCTTGGTTCCTGCACGGGCCTGTCTGAGTGCCCGGGTCGACCGGCCTAAATGCGTTAGAGACCATTCTGGGAGAGACCGCCGCGAGGCGGTCTCTCTTTTTTGGCAATGTCCGCTTGTGGCCGAAAGCGACATCGCCTACTGCGATGCACATGTGCGCTTCTGACCCAAAGCGGACAAGTTGTTCGATAGACACACGGCCCTCCTGACCATAAACTCAGCTCTAAATCAGGAACGATGCTATGGCCAATCCGCACGTCGAACGGCGTTTGGCCGCCATCCTCGCGGCCGACGTTGCGGGCTACAGCCGCCTGATGGGCGCTGATGAGGAAGGTACGCTTGCGGCGCTCAAAGCGTATCGCCGCGAAGTCATCGATCTCAAATTAACGGAACACCGCGGCCGGATCGTGCGGATTATCGGCGACGGACTGCTGGTGGAGTTTGCCAGCGTGGTAGCGGCGGTGCGTTGGGCCGTCGAGGTCCAACGCGCAATAGGCGAGCGTAACTCCGGTCTGCCCCAGGACAAGCGCATCGAATTTCGTATGGGCATTAACGCCGGTGACATCATTATCGACGGCATTGATATATGGGGCGATGGCGTGAATGTCGCGGCGCGACTAGAGGCTCTAGCCGAACCCGGTGGGATTTGCGTTTCTAGCCGAGTGCAAGAGGATGTTCACGGGAGCCTCGAAGTCGCCTTCGAGGATATAGGCGAACAGCAGCTCAAGAACATTGCGCGGCCGGTGCGGGTCTATCGAGTGCACCTCAATGGCGCCACGAAGACAGCGCCCGCGTTGCAGCCCTCTCATAAGCCGTCAATCGTTGTGCTGCCCTTCAATAATATGAGCGGCGACTCTGAGCAGGAATACTTTGCTGATGGCATGGTGGAAGAAATCACCACGGCCTTGTCGCGCACACGCTGGCTGTTCGTAATAGCTCGCAATTCCAGCTTCACATACAAGGGCCGAGCTGTAGATGTGAAGCAAGTCGGACGCGAACTGGGAGTGCGCTACGCGCTCGAAGGCGGCGTTCGCAAGGCTGCGGACCGCGTGCGCATCACGGCACAACTTATCGATGCGTCAACTGGCGCGCACCTCTGGGCAGACCGCTTTGACGGGTCGCTGGAGCATATCTTTGAGTTGCAGGACCAAGTGACCGCAAGCGTCGTGGGCGCGATTGCCCCGAGGTTAGAACGAGCCGAGGTGGAGCGTGCGAAGCACAAGCCGACTGAGAGCCTTGATGCCTACGATTACTTTCTGCGAGGAATAGCGAGCCTTCATTCGTGGACGAAAGAAAGCAACGACGAAGCGCTACGGCTATTCAATAAAGCGATTGAGCTCGACCCTGATTTCGCCTCAGCCTACGGCATGGCTTCCTGGTGTTACGTCCGGCGCAAGGGGAGTCGCTGGATGACAGATCGTGTGCAAGAGACAGCCGAAGCCGCACGGTTGGGACGCCGTGCCGTAGAATTGGGCTGGGATGATCCGGTCGCACTGGCTTGGGGAGGGTTTTCGCTTGCGTATGTCGTTCATGACGTCGAAGTCGGCGCCACCCTCATCGATCGGGCCCTCCTTCTAAATCCGAATCTAGCCGAGGCATGGCATTTCAGTGGCTGGGTTAGAATTTATCTCGGCCAGCCGGAAATTGCGATCGAGCACCTAGCACATGCCATGCGCCTGAGCCCAGTCGATCCACTCACCTTCGTGGCACTGATGGCGATCGCATTCGCTCATTTCTTTGCGGGCCGCTATAATGATGCATCATTATGGGCTGAAAAGGCGTTGGCCGCATCGCCTCCTCGACTGCGTGAGAAGGCGGTATATCACCCCGCACTACTCATTGCTGCGGCAAGCAATGCACTCGCCGGGCGGCTCGAGGAGGCGCAGAACGCAATAGCGCAATCACGCCAAATCAGTCCAACGGCCCATATTTCGAATCTGAAGAATCAAATTCCTCTTCGCCGGCCGGACGATCTTGTTCGGTATGCGGAGGGCCTTCGTAAGGCGGGACTGCCGGACTAGGTCTTACAAAAGGATTCGCACCAGTTCTGGATTCATGCGGGAACCCCCTGTTCACTCAAAGGAGCCCACGATGATGCGCAAAAATTTGGGGCCGAGGGTCGATCGCCGAAAATTTTTGAAGGGTGTCGCGATTGCAAGCGCAGCCGGCACGGTTAACCCGCAGATCGCGAGCGCTACCACGGCGGCAGGGGCCGGCCCCGCGCACCTGCCATCCGCGCTGCCGCCGACCGCGCACACGATCGCCGCCGAGACTGGAACGTCGCAAGTCGAAGTATCGCGGATTGGTGGCATCGCTGGCTCCGACTTCATGGTCGACGTTATCAAGACGCTCGACATCAAATACTTACCGGCGAACTGCGCCTCAAGCTATCGCGGCATCCACGAGTCGCTGATCAACTACGGCGGCAACAAGATGCCGGAGTTCCTCACTTGTACGCACGAGGAGTCCGCTATCGGCATGGCTCACGGCTACTTCAAGGTCACCGGCAAGCCGCTGATGTCGCTGTGCCACGGCACGGTCGGCCTCCAGCACGCCACGATGGGAATCTACAATGCGTGGTGCGACCGCGTGCCGGTTATCGTTATGGGCGGCAACGACCTTGATGCTGCCCATCGGCCGCCTGGCGTGCCGACCTTTCACTCCGCGCAAGACATTAACGCGCTGGTGCGCGACTTCACCAAGTGGGACGACACGCCGGTTTCGTTGCAACACTTCGCGCAGTCGTTCGTGCGCGCCTACAAGATCGCCATGACTCCGCCCTACGGCCCAGTCATGATCTCGCTTGACGCCGGTCTCCAGCAGCAGTCAATCCACAACAATGGCGAGGAACTCTATGTTCCGCGTTATACGCCGACTTCGCCTCCGCAGGGCGAGACTGGCGCTGTGAAGGAGGCGGCCCGTCTTCTCGCCAACGCGCAGAATCCGGTGATTGTTGTCGATCGTGCGGCGCGCACCGAGAATGGTGTCGGGCTGCTGATGCAACTGGCCGAAGCATTACAGGCACGGGTCATTGATATGGGTGGCCGAATGAATTTCCCGAAGACCCATCACCTTGGCGCGCCCATAACTGCGGTCAACAACGCCGACGTCATCATTGGCATGGAGCTCTCAGACTTCTGGGGCGTAGTGAACTCCTATATCGACAACGGCGAGCACGGCATCGGCATAAACCGGTCCAAGATCAAGTCGGATACCAAGCTCATCAGCATCAGTTCTGTCGAGCTGAACACCAAGGCGAACTATCAGGACTTCCAGCGCTTCCAGTCGGTCAACGTATCGATGGCGGCCGACGCGGAAGCAACCCTTCCAGCCCTGATCGAAGCGGTGAAGTCAGCGATTCCGAACGATCACAAGGCCGAAATTGAGCGGCGCGGCGAGGCCGCCAAGAAGGCGCGGGCTGAGGGCCGGACCCGGACTCTGCAGTTGGCCGCGCTTGGGTGGGACGCAAGCCCGATTAGCACCGCACGCCTCGTCATGGAAACGTGGGGCCAGATCAAGGACCTCGACTGGTCGCTTGTTTCATCCTCCGGCAACGTCAGCAACTGGCCCAATCGGCTGTGGCCGATAGAGAAGTACCATCACTGGCTCGGCGGGCCAGGCGGTTATGGCGTTGGCTACGGCGCCCCGGCCTCGATTGGAGCGGCGCTCGCCAACCGCGATCTCGGTCGGTTCTCGGTTAGCATTCAGTCGGACGGTGACCTGATGTACGCACCGGGCGTGCTGTGGACCGCTGCGAAGCACAAAATCCCACTTCTCGCCGTGATGCATAACAACCGCGGCTACCACCAGGAGCTCATGCATGTGCAGCGGCTCTCCAACTTCCGCAATCGAGTGGCAAATCTGGGCAACGATATGGGGCCGATTGGCACCAGCATCATGAATCCGGACATCGAGTACCACAAGTTCGCGGAGTCGATGGGCTGGTGGGCGAAGGGACCGATCAAGGATCCCGCGGAACTCGGATCTGCGATCAAGGAAGCGGTGGCGGTGGTGAAGTCCGGCCAACCGGCTCTCGTCAATGTTTGGACGCAACCGCGCTAACCCCCCCGGGGACCGTCATGCGTCATCCGTTGTTTCGTGCCGTGCTGGCCGTTCTTGCGGCCGGCGCGCTCTTCGGTGACGGTGCCGCGCTTGCGGCATCCGCCGAACAGGGTAAGGTCGCCTTCATGAAATACGGCTGTTGGCAATGCCACGGCACGCAGGGCCAGGGGTCGGTCGCTAGTAATGGTAAGGTGCTGGCGCCTAATCCGCTACCGTATGAGTCGTTCTCGGCATTCGTGCGCTCGACCAACGGCGCGATGCCGCCCTACAGCGAACATGTCTTGCCGAACGACGACCTCGCCGACATTCATGCGTACCTGTCGTCGATCCCAAGGCCGAACGACCACACAAGCATTCCCCTGCTTAGTCGGTAGTTCAATCTTGGTATGAGCTGCCGCGGTGTGCCTTGAAAAGCAGACTTGGAGTGCCATCAAGACGGATGAAAGACTGTGGCGTTGTTCGACAATAGTGTTGGGATTATGGGACGCTAATAAGGATCAGTCGCTCCAATAACGTTCGCTGCTTCGATCCGGGCGGCGGCAATGACCAAAACCGTTACGGTCCCGTTCCGTCATTGGAGACTACGTCGTTAACGCACTCGGCAGCTTTGGGCCACATGCTGTGCAGCCGGAATTTTTCTTGTGACTGGGGTCATGACCCAATTCATCTCAAATACATCGTCACCCGCATCGGCTACAGCAAGTGGTGGACGATTGTGTACTTCATTCCGTTCGTAAACATTATCGGCATTTGGATATTAGCTTATTCCGCGCTGGCCTGGCGTTGATCGGGCAAGAATATAAGGGGTGCCATTTGGCTCACGGATGCCATACTTGAAAAGGCTGGGCCGCTGTCGCGTTCGTTTGACTGCTCGTTCTCATAAGCAACGAGCCGAGGCCCCTACTGCGGGCACAACTTGTCGAGCGCCTGTATAGTCGAGCTGATCTCCTGACCATCCTCGGACTGTGGGTCCACATTCTGAATCCCGTCCATCAAGGTGGCATATTCGGCGCCCAGTTTTTTTACCAATTCGTCCTCTTTCAGAGACAGTTCCTCGAATTTCTTGGAGTCCCGCTTCTCGTTGGCCTTTTCCATTTCGTCACCGAGCTTGGCGATATCGCAAAAGGTCTGAAGCTTGGCCTTGTCGCCGCTGATTACTTTAAAGACCTTTTGCGCGTCCTCCTTGGTCGGCTTCGCAGGGGTCGATTGTTGAGCCTGCGCACATACCGACGCGGCGGCGAGCACCAAAATGGTAGCAATCGACTTCAGGTTCATGCGCCAACACTCCACATTAAGTGCTCGCAGTTTAGCGACTACGGGTGAGCGTGTTGCGTTGGCCCAAGGTCCAACTTAAAAGCCCATCGAAGCTGCGTCAGAGCGGCTGTCCGCTTCTGACCCAAAGCGAACATTTGATTTTGCATCGCACATGTCACGAACACTACCTCGACATCGTCGAGGCGCACGACGCTGATTTTCGCGCTGAGCTGGTACCCGCGTATTACACCCTAAGCAGAATTTAAGCGTCGGATCAACGCGTCGCCAGCGCGGGTATGGTCGCATACCGGCGCTAGATCTCGAGACGAAAAGCCAGCAAACCCGCGACAAGGAGAACGACTGCGACGCCGGAAACGCAAGCCGTCCAACCAATGCGGTCGAACAACTGGCCCAGAACGGCGGTGCCGACCAGCCCGCCAAAGAAATAGCAGGCAAGGTAGATGCCGCTCGCCGACCCGCGGTCCGTGGTCGCAGCGCGGCCAACAAACCCTGTCGCTGCCGCTTGTGCGAAGAAGGTGCCCACGCCAACGAGCATCAGACCAATGATCACGGCAGGCAAACTCGGCAATAACAAGGCTGGGAGCCCTAGGCCGGCGAGCGCCAAAGCACTCCAGAAGGTGGGTCGCGTGCCGAACCGACGCACTGCTGCGCCAGCGAACGGGGTAGTCACGATCGAAGGGAGAAATACGAAATAGACAAGTCCTAGCTCCATTCGCCCGAGTGAAAGTGGTTCGCGCACGAGGACGAAGTTCACGTAGCTGAAGGTGCCGATGAAAGCGAATAGGATGCAGAACCCGATGCCAAAGCTCGCGAGTAATGGGGTATTTCGCAAATGTTTCGCCCAGATCGCAAGCGGTTTGACCGTCCCGCCCGCGGAAAGGATTGGCATCGTCGAGCGCACTGTAAAATAAACCAACAGCGCGCCCGCCAAATTGAGCGCCGCGAAGAAATAGAAGTTGGCCGCCAGCCCGAAGTGATCGGCGACGCCGGCTGAGACAAGTCGGCCGATCAGATTGCTCGCAACATTGCCGGTGATGTATGCGGCAAAAGCACCGCCGGCATCCATCGCGCTGCATTCCTCACCGAGATAGGCGAGTGTCAGCGTAAAGGCCGACGCCATGCAGAGCCCCTGAATGACGCGCAGAATTGCGAATGTCGTTAGATCGGGGGCAACCGCAAGCAGGGCTGTCGGAACGGCGAGCACGCAAAGGCTGATGAGAATTCCGATCCGCCGATCGATCCGTTGGGTGAAAAACGCAACCGACAGGCCGGCGATCGCCATGCCCATCGTGCTGGCGTTGACCGCAAGGCTCATGGCGGCGGGAGTGACGTGGTAGGCTTGCGCTAAGGACGGCAGAATAGCCTGCGTCGCAAACAGATCGACGACCGTGAGGAAGGCGATCAACCCGATAATGATCGTCCGGCGCAGAACGCGCGCGACGTCACCGTGAGCGACCATTTGTGGCATTTCCATCACGGGCGACATCTGAGACATGATCGTTTTCCTTTTGGACTCTAGCTGATGCTATTGCAGCTCCCTGAGATTGCCGATCATCACCGGAACGTACTCGGACACGGTTGGATGTATGTGCATCGCCTTTTGCAACACGGTGTAAGGCGCGTTCGCGTACATCAGATCGAGAATCGAGTGGACGACCTCGTCACCCGATAGGCCGAGAAACGACGCGCCCAGGATCCGCTTGCTGGTCTTGTCGACCAAAATTTTCATGAACCCGAGCGTTTCGCTTTTTTCAAATGCACGGCTGACCCTTTCCATGGCGATGGTCGCACTCATCACCGGGCGGCCGGAACGGCGGACCTCGGCCTCGGTCATACCGACACGGCCGAGCGGTGGATCGGTGTAGAGCGCGTAGGCAGGAATCCGGTCGGACACATATCGTCGCTCGCGATCGAGAAGGTTAGCCGCGACGATCTCAAAGTCGTTGTAGGATGTATGGGTGAAGGCGCCATGTCCGTTGCAGTCGCCCAATGCCCAAACGCCCTCTACGTTCGTGCGGAGCTGGTCATCCACTTTGATAAAGCCGCGATCATCCGTGGCAATGCCGGCGGTTTCCAATCCGAGATCATCTGTGTTTGGACGACGCCCGATAGCCGTCAGCAAGTGCGATCCGGTGATTTGCGCGGCAATTCCATCGCGCACAACCTCGACCGCGATGTAGTTGCCTTGTCGACTAACCCGCTCGACTTTGCTGTTGACGTGTATCTTGATGCCCTCGCCGCGCAAGATGTTGGCGACTGCGATTGAAACATCTTCGTCCTCGCGGGCGATAAGATGCGGTGCGAGTTCAATGACTGATACCTCGCTGCCGAAACGACGATAGATCTGCGCGAATTCAAGGCCAATATAGCTGCCGCCGAGAATGATCAAATGGGGCGGGAGGAAATCCACATCCATGATCGAGCTGTTGGTGAAGTAGCCGACCTCATCAAGTCCCGTAATTGGCGGCGCCAGGGCGCGTCCCCCGACGTTGATGAATATCCACTTGGCTTTGAGGGTATCGCCCGCGACCTCGACCGAATGTGACCCGGCAAAGCGACCATGGCTCTCATATACCGTACAGCCCTTGAGATTTTTCAGCCATTGCTCGACACCGTTGCGCGATCGGCCGGACACATGATCCTTTCGAGTCTTGACCGCCTTCATATCGACGGTGATCTCGCATGGGATGTTCACGCCGAAATCGGTCGCACGCCGCGCCATGTGCACGGCGTAGGCGCTCGCCACCAGGGTCTTGGTCGGCGTGCAGCCGGTATTGACGCAAGTACCGCCGAAAAACTTGCGCTCGATGACGGCAACGTTTCGCCCGCTATCGACAAGACGCTGTGCAAGCGCTGGGCCCGCCTGGCCGGTTCCGATGATGATTGCGTCATAGCTTTCCATTGGCTTCCTCGTCATTTCACTGCGTACGCGGAAGAGGCTTTTGTTATTCCGCTGCCTCCACGAGCTCTGATCGAGGCTCGTGAAGAACCACGCCTTCCAGCGAATCGAACTCTTCTTCCCAGGGTGACTGATCGAGCGCGCGCATGGTCTTTGCGTAGCCGGCCTCCCAACGCATGCGGATGCTGGACGGACTAAAATCCACGTCCTTGGTGTGGTTTTCGTTCTCAAGTTGCGGCGCCAGCAAGCGCACGACGTGCATGGTCGTGTGACAACCGTAAGCGGCGAGGGCCTTCGCCTGTTCGCTTCGACGGACCTCTTCCGGCAGCATTCTGGCGAGGTCGCGAATAATACGACGCATGTGATGCAATTGTCGTTGTCGCGCGATGTGGCTCGCGACCCGGCTCGAGTACTGGATATCCTTGTGACGGTTGAGGACCTCCCAGATGGTTTTCGGCTCATCGCCCATCGGGTTCCATAAGTGAACAGCGAAAATCAGTGAGTTCTTGCGTGGATTGTCGTCGAAGATCACTTCGGTAGGCGTGTTCGACAATATTCCTCCGTCCCAATAAAGCTCGCCATCGATGCGCACGGCCGGAAAGGCCGGCGGCAACGCGCCTGACGCCATGACGTGCTTCACGCTGATCTCGCCGTCGCGGCTATCGAAGTATTTCATCTGACTGGTGCGCACGTGCGCAGCGCCAACGGTGAGCCGCGGATTGCATCGGTTCACGAGAGAGAAGTCGACAAGTTCAAGCAGCGTCTTTTCCAGCGGTGCGGTCGAGTAGAAGCCTGCGGAATCCGGTCCGAGGGGAACGTGCGTGCCGAGGAATGCGCCGGGGTTTGGTTCGAAAAAGTCCGGAATGCCTCGCAGAATTGTCCTCCAATACGAGATCATATCGGGCAATCCGTTCCATGACGGAACGGCAAATCGCGGCTGATACGCCATCCTCGTCCAGAATTCTTGCAACCGCTGCAGTCGATCCTCACGTGGATTCCCGGCAATCAAACTAGCATTTATTGCGCCGATCGATGTCCCGATGATCCAATCTGGTTCAATGCTACGTTCATGCAGCGCGTGATAAACCCCGGCCTGGTAGGCGCCGAGTGCGCCTCCACCCTGCAGAACCAGGACAATCTGGCGGTCCTTCGCGCGTTGTGTCTCCGCAAGCGCCGTTACGCCCGCTGATGAATTTCTGTCCATAAGTTCCTCCCGAAGTCGTTGTCGTTGAGGCAGAGGTGTTTGCCGGTTCTCTCAATGCGCAGTCCAGCCACCGTCCACCGGCAGCGCCGCGCCAGTGATCGACGCAGCAGCGTCACTCGCAAGAAAAACTGACAGCGCGCCGAGCTCTTCGACGGTGGCAAAGCGCTTGTTCGGCTGTTGGGCGAGCAACACGTCACGAATGACCTGCTCGTGAGGAATGCCGTGCGATTTGGCTTGGCCATCGATCTGGGCCTCGACCAGCGGCGTATAGACATAACCTGGGCAGATCGCGTTGCAGGTGATGTTGGCTTCGGCCGTTTCGAGCGCCGTGACCTTGG
>Ga0124850_1000022_pt1 | contig 14010 bp, 13 predicted proteins | sample PanSoiMetaGPlot1_FD_97462 | JGI IMG/M metagenome (GOLD analysis project Ga0124850, IMG submission 97462) | Tropical forest soil microbial communities from Panama analyzed to predict greenhouse gas emissions - Panama Soil - Plot 1 (PacBio error... | ecosystem: Environmental > Terrestrial > Soil >...
ACGACTTCACGGGGTGCGGAAATGCGCTCAAGCTCACGCATCCGCGCGTGCTGCAGATGGTGATGGATTCGCTGCGGTATTGGGTGCAGATTTGTCACGTCGACGGCTTCAGGTTCGATCTCGCCAGCACGCTCGGCCGCGGCGCCAACGGTTTTGATGGTGGCATCGCCTTCTTCGCGGCCATCCGGCAGGACCCTGTCTTGGCGGGCGCCAAACTGATTGCCGAACCGTGGGATCTTGGTCCCGGCGGCTATCGGGTCGGTGCATTTCCGTCGGGCTGGTCGGAGTGGAACGACCGCTTTCGCGGCACGCTGCGGCGCTACTGGTCCGGCGAAGGCAATCTGATCGGCGAGGTTGGCCGCCGCATGACCGGCTCAGCCGATCTATTTCACCACGACGGTCGAGGCCCGCGCTCGAGCATCAACTACGTTACGGTTCATGATGGGTTTACGCTTGCCGATCTCGTCAGCTACGAGCGCAAACACAACGAAGCAAACGGCGAGGACAATCGAGACGGGTCCGATGAAAATCACAGCACAAATTATGGCGTTGAAGGACCGACTGATGATCCCGCCATTCTCCAGCTTAGGCGGCAATTGCGACGTAATCTGCTTGCAAGCGTGATGCTGGCGCAAGGCGTGCCGTTGCTGCTCGCGGGAGACGAATTCGGCAATAGCCAGAGCGGCAACAACAACGCTTACTGCCAGGACAATCCAATCGGATGGGTGGATTGGTCCGCGCTCGGCCGCAATGAGGAGGACATGACGGCCCTAGTTAGCGAGCTCAGCGAGCTGCGCCGGCGATTTCCCCAATTGCGCGCACAGCGCTGGGTCGAAGGGCGCCGCACTGACGGCTCATTCGGCGTGTTGTGGCTGACGCCACAGGCCACCGAGATGGTGGAACAGGACTGGAATTTTCCGCAGGGACGCTTTCTGTCCTATGTCCTTGGTCCGGTGGAGCAAGCGGACGCGCCGCTCTATATCGTGCTCAACGCCGCGCTAGAGACGATCGAGTTCACGCTTCCTACCCTTCCGCAATACCGCCGTTGGACGGCGCTCTTGGAAACCGCGCCCGAGCCGCGGCTCGGCGCACAGTTGGCGTCCGGCTCGAAGCTGCAGGCGCGGCCACGATCAATTCTGGTATTTTCGGGGTCGCCATAATGGCCAACGCGCGCTTTGGCGCCGAACTGCATCAAAGTGGCGTCACCTTCCGGCTCTGGGCTCCCGCCGCCAAGCGCGTCGATGTGGTGCTGGATCGCCCGTATCCCATGCAGGCGCAGGCGGAAGGCTGGTATGAAGTCACGATACCAGGCGCGCGCGCCGGGACGCTCTACAAGTATCGCATCGATGGCGAAATGGAGATTCCGGACCCGGCCTCGCATTTCCAACCGCATGACGTGCTCGGCCCAAGCGAAGTCATAGATCACGACCGATTCGAGTGGCGGACAAAAGGATGGCGCGGCCGGCCTTGGGAAGATGCGGTTTTTTTGGAGGTTCATGTCGGCACGTTCACGTCGGCCGGTACGTTTGGCGCCGCGATCGAGAAGCTCGACCACGTGATCAATACCGGGGTGACTGCAATCGAACTGATGCCAATTGCTGACTTCGCTGGCCGGCGAAATTGGGGATACGACGGCGTCCTACTTTATGCGCCTGACAGCGCCTATGGGCGGCCGGATGATCTGCGAACGCTGATCGACGAGGCGCATGCCCACGGGCTCATGGTGTTTCTCGACGTCGTCCACAATCATTTCGGTCCGGAAGGTAACTATCTCCACCATTACGCGCCGACATTCTTCGCCTCTGCTCATACGCCGTGGGGCCACGCCATCAATTACAACATTCCACAGGTGCGGGCCTTCGCGATCGGCAATGCGCTCCACTGGCTCAAGCGCTATCGTTTCGACGGTCTTCGGCTCGATGCCGTTCATGCCATCGTCGAAGCCGGTTGGCCCTCGGTCCTCCACCACCTGAGCCGAGTGGTCGGGCACTTCGCTGCTGCCTCCAGGCGAACGATCCATCTGGTCCTGGAGAACGACGACAACCGCGCAAGTTTACTCGATCCGTGCGCCAATCCTTCGCAAGCTAAATACCGCGCGCAATGGAACGACGATTACCATCACGCTTGGCACCGCCTGTTGACCGGAGAGGCCAAGGGCTACTACCAGGATTACGCACCGGATCCTCGCCGCCACATCGCGCGCGTCCTATCCTCGGGCTTTGCCTATCAGGGCGAGCCCTCGCCTCACCGGCACGGTCGAAGCCGCGGCGAAGCATCGGGTGCCCTATCGCCGCTCGCTTTCGTCAATTTTCTGCAGAACCATGACCAGATTGGCAATCGCCCCCTGGGGGATCGTCTTGCGACGCACGTCCACGAGGCTGCTCTGACAGCGGCGCTCGCCATCACGCTGCTCGCGCCGATGCCACCGCTCTTGTTCATGGGAGAAGAATGGGGATCAACCCAGCCCTTTCCCTTCTTTTGCGATTTCCATGGGGCCCTGGGGGATGCGGTGCGCAAAGGACGACGAGCGGAATTCAAGTCCGCCTATGGCGAATTGAGCGATGAGGTTCCGGACCCGCTCGACGAAGCAACGTTTCGCTCCGCGGTGCTGGACTGGGATGCGCGCATGACGTTGGACGGCCGCAAGCGGCTCGCGCTGGTCCGCGACCTGCTGACGACACGACAGCGGGAGATCGTCCCGCAGCTTGCCGATGCAAAGTTCGGGGCCGCACAATGCGAGCAAGGCATCCTGACCGCGAATTGGGTCCTCGCCCACGGCAAGACACTGAGGATGCTTGCCAACCTCGACGATAACGGCGCCGAGCTACCGCGCAACTTTCGACCGCTACGACCGATTTGGGGCGGCGATCCACCGGCAAAGCTGCCGCCGTGGTCGGTGTTCTGGAGCATCGGAGAGGGATGATGCCGCCCTCCGTCCCGCTCGCGACTTACCGTCTCCAACTCACTCCGAATTTCGGCTTCGACCAAGCGGCCGCGCTGGTGCCGTATCTCAAGGCCCTTGGCATCAGCCATCTCTATGCTTCCCCGTTCCTCAAGGCGCGTTCGGGCAGCCCGCACGGATATGACATGGTCGACCACAATTCGTTCAATCCGGAACTCGGCGGCGAGGATGCGTTTCGGCGCCTGTCCGCTGCGCTCGATACGGCGGACATTGGGCTCATTCTCGATTTCGTGCCCAACCACATGGGTGTTCACTATGCGGACAATCCATGGTGGCTCGACGTCCTGGAGTGGGGACCGAAATCTCCCTGCGCCGCGTCGTTCGATATCGATTGGCAGACCCTGCCCGCGCATCCTGGGGGCGGCGTCCTGATCCCGGTTCTTGGAACGTCCTACGGCGAGGCGCTGGAACGCGGCGACATCGAGCTTCGATATGATGCAGCAGAGGGCAGCTTCTCCGCCTGGTATTACGAGCATCGGCTGCCCATCGCTCCCAGCCGTTACGGCGAGATTTTGCAGAAGGTCGTATCGGAAGCCGGCGCGGGCGAGCGGCCTGCAGGCCGCAAGCTGGTCGAGTTCGCGGCGCGGTATCGCGGCCCGCACAATCCCCCGCGCCACCAAGCGCCAGCCTTCAAGGCCGAACTCGCGTCGATCACCGACGGGAAGGACGTGATCGAGCGCGGGCTACGGGCTTATCGCCCGACCCGCGAGCCCGGGGCTATTCTCGCCCTGCATCACTTGCTCGAGCGCCAACATTATCGGCTCGCGCATTGGCGACTTGCCGGCAGCGAGATCAATTACCGGCGGTTTTTCGACATCAACACACTGGCCGGGCTGTGCGTGGAAGACCGCGATACTTTCGACGCCATTCATGGGCTTGTTCGCCGCCTTGTTGCCGAGGGCTGCCTGCACGGGTTGCGGCTCGATCACATCGATGGGCTGCGCGATCCGCACCAGTATTTCCGCCGGCTGCAACGGCTCATCGACGTCGCACGGACCTCAAAGAGCAGACCGTTCTACGTGGTGGCCGAAAAGATTCTGGCCGATGGAGAGCGACTACCTCGCTTTGCTGGAGTTGCCGGCACGACAGGCTATGAATGGCTCAACGTCATCTCCCGGCTTCTTCTCGACGATCGCGGACTCGCCACGCTTGGGCGGACCTGGCACGACGTGAGCGGCGATGGGCGCGGTTTTGACGCCATTCTCATCGACGCCAAGCATCGTGTGATTACAAATATTTTGGCGAGCGAGTTCACCGTATTGACGCGATTGCTCGCGCGGATCGCCGCCGGTCATTACACCACGCGCGACTATACCGCCGAGCGCCTGCGCGCCGCGTTCGAGCTGTTCATTTTGCATTTTCCGATCTATCGCACCTACGTTACCCCGTCAGGGCCAAGCCGCGAGGATCGTGCGATCATCGAAGGGGCGCTCGCCAATTCTCGCGCCGATTGGTTCGGTTCGGACTTGGGGATTTTCGATTTCCTGCGCGATGCGTTGACGCTCGACCTTATTGCCCCGGGGCGCGCCGGCCATAGCATTGCGCGCGACCGCCGCTTTGCCTTCAAGGTTCAACAATTCACCGGTCCGATGATGGCAAAGTCCCTCGAAGATACGGCGCTCTATCGCTTTCATCGCCTTTTGGCCCTCAACGAAGTCGGCGGCGATCCCGCCGCCGGTGGCCTGTCCGTCGCGAGCTTTCACGAACGAATGCAGGAGCGCGCCGCCAAATGGCCGCATGGCCTGACCGCAACTGCAACGCACGACACCAAGCGCGGCGAGGATGCGCGCGCGAGACTGATCGCTCTCTCCGAGCTCGCCGACGAGTGGACGCGCAGTGTGCACCAATGGCGGCAACTCAACGCCAAACTCGTCGTCTCTTTAGGACCGTCACGAATACCTTCGCCAGCGCATGAATACATGCTCTATCAGGCGCTGCTCGGCGCCTGGCCTCTTGCCGGCATCGACGCGAGCTTCGTCGAGCGGGTTCAGGCGTATGCTGTCAAAGCCGCCCGCGAAGGCAAACAGCAGACGAGTTGGCTCGCGCCCAATGAACCTTACGAGACGGGACTCAAAGACTTTCTCGATCGGCTGCTCGATCGCAAATACTCCGCAAGCTTCATCGACGCGTTTGATGCATTCGCGCGCCGTGCGGCGTTGATGGGGGCGCTGAACAGCCTCGCGCAGTTAGTCCTGAAGGCGGCCATGCCGGGCGTCCCTGATTTCTATCAGGGCAGCGAATTCTGGGACCTGGCGTTGGTCGATCCCGACAACCGACGACCGGTCGACTTCCCCGCGCGAGCACGTGCGCTCAGTTCGATCGGCGAGCCGCCGGATTGGCGTGCGCTTGCGAGCACATGGCCGGACGGCCGCCTGAAGTTTGCCCTGATGCGCCAGCTTCTTGCGCTGCGACAGCGACTTCCGGACGTCTTTACCAACGGCTCCTATCGTCCACTGGCTGTCGTCGGCCCGAACCGCGGCGAGATCGTCGCGTTCGCACGGCTAGGCGAGCGAAACGCCGTTATCGTCGTGAGCGGACGGCTGTTTGGCCACGCGACGCAGGGCGGCCGGCGATGGCCCCCCGGCCAAGCCTGGAATGCATCGGTATTGGCCGAAGGTTTTTCCGCAATGCGCACCGTACTCGCGGTCGAGAAAACGATGACGGGGCCAAGCCTGGCGGCTGCGGACTTGTTCGATGTTCTGCCAATCGCCGTACTGCAAGTACAATATGTACAATATGCGCCCGCCAAGCGCGAACGGCCGAGAACGAAGGTCGGCGCACCCGCAAAATAAGCGGGCGCACAAAGCGCTACGGCAAAGAAAGGGGCCGTCCGGGTTCTCGCGTGGGGGCCGGACGGCCTCGCGGACCTCGTGCCGACCGACCAAGGGTCGGTTCCCTCCCTCCGCCGAATCGCTAGGTACGCGAGATGACAGATCCGGGCAACCGGAAGCTGACAAATAGTTTCTCAATTTCAACAGCTACCTTGCAGATCAAGATTATAGCAGTTGTTCGGTTCCGCGCCGGCAGGTGCGGCGCCGGAACCGAATGCGGGGCTGGGGGGTTGGGATGATGGGTCAGGCAGGAGACTTCAAGTGTCTGACCCTAGTCAAACTCGGGCCCCGTCCCTCTAAGACGGGGCTTTTCTTTAGAATCAAGCGAGAGCCCCGCTGCTCTCCGTCCTAGGCTCGCTGTCGACCGCTCTCCGTTACTTGTACTTGGAGGATTCTGAGAGGGCGGCACGACCGGAGACCTGCTGCTTTTTCACTACCTTTCATGTGGTGCCGCTGGCCGGCGGTAGCGAGTTGACGCAATCGGAATGCCTGCTCGGCCAGCCATGACTCCGCTCCGCAATGTGGCTAAGTCCTGCTCGCCAACCGCCCGACTTACACGTTGTTGCATCTACAAATCGTCGAAGCAGACGGGCAACTTAACCCGCGGTATGTAGCAAGCGGGCCACACTACTGGGCAATGCGGATCGGGCTAACAGAAAACTACGGTGCGGGCGGAACCGACCAAGCGGCTGGACGTTAAGCGTCCAGGTATTCGGGCCCGGGGGGACACGATCGGAATACCGCTCCCGAATATTTTGGATTGATGGGCGTCGCACATGGGCCGCTGCGAAGGCGCCACAGCGGAAAAGGCCGTGCCGTTCCCGAGCGACCGCCCGTCGATCCCTCTTCGTGCATGCGTTAAGCGTTGCAAAGGCTAGCCGGAGTCTGTGCGTGCGGTCGCAAATAGAGAATTACCGGGCGAAGGCGAAAAAGTTCGCTCGCCTTGCAGTCGTTGCAAAATCCCTTCGGCATAGCCGCCAATGCCGAAAACTTGCTGAGATGTATTGGGCGCTCGCGATGGGCGAGGAACCAGAGCGCGCTCCACCTTCAAAAACGAACGTCAAAAGGAGCACGAAATGGCCACGTATCCCGTAGAGTTTCACAGGCGTTTGGAGCAAAAATGGGAAAGTCGCATCGATCAATTCTCTCGGTCACGGGTACAGTGCCGCCACCGCGACGTCCCAATGATGACGATGATGATGGGATGCAGACGGTTTCAAAATCCATCGGGGAGTCCTTGGGTTGGAGGAGGCCCGAGGGTACTTATAACGATAGGCACTTCATCGAAGCGGCGGCATTTCCTGATGTGACGGAGAAGGAAGAAATAGCCTGCCCATAGCCTTTGGGCAGCGGGAGTGAGCTATGTGGCGTACCAAGCGTCTGGAGCAGCGTCCGCCTTTTTAACCTTTGGCTTGCCCGGTCTTTCGGAGGCTTATTGGTTCATAACCATCTGGCATGAGACCGGGTCATTTTTAAACTTATATACGCTGCGGCTCTTGGCATGGGGCTTTGTGATTCTTGTGGGGGCCACAATGCTTATGATCGGTACAAAGTTACAAAAGTCGTCTCAACGGGAACAGAGCTTGAAGTCTGCCGTTTAGACACGAATTTCGCACGACCAAATTTGAAAAATCGCCGCGGTTTGGAACTGCCATCTACAATTCTTTCGACCCAGTCCGTCGGGCCCGGTTTTTCCCGAGTTAGCGGGAAACGTTGTCAGTACTGTGCACTCGCTCGATCACCTCACAACCGTCTAGTCGCCGTGCACTGACATGCTTCGACCTCGCGGTTTGTGCCGGTCTCGGCTGGCAAGGCGTCCTAACCCCGCCTTCCATCGCGCCCTCGCCATCTGCCGCCTGCAGCCAAGGTGCACCCCCCGGATTCAGAACAATTCAGGTCTACCCCAAGGACCTGCCGGTGCTTCCGCGGCAGCTTCAGCGTGCGGTAAGCTGCGTTTTGCTGGGTTCGGCAGGGCCCGGAGGGGCTGCATGCTCGACATGAGGCGGCGCGAGTTCATCACGCTCATTGGCGGCGCGGCCGCGTGGCCGCTTGCAGCCCGCGCCCAGCAGCCGATGCCGGTGATCGGTTCGCTACAAGGCGTTTCGGCCGCGCAGTGGGCGGATCGTATGGCCGCATTTCGCGCCGGCTTGGCCGAAGCTGGCTACGTGGAGGGCCGCAACGTGGCCGTCGAATACCGCTGGGCGGAAGGCCAGTTCGAGCGGCTGCCTGCCATGGCCGCCGACCTCGTCGGCCGCAAGGTTGCGGTCATCAGTACGGGCGCGCCGGACGTTGCTGTCCGAGCGGCGATGGCAGCGACTAAGACGATTCCGATCGTATTCACGACGGCCTCCGATCCGGTCGCTGCGGGTTTCGTTCCCAGCCTTGGGCGTCCGGGCGGAAACGTCACGGGCATCGCTTTTATGGGAGTCGAGCTCGCTGCCAAGCGTCTGGAGCTGCTGCACGGACTCCTTCCCCGCGCCGCCCGGATCGCCTTACTGGTGAATCCAAACAACCCGGACGTCACGCGGGAAGTCATCCTGCACACGCAGGACGCGGCGCGCAGTCTCGGGATGGAGATCGTCGTTGTCGAGGCGGCAACCCTCTCGGCATTACGTTTCCGCCCAACCTACTTGCCATCGCCGACGAGGTGATCGAGTGAAACGACGCGAGTTTCATTACGCTTGTCGGCGGCGCGGCGGCATGGCCGCTCGCGGCGCGCGCGCAGCAGGCGGGCGAGCGCGTGCGGCGCATCGGCGTCCTCATGACTGGGGCCGCGGGCGATGCGGAAGGACAAGCCCGCCTCACGGGATTCCTGCAGGGCTTGCAAGAGTTCGGATGGACCGCCGGCCGTAATGCGCGGATCGACTATCGTTGGGCCGCGGACAACGCCGAGCGACGCAAATACGCCGCAGAGTTGGTTGCGCTTACGCCGGACGTCATTCTGGCCTCGACCAGCCCGAGCGTGGCGGCATTGCAGCAGGCAAGCAGCACCCTGCCGATCGTATTTGCAGCGATCACCGATCCGGTCGGTCAGGGCTTCGTCGCGAGCCTGGCGCGGCCAGGTGGCAACACGACTAGTTTTGCTCTTTACGAATACGGCTTCAGCGCAAAATGGCTGGAGCTACTCAAAGAGATCGCGCCCAGCGTGACGCGAGTGGCAGTCGTTCGGGATCCGAGCCTGCCTTTCACGAGCGGAGAGTTGGGCACAATCCAGGGCGCGGCGCAGGCGCTTCGGGTGGAGGTGAGTCCGCTTGGCGCACGCGACGCCGGCGAGATCGAGTCAGGTATCGCTGCATTCGCGCGCGGATCGAATGGCGGCCTGATCGTGCTGGGGAGTCCGGTTGTGTTAGGGCATTCGCGACGTGATCATTAGGCTAGCGGCCCAGCACCGACTGCCTGCGGTCTACACCACTCGCTATTTTGTCACCGACGGCGGCCTGATGTCTTACGGGCCTGACCGGGTCGATCTTTATCGGCGCGCGGCCGGTTATGTCGACCGGATCCTCAAGGGCGAGAAGCCGGCCGACCTGCCGGTGCAGGCGCCGACGAGATATCAGTTGGTGATCAGCCTCAACACCGCGAAGGCACTCGGCCTCGACATTCCGGCAAGCTTGCTCGCCCGCGCCGACGAGGTGATCGAATGAAGCGCCGCGAGCTCGTCACGCTGCTCGGTGGTGCAGCGGCGTGGCCGCTCGCAGCGCGCGCGCAGCAGGCAGGGAAGCTGCCGATCATCGGGTTCCTGCCGGTGGTGCAGGCGACGAAGTTCGAGTTAGTCGTCAACGCTCAGACCGCCCGGATGCTCGGCCTTACTGTGCCGGACAAGCTACTCGTTGCTGCCGACGAGGTAATCGAATGAAGCGCCGCGCGTTCATATCGCTGCTCGGCGGCGCGGCGGCCGCGTGGCCGCTCGCGGCGCGCGCGCAGCGGGGCGAGCGCATGCGGCGGATCGGCATGTTGATGGCGTATCCCGAAGGAGACCGGGAAGGGAAGGCGAGCGTGGACGCGTTCCGCCAAGAACTCGCCAAGCTCGGGTGGGCTCACAACATCCAAATCGAGGTTCGCTGGGCAAGCCCCGGCGATCGGCAGTCTCGCGAGCGATACGCGAGCGAACTGGTGGCCTTGCAGCCAGACCTCATCATTTCGCACAGCACTCCCAACGCGGCGGCTTTGCTGGAACGGACAAGCACCATTCCACTCGTTTTCGCGGCCATAACCAGCCAGCGCGGCGGCAAACTTGTGCCTGTCGGTCGTTGACTCGAAGCCGCCGCCGGACATCACCGTCACACCGAGCGGATGTGTTACCCGCTCGAGCTGCGGCACCATGCCCGCTGCTTCACAGGTCACGACCAGTCGTGCCTTCTGCCCAGTGCTGCGATCAAGCTTAAAATCAGCCGCCATCGCGCGGACGGTGCGCATGAACTGCTCGGCGCTCGCCCAGCTGTTGGGCTCAGAGATGACGCCGCCGTCGTCGCGGATCACATCCATCGGGATGAGGCGGGCCCGGCGGGCGCGATTGAGATGCTCGCTCAGGCGCGCGCAGGCACGTTCTGTCTTCTCGTATTCGTGGGCGCCGACGAGACGGTAAAAAATTTGCCTGATGGTCAGCGGCAGATAGTCTCCGTACTCTTCAAGCACCCCGCGCACTTGGTCGAGCAGCTCCGCCGTTGCGCCGCGCGGTGCCCACGGTGCAAAACCGCGCACACGTGTACGCACCCGCTGCGCGCCGCCGAGCAGCTGGCTAGCGTCCATCACACGCCCCTCGCAAGACGATAGGCGATGTAGGGCAACCAAACCTTTCAGAAATGACGGCTAGGAAGTCAGCCTCACGATGTCCGAGCCATTGGCGAAAAGCGTTGCACGCGTCACACGTGACTCGATTCGCGTGCGGACCAGCGGATGAGCCGATGACACCGATAAAGCTGCCGCAGGTACAAGCTCGTGGCAACCGCACCATTGTGCCGACGATCAGTGAGCACGACGGTGAGGGCGATGGCGGTAGCGGTGCCAAGCTGAAAAGGTCGAGTTGAACCGACATAGACGTAGTCTTCTTGGCCTTGCAGAGGGGCCGTTCCCCAACCTTGACGGCCCTCGGCAGCTCTTTCGAGGGAGCCGGCCGAGGCCGTTGCTTGCTACGTGAAGTCAGGGATGTCGTCGTCGAAGTCCGGCGGTGCGGCTTCCTTTGCTGGTTGTTGTTTTGGCCGCAACACCTCGACTGCGATTGAGTCAGTCGGCTTGCCTTTATATTTCACCTTGATGCCTCGTAAGACGATGGTGATGCCGACCCAGTCCTCGGTGCGGGGGCTGATGGCTGCTGCCAGCACGTCGAAATTTGTCGCGTTGGTGACGAGCGCCCGCTTTTTCCCAAAGTGCAAGACAGGTTTAAGACCTCTGTCGTCAAACTCAACGTCTTCGACGCTTGCGATGGTGACGGTGGCGGTTTTGCCTGCCAAGTCTTCTGCTCGCAGGAATCGACTTCCGTAGCCGTACTCTTCCTTGGTGCCCATGTGCGATCTCCTATGCGTTGGGCGTTGGCGATGGACCGCTCACGCGGTCGGTTGGTCCGCGCTTCCGCGCAGATCGGTGCGCTTGGCGTGTTTGCGCCAGGCATCTCCTCTTCGAGTTTTTGGTGCTGGCGTAGACGGTCGCCGTGCAGCCAACCGTGGCTGCGGTCGTGTGTGAGAACGAGCCAGCCAAGATCGCCTGGTTAGCGGCAGCGGCCAGCGGGATCCAATTGGAGGGCAGGACTGTGTCAGGCTTGTGCGCAGCCGACGGACTCGGTAAGAACAGCATTGTCCAAAGTCCCGATAATGCCTTGAGCCCCGGTGCGCGTAGCGGCGCAGCCGGGGTTCTTCTTGGTGATGGTGGTGGGCGGGGCGCGCATTCAGGGCGCGCCCAATTTGGCCGGGCGGTCAGGAAAGCTCGCGATGTAGCGGCGCGCCTCTTCCGGCGTGATGATGTCGCGCTTCCCCACTTTCTTCGCGCGCAATCGGCCTTTCGCCAAATCCTCGAATACGCGCGTGCGGGAAACCACGCCGCTCGTCATCTTGGGAATGTCTTCGAGGGCATACCCCAAGACTGGCAGTTGAAACGAATCGTCGGCCATCTCGTCCTCCGCAGAACTCGTCTGAACGGAAGAGGACTACACCGGAAGCCGTTGAGTTCGAGGGTGTACTGAAAGAGCTAAAGGGGCCGCGAGTACACCACTTACGCCTTGCGTCTGCTCTCTCTGGTGGCATCTCGCCGGCCGGCGTCGCGATAGGACCGCACCATGTCGGCGGTAATGTCTTTGCGCATTCAGAGCAATTTCGCCCAGCGCGGCGACCTCTTTGTCGTGCCAGCGGGTCCCACGGCACACATGGTCAGAGACTAGCCGGCAAAATATCGTGCATTGCCTTTGCCTTGTCCCGTGCTTGTGAGAGCGGACTGCAAATATTGGCTCGAAAAAAATCCGTGGCGCTCCCGGTTTCCGCCTTCTCGAAGAAGGCTGCGAGCTCAGCAAATTCCTGCGGCGATAACTCGCCCCTCGTCAGTCGGTTTACCGCGCGGCGGCGTTCTTTTGGCGCTAGCCTTTTCAACCGTGAAATTGCTTTATTTAGCTGGTCGGCCTCTTCGGCTAGGTGTCGCATATGGAGAACGGCGTGAATAAAAACTACACATCCCACGCGGTCGTCGAGCCGGCCCGGATGTAAGGCTTCCCAGATCTCGTCCGCGCGGCCATCGTCGCGCCATCGCTGCAGGTGATCAACATCGCCAGAGCGGAATAGCTCTTTAGCAAGGTCGTCATTGGTGATCGCGAGCTTGATGGCTTCATCCAAGAGCTGTTTGAATAACGTCACTGCCGCCCCCCTTTGACGCGAATTCGGACAACGGGGGCGGGCTTAATCAGCGCCTCGATCTCGGCGGCCCATCGAGAGAACGCGTCGCGTTTCTCTGATTCGTATTCATGCGTGTTGTAATGCTTGGATTCAGGATCGCGTAGCGACGTAATGTGATTGAGGACACGGTCGCGAATCTCCTTCGGAATTCCCATTCGAGCGAGGCGGGAATTGCATGTGCGCCTTAAATCATGCGGCGTCGGTATTTCTTGCTGCCAAGTTTTTGTTGTCGGTCCCTTCAAGTTCTTAGCAAAGCGAACCATCGCGACCGTTAATGTGTGCCTGTCGATTGGCCCGCCACGACCGAGACGAGTAGGAAACAGGAAGTCGCTGTCGCCGCTCATCTCGATTGCGCTCTTGACCATTTCGAGCGCGAGAGGGGCCAGCGGAATCAAATGATCGCGCTTGTTTTTTGCTCGCACACCCGGGATCAGCCAAGCAGCACGCTCGGGGTTGTCGAGATCCTGAAATTCCGCCTTGCGCGTGCCAGCAATTTCGCTTGCTCGCGCTGCAGTGGCCAACGCAAGCCTTAATGCGAGTCCGACTTGCCTCGACACCGGCGGCAACACGACGCCGCGCCAGAATGTTCTTATTTCCACGTCGTCTAAGACCCGTCGCCTGACTTTTTCGACGCCACGCTTTCGCAGCCGGGCGGCCGGATTGGCTTCGAGCAAGCCGGCATCGATTGCGAAACTGAAAATCTTGCTGATGAGGCTGTGGACGCGATTGCCAGCGGCGTGTTTGCCAGCACTCACGATGGACTCAATGACCTCGATCACGTCAGCGCGTCGGATGGCCCGGAAGTCGCGCTTGCCCCATTTTGGAAGAATATGGACAGCGAGATTGCGCCGGTCCTCTTCGGCCGAGCGTGGGCGCTTGTGGCGTTCGGCGTGTTCTTTCAGGTATCGGTCTGCCAGCGCTTGAAACGTGCGGGTAGGGGCGGCGTTACGCTCGGCATTCCTGGCCTCGATAGGATTGGTGCCGTCCGCCACCTGAGTGGCCATGTCCTTGGCCCGCTTGCGTGCAGCTTCAAGCGTCGTGGCCGGGTAAGGGCCGATGGTTGCGCGCAGTGTCTTGCGGGTGTGAGGGTGGCGGAAGCGGTAGGCGAATGAGCGAGCGTGTGATTCGCAGAACGAGGCCGGCCTGCCGCAGGTCCGCGATCTCGAGCCGGCCGGTGCGCGGTGGCCTGCTGCGGCACAGCGCGTCGGTCAAAATCTGGCGCACGGCTGTTCCTTTCGCAGAAAAAGTCTTCCGTGCTGGGGACGCATCGGGGACGCAAAATCGGTGACTGCAACGGAACCCAATCGAACACGACGGGACGCAAAAGCCTTATAAAACGGGG